>VFQR01001653.1_pt1 | contig 16162 bp, 16 predicted proteins | sample 3512321 | NCBI WGS metagenome assembly VFQR01 (sample SAMN10412374, study PRJNA504923) | tailings metagenome | isolation source: Relicate 3 Philex TSF1 revegetated site | place: Philippines: Tuba, Benguet | collected 2017-08-29
CCACATGGGTGCCCGGGTGGTCGTCACGAGCCGCAGCGAGGCCAAGCGCGCCGAGGCCCTGGCGATGGGCGCCGACGCCGCCTTCGACTCCACGGACCAGCGCTGGCCGGTGCAGGCCGACGTCGTCGTCGAGTCCGTCGGTCCCGCCACCTGGGAGCAGTCGGTGCGCTCGCTCCGCTCCGGCGGCCGGCTGGTGGTGTGCGGGGGGACCAGCGGCCCCAAGGTGCAGCTCGACCTGCCGCGGCTGTTCTTCAAGCAGTTCGAGATCATCGGTTCGACGATGGGCAGCTACGAGGAGTTCGCCGCGGTCACGGGCCTCGTGGCCGCGGGGGTGGAGGTGCACGTCGACCGGGTGGTGCCTCTCGCGGACTACCCGGGGGCCCTCGAGCGCCTGGAGCGCGGCGAGCAGCTGGGCAAGATCGTGCTCGAGCACCCGGAGAGCGCCGCGTGAGCCGCACCGCCGCCGAGATCGACGAGCTGAAGGCGCGGGTCGCCGCGGCCGTCGACGCCGTCGCCGAGCGCCTCGTCGAGGCCAGCCACCAGATCCACGCACACCCCGAGCTGAACTACCAGGAGGTCTTCGCGCACGACCTGCTGAGCGGCATCCTCGACGACCTGGGGCTCGACCCGGTGCGCCACGCACACGGGGTGGACACCGCCTTCGCGGCCACCGCCGGGCGCGAAGGCCCCGAGATCGCGGTGCTCTGCGAGTACGACGCGCTCCCCGGCCTCGGCCACGCCTGCGGCCACAACATCATCGCCACCGCCGGCCTCGGCGCGGGCATCGCCGCCGCCACGTTGCTCCGCGACGTGGGCGGTGATCTCGCCGGCCGGGTGCGGATCCTCGGCACGCCCGCGGAGGAGGGCGGCGGCGGCAAGATCCTGATGGCGAGGCAGGGAGCCTTCGACGGTGTGGAGGCGGCGATGATGGTCCACCCCGCCGACGCCGACCTGATCCGCATGGACACCCTGGCGGTGCAGGAGCTGTACGTGGACTACCACGGCAAGGCCGCGCACGCCGCGGCCGCGCCGCACGAGGGCCGCAACGCGCTCGACGCCGCGGTGCTCGGCTACATGAACGTGGCCGCGCTGCGCCAGCACATCCTCCCCTCCGAGCGCGTGCACGGGATGTTCGACCGTGCCGGCGACAAGGCGAACATCGTGCCGGCGCACACGGCGATGACGTGGATGGTCCGCTCGCCGACGGTCGAGCAGCTCCAGGCGCTGAAGGAGCGGGTGCTGCGCTGCCTCGAGTCCTCGGCGGTGGCCACCGGGTGCGGGTGCGCCACGCGCTGGCAGGACGTCACCTACGCCGACATGGTCGACAACGGGCCGATGGTCGCCGCGTACGTGGCCAACGCCGCCCGGCTCGGGCGCGAGGTCCGCGACCCGCGCGAGACGGGACGGCCCGTCGTCGGCTCGACCGACATGGGCAACGTCAGCTACCTCGTCCCGTCGATCCACCCGATGATCCAGGTGGCCCCGGAGGGGGTGCCCATCCACACGGTGGACTTCGCCGAATGGGCGCGCGCCGACGCCGGGGACCGTGCGGTCGTCGACGGGGCCAAGGCCATGGCGATGACCGTCGTCGACCTGTGGGCGGACGAGGCCGTCCTCGCGGCCACCCGCTCGGCCTTCGCGGCCCGCCCGCCCGGCGACGCGCACATCGCACCCACCGACCCGGCCGCGTGACCCGGCGTCCCCCGGGCGGGTGATCACCGAACGCGTCTCGGGCCAGGGCATAGGCTCTCATGTCGTGACGCTCTACGTCCCCGAGGAGTTCACCGAGGCCGAGTCCGACATCCTCCGTCGCTACTTCACCAACCTGGACGGGCCGGTCTTCGCCCTGGTGAACCTGCCCGAGGTGGTCAATGGAGCGTTGTTCGCCCGCTACAGCCGCAGCCCGAAGAGCCTCCGCCGGCTGTTCCTCGACGAGTTCGTGGGTGATCTCGACATCAGCGGCGACCAGACCGTCGACGCGACCATCGGCCTCGAGCGGGCGGAGGAGCTGTACGAGAAGGTGTTCTTCGAGTACGGCGACGACTCGGTGGCCCAGCTCGGCGGCGTGCACCTCGCCTGTGAGCAAGCGTCCAACCTGCTCACGAAGATCCTCGAGTGGGGTCGGCTGATGAGCTACCTCGAGCAGAGCACCCGCTACATCGCCTACGACGCCCGGCTGGGCGGGCGGTACCGCTACCACCGCGACCCCGCGGTGCTGTCGAGCCGGTTCGGGACCCGCTTCGTCGGCGACATGGACCGGATGTTCGACGCCTACAGCCTGCTGCTCGCGAAGGTCACCGACCACGTCCGGGCGACGGTGGCTCGCGAGCCCGGCGACTCGGACTTCGTCTACCGCCAGGCCACCCGGGCGAAGGCGCTCGACGCCGTGCGCGGGGTGCTGCCGGCCGCGGCCCTCTCCAACGTCGGCATCTACGGCAGCGGCCAGGCCTTCGAGGCGCTGCTGCTGCGCATGCGCGCGCACCCGCTGCCCGAGGCGCGGCACTACGCCGACCTGATGCTCCACGAGCTGCGCAAGGTGATCCCGTCGTTCCTGCGCCGCGTCGACCTGGCCGAGCGCGGCGGGCGGTGGTCGGCCTACCTCACCACCACCCGGGAGCGCACGGCCGAGCTGGTGCACTCCCTGTTCGGCGACACGCCCGTCGACCAGGCCGACGCGGTGGAGCTCGTCGACTTCGACCCCGAGGCGGAGGACAAGCTGCTCGCCGCCATCTGCTACCCGCACACCAACCTGCCCGAGCACCAGATCGCCGAGCGGGTGCGGGCGATGGGACCGGCGGAGCGCCTCGCGCTCGTGAGGGCCTACGTGGGCGAGCGCGAGAACCGGCGGCACAAGCCGGGCAGGGCCTTCGAGCGCGTGGACTACCGCTTCGACGTGCTGAGCGACTACGGGGCGTTCCGCGACATGCAGCGCCACCGGATGCTGACGATCGACTGGCAACGGCTGACGCCCAACCACGGCTACGTGCGGCCCGAGCTGGTGGACGACGCGGGCATGGCCGACGTGTTCGACGACGCGATGGCCCGGTCGGCGGCGCTCTACGACGCGCTGAAGGACGACTTCCCCGAGCAGGCCAGCTCGGCCGTGGCCATGGCCTATCGGCTGCGGTACTCGATGCAGTTCAACGCCCGCGAGGCCATCCACCTGCTCGAGCTGCGGTCGTCGGCGCAGGGCCACCCCTCGTACCGTCGCCTGGCCCTGGAGATGCACCGGTTGATCGCGGAGCAGGCGGGTCACCGCGCCGTGGCCGACGCGATGGTCCACCTCACCCGGGAGGCGCCCGAGCTGGAGCGCCTCGAGGCCGAGCGTCGCGCCGCCACCCGGCGCGGCACCTGAACCGCGGCCCACAGCCCCTGACCAGCGCCGACGCCCAGGCGCCGCCACCGGTGTGACCGCTGTCACAACAGCGGCGGCGGGGTGATCGGAGTCCGGCTCGTATCATCCGCGCCCCAACGGGGAAGCCCTGCCGGGCGAACCGGCGGGCGCCCACCCGCTGAGGCCCTCCGCACCGGGACCGCCCGCCGTGGGGGATCCGCCTCACGACCGAGAGAGGACGCCACATGGCCGACGACGACGACATCCTGGACCCCGACGAGCAGATCGAGGACCTGGACGACGACGCCGGCGACCTCGACGAGCCCGACCTCGACGCCGACGAGATCGTCGACGAGGAGGAGGACGGGTTCGGCGTCATCGAGGACGACGAGTTCGACGAGGGCGAGGACGCCGAGGAGGAGGAGGACGACGAGGAGGCCGCCGCCTCGGGCCCCGTCCGCCGCTCGGTGCCGGCGGAGGACGAGGACGAGGACGACGACCTGCTCGCGCCCGACGACGTCGAGGCCGACCTCGACACGATCCTCAAGGACCGCCTCGTGGCGGCCACGGAGGACGACGCCGGCGACGACGAGGAGGAACCGGAGGACCGGGCGGAGGCCGTCGACCGGCTCCAGCCGAAGCGCGCCGACGAGCAGCTCTGCCCCAGCTGCTTCCTGCTCGTCCGCCAGAACGCCCCGGTCTGCCCCGTCGGCGACGACGACTGCCCGCTGTTCGCGAGCTGATCGGCGTGGATCCCGGCGACCGCCCGACCGAGCGCGGCGGGTCGAGCGCCGACGACGCGGTGGAGCGCCTGCTGGACCTCGCCGTCTACGCGCCGCTCGGCGCGCTCGTCGCGCTGCGCGACGACCTTCCGGGCCACGTGCGCCAGGGCCGTCAGGCGGTGGAGAACCGCGTGCAGCTGGCCCGGTTCATCGGCCAGCTGGTGGTGGAACAGGGGCGGCGAGAGCTGGTGCGGCGGCTCGACGAGGCCCGCCGCGCCCGTGTGCGACCGGACGGGGAGGAGCCCGTCGGGCCGCTCGACGAGCCGGTGGCGGCGACCGATCCGTTCCAAGTGGAGCCGTCGGCGGGCGAGCCCCTCGCGCTCGTGCCCGGGGAGGCAGGGGCCGGCGGCCGCCCGGGGGCCGAGGATCTCCAGGGCGCCGCGGACGATCAGGACGGCGAGGCGCCGACCGCCGGCGAGCTGCCGATCGCGGACTACCAGAGCCTCGCCGCGATCCACGTGGTGCAACGGCTCCCCGGCCTGCGCGACGACGAGCTGGAGCAGGTGCGCCGCTTCGAGCTCGCGCACCGGGCCCGTCGGACCGTGCTGGCCAAGATCGCGCAGCTCCAGGAGCGAGCGGCGGAGGACGGGTGAGCGACTTCGTGGTCCGTCGCGCCCGCGCCGAGGACGCGCCGGCGCTCGCCGGGCTGGAGCGCGAGGCGCGCGAGGCGCTGGAGGGCGCGCGGGGCGGCCCCCAGCTGCTGGCGGAGCAGCCCGCCGTGGGGGAGTGGGGGCCGGCCCTGGCCGATCCGGGCCGGGCGGTGTGGGTGGCCACGATCGACGACGTGGCGGTGGGCTACCTGGAGCTGGCGCTCCCGGGGAACGACCACATCGGCGTGGTCCGGCAGGTGTTCGTCCTCCCCGGCGCGCGCGAAGTCGGCTTCGGCGACGAGCTGCTGGCCGAGGCCATCACGGCCGTCCGCTCCGCAGGCGGCACCGCGATCGAGTCGTTCGCCCTGCCCGGTGACCGCGACACGAAGAACCTCTACGAGCGCGCCGGTGTGACGGCCCGCAAGCTCATCGTCGCGAAGCGCCTCGGGTAGTCGCCCCTGTGGCGCCGCTTCCTCAGCGGCCGGTCCAGTTCGGCGGTCGCTTCTCGATGAACGCCGCCAGGCCTTCCTTGGTGTCCTCCGACGCCATGATCGACGCGAACGCCTCGTTCGTCATCCGCTTCAACGTCTCGTCGTCCTCGTAGGACGCGGCCAGCACCACCTTGCGGCTGGCCCACACCGCGAGCGGGGCGGCGGCCGTGATCTGCGAGGCGAGGGCGAGGGCCTCCTCCACGGCGCGGCCCGGCTCGACGAGGCGGTTGACGAGGCCGAGCTCGTGGGCTCGCTGCGCGGGCAGCGGCTCGCCCGTGAGGATCATCTCCATCGCCGCCGCCTGGCCGATGGCGCGCGGCAGCCGGAACAGGCCGCCCGCGCCGGCGACCAGGTTGCGCTTCACCTCGGCCAGGCCGAACGCGGACCGGGTGGTGGCCACGACGAGGTCGGCAGCGAGGACGATCTCGCAGCCGCCGGCGGTGGCCAGCCCGTCCACCGCCACGATCACCGGCTTCTTCCGCTCTCGGTAGGCGAACCCGGCGAAGCCGCCGCGCTTGGTGTTGAGCGCCGCCCCGTTCCCGGAGTTGATCGCCTTCAAGTCGGCACCGGCGCAGAACACCGGGCGATCCTGGCCCTCGGTGTTGGCGCGGAGCACGCCCACCCACACGTCCGGGTCGTCCTCCAAGCGGTCGATGGCAGCCTCCATGGCTGCGGCGACGTCGCCGTTCACGGCGTTGCGGGCCTCCGGACGGTTGAGGGTGATCACCCCGACGCGGCCCTGCACCTCGTACTGCACGATGTCCGACATGGGCGCCGATGGTAGGGCGTGGCCGCGTGCTGCTCCCCATCCGGCACGGTGCGCCGCAGCGGCGCGGTGCGTCAGGCCGGGGCGGTGTCGATGCCGGCGTCGTCGGCCTCGTCGGCGGACGCTGGCGCCTCGTCGGCCGGAGCCGCGGCCTCGTCGGCGGACGCTGCCGCCTCGTCGGCCGGAGCCGCCGTCTCGTCGGCCGTGCCGGCGTCGTCCGCCGCGGCGACGTTCTCGGCGGCATCGACGTCATCGGCGGCATCGGCCGTCGGGGCCTGCTCGACGGCGTCCGGTGCGTCCGTCGCGGGCGCCTGCTCGACGGCCTCGCGCGCGTCGGCGGGCGCGGGTGCCTCCGCGGTGCTCGCCGGAGCGGACGGCTGCTCCGCCGGTGCGGCCGCCTGCTCGCGCTGGGGCGCCCGCTTCGGTGCCGGCGCGCCCTTCTTCGTCGGCCCTGCCGGCTTCGTCGGGCGGAGCGGCTTGGGCAGCGGCGAACCCGCGGTCACCTCTACCCCGAACAGCGACGCCACCTGCGGCAGCAGGGGAGCGAGGCGGCGGACGGTGGCCATCAGCTCGTCGGGGCGCTCGGCGGGTGCGGCGGCAGGGGTCACCTGCTGACGCACGGGCGAGAACGCCGCCGCCTCCAGCACGGCAGACCAGCGGTCGGGCGCAGCATCGGGCGTGAGCGCGCCGGTGGCGGCGTCGGCGAGGCGCTTCGCGAGGTCGGCCGGGAAGCGGATGCCCGCCTTCGGCGGCTGCGACGACAGCTTCAGCGCGCGGATCACGCGCCCGACGCCCACGGCGGCATCGATGTCGCCGAACCAGAGCTGCAGCTCCTTCTCCTGCTTGGCCGCCAGCGCCTCCTTCAGCTCGGTGGCCAGCGTGCGCGTGCTCTCGTCGCGAGCCACCATCGGGTCGTCGGCGGAGGCCACCACGCTGCGCAGGTCGCGGAGGTCGAGGTCGTCGAGGTCGGCCTTGGCAGCGTCGGCTCGATCGAGCCACTCCGCCACGCGCAGCCGCGGGAGCAGCTGCTCGGCCATGGCCACCAGGCCGGCGGCCGGGACCAGCTCCTTGCCCTCGGCCTTGAGGCGGGCGTTCTGCTCGTCCACCGCCTGGCGCACCGCAGGGATGCCGCCCTGCAGGGCCCGCTCGGCCACCGGCCGCTGCGCCTCGGGCAGGTCGGCGAGCACGCCGTTGCGGTGCGCCCTGCCGGGCTTCAGCCGCTTGGCCTTCGGGCGCTGCGGCAGCTCGGGCGGGGGCGTGAACGCGGGGCGCCGCGGGCGCTCCTGCCGGCGCCGGTCGCCGCCGGGCCCCTGGCGGTCGTCCCTGCGCTCGCCGTCGCGTCCCGGGCGTTCGCCCTCCGGGCGGTCGCGCCGCGGTCGGTCACCACCCGGGCGATCGCCGCCCGGGCGATCACGACGGTCGGGGCGGTCACGGTCGCGGCGGGGACGCTCGCCGCGGTCGCGCCGCGCCAGCTGCTGCGTCACGGCCTCGAACGGCTTGTCCTCACGGATCAGCTCGAGCAGGCCGCTCTTCGCCACCTTCCCCTTCGGATCGCTGACGGCGACGATGGTCATCCCGTCGATCTCCACCTCGGCCTCGGCCCGGAACACCGAGCCGGCCTTCGCGCCCTCGGGCAGCAGCGCACCGTCGACCACACCCTTCGGCTCGCGCGCACCGGCGGCGCGCCACGTCCAGGTGCCGTCGGGACGGGCGCTCGTGAGTTCGATGTCGATGCGACGCGACATGGCGCTCCACCGTATCCGCCGACCCGCTGGTTCCGCACGGTCGCCCGGCGCTGGGTACGGTCTCGACGTGCCCATCTACGCCCTCGGCGCCGCGGTGCCCGACATCCACCCCGAGGCCTTCGTCCACCCCGACGCCGTGGTGATCGGCGACGTCCGCATCGGCGCGGAGAGCTCCGTGTGGCCCGGCGCCGTGCTGCGCGGCGACGAGGGCCACATCGTCATCGGGGCGCGCACCTCGATCCAGGACAACTGCGTGCTGCACACCACGGTGGAGCACCCGACCGTGGTGGGTGACGACTGCGTCGTCGGCCACATCGTCCACCTCGAGGGCTGCACCATCGAACCGTGGTGCCTCATCGGCAACGGCTCCATCGTGTTGCACCGGGCCATCGTGCGCACCGGCGCGATCGTCGGCGCGAACGCCGTCGTCCTCAACGACACCGAGGTGCCGTCCGGCGCGATCGCCGTCGGGGTGCCGGCGGTGGTGAAGGAGCATCGCGCCCGCCGCAGCGACATCGAGGACGGCGTGGAGAGCTACCGGCAGCGTGCTCGCCGCTACCGCAGCGAGGTCGACGGGCTGCGCCGCATCGGGTGATCGCGCTCGTCGTCACCGTCCCCGGCCCCGAGGCCGAGCTCGCCTCCGACGCCCTGTGGTCGCTCGGGGTGGTGGCGGTGGAGGAGCGGGCGGTGCGTGGGGCGGCCACCCTGGAGCTGTGGACGTCGCTCGGCGACGAGGTCGGCCCCGTCGCCTCCGCTGTCGACGCCGCCCTGGCCGGCCGGTGGTCGTGGCGATTCGAGGAGGTGGACGCCTCGGTGGGGGAGACGTGGCGCCTGCACGCCCGCCCGGTGCGCGTGGACGACGGCCTCGTCGTCCGCCCGGCGTGGTGCGCGGAGGACGGCCTGGCGGGCGGCCCGGCCGGCTCCGGAGCGACGGTGATCGACATCGAGCCGGGATCGACGTTCGGCCTCGGCGACCACCCCACGACGATCCTGTCGCTGCGCGCGATGCGGCGGCAGCTGGCTCCGGGTGCCACCGTGCTCGACGTGGGGTGCGGGTCGGGCGTGCTGGCCGTGACGGCTGCAGTGCTCGGCGCCGGCCGTGCCGACGGCATCGACATCTCGCCCGAGGCCGTGCCCGTCACCCTCCACAACGCCCACCGCAACGGCGTGGCGGATCGCGTGTCGGCGTCGACGACGCCGCTCGCCGCACTGGCCGAGGCCCCGGCGTCGCCCGCCTACGACGTGGTGGTGGCCAACATCCTCGCGCCGGTGCTGATCGAGCTGGCCCCGCACCTGCGGGGCATGGTCGCGGCGACCGGAGCGCTCGTGGTGAGCGGGGTCCTCGCCGACCGCCACGAGCACGTGCTCAGCGCGCTCGCGCCGTTCGAGCTGGTCGCGCGCGAGGAGTTGGACGGTTGGGCGGTGCTCACCCTCCGCCCGCCGTCGGGCCCGACGAGCTGACGGAGCCCACGAACGCGTCCACCTCCGCCGCGCGAGGGATCGACGGCACCGCCCCCTCGCGTGTGGTGCTGAGCGCCGCGGCGGCCGATGCCCTCCGCAGCGCGTCGGGCAGCGCGTCGCCGGCGGCGAGCCGCGCCGCCAGCGTGCCGCAGAACGTGTCGCCGGCGCCGGTGGTGTCGACGGGGCTCACCGCGAACGGTGCCACGGCGGTCTCGCCGTCGGCCGTGTGCAGCGTGGCGCCGGCGGCGCCGCGAGTGACGACGACCGCGCTCACACCCGCCGCGAGCAGCGCACCCACCCCGCCGAGCAGTTCCACCTCGTGCTCGTTCGGCACGACCACGTCGCAGAGCGACAGCAGCTCGCGCGGGAGGCGCCGGGCGGGGGCCGGGTTGAGCACCGTGGTCGCCCCGCTGCCGCGGCCGAGCACGAACGCCCGCTCGAGGGCACGGTCGGGCACCTCCAGCTGTCCCAGCACCACCCGTGCCGCCGGCAACGCGTCGACGCGGGCGAAGGCGTTGGCGCCCGACACGACGATGATCGAGTTCTCGCCGCTGTCGGCGACGCCGATGAGCGCCCGGCCGGTGGGGACGCCGGCCAACACCCGGACGCAGGTGGTGTCGATGCCCTCGGCGCGCATCAGGTGCAGCAGGCCGGTGCCAGCGCCGTCGTCGCCGACCGCCGAGACGAACGCTGTCGCTGCGCCCGCCCGCGCGGCGGCGACGGCCTGGTTCAAGCCCTTGCCGCCGGCGTGCTCGGCATAGCCGCGGCCCATGACGGTCTCGCCCGGGGCAGGGAGCCTGGCGGTGGTGGCCACCAGGTCGAGGTTGGTGCTGCCCACCACGCACACGGCGAACGGCGCGCCGCCGGTGGCCTCCTCGCTGGCGCTCACGAGCCGGCCTCGGCGGCAGGTCGGAACACGGGTGGGCGCTTCGCGATGAAGGCGGCCACCGCCTCCTGGTGCTCCGGCGACGTCCAGCAGGCGGCGAGCTGTTCCTGCTCGCGGCGCTGCACGAGGCGGAGGTCGGTCTCCACGGCGTTGTCGGTGAGCAGCTGCTTGGTCATCCTCAGCTGCCGGTCGGGGTTGGCGGCGTAGGTCCTCGCCACCTCGATCGCGTGGTCGAGGAGGGCGTCGGGCTCGGCCAGCCGGTCGGCGAGGCCGATGGCGTGCGCCTCGGCGGCGTCGACGATGCGACCCGACAGGCACAGATCGCTGGCCCGCCCGAAGCCGACGCGGGCCGCGAGCAGCCGGGTGCTGGCCAGCTCGGGGACGAGGCCCATCGTGATGAACCCCATCCCGAAGCGCGCCGCGGTGGAGGCCACGATCTGGTCGCAGGGCAGGCACATGGTGACGCCGATGCCGATCGCCGGGCCGTTGACCGCGCACACGAGCGGCTTGCTGGCGCGCACCAGTGCCACCCAGTCGAGGCCGCGGGGCATCCCGCCCATGCCGCCGGCGGTGTCCTCGCCGGGATCGCTGCCGTCGATGCGGGTCTGGAACGTGGCTTCCATGTCCGCGCCGGCGCAGAAGCCCCGACCCGAGCCGGTCATCACGATCGCACCCACCGAGGCGTCGTCGTTGAACGCGCCGATCGCGTCGGCCTGCTCGGCGGCCATCGTGGGTGTCCACGCGTTGAGCCGCTGGGGCCGGTCGAGGTGGATGATGCCGATGTCGCCCCGTCGCTCGACGCGGATCTGCGTGTGTGCCATCAGGGCATCGTGCCATGCCGGCGAGCGACCCCCGGCGAGGCGAGGGCGTACAGCGGCGTGAAGTCCGTGCGCTCGAACGCGGGCAGGTAGCTGCGCACGGCATCGGCCCGGAAGCGGGCGCACAGGTCGGGCCGGAAGAACCTGGCACCTTCGCGGACGACGTAGTTGAGGATGAAGAACCGGTACACCTCGGGCAGGAACCGGAGCTCCTCGTCGTCCAGCGGGAACACCGCCGTGTACGCGCGGATGAAGCCGAGGAAGCTCGGCTCCACCAGCGTGTGCGGCCCGTAGGTGAACTGGGTGCGGTCGCCGGTGCTGCTGGCCGCGCGCGAGAGGAAGTAGAAGTCGAGCATGCGCGGCTCGATGCGGAACCAGTCGTAGTCCCACCGGCTGAACAACCGGAACGAGCCGTCGGATCGGTACTCCACGGAGAAGTTGCCGAGGTTCCAGTCGATGAGCACCGGGATCTTCGTCCACTCGTCGTAGCCCACCTCGACCAGGCGCTCGAGGAACTCGTGGGTGTGCCGCCACAGCACCCCGATGGCCTCGGGTGGCAGATCGAAGTTGCGCGGCGCGAACGGGCTCTCGAGCAGCTCGAGGAGGTGGATCGCATCGCTCTTCACGGTCTTCGAGCCGCCGGGGATCCGCGTGGCCAGATCGGTGCAGGCGAGGTGGAACTCGGCCATCTCCCGCCCGAGGTTCTCGATCAGCTCGGCGGAGAGGATCTTCGGCAGCGCCGCGCCGCGCGGGACGTCGTCGTAGAAGACGGCCCACATCGTGTGGTCGTACCACGTGTAGATCCGCCGCGGCCGGCCGTGGAGTTGCTGGGGTCCGCCATCGGCCTTCGGCCGCTCCGGCCAGACGTCGGCCAGCATCCCGGCGAAGCGGGTGGCGTCGAGCAGTGAGGCGCAGCGGCTCAGCCGCTCGTGGTCCTCGACGAACAGGAAGTACGAGCCGTAGGACGACACCTTGCAGACGAACGTGCTGCCATCGTCGAGGTGCACCCGGTACACCCTGTTCGTCGAGACGTTGGCGCTGACCTCGTCGAGGAAGGTGATCCGGCGTGGGTCGCCGTAGTGGTCCCACGCGGCGTGGACGGCGTCGCGGTGGGCGTGCGGACCGTGCATGCGCGCGCGATCGTACCGGCGCGGCGCCGGCGGGGGAGCGGGCCCTCAGACGGCGTCGCGGGCGCGGACGCCGATGGGGGCGATCAGCCGGAACCCGGCGTCGTGGCGCTCGTCCTCGCTCTCGCCGCCCCAGAACCCGTACTCGTGGTTGGCACGGGCGAAGTCGCGGCACGTGGCGTTGACGATGCACGACCGGCAGACCCCCGTGGCCATGGCCTCGCGTCGCTCACGGGCTTGCGGGCGTTCGGCCGGCGGTGGGAAGAACAGGTGCGTCAGCCCCTTGCAGGCTGCCGCGTCCATCCACCGGTCGTCGGTGCGCTCCCGGTGGAACAAGGTCTCTACCGCGGCCATCGAACCCCCTCGACGTGTGTGCCTGTTCGGCCGCGGCGGGCTTCCCCACGAGGGCCCCGGCGCCCGGCCGACGTCCCTCCCCACTGCGGACGGTGCACAGCGTAGAAAGAACTGATCGGTCAGTCAATTGTAGTGGGCAACGACCTCCACGCCGGCGGCGAACCGGTCGATGTCGTCCTCGGTGGTGTCCCACGCGGTCATCCACCGCACCTGCCCGCGCGCCGGGTCCCAGGGCCAGAAGAAGCACCACGACTGCAGCGGAGCGACCCACGACGGGGGGAGCACCGGGAACACGCTGTTCACCTCGGGTGCGGCGTCGTAGTGCAGGCCCGGGATGGTGGCGGTGGCGGCGTGCAGGCGGGTGGCCAGCGAGTTGGAGCGCTCGGCGAGGTGGATCCACAGGTCGTCGCGGAGCAGCGCGTCGAACTGCGCAGCCACGAAGCGCATCTTCGACGGCAGCTGCGTGACCTGCTTGCGGATGTAGACCGCCCGGTCGGCGAGCGCCTCGTTCAGGTAGACGACGGCCTCACCGAAGGCGAGCCCGGCCTTGGTGCCGCCGAAGCTGATCACGTCGACACCGGCGTCGACGGTGAACGAGCGCAGCGCCTCGACGGTGCCGCCCAGCGCGGCCGTGGCGTTGGCGATGCGGGCGCCGTCGAGGTGGACGGTCATGCCCAGCCGGTGGGCCTCGTCGCACAGGGAAGCCACCTCGTCGGCGGTGTACACGGTGCCGAGCTCGGTGCTCTGCGTGATGGACAGCACGCCCGGCTGCGCGTGGTGCATCACCCCGATCTGGTGCTCGAGCTCGTGCAGCTGCTCGGGGACGAGCTTGCCGTCGGTGCTCGGGAGCCCGACGAGCTTCGCGCCGAGGATCCGCTCGGGCGCACCCGTCTCGTCGACGACGATGTGCGCCCACTGGCTGGCGACGACGCAGTCGGCGGGGCGGATCATCGACGCCAGGGCGAGCACGTTGGCCCCGGTGCCGTTCCACGCGAGCAGCGTGCGCGACCGCGGCCCGAACAGCTCGCGGAACCGGTCCTCCACCTGCGCGGTCCACGGGTCGGACCCGTACGCGAGGGCGTGGCCGGTGTTGGCCGCCACCAGCGCCTCCATCACGGCCGGGTGCGCGCCCGCGGCGTTGTCGCTGGCGAACGAGCACGAGGGGGGCGGGGGCATCTCGACCATCGCCGCCAGTATGGCCCGCGGGCCTCCGCCCTCAGCCGGGGCGGCTGGCCGTCAGCCCGTCGAGCAGCGCTTCGAGGGCGTGGCGGAACCGGTCCTCGGCCGAGCCGCGATAGAGGTGGGGCGCGGCGGCGACGGAGCTCGGGTGCGCGGTCGGGTCGAGCGCGGCGTACACCGCACGCCACCTCGCGTAGGTGCGCTCGCGGTCCGCGTCGCCGAGGGCGGCCACGGCGGCGTCGATGGCGGCCGAGCCCACGGACAGCTCGATGACGGCGTGGTAGGCGAGCGCGGCGCGGGTCTCGTCGAGGCCCGCCCGCTCGAACTGGCGGAGGAGGACCTCGGTGATGGCGAACTCGCCCGGCTGCAGCGGCGGGGCGGACTGCACCGCCGACGACAGGTACGGCCGGCGCAGGAGGGCGTCGCGCAGGCGCGTGCACACCGCGGTGACCACGTGCCGCCAGCCGGCGACGTCATCGGGGAGCCCGGCGGTGACGTCGGCCAGCAGCCGCTCGCTCACGGCGCGCACGAGCTCCTCCTTGTCGCGGAAGTGGCGGTACACGGCCGTCGGGTCGGTCCCGAGCGCGGCACCGAGCCCGCGCATCGTCAGCGCGTCCGGCCCGGCGTCGGCGAGCAGACGCACGGTGGCGTCGACGATCGCGTCGCGTGAGAGCGGAGCGCGGCTCACGAGGCCGGGTCGTCGTACAACCTGGCGCGGCCCAGCCGCTCGAGGCACACCTCGGCGCTCCACGGCAGCATCGTGCTCCCGAGGCGCGCGTCGCGGTACATCCGCTCGAGCGGCAGCGACTTGAGCATGCTCTGCCCGCCGCACACGCGGATCGCGAGCGACGCCACCTCGGCGGCGTGCTCCATCACCGTGACCGCCGCGGCCCATCCGGTGACGAGGTCGGCCTCGTCCGGGTCGATGACCGCCTCGTCGACGGCGCGGTAGAGCAGCGCGCGGCTCTGCTCGTGCTTCAGCTGCATCTGCGCCCAGCCGAGCTGCTTGACCGGGTGGTCGCGGCGCGCGCCGGCCGGCTGGCCCGGTAGCTCACCGCGGAGGTACGCCGCGGTCACGTCGAGGATGCCGCCGGTGAGGCCGAGGTAGGTGGGGCACAGCGACAGGAACAGCCAGGGGTAGCGCAGCGCCGCCTGGTTGTAGGTGCCCGCGGGCATCCACTCGTTGCGCTCGGGGACGAAGGCGTCCTTCATGAGCAGCGTCCGCGAGACCGTGCCGCGCATGCCGAGGGGGTCCCAGTCGTCGACGATCTCGACGCCCTCGGCGTCGGCGGGCACACCGAGGAGGCGGATGACGTCCTCGCCCGGCACCTGGCAGGTGACGTTGTAGAAGGTGGCCGCGCCCGACAGTGAGGCGAAGATCTTCCGCCCGGTCACCAGCCAGCCCCCCTCGACGGGCACGGCTCGGGTGGCCACGCCGGCCGTGGCGCCGGGGGCGAGCCCCTCCGAGAACGGCTGGCTGTGGATGTGCCCGTGCTCCACCACGCCGCGGTACATCTCCGCCCTGATCTCCTCGTGGCGCTCGCGCTCCTCGGGCGACAGGTCCAGCAGGTCGGCGACCTGGCCGCACCACAGCATCGTCGCGTTGTGCATGTTGAACGTGAGCCCCGTCGCGCCGCACGATCGACCGACCTCCTCGCTCACGCGCACGTACTCGGCGAAGCTTGCGCCGAGCCCGCCGTGGCGTCGCGGGACGCACACGGCGAGCAGGCCCGCCTCACGGAAGTCGGCGAAGTTCTCGAAGGGGAACGACGCCTCCAGGTCGTAGCGGACGGCGCGCTCGCGCAACCGCGGGGCGAGCGCGCGGACGAGGCCGACCAGCTCGTCACGGTCCGGGCCGGCACCCGGGTCCGTGCCGCGAGAGGTGCCGGGGGTGGTCGTGCCGCGGGTGGTCGTCGTGGACATGGTGGGCATCTTGCACCTTCGCGTCCCGCAGGTCAACACTGTTGACCACGCTGTTGACATCTGCGGCGTGGCGAGTACAGTCGGCGACGTGGCTGTGCCCCGGGACGTCGACGGAGCCCGCTTCGCATGGCGGGAGGCCGGTGCGCCAGCGGGCGACGCCGCGGCGACGGTGGTGCTGCTGCACGGCCTCGGCGGCAGCCGCATCTCGTGGGAGCCGCAGCTGGAGGCCCTCGGCGACGTCGCCGGGTTGCGGGTGGTGGCGTGGGACCTCCCCGGCTACGGCGCCGCGCCGGCGCTCGAGGGGCCGCTGACGTTCCCCCGCCTCGCCGACGCCGTCGCCGAGCTCGCCGACGAGCTGGGCGCTCCGGCGATCCACCTCGGGGGGATCTCCTTCGGCGGGATGATCGCCCAGTACGTCGCGGCCCGTCACCCCGAGCGGATCTCCTCGCTCACCCTGCTGGCCACCTCGCCGAAGTTCGGTCTCGACGGGACCGACCCTGCCTCCTGGCGGGCGGCCCGGCTCGCCCCGCTCGATGCCGGCCAGGAGCCGGAGCAGTTCGCCGACAGGGTGCTGGCCGGCCTGGCCGGCCCCGGCATCGCCCCCCGCGCGCTGGCGGGGCAGCGGGCGGCCATGGCCCGGATCTCCGCAGCGGCGCTGCGGGCGGCGATCGACTGCCTGATCACCCACGACAGCCGTGACCTGCTC
>VFQR01001654.1_pt1 | contig 16157 bp, 13 predicted proteins | sample 3512321 | NCBI WGS metagenome assembly VFQR01 (sample SAMN10412374, study PRJNA504923) | tailings metagenome | isolation source: Relicate 3 Philex TSF1 revegetated site | place: Philippines: Tuba, Benguet | collected 2017-08-29
ACCGCACGTGGATGCAGCGGGATGTCGTACCGTGCGGCCATGTCGGAGAACATCTGGCCTAGCCAGTCGTTGGCGAGCGAGGCCAGCAGGTCCGGCTTCACCCCCAGCTTGGCGCAGGCGAAGGCGGCAGTGACCGCGTTGCCGCCGAAGGACACGGCATAGTCCTTCGCCACTGCTTTCTCGTCGCCGGTCGGGATGGCGTCCGCGAGAACGGTGACGTCGATGTAGGTCTGTCCGATGAAAAGCGCTTCCATGCCTGATGATCCCGCCAGTTTCCGACCAGAGTGGGGCAGGGGATCAACATCGTCCACCCGGGCATGGGTTCCATGCGGCGGGGGACCAGCAATGACGCTAGAGGAAGTCGTCGCGTCGCGGCGTGAAGGTATCGACCAGTTCGCCGGCCTCCAGCGCCACGACGGAATGCACGACGTCGGTCGGCACGATGAAGCTGTCGCCAGCGGCCAGAACCGCCTTGCGGTCACCGATCGTCACCTCGAAACGACCGCTGGCCACCAGCGTGCACTGGATATGCGGATGGTGGTGCGGCGCGCCGATCGCGCCCTTCTCGAAGACGACGCGGACCATCATGACGCTGGCGTCGTGGGTCAGGATCTGGCGCTTCACGCCGCCGCCGAGGTCGTTCCAGGGAGCGTCGCCAGCGGTCAGGAAGATGTCGGTGCCGGGTTTCATCGCAGCGCCCCCATCGCCACCATGTCCATGTCGGTGAAGTCCTGGTTGTCGCCGCCCATGGCCCAGATGAAGGAATAGGCCGACGTGCCGCAGCCTGAATGGATCGACCAGGGGGGTGAGATGATGGCCTGCTCGTTGGCGACGACGAGGTGGCGCGTCTCCTGCGGCTCACCCATCAGATGGACGACGCGAGCCTCGTCCTTGAGGTCGAAATAGAGATAGGCCTCGCAGCGGCGATCGTGGACATGGCTCGGCATGGTGTTCCAGACGTTGCCGGGCTTCAGGGTCGTCAGGCCCATCACGAGCTGGCAGGACTGGACGCGGCCGGGGATGATGTACTGGCGCAGGGTTCGGGTGTTCGCCTGCTCCTGGGTTCCGAGTTCCAGCGCATTGGCGTCGATCTCGCGCACCAGCACCGTGGCGTGGCGGGCGTGGGCCGGGGTCGAGAACAGGTAGAATTTCGCGGGGTTCTGCGGGTCTTCGGAGTGGAAGCTGACCTCCACGGTGCCCATGGCGACATAGAGCATGTCGCGCATGTTCACCTGGAAGGTCTCGCCGTCGCAGACCACACGGCCCGGACCCCCGACATTGCAGATGCCCAGCTCGCGGCGGGTGAGAAATGTCGGCTGGCCGATGGTCGCCTTGTCGGTTTCGAGCCGGAGCGCCGCCGCAACCGGCATGGCGCCGCCGATGACGATCCGGTCGACGTGGCTGTAGGTGAGTTCCACGGCGTCCGGCCGGAACAGGGCCTCGACGAGGAACTCGGTGCGCAGGCGGGCGGTGTCGTAGCTGCGGGCGGCATCCGGATGGGACGCCTGGCGGACGGTGATCGACATGACGGACCTCGAGCGTTCGGTCAGCGGAAGAGGGCGGGAAGCCAGAGCGAGAAGGCCGGCACGTAGGTGACGAGGAGCAGCACCACGACCGAGGCGCCGTAGAACGGCCAGATGGTCTTCATCGACTGGCCGATCGACACCTTGCCGATGGCGCAGGCGACGAACTGGACCGAGCCGACGGGCGGCGTGTTCAGGCCGATACCGGCGTTCAGGATGAGGATGACGCCGAAATGGATGGGGTCGACGCCGAAGGCCTTGACCACCGGCAGCAGGATGGGGGTCAGGATGATGATCATCGGCGCCATGTCCATGAAGGTGCCGAGGAACAGGAGGATCACGTTGATCAGCAGGAGCATCATCACTGGGTCGTTGGTGATGCTCTTCATGAACGCGACGGTCTGCGCCGGCACCTGCAGGAAGGCCATGAGCCAGCCGAAGGCCGCCGCCGTTCCGATGACGAGCAGCACCATGGCCGTGGTTCGCACGGCGCCGAGTGTCGCCTCGACGAAGTTGGCCCAGTCGAGCTGGCGATAAACGACGACGGTGATGAAGAAGGCATAGACGACGGCGATGCAGGAACTCTCGGTCGCGGTGAAGATGCCGGAGCGCACGCCACCGAAGATGATGGCGATCAGGAGAAGGCCGGGAATGGCGACCACGAGCGTCCGCGCCACCATGAGCCATCCGGGGAAGGCTTCGGCCGGGTAGCCGCGGCGGCGGGCGACGACATAGGCGGCGCCCATCAGCGAGGCCGCCAGCATGAGACCGGGAACGATGCCGGCGGTGAACAGGTCCGCGATGGAGAGGTTTCCCCCCGCCGCCAGCGAATAGATGATCATGTTGTGCGAGGGCGGGATGAGCAGGGCGATGATCGCCGCATTGGCGGTGACGTTCACCGCATAGTCGGCGTCGTATCCGCGTTTCACCATCTGCGGGATCATCAGGCCACCGACAGCCGAGGCGTCGGCGACGGCCGAGCCGGAGATGCCGCCGAACAGCGTCGAGGTCAGGACGTTGACCTGTCCGAGGCCGCCGCGCAGATGGCCGACGAGCGAGGCGGCGAAGGCGATGAGGCGCTCGGCAATGCCGCCGCGGATCATCAGGTCGCCGGAGTAGATGAAGAAGGGGATCGCCATCATGGCGAAGGCGTTCATGCCCGAGTTCATCTGCTGGAAGATCACCACGGGCGGCACGTCCATGTAGAGGACGGTGGCGAGCGAGGCGACGCCGAGGCAGAAGGCGATCGGCATGCCGATCAGCAGCAGGATCGAGAAGGTGCCGAAGAGGATGGCGAGTTCCATGGCTCAGACCTCGCCGATGCCGTGTCCGAGCGGCTCCGCCGCCTCGTCGGTGCCGGTCAGCACCATCAGCAGGCGCTCGACCGAGAAAAGGGCGATCAGCGCGCCGCCGACCGCCACAGGCACATAGTCCCAGCCCTGGCTGATCCCGATCATCGGGGTGAGCGCGCCCCAGGTTCCGATGGCGAGCTGGCTGCCATAGACGGTCATGGCGATACCGAAGGCGATCAGCAGCAGTTCGGTGACGAGCTTCAGCACGAAGCGAACCGGCGGCGGCGACAGCGCCAGTCCGATCTCGAAGCCGATGTGTCCGCGTTCGCGCACGCCGGTCGCCGAGCCGAGGAGGATGAACCAGCTCATCAGCAGCAGGACGGCCGGCTCGGTCCAGGTCGGGGTGTCGTTGAGGATGTAGCGGCCGAAGATGCTCCAGAAGACCAGGACGGTCATGGCCACGAGGCCTGAGCCGGCTGTGAGCAGAGCTGCACGGCTGAGCATGGCCGCAAGCGGGCTGAGGCGGGAGAGGACGGCGTGCATCGCGCGGGCAGCTTTCGCGAAGGAGGGCACTCCAAAGACAAGGCCCGCCGCCGGACCGGCGACGGGCCCTGCCAGTCGAGGGTGGCGTCAGGTCACGGCCTGGATGCGGGCGACGAGGTCCTTCATCGGCGCGCTGGTCACGAAGCGGTCGTAGACCGGCTTCATCGCGTCGATGAAGGGCTGCTTCTCGACGGTGTTCACTTGCGCGCCGCCGGCGCGAACCTTGGCCTCGGAGGCCTTCTCGCGGGCATCCCAGAGCTCGCGCATCTTGGCGACCGACTCCTTGGCGGCGGCGCGGATGAGCGCCTGGTCGGCGGCGTTGAACTTGTCGAAGGAGCGCTTCGACATGACCAGCACCTCGGGGCTCAGCGAGTGCTCGGTGAGCGAGTAGTACTTCGCCACCTCGAAATGGCGGGTCGATTCGTAGCTCGGCCAGTTGTTCTCGGCGCCGTCGATGACGCCGGTCTGGAGGCTCGTGTAGACCTCGCCGAAATTCATCGGCGTCGCGTTGGCGCCGAGCGCCTGCACCAGGGAGACGAACATGTCCGACTGCTGCACGCGGATCTTCATGCCGCGCATGTCGGCCGGCGTGGCGATCGCCTTCTTCGAATTGTAGAAGGAGCGCGATCCCGAATCGTAGAATGCGAGGCCGACGAGCCCGTGCGGCGCGAAGTCGTTGAGGATCGAGTCGCCGATGGCGCCGTCCATCACTTTCCGCATGTGGGCGACCGAGCGGAAGATGAAGGGCAGCGAGGGCACGTTGGTCGACGCGATCAGGTTGTTGAACGGCGCCATGTTGATGCGGTTCATGTCGATGACGCCGAACCGCGTCTGCTCGATCGTGTCCTTCTCCTGGCCGAGCTGGGCGGAGTGGAAGACGTTGATCTTGATGCGTCCGCTGGTGCGCTGCTCCAGCAGCTGACCCATGAACTTCACCGCCTCGATGGTCGGATAGCCGTCGGGGTGGATGTCGGTGGAGCGGAGCGTGACGGTGGCCTGTGCCGAGGCAGGGCCGATGATGGCAGGGGTTGCGGCGAGCGCGCCGACGGTGGACACGAAGCTACGGCGTGTCAGCATGGGTTTCCTCCCGGTCGAAACGAAGTTCCCTTCTTGGCGGGGAACGTTGCAGTCGGTCCCCGCGAAATGCGGGCTTTCCGATCTGCTGCAATTCTAGTATGCACTTGTATGGAAGTTCAAGAGACAAAAATGGATTCCCTACGTCCCATGGTCGTGGCGCCACCCGCTCCCTCTCCGCCGCGTGGGCTCGGCAGCGCCGCGGCGCGGGTCGAGCGCGAACTGCGCGCGGAGATCATCGACCTGACCATCCGCCCCGGCGAGAGGTTGTCGGAATCCGAGATTGCAGAACGCTTCAGCGTGTCGCGCCAGCCGGTCCGCGAGGCCTTCATCGCGCTGATGCGCCAGGGCCTCGTCGACGTCCAGCCGCAGCGCGGCACGGTGGTGGTGAAGCTCTCGGTGCGGCGGATGCTCGACGCGCGGTTCATTCGCGAGGCCATCGAGGTGGCCATCGTCAGGCGTGCGTGCGAGCGCTTCGATTCACACTATCGCGACAGGGCCGAGTCCCTCATCGCCGCGCAGGAAAAGGCCGCAGCCGAGGGCGACCATCTGACGTTCCAGAAGCTCGACAGCCTGTTCCATATAGCCCTCGCGGAGGGAGCCGACTGTGCCGAGGCCTGGACGGCGGTCGAGATGCAGAAGGCCCATATGGACAGGGTCTGTGCCTTGACCCTGCATTCACCCGGTTCGATGGGACCGCTGGTCGACCAGCACCGCGATATCCTGAGCGCCATCGAGGATGGGGATGCCGATCGCGCGGTGGCGGCGATGAGCCATCACCTCAACGAGATCCTGCGGGCGGTGGCCGGCATGGAACTGAAGTTCGCCGAACTCTTCGAGTAGGTCGCGCCGCCCTCAGCGGCGGAAGTCGGGCTGCTTCAGGGTCGGCGGGGATTGCCCGCCGAAGCTGCCGGAGGGGATCGACGAACCCCAGCTCTGCGGGGCGCGAACCTGAGGTGGACGACGCCTGCCGAACAGCCGCTGGAAGAGGGCGGCAGCGCCGAAGATCATCGCGAGGCCAACGAGCCATCCCGCCAGGATGGCGAACAGGCCGAGCCCATGCGCCCGCGCCGCGATCCAGGCGAAGGTGAAGGGCTCCGCGGGGAAGCCGGGCACGGTGCCATAGCTCGCTGCGCCGCTTCCGACCGTGTCGACGACGGCGTAGCCGACCAAAGCGAAGACCGACCAGAAGGCGGCGCCGACGGCGGCTCCCCACCAGACGATCCGGGTCATGGCGCTATTCTCCTCACGGTTCCGCCGGTCAACCGACGGCCCCCATGTGGGGTTCCGCGGCGGCGGTGCAAGGGTTCTCAGCGGAACAGGCGATCGAGGAAGCCGGTGCCGGGCTGCGGACGGACCACGGCGCTGCGGTCCTCGGCCTCGGGCGGCCGCTGGGGGCGGCGCTGGCCCCCCGGCTCGACACGGGACATCGTCATCGGCTGGTCGAGGGTATCGCCAGGCAGGATGCGACCGGGCGCGTCGAAGGAGCGCCAGTTGCCGGGAAGATCGACGATGGACTGGCCGCGATGGGCCTCCGCCATCACCCGGTTCCAGACATCGACCGGCAGGCCGCCGCCGGTCAGTCGCCGTGTCGGCGTGCCGTCGTCGTTGCCGAGCCAGACCCCTGCGACGAAGCGTCCCGTGTAACCGACGAACCAGGTGTCGCGGAACTCCTGGCTGGTGCCGGTCTTGCCGGCGACGATCCAGCCTGGCAGGCGCACCGTGCGGGCGGTGCCCGAGACGGTCGTCTGGTTCATCATGGCGTTCATCATGGCGACGTAGCGCGGCTCCACGACCTGGCCGTTGTTCATCGGCCGCCGCTCGAACAGCACGCGACCGCTGGTCGTGCGGATGCGGGTGATGACGTGTGGGATGATGCCTGTGCCTCCATTCGCGAAGGGCGCATAGGCGCCTGTCAGCTCGAGGAGGTTCACCTCGGACGTTCCGAGGGCGATGGACGGATTGGCGGCGAGTGCCGATCCGATGCCGAGGCGCTGGGCGGTGCGGACGACATTGCGCGGGCCGACCTCCTGGCCGAGGCGGACGGCCACGGTGTTGAGCGATGAGGCGAGCGCCGTCGTCAGGCTGACGTCGCCGCGATAGTCGCGGGTGTAGTTCTCCGGACGCCAGCCGGCGATCGAGACGGGCGAGTCGCTGCGCACCGTGTCGGGGGTGAGGCCGCGCTCGAGGGCGGCGAGATAGACGAAGGGCTTGAAGGCCGAGCCGGGCTGCCGTCGGGCGGCGACGGCGCGGTTGAACTGGCTCTGGGCGTAGTCGCGTCCGCCGACGAGGGCGCGGACCGCGCCATCCCGGTCGAGCACGACGACGGCGCCCTGGCCGACGCCGTAGCGCTGGCCGCCACGGTTGAGCGCATCGACGAGGGCAGCCTCCGCGGCCTGCTGAACCGGGCCGACGATGGTCGTCTCGACCATCAGGTCGGTCTCGACCTTGCCGACATAGTCGTCGATGAGGTCCATCACCCAGTCGGCGACATAGTTGATGGAGCCGCCGGGAATGGTGCGGCTCGCCTGCGCCGGATTGCTGCGGGCGGTGCGTGCCTGTGCCTCGGTGATGTAACCCTGGTCGGCCATGGCTGCGAGGACGAGCTGGGCACGCGCCTGGGCGGCTTGCGGATTGCGCGTCGGGGCAAGGCGCGAGGGCGCCTTGACCAGGCCGGCGATGACGGCGGCCTCCTGGAGGGTCAGGGCGGTGGCGGGCTTGTCGTAGTAGCGGCGCGCGGCGGCCTCGATGCCATAGGCGCCGGCGCCGAAATAGACGCGGTTGAGATAGAGCTCGAGGATCTGCTCCTTCGAGTAGTTGTGCTCCAGCCAGAGGGCGAGCAGGGCTTCCTGCACCTTGCGACCGAGCGTGCGGTCCGGCGTCAGGAACAGGTTCTTGGCCAGCTGCTGGCTCAGGGTCGAGCCGCCCTGCTGCATGCCGCGGTTGGTGAGGTTGGTGACGATGGCGCGGCCGAAGCCGATGATGTCGATGCCGAAATGCGAGTAGAAGCGGCGGTCCTCGATGGCGATCAGCGCCTCGGAGACGTGCTTGGGCAGGCTCTTGAGCTGGACGGCCGCGCCGCCCGTGTCGCCGCGATTGGCCAGTTCCGCGCCGTCGGCCGCCAGGATGGCGATGTTCGGCGGGCGGGGCGGCACCTCGAGCGTATGCGTCGGCGGCAGATGCGCCGCATACCAGGCGATGATGCCCGCCACGACGATGAGGCCCCAGATGGAGAGCGTTGCCCCCCAGATGATCAGCCTGCCGAAGAAGCCACGGCGCTTGCGGCGGCGCGGCGTCTCGTCACGATCGCGCCGCGGGTCTCGCCGCCGCCTGGACCTCGCCACGTCGGCCTCCTCGGTCTCCTCGCTGCGGCGTGCCCGTGCGGGTTTTGCGGGTCTCGCCGGTTCGGCGACACGCACCCAGGGGCGATCCTCCGGCCCGGCTCGCAGGTCCATGCCGCCGCGCGCCGTGCCGAAGCTCGGTTCGATCCGATCGCCCTGTCCGCGTCGTCGCGCCATCGCTCCCCTGGAGATTCACCTGTCGCCGCACCCAATCAGCGCTTGTTCGGGGTAATCCCGGCGCAATGAAGGGGGGGTTAAGGCAAATGTGGGGGAGCGACTTCATTCTCCGGCAAGGTTAACGGCCGCGGATGGGAACGAGGGGAGCTAGCGTCCCGCCTCGTCCTCCAGCACGCCCGTCAGGACCTTGCGGATGGCGGCCTGGCGCTGGGCCGACTGGATTTTCGCCCCCATCAGGTCGGTCACGTAGAAGACGTCGACGGCGCGCTCGCCGAAGGTCGCGACATAGGCCGATGCGATGTTGAGGCTGTGGCGCGACAGGGCTGCCGTCAGGTCGTGCAGGAGCCCGGCGCGGTCGAGGCCCGAGACCTCGATGACCGTGTAGCGCGACGACCAGGTGTTGTTGATGGCGACGTCCGGCGCGATGCGGAAGGTGCGCGAGCGGTTGCGCGCCGACGACTTCTTGGCCGCAGCGGCTACGGCCTCGCCTACCTTCATCTCTCCGCGGAGTGCCTTCTCTATGGCCTCGGCGATGCGCTTCGCCCGCCGCTCCTCGTCCTCGTCGCGGTCGAAGGCGCGGCTGATCGAGATGGTGTCGAGGGCCAGACCGTCGGTGGTCGTGTAGATCTGTGCGCCGACGATGTTGGCGCCGGTGGCCGCGCAGGCCCCGGCGATGATCGACAGAAGCCGCGGGTGGTCGGGCGCGAGCACCGTCAGGTGCGTGACGCCCTGGCCGGCGATGAGATCGACGCGGGTGGCGAGCGACAGCCCCTCGGCCGCCGCGGACTGCAGGAAGCGGGCGTGCTCGATCTTGGTCGAGAGGTCCACCTTCAGCCAGTAGGCGGCATAGTGGCGGCCGATATAGGCATCGAGTGCGTCGCCGGAGAGGGAGGGCAGGCGCTCGGGCGCGGCACGGCGGAACTCCTCCTGGGCGATCTCGACGCGGCGGGAGCGGTTGACCTCCGAGAAGCCGCCGGTGACCACCGGCTCCGTCTCGTAATAGAGCGTCCGCAGGAGCTGGCTCTTCCAGCCGTTCCACACTCCTGGGCCCACCGCCATGATGTCGGCGGTGGTGAGAATCAGCAGCAGCTTCATCCGCTCCAGCGACTGCACGACATTGGCGAAGGTCTCGATGGTCTTGCGCTCGGCGAGGTCGCGCGACTGGGCGATGGTCGACATCACCAGATGCTGCTCGACGAGCCAGGCGACCGTCTCGGTCTCGAGGGCGTTGAGGCCGAAGCGCGGGCAGAGCTTGCGGGCGATCTTCGCGCCCGCCGTGGAATGGTCCTCGGGGCGCCCCTTGGCGATGTCGTGCAGGAAGAGCGTGACGTAGAGCAGGTCGCGGTTGCGCGGCTGGATCGACTTGATGAGGTCGGCGGCGAGGCCGTCCTCGGGCTTGCCGTCATGCTCGATGCGGTGAAGCACGCCGATGCAGCGCAGGAGATGCTCGTCCACCGTATAGTGGTGGTACATGTTGAACTGCATCATCGCCACGACGCGGCCGAAGTCCGGCACGAAACGGCCGAGGATGCCGGCCTCGTTCATGCGCCGGAGCACGATCTCCGGCGTGTTGGCCGAGGTGAGGATCGACAGGAAGAGCTGGTTGGCCGCGGGATCCTGGCGAAGCTTGTCGTCGACGAGCTTCAGCGACTTGGTCAGCAGGCGGATGGCGTCCGGGTGGAAGGCGAGGTTGTAGCGGTCCGCCAGCCAGAACATGCGGATGAGATTGACCGGGTCGCGCGCGAAGGCGCCCTCGTCGGCGACCGTGATGCGGTCGTGGTCGATCTGGAAATCGGCGCTCTCCTTGAAGCCGCGCCGCGACTTCGGCCTGAGGCGGGCGATGAAGCGGTCGAGCACCGGCGCCGGCTTCTCGTGCCGTTCCTCGAGCTCCGCGCAGAGGATGGCGGTGAGGTCGCCGACATCCTTGGCGATGAGGAAGTAGTGCTTCATGAAGCGCTCGACGTCGGCGAGGCCGTTGTGGCCGCGATAGCCGAGGCGCGGCGCCAGCTCCCGCTGCAGGTCGAAGGACAGGCGCTCCTCCGCCCGCCCGGTGAGGAAGTGCAGATGGCAGCGGACCGTCCAGAGGAAGGTCTCGCAGCGCCTGAACATCTGCGCCTCGCGGCGGGTGAAGACGCCCTTCTTCGCCAGTTCCTCGTCGGTCTTCACCCGGTAGGCGTAGCGGGCGATCCAGAACAGCGTGTGCAGGTCGCGCAGGCCACCCTTGCCGTCCTTGACGTTGGGCTCGACCAGATAGCGCGACTGGCCGGTCTTGCGGTGGCGCTCGTCGCGCTCGGCGAGCTTGGCGGCGACGAAGTCGGGAACGGTGTCCTTCACGACCTCCGCGTCGAAGCGCTTTTCGAGCTCGGCGAAGAGCTGGGTGTCGCCGAGGATGTAGCGTGCCTCGAGCAGGGCGGTGCGGATGGTGAAGTCGGTCCGCGCCTGGCGGATGCACTCGTCCACGGACCGGGTCGCGTGGCCGACCTTCAGACCCATGTCCCAGAGGCAGTAGAGCATGGCCTCGGCGACGCTCTCGCCCCAGGCCGTCTGCTTGTAGGGAAGCAGGAACAGGAGGTCGATGTCGGAGCCTGGCGCCAGCATGCCGCGGCCGTAACCGCCGGTGGCGACGATGGCCATCCGTTCGCCGGACGAGGGGTTCTCGGACGGATAGAGCTCGCCGACGATCCAGCCATAGAGCGTGCGGATGACGTCGTCCTGGAAGTCCGACAGCGCCTCCGCGCAGGTGCGCCCATCGATGTTGGCGATGAGCCGTTCCTCGGCCGTCCTGCGGGCTTCCGCCAGCCGCTTCTTCAGGCGCTGCACGACTTCCGTCCGGGCCTCGCGGTTGTTGCCTGCGACGACGGAGACGGCCGAGACGTCGCGGACGAGTTCGGCCGGGTCGAGGAGCGGGCCATGGTCGGCGGCCTGGCGCGCGGCGCGGACGGCGGAGAGAGGCGAATCCATATGGCGTCTTCACTTGGCGGGACGGCGGACCATACGCGGATCATCGCGCCGATGCGAGATGGAACGGTGCGGTCGCTGGCGCGCAGCCGACAAGGCACCTCAGATGCCGGCCGCCCCGCCGTCGGCGCGGGGGTCGTGGGCGCCCGACAGCGACATGTCGGCATGGAGGGTAACGCCGCCGGCATGGCCCATCGTGTCCGAATAGGCATCGCCCAGCATCGCCGCCTGATGACCCATCTTCTCCAGGTCCCGGACCAGCGCCTCGTCGAAGCGGTACTCGAAGCGCAGGCTGGTGACGGATGATCCCCAAGTGCGGCCGAGCAGCCAGCGGGGCGCGTCGAGTGCCTCCTCCAGCGGATGGCCGTGGCGGACATGCCGCTCGAAGACCTGCGCCTGCGTCTGCGGCTGACCCTCGCCGCCCATGGTGCCGTACGCGAAGACGCGACCGTCCCCCAGTTGCGCCATGGCGGGGTTGAGGGTGTGGAAAGGCCGGCGCCCCGGCTCCAGCGGATTGACCGCCTTCGGATCGAGCACGAAGCTCGAACCGCGGTTCTGCATGAGGAAGCCCGTGGACCGCGATACGCAGCCCGAGCCGAACTCCCAGTAGATGGACTGGATGTAGGACACGACACGACCTTCCGCATCGGCGGCGCCCATCCAGATCGTGTCGCCGGGGGCGGCCTTGTGAGGCCATGGGAGGGCGCGGTGGGTGTCGACCTGCTCCGCCTCGCGCTGCAACGTCCCGCGCGCAAGGTAGGCGAGGGGATCGCCGTCGAGGCGGTCGAAGTCCGTCACGAAGCGGTCGCGGACGAGGAATGCGCGCTTGGTCGCCTCGACGATGCGATGGACGAAGGCGAGGCTGTCCGGGGCCACCGGCCCGTGCATCGCCTCCAGCAGGTCGACGATGCCGAGGATCATCAGCGAGGCGAGGCCCTGGGTCGGCGGCGGCATGTTGTGGACGGTGCCGAGCGAATGGGCGAGCGAGAGTGGGGCGCGCTCCACCGCGTAGTAGGCCTGCAGGTCGGCGCGCGTGACCGGCGAGCCCATCTCCTCGAGGTCACGGGCGAGTTCCCGCGCGATGTCGCCGCGATAGGCGTCCTGGAAGCCGGAACGCGCGAGGTGTTCCAGCGAGTCGGCCAGGGCGGGCTGCTTCATCATGGCCCCCTCGGCGGGCGGCTTGCCGTCCGAGAGGAAGGTTTCCGCGAAGCCCGGGCAGTCTTTCAGTTCGAAGAGCTTGTCCACCGTCAGCGCTGCCTGGGAGCGGCTGACGCGGTACCCCTCGCGCGCGGCGCGGATTGCCGGCTCCAGCATCACGGAACGAGGCATCGTGCCGCCGGAGGCCTTGGCCATGGCGTTGGCGAGCCGCCAGCCGCCGATGGCGCCCGGCACGGTGAGCGCGGCGAGGGGGCCGCGCGAGGGAATGTCGTAGTGTCCCTTGTCGAGATAGGACCTCAGCGTCGCCCTTTCGCCGGCGAAGCCGCAGGCCTCGATGCCGTGCACGCGGCGGCTCGGCTGGTGGATGAGCCAGAAGCCGTCTCCGCCGACATGGGTCATGTGGGGATAGACGGCGGCGATGGTGGCCGCCGCCGCGATCATCGCCTCGATGGCATTTCCACCTTCGGCAAGGATCTGCCGGCCCGCTTCCGCCGCCGCGGCATGGGGTGCGGCGACCACGCCGCGCGAATAGGGGCCTTGAGCCATGCGATTCATCCTCCGGATGGCCGCAGGATAGTGAAGGGCCCGGCGGGCTGGAACAGGTCAATCCGTCCCATGGGCCCCGTCAAGGCTCAGATCGCCATGCTCCTGTGCAGCGCGTCGCGGTCGACCTCGCCCTTCAGGCCCTGCACCACCACACGGCCGCGCTCCATCACATAGAAGCGGTCGCCGAGCTGTTCGGCGAAGTCGAGATACTGCTCGACCAGCAGGATGCCGATGTCTCCCTTTTTCCGGAGGTAGTCGATGGCGCGGCCGATATCCTTGATGATCGAGGGCTGGATGCCCTCTGTCGGCTCGTCCAGCACGATGAGGCGGGGGCGGGTGACCAGCGCCCGGCCGATGGCGAGCTGCTGCTGCTGACCGCCCGAGAGATCGCCGCCGCGCCGTCCGAGCATGTCCTTCAGCACCGGGAAGAGGGAGAAGATGTCGTCCGGAATGCTGCGGTCGGCCCGCCTGAGCGGAGCGAAGCCCGTTTCGAGATTCTCCTTGACCGTGAGCAGCGGGAAGATCTCGCGGCCTTGGGGCACGTAGGCGATGCCGCGGCGTGCCCGTTCGAAGGGCGGCATGCGGGTGATGTCGCGGCCTTCCCAGAGGATCTCCCCGGCAGAGATCGGCTGGTGGCCGATGATGGCGCGCATCAGCGAGGTCTTGCCGACGCCGTTGCGGCCGAGGACGCAGGTGACCTTGCCCGGCTCGACGACGATGGAGACGTCGCGCAGGGCCTGGGCCGCGCCGTAGTGGAGGTCGACGTTCTTCACCTCGAGCATGGTTCAGCGCCCCAGATAGACTTCGATGACGCGCTCGTCGGAGCTCACCTGGTCGAGCGTTCCCTCGGCCAGGACCGAACCCTCGTGCAGGCAGGTGACCTTCACGCCGAGCTCGCGGATGAAGCCCATGTCGTGCTCGACCACCACGACGGAATGGGTCTTCGCGATGTCCTTGAGCAGATCGGCGGTGGCGCCGGTCTCGACGTCGGTCATGCCGGCGGCTGGCTCGTCGACGAGCAGGAGTTTCGGGTCCTGGGCCAATAGCATGCCGATCTCCAGCCACTGCTTCTGGCCGTGGGAGAGGTCGCCGGCGAGGCGCTTGCGGTCGTCGCCGAGGCGGACGATGCCGAGCAACTCGTCGACGCGCCGCCAGATCTCGGCGGAGTGGCGCGAGAACAGCGTGCCGAAGACCGTGCGGTCGGCCTTCACCGCCATCTCGATGTTGTCCTCCACCGTGTGGCTCTCGAAGACGGTCGGCTTCTGGAACTTGCGGCCGATGCCGAGATTGGCGATGGCGGTCTCGTCGAGCCTGGTCAGGTCGACGCTGCCGTCGAAGATGACATCGCCCGTGTCCGGCTTGGTCTTGCCGGTGATGATGTCCATCATCGTCGTCTTGCCGGCGCCGTTGGGGCCGATGATGGCCCGCATCTCGCCCGGCGCGATGACCAGGGACAGGTTGTTGATGGCGCGGAAGCCGTCGAAGCTCACCGAGACGCCGTCGAGGTAGAGCAGCGACTGGGTGACCACCTGTGGCCGCTCGATGGCCTGCACCGGCTCGGCGGGAATCTGGGCTTCCATGGGATCGATCAGCATGTGCCCCATCCTCATTCCGCCGGCTGGCTGGCGGGAGCCGGTGCAGGCGGCTCCGGCGTCCGCTGTCGCGACCGCCACCAGTCGGTGAAGGTGCCGACGATCCCCTTGGGCAGAAACAGGGTGACGAAGATGAACAGACCGCCGAGGGCGAAGAGCCAGCCTTGAGGGAAGGCGCCGGTGAACCAGCTCTTGGCGAAGTTGACGAGCCCGGCGCCGAGCGCCGCGCCGACCAGCGTGCCACGGCCACCGACGGCGACCCAGACGATGGTCTCGATGGAGTTGGCGGGGGAGAACTCGCTGGGATTGATGATGCCGACCTGGGGCACGTAGAGTGCCCCGGCGATGCCGGCCATGACCGCCGAGACGGTCCAGACGAAGAGCTTGAAGTTCTCCACCCGGTAGCCGAGGAAGCGGGTGCGGGCCTCGGCGTCGCGGATGGCGATGAGGATCTTGCCGGCCTTCGATGTGACGATGGCGCGGGCGACGAGATAGCCGGCCATCAGCATCAGAACCGACAGCGAGAACAGCACCGCGCGGGTCGTCTGGCTCTGGATGTTGAAGCCGAGGATGTCCTTGAAGTCGGTCAGGCCGTTATTGCCGCCGAAACCCATGTCGTTGCGAAAGAAGGCCAGCATCAGCGCATAGGTCAGCGCCTGGGTGATGATGGAAAGGTAGACGCCGGTGACGCGGGAGCGGAAGGCGAACCAGCCGAAGATGAAGGCCAGGAGGCCGGGGACGAGCGCCACCATCAGCATGGCATAGGGGAAGGAGGAGAAGCCCCACCAGGTGAGCGGCAGCTCCTTCCAGTTCAGGAAGACCATGAAGTCCGGCAGGACCGGATGGGAGTAGACCCCGCGCGGGCCGATCTGCCGCATCAGGTACATGCCCATGGCGTAGCCGCCGAGGGCGAAGAAGGCGCCGTGGCCGAGCGAGAGGATGCCGCAATAGCCCCAGACGAGGTCGACCGCGAGCGCCAGCAGCGCGTAGGTCATGTACTTGCCCCAGAGACCCACCGCCGTGTTCGACACGTGGAACATCGAACCCGGCGGTACCGCGAGATTCAGGACGGGTACGAGCACGGCGGCGATGCCCAGCAGGACGAGGAAGATCCAGCCGGCGCGGTCGATCTTTTCGAAGAGGAACCGGGTGAGCATCATTCCACCGCCCGGCCCTTGAGGGCGAAGAGGCCCCTGGGACGCTTCTGGATGAACAGGATGATGAAGACGAGGAGCAGGATCTTGCCCAGCACCGCGCCGGCGTAGGGTTCGAGGAACTTGTTGGCGATGCCGAGCGTCATGGCGCCGACCAGCGTGCCCCAGAGATTGCCGACGCCGCCGAAGACCACGACCATGAAGCTGTCGATGATGTAGCCCTGGCCGAGGTTCGGCGAGACGTTGTCGATCTGGCTCAGCGCCACGCCGGCGAGGCCCGCGATGCCCGAACCGAGGCCGAAGGTGAAGGCGTCCACCCAGTTGGTGCGGATGCCCATGGCGCCGGCCATGCGGCGGTTCTGCGTCACGGCGCGGGTCTGCAGGCCAAAGGGCGTGCGCTTCAGGAACAGCAGAAGCGCGGCGAAGACCAGGGCGGCGAAGATGATGATGGCGAGGCGGTTGGCGGTGATGGCGAGATGGCCGATCTCGAAGGACCCCGACATCCAGGACGGCGTGGTCACCTCGCGGTTGGTCGGGCCGAACCAGGAGCGGACCGCCTGCTGCAGGACAAGGCTGACGCCCCAGGTGGCGAGCAGCGTCTCCAGCGCCCGGCCGTAGAGGTGGCGGATGATGAGCCGCTCGATGGCGACGCCGATGGCGCCGGCGACGAGGAAGGCCATGGGCAAGGCGATGAACAGCGAGGCGTCCATGAGACCGGGGGCGATGGCGCGGATGGCCTGCTGCACGACGAAGGTGGTGTAGGCGCCGATCATCACCATTTCGCCGTGCGCCATGTTGA
>VFQR01001655.1_pt1 | contig 16157 bp, 10 predicted proteins | sample 3512321 | NCBI WGS metagenome assembly VFQR01 (sample SAMN10412374, study PRJNA504923) | tailings metagenome | isolation source: Relicate 3 Philex TSF1 revegetated site | place: Philippines: Tuba, Benguet | collected 2017-08-29
GCCAACGGAGTTGTTCTCTAATACTAAAAAAGCCCCAAGTTCCAAAAGCGATCGCCATTACACCTAAAAGAATCCAAGCATAGGTATAATTTTTTTTAGTAGCAGATTTATACTTAACTACTAAGCAATCTTCTAAATCGAGCTTACTAACATCGAATATTTCTGTATCTCCCGCAAAATCTTTAATTTCTTGACTAAACTTTAGGTGAATTTTTTCAATTGCTTCTTGTAAAACTAACCTAAATTCTTGGGGAGGATTTCCCCGAATTATAGCTGCTATTAATGCTTGCGGCCCCTCTTCAATCCAAATTATGACTTCTCCAAAACGTAAACTTTTTATTCCATCTCCTTTTTGGACATTGAAGGAATCTTTGATAAAATCCTGGATAGCTGTCAACATGGCAGCTACTAAATCTGGATCTTGAATCGGAACGTGCTTTGTTACTAAATGTTGCAGTAATAATCCAGATTCTTTATGAATCAGAAATATTTGTTCTACTCGGTAAACTAACGTCCGTAGCAGCACAATTTCTGCAAATGATTTCCCTGTGCGTTGTGCTTCCCATCTCCACTGAAAACTTTGTGGAGATAAGCTATGTTCTAAGGTTTGATTCAAAGATTGAATCATTTCTTCCAAAGCTGTAGAAATCGCCTTTCGAGTGGCTGGGCCAATGATTGGAAATAATGCATCTGCAAGCACATTATGGTCTTGTTTTACAGAAACTTCAATGGCTTCTTCAACAGTAGATACCATTACTTCCCCTAGTTGTTTATCTTGCTTTGCGCGTAGAATCACAGCTTCTGGAAGCATTTTGCTAATATCTTCTGGTTGAATTTCAGGGTTTTCTAGTCGCTGATAAAGTCTTTCAAGTTTCGTCGGCTCGATATCTAGCAGCAAACTACGAAGTGTAGTTAATTCATCCTTAATTTCAGAGGCTTGGCTTTTACTTGTCAAACCACCAGGAGATACTTTTGGTATTTGATTTATCGAAGAGTCACTCATTACCAAAATCCCCCAATCCCCAATTATTATGACGTAACATTTTGTTGTTAATAGGAGAACTGTGCTGATAGTCAAACAATCAACTTTGCGCTTTCTATTTTTGGAATTTAAGATTTGTTGTCTGCTTTCAAATGGACAACTAATTCTGTAAACATAGCGGCTAGATGCGAACGGTCTGTTTTGTCTCTACGAAGATGTTGTACTTCCCGTTCTAATAAAGCTAAAATTTCCTGAGATTTTTTTTGAATATCATCTTGTAAACTTTTAGATTGGTTGAAAATATGCTCGTGTAACTCTCGTTGATTCTTAGTACTTTGTTCGTCAAATTGAGTCAACTTATGTTCTAAAGCTATATTTATATTTTTATTTTCTTCAGCAACGCTTTTCAATTGAATATCGCGTTCTTTTTGTTCGTTGTGGAGACGCTGTGTTAAAGAATCAACTTCTTGTTTGACATAATTTTCTAAAGCATCTAAACGTTTTTTATTTTCATCCCGCACATTATTGAATTCTTGTAGTAGGCGTTCTTCTAGACGGGTAAATCTTTTTTCAATATCTCGAATTTGATTGCCAATCAGAATTTCTCTAACTTTATCCAAACTCCTAGTTTCGCTAATACCATTGCTAAATTGCAACTCGTTATTTGCTGGATTAACTTCTTCTTGTTCTACTTTAAATGAATTATGATTGATGTATTCTTCTGGTGGATTCATATTTTTAATTCCTGTTGAAAAAAATACGGCTGTGGTTGTTAATTGTCATACTATATTTATAGTGTAGACAATAACTAAGTATAAAGGATATTTATACATGAAAAAAATATATCCACTTGGATATATTAAAAAATATCTAAATTTTAGTCAAAGTAATTATGAATTTCTCAAGATCTTATTGAGAAGAAAGTCTATGTATTTCCTCGCCCAACTGTCGCCGGACTGATTCCAGCTTAGTTGTATCCCGTGTCCAGTGCTTCCAGTCAAGTCCTACAGTCCGAACTAATGAAAGCGCCCACTGTTGGCGATCGCGATTTTTAAGTATTTCCAGATACTCGTAATCTTCTACGCCTTCTCTAAGCCACTTCAGCCTCATGGAAGGAACAACTCCTTTGATACCTACTTGTTTCCCTGGATAAAACAACATTCCTTCACCAGGAAAATAGTGTTTGTATTTCTTCTGGAAGTATGTTTGAACGTCTTTCCAAGGATCTTTTGTCCATAGGTCAACTCGCCAGTATAAAATCCCTGTTAATCCAAGGCTTTGGCTAATAAAACCCGGATGAATTCGGTAGTTTATTGGTTCAAAATCTATCTGCCATTTGGGAGAGTATCCGTCTTGTACTAAAGCATTGTAAGACCAAACTTTATCTCCTTTTTGTAAAACTTCAGTAATTCGCTCAGCAGCTTCATCATAGACTTCTGGCAATACTATCCATATATCTACAGCTGTACGTCCAGTTCCAGAACCATCATCATAAAGTGCAGGTGTGGGAGTCATTGCTAAAGCAGTTGCAACTCCAGCTTGATGAAAATTTCGCGCCCATTCCTTTACTGGTTCAATTAAATTTGAGCAGTTATCAATTTCATCAGCATATCTAGCATAGAGAAATAAACCTGATTGATGTTTAGCAGCAGTGGTTTTAATCTTTTGAAGAGGAGGTGCTGGAGCCATTTTGCAAGTACTGACATTAGCCCCACTCCAAAAAGGAAGACTCCGGGAACGCAGTCCCCATTGCTTGATTAACTCTGGTTCGTATGCTGGATTAAAATGAGCATCTGGCATTAATTTATGTTTGAGAAGTTCGATCATTTCGCTTTTATCTTCATGTTCATAAAATGTGAACTCAGAATTCAGCGATGGTTTGATGGGTAGCTCAAAATTCCAAACTTTCAAGTGAATTTTACCTGCCATCTTTCCTTGGTCGCTACTAACAGTAAAAGTACCTTCATAGTTTCCAGCTTGAGTGTTGCGCGGGACAAAAATGTCTACCCAAATCGGTTGGTTATATCCAGCTTTTAAGTTGAATGGAACAGCGTCTAATTCTGCACCTGTAATATCTTTTTTGTTTTCGGGATTAATAAATGGAATTAATCCATCAGCATACCATCCAGTACCTAAAGATGGATTGGTACTGCCTTTTTTGTTAGGACTGGCATGAGTAACGCGGACGTAATGTTCGCGGTAGAGTGTAATATTTGAGTTGGAAATTACTCGATTATTAGCAGCAGACAAATCCGAAACCACGACATTTACATTTGTCAAACCATTATTGGGTGCGCGAATTCCTATTTGAAAAGGTTCGTATTCTCCCCGCGCCGCATACAAATCAATTTCGGTTTTAGCTCCTGCTGGGTCTTTTTGCTTGATTCTTTGCAGATTCGGAACTACCCAGACAACAAAGCGATCGCCTAAGGATGAGTTATTAGCTAATAACCCAATATTTAAACAAGCAAATAAACTAAATACTACCCCCAATATCCCGAAGATAAGTTTGAGTTTGTTGGCAAATCTGAGCTTTTTTTTAAAAAAAGACACTTCAAATTCTCCTGATGCAAATATTCTTGAAGAGAGAGATAAATTTTATACTTGGAGATTAGTAAATGCCTGAAATATTAATTTACCATTTCATAGTGTTTTCTCTAAGACTTGTGCAACCAAATTTTGAAAATCAAAAGTTTTAATTTCTTCAAAGCAGATGACAGAAACTTTAAAAATAAAATAAAAAGAATAGGACTTACGCAAAAACTTATGATTAGCTATAATTTTTGTATAAATACGCTTGTATTCGCTGTAAAACATCTAGACGTTTTCCAAGATGAGCGATCGCCAATTTTCCAATTTGACATCACTATAAAGTTTATGTAAAGCTGCGAGGTTTCTTAACGCCAAAAATTTATAGATAATATATCAATTTAAGTTATGTATTTTTTGAATTTTTGCCTTTATTAAAAAAATATTTTATTTACATAAATAAAAATAATTTTTAACAAAATAAACAACAATTGAAATATAAATTAATAATCAAACTCTATTACGCTAAAAAAGCTGTTAAGGTTCACCAAAAAAATCAGTAGAGGCTGAAAAATATTTAATTTAAGTTAATTCACTATATTGCAATGTATTATTAATGATATTTTTCAACATTTTAAAGATTTGATAAAGAAGTTTAGTTAACCTATCGAACGTGATAAGTAAATACTTACAGCTTAACTCAAAAAAATTGACAAAAGAATCAAAATTATCGATCTAATTACCATTTGAATAATAAATGCTAAAGGTAACAGGGAGATTCCCACATTTATAATGTGGGATTTCAAAAATGGTGCTGTTTTTTACCCTTTGCGTTTGTTGAAGAAGAATTCAGAAGTCAGAATGGGCTAAACGCCCCGCTACCGCTAACAGGAGTCAGAATCAATTAGTGGCGGGTCTGAATCCCCCACTAATTGTTCGCGTAGCGTCTCTCCTTGGGAGAAGACCACTAAATCTTTGATTTAGTGGGGGTCTTAAAGCCGTTTATTCATCTACTAGTCGCACTCCAATTCAATTCTGAATTCTGGCGACTGACTCCTGAATTCTGTTTTGATAAAAACATCTTTTTTAAACTGCGGCTCTAGTTTTTTGTTCCCTGATGCCTACCTTGAAGGAATAATTTTTAGAGACATAAATTATCTAATTTTGTAGATTAGGCATGTTATTTGCCACCAATCAAAGGCAGGCTTTTCTGGCTTGCCAACAATAATTAGTTGGATATTTTTTGTTTAGAACTTTCTAAACAAACAATTTAATGTTTTCTAATTTAACACTTATACAAATGGTAAGCGATCGACATTGAACTGATGAATAGTTCTTTGATTGAGGCTGAACTTACATATCATAAATTCAGGAGAAATAACATGGCATCTATTTTCGGTACCACAAATCCTGACAGTCTGACTGGAACTTCGGGAAATGACACTATAGTTGGTTGGGCACTTGGTGGTAATGCCAATAGTACCTCTGGTAACGATACTTTAAATGGTGCAGCTGGTAACGATTCCCTTGCAGGTGGGACAGGGAACGACAGCTTAATTGGTGGAGATGGCAACGACACACTAGATGGCGGTACAGGAAACGATACCTTCAGAGGCGGCCAGGGTAGCGATAGCATTAATGGCGGAGATGGCCTCGATACCGCAGACTACAGTCAACTCAATCAAACCATTACCTTGTCAGGTGTCGGAACCATTCAAAAAGGGGCATTAGGGCAAGACCAACTTTTTAAAGTAGAAAAAGTTATTGCAAATGCTAGCGTTGCTAACAACACCATAGATGCATCTGCATCTTTGTCAGGAGTATTTATTAGCGTTAACCTGCAAGCCCAAACTATCTCTGCTAATAACGTTCCTGGTTTGGGAACAATATCATTTTCTGTAATCAACTTTGATAACATCATCGGCACAAATGCAAATGACATCATTATTGGTGACAACCAAAACAACCAATTATCAGGTAATGGTGGCAACGATAGTCTAAACGGTGGAAATGGCGATGACACACTTAATGGTGGTTTAGGTACTGACACATTGAATGGCGCAGCAGGCAATGACACCTATATCATTGACGGTGCTGTTGACACTATTGTTGAGGCTGCTAATTCCGGTACAGATGTCGTTCGGTCTTCTATTACCTACACACTCGCTGCTAATGTGGAAAATCTCAGGCAAACGGGAACTAGCGCCATCAACGGCACAGGTAACACTCTTAACAACTTCCTGTTTGGTAATAGTGCAAACAACACTCTTAATGGTAGAGCAGGTAATGACACCCTAGACGGTAATTTGGGCAATGACATCCTCAATGGTGAGGATGGCAATGATAGCCTACAAGGCGGGCCTGGTAATGACAGTATCAATGGAGGATCTGGAGACGACATCCTCATCGGTACTTTTCCTGGTAGCTTGCTTCCACCGGGATTAGGAGAACTTGATACCCTGACTGGTGGACTTGGGGTAGATAGATTTATCCTGGGAGACTCTTTAAATGTTTTCTACGACGATAACAACACTATCAATCCTGGTTTTAGTGACTTGGCTGTTATCACTGACTTCGACTCGAACCTAGATAGAATTGAACTCAAAGGAGCTGTACAGGACTACCTGCTGCAAGGTGTTGCAGGCAATACACGGATATTCTTAAACAAACCGGGAACAGAACCAGATGAGATTATAGGTATTGTGCAAGGAAGAACCAATCTCAGACTTGATAGTGACGACTTTCTTTTCTATGAGCAGGAAGATGCTGGGCAAGGTACAAACAATACACTAGCCACTGCTGAAGGATTAGGTTCCCTATCATCAGGATCGAATGTGAATATTTCAGCTCGGTTAGCAACAATTCAAGGGAGTAATCTTGATTTTGACTTTTTTAGATTTTCTTTAGCAAATGCAGGAACTGTCACTATTGAGACCCTGACATCAGGAGATACAGTTCTCGGACTGTTTAACAACGCTGGTAATGTACTGCAAGTCAATGATGATTCTGGCGCAAACTTACAATCGTTTATCAGTAGTTCTCTAAGTGCAGGTACGTACTCTATTGCAGTGAGTAAATTTAATTTCTTTCCTCAAGATGGTGGAACTTTCTTAGGAGGTGGCATATCTAATCCTGATTTTTCTTATACGCTCAAAGTTACTTTTGCTTAAAAACTTTTTTAACTTGGGAAACTACTAAGAATAAAAAATCAGTTTAGGGGACTTCTAAGTAAAAAAATATTCCATTACTATTGTTGACTGTTGACTGTTAACTGTGAATCTTCGATAGTGTACCCTATAACCGGAATAATTGATTTTTTGGAGTCCCCTAGAGTTACATCCGCCAGAAACTAAACTTCACTAAATCAATCAATGATTTGGTGAAGTTTTATTAGACTTCTAAGAGAAGTTGGGAAAAGGGGAAAGGGGAAAGAAAAAACCTTTACCCTTTAACCTTTTCCCAAAACCAAATTCCGAGTTGAAAATGCACAAAGCGAGCAGTATTGAGATGTATCCCTTTTTCCACAAGAGTGCAAAAGTGCTTTTTGCACTCTTGTCTATTCTTTATTCACCAGCCAGTAATACTGCAATAGGTAACTGAATTGTCGATTAATAAAATTTCTGTAAAGTTTAGCTGCTATTATGTACAAAACTTTTATGAATCGATGTATCAATTTAACTTATCAATTTCTCAAAAAATTGCTTTAATGTAAAAGTATTTTTTGTGGTGGAAAATAATATTTTTTTTACAAAAAATCTGATATTGATACGTAACTTAACCAATACGATACTTTTATTGAAAAGCTATTAAAACTTTTACTAAAAAAATTAGTTTATTGAAAATAAATCTTCATTAAGATTTACATTTTTTGTGAATCTATTATAAATAATATCAATTGACATTTTGAAGATTTGTTAAAGCATTGTATGTATACTTTAACTCATGATAATTAATAATTACGGCATAAAAAAATTAGCAAATTAATCAATATAAATGATTTTTGGGACTAATTACTTACCATTTACGTAATCGGTTTAGGGAGTTATAAGAAATAAAATTATCTAGTCTGTTTGTATGGCGATCGCCCCGTTCACCTCTAAGGTTTTTAACCTAGTTACAATCAGCACTTGGATATTTTTGATTTGCTTTTTCCAAAACAGAAGATTACGCAAATAGCAAGTAATTTATATCTAACTGATAAAAAGTTCTTTGACTAATGCTGAACTTAAACAGTATTCAAAACCATTTTGCAAACAACCTCTTGGGCATTAGTTAAAACTTCAGGAGAAATAACATGGCAGTTATTTTTGGTACGACGGGTTCCGATCTTAGAAACGGAACTTCAGGAAATGACACGATATATGGTTGGGCTAATGGCGGTAATGCCAATAGTACATCCGCTAACGATACCTTAAATGGTGCGGCTGGTAACGATAATTTGTTTGGTGGGACGGGAAACGACAGTCTTATCGGTGGAGATGGTAATGATACCCTTGATGGCGGTAGCAGTACTGACACTTTAAACGGCGGATTAGGTAACGATACTTACATAATTACCGATGTTACTGATATTATTATCGAAGCTGCTAATTCCGGCACAGATAGCGTTAGGTCTTCTATTAGCTACACATTAATAGCGAATTTGGAGAATCTGACCCTGACGGGAACTAGTGGTATCAATGGTACAGGTAACACCCTGAGCAACTTCCTGTTTGGTAATAGTGCAAACAACACTCTTAATGGTAGAGCAGGCAATGATACCCTGGATGGTAATTTGGGCAATGACATCCTCAATGGTGAGGACGGTAATGATAGTCTACAGGGCGGGCCTGGTAATGACAGTATCAACGGAGGTTCTGGAAACGATGTGTTGATTGGTGTTTTTCCTGGAAGTCAGCTTCCACCAGGATCGGGGGAGATTGATATTCTCACTGGTGGAATTGGGGTAGATAGATTTGTTCTTGGGAATGCGACAAATGTTTTCTACGACGATAACAACACTAGCAACGCAGGTTTTGGAGATTTAGCCACCATTACTGATTTCAACTCTAGCGAAGATCGAATTGAACTCAAAGGATCTGTACAGAACTATCGCCTGCAAGTTGTTGGAACTAACACACAAATATTTTTAGACAAACCAGGAACAGAACCAGATGAGATTATAGGTATTGTCCAAGGAAGAACCAATCTTAGACTTGATAGTGATGACTTTCTTTTCTATGAACGAGAAAATCCTGGACAAGCTACAAACAATACACTAGCCACTGCTGAAGGATTAGGTTCCCTATCATCAGGCTCAGATGTGAATATTTCAGGTGAATTAGTATCAGTTCAACCAGGAGATAATCCTGATTTTGACTTTTTTAGATTTTCCATCGCTAATTCATCAACTGTAACTATCAGAACAGTGACATTTGATGATACGATTCTCGGTCTATTTAATAATGCTGGAACTTTGCTGCAATTTAATGATGATAGTGGCAATGAATCAGACTTTGGATCGTTAATCACCGCTTCACTAGGTGCAGGGACATATTCTATTTCAGTAAGTAAATATGCTTTCTTTCCTCAAAATGGTGGAACTTTCTCTGGCGAAAGTGATACTCTTTCTGTTCCTTATACCTTAGAAGTTACTTTGGTATAGGTACGTAGAATTTTATTAATGATATAAGTCCCGACATTTAATTATGGGGATTATTAATTTTGAATTCGGAATTCGGAGCAAAGCGACGTGATTTGGTTTATGGAGAAAATCATGAATATAGCAAAGTGCAAATCTACTAATAAATTCACTATCAAAGGCTGGTTTTTTTTGTTTAAAACACTTGTATTGACAATATTGTTATTAAACTATGGAACTACTGTAGTTAATGCTGCACCTGAAGCTCTACGTTCTGATATTAAAATTCGCAATATTGTCAATACAAAATCGATTTCTCCCTCTGTTCGGATTGTCAAAGATCCACGGAACAATACCCTCTATTATCTCAAACGTAATGGGGAAATTTATCGAGTTAATTTAGCGTCATCTACTACTACACTTGTTTATAGCTTTAACGATCATAAAGTCAGTGAAACTCAAGGAATAGCCATTGGCCCTAACGGTACTATTTATTTAATTGGCAATGGAAACGTAGCCAATGACCAGACCAAAGCAATTATTGTTAAAGGTGTAATTAATTCAAATACAGGACAGCGTATTTGGTCTGTTTTGGCTAAAAGTGCAGCCTATCCTAAAAGTAAAACAGCCTATGACCATCGTTTCAATGGTGTAGTTGTTAGCTTAGATGGTAATTATATTTATATCAATAGCGGTTCTCGCACCGATCATGGTGAAGTTCAAACTGCTGGTGGTTTATATCCCAACACTCGTGAAGTCGGATTAACAGCCTGTATTATTCGTCTTCCTACTAATGGACAAAATTTATTTCTGGCAAATAATCGAGCAACTTTAAAAAGTGCTGGCTATATTTTTGCAGAAGGAATACGCAATACTTATGATATGGCTTTTGCACCTAATGGAGATTTATTTGGTGCAGAAAATGGGCCCGATCGCGATATGTCAGAAGAATTAAATTGGCTGCGTCAAGGTTTTCATTACGGCTTTCCCTGGCGCATTGGTGGAACAGACAATCCACAACAATACCCAAATTATAATCCTGCCAACGACCGTTTATTGAATCCCAAATTTGGCGCAGTGACAAAAGGCTATTATTATAACGATCCTACCTTTCCGCCTAAGCCTAATATCACCTTGACAGAACCAATTCCTAATTTTGGCCCGGATGCAGATAATTATCGCGATCCTCAAAATGGCCAAATCAAAGATGCTAGCTTTTTGGGACAAAGTTTGAGTACTTTTACAACACACCGTTCTCCTTTGGGTTTAGTTTTTGATACCCAAGGAGCAATGAGTCCAGAATTCAACAGAGATGGATTTGTATTAAGTTGGACTATAGGCGATCCCACTGGCGAAACAGTCGCAGGCCCTTTTAAAGATGCCAGTCAAGATCTGTTGCATTTAAATTTGACGAAAGTAGGAACTACCAATTACAAACTTGAAGCCAGACGTATTGTTCAAGGTTTCAGTAATCCCATTGATGCTGAAATTATTGGCAATAAAATCTATGTTTTGGAATACGGTGGAAATCAAGGGATTTGGGAAGTTACTATACCTGCTAAGTGAGGCAATTTTGGATTTTAGATTTTAGATTTTGGCTTAGAAATGTAATTCTAGTGGTCTATCGCATTAGTTATGAGAGATAAATAAGTTTGTAGTTAGGACTTTAGTCCTTGATTTTTAAGCACTGAAGTGCTTACTACAAACTCATCAAAATTAATGAAACAGACTACTAGTTACTGATAGTATTTAACTAAAATTTTGGTGATAATCTGAGGTACAGATAATTGTAGGATTGCATAGCTATGCGCCCCTACAGGTGTACTTTATTTAGTTGAAATACACTGTTTGGATTGTAGTGTTTTTTTCAGCAAATACATTGTCATATAATTTCTCATATTCAGCCACAATGGAGTCTAAAGAAAAACATTTTATGACTCTGGCGCGGGCTGCTTTTCCTAAGCTTTCTCTGCCTTCTTTTCCCATATTGATTAATTTTTCCCAAGCGTTTGCTAATGCTTGTGGATTTCTTGGAGAAACGACTTTTCCGGTATCATCGACAATCCAACCTGAGTCTCCCACATCTGTGACTACACAGGGAACACCACAAGACATAGCTTCGCCAATGACGTTGGAAAAACCTTCTCCAGATGAAGAGGAACAGGCGATATCTAAAGCAGCAGTTAAGCGGGGTACGTCATGACGTTCACCTAATAGATGTATGTGCTTGACAAGCCCTAATTCATCAATTAATTCGGATAAAATTTGATTTTCCCAATCCACTTTATTGCCAATCAAAACAAATTGGACGTTGGTATACTTTTTCAGTAGTAATGCAGCAGCCTGAAGAAAATTAAAGTGGTCTTTTATGGGATGATAACGACCAATTAAGCCAATCAATAAAGCATCTTCTGGAGTATTGATTTCTGAACGAACGCTGAGACGATCTGCTGTTGATGGTGTGAATTTTTCTGTTTCAAAGCCGTTGGGAATTACACATGTTTTCTCAAGACAATAGCCAATTTTTTCATGTTGTTTAGCACTATTGTGAGAGTTATAAATAATTTTGGTCGGTAATTGAGAAAATTGGGCGCAGAGTTTAATAATAATATTTGTGCTTGGCTTTTCTAGTTCTAAAGAATGCAGTGAATGGCGTACATTCCAGAAAACAGGCACTTGTCTAAAGATGAAAAGTCTGACAAATTGTGCAGCCAAGTTTCCATGATACATCCAACCTTGAATTAAATCTGGTTGGAGTTGGCGTATTAGCTGAATCATTCGCCAAATATTAATTAGTTTAACTGTTCCTGGTTGCATACCAATGGTATAAACAGGAATGCCTAAATTGACAATGCGATCGCCCCATGTACCCCCATCCATTAAAGAAACAACAACCGGACTAAAACGTTGTTTATCCATCTTAGAAAGAAGTTTATAAAGCATGACTTCTGCACCGCCAGTGGAAAGTCCGGTAATGATATAAATGATTTTCATAATTGATATTCTAATTTTAATTTTTGGTCTAACTTACTTCCTTCAGTCATTCCAGCCATCAATGAAAACAAAATCAGAATATAACGTTCTTCTAAAACGTTATGGCTAAATAATCCCCAGAGAAGAATAAAAACAGCAAAAGCCAAACCTATATATTTAGTTTCTCCACGGGCGTGGCGTATCGCTCCATATACTAATACAGGTAGAATCAAAACACCGATGATTCCATGATCTGCCATATAATATAGGTAAATATTGTGCGTAGATATTTCCACATTCCACGTTAAAGTCGAGCCAATGCCATTACCGAAAAAAGGATGTTTCATAAACATCTGCCAAGCTAATTGAGCTACTTCTAAACGCGAATCTGCGGAATCTTCTGAATCAGAAGTGGAAATATTTTGAAACCATGCAATTCTTTCCAATGAGTTGGCATTCAAATCTAAATTTTGCAATAATTCTTGCCACCATTGGGAGCCTAAACTAATAATGAAAGTTCCTATGCCCAAAATCCAATAAAGTATTTTATTGAAATGCAGCACGCCGGCGACGGTAAAAATAATCACTGTAATTAACCAGCCAAGAATAGCACCCCGCGAAAACGTCAAGAAAACTCCAATACCCACAAGATAGACGAAAGGTAAACGATATATTGGCTGTAATATACTGACGCTAAAAATCATCCCCAGTATTAACGCACAGCCGTTACTGTTTGGGTTTAAGTAAAATCCAGTCACCCGGCCACCATTACCTAATGCATTAAAAGCAGCAGGGTTAAAAAACTCGTAAATGCTGTTAAATACAGTAATTAATACCGCTAAAAATATCGCCCATCGAGTCAAGTAATGGATTGTTGGATTTCGAGAAAAGATGAAAGCCATTGCAATGAGAAAAATCACTGCTAACAGTCGTTTTCTTAATTCTTCAAAAGCCAGTTCTCCAGACGCAGAAAATAGTACAAACCACAGTAATGAAACAAAAATAAAACCAAAACACCAAAGAATCACAGATGTGGGAATGTACTTATCTCGTGAAAAAATTAGGGGAATAGAAGCTACAGCAAAACCTAAAATCCAAAACAAAGGAGGTTGAGAAACAATACCTGATGTATATAAATAGGAGTTAATATCTGTAAAAAAGACGAAAACAGCAGCTATAGCTAAGGCACATTGATAATAAAAAAGTAAATCAAATTTGATATTAATTGATTGAATCATGGCACAATTTAAGTAAAGTAGCTTCTGTTTGCAAAACTAATTCAGCTACGGAAAAGTGGTTAATTATTCGCTGTCGGATTTCATGGCGATCGCCACCATCAATATTCAGTTTTTCGATTAATTTTTTAATTGCAATTTTCAAAGCTTCTGGATTTTTTGGAGGTACGACTACATCAGGATTGTCAACAATGAAAGCTGAATCACCTACATCTGTCACTACACAAGGAACACCGCAGGCCATTGCTTCTCCAATGACATTGGGAAATCCTTCTGTATAAGATGAAGAAACCACAATATCTAAGGCGTTGTAGATTGCAGGCATATCTGCACGCGCTTTTTCCCAAATAATTTTTTGTGCAATTCCTAGTTTTTCGGCTAGTTGATGCAACTCTTGTGCATAGTTTTCGGAACCACCACCTACACAAACAAAATGCACATTTTTGCTATCTTCACACAATAATGCTGCTGCTTTGATAAATGTCGGATGATCTTTTCTAAAATCGAGTCTTCCCACTAAACCGATTAAAATTGTATCTTGGGAAATTTCCCACTGCCATCGCATTTTTGTCCTGGCTTCTAAATTATGCTGAAAAAGTTCGATATCAATACCATTAGAAATTACCATCATCTTCTGAGGCGGGAATCCATGACTGACATAGTATGTTTTTCCAGCATAAGAATTGACAATTATCAAGTCCGCAAATTTAGCTAAAATACACTCTAACCAAAAGATTAAGCGCCCTAACCAATCATAAAAATTAGAATCACTATAAGAATTACGTAATCCCCAAACCATACGGGTTGATGGTAAAAATAATTTTAAAAAGATAGTTAGTAAATTTGGCGTTCCACCATATCCATGTAATACATCAGGATGTATGTGTTGAAGATGCTGCACAAGACGCCAAAAGAAGCTAAATAAATGCCACCTTCCTTGTTTTTCTAAATAAATAATTGGGATATTGTTATCTTTTAAATCTCTATCTAAAGAGAAAGAACTACTAGTATAAAAGCATAATACTGTGACATCGAAACATTGTTTATCTAAAGCTTTTGCTAGTGTGACTAATTGTCTTTCTGCTCCTCCATAATTCAAATCTCTAATTAGAAACGCAATTTTCTTTTTCATTTAAATAACCTCAGAAATTGTGTAGCGGTATTTGCCAGAGTTACTGACGGGGATATGGTTGACAAATTCAAAATTAACTACACAATCTTTACCCATCATCAATTTGCACTTGCTGGCAATATCATCAAGTTCCTCTGTGAAATAATTAGAATTAGATTTAATGATTTTGATGGTGATTTCTAAGTAGCTTTTTTGAATGATTTGAAATTTTTGTACCCAATTTTTGAAGTAGAGAAGATGGGTAAAATACTCTCCATCAATTAAAGTTCCGTTTTCTGCTTTAAAAGTATCAACATTTCTACCGGAAACTTGTTGTAATATTTGTCCAGATTTATATTCAGGAGATAAAGTACCGCGATCGCCAATTTTATAACGAATCAATGGCATAGCAAAATTTGTCAGAGAAGTAATCAAAATATTACCTTCAACTCCCGGCGGCACAGGATTATAATCATCATCTACAATCTCAATATAATTACCCCAAGGAGCTACCCATAATCCTTGCATTCCTGGTTTTTCACAAGCAACATCACTGACTTCTCTAGAACCATAACGATTAAATACTTTACACTGAAATACAGTTTCAATTTTTTGCCGCATCCAAGCATAAAGTGTCCCAGCAGAAGTTATAATTGCCTTTTGAGGAACAAGTTTAATGTTTTCATCTTCAGCAAATTTCGCTAATTCATAAATGGCTTGAGCGTAGGCAACAATTAATTTTGGTGGTTTGGTATTTAGCAATTTCAAAAAATCCCTCATTCTTTGAGGAGTCATCTGAAAGGCATTCATATATGTGGTATTTTTCCAGAAATTAAAAAAGGTCGCCTTCCATCCCATCGTGCCATCAAAAACGTCTTTTTCTGAACCCCAGAGACGTACTTCTGGTTCTCCTAATTCCCTACCTACTAAATAAGAAAAAAGTAAGCTAATGGCTGTAGATTTGTCATTATATTCAGCATCTTGAATTAAAATAATTGGTTCTCCTGTTGAACCACCTGATGTATTAAAATACCACTGACGTTGTGCTAAATCTGTAGATTTGAGTTCTTCAAAATTGGCGCGAATAATATCTTTGGAGAGGATTGGTAATTGCTTAAGATATAGTTCTGGCTTTTGGTAAATAATTTCCTCACTGGAAAGATTATTCATTAATTTTGCATAATATGGCACAGATTTTTGGCAGTGAAGTAAGAGTTTAGTGAGTAACTCTCTAGTGGTATCAATGGAAATATTCGATGAACTTTCTTTGATAAATTTATTATAGAGTTGGGGAAAATTGTATTGCCGACAATAAGCATAACTGAAGTAAAGATATTTTCGGATATTCATTGTTAAATATTTGCTTATGAAGAAAGGAATCGCCAAGTATGCCACAAGCAAGAAATGTATTTTATTGTTGTATTTAATCAACCTCTTGTATCAATATCTTTTTGTCTCATGCATACCGCCAAAGGTGCAACCCGGAGGTTAGATGCAAAGAATAAAGAGTTTTGTAAGAGGTTTATTCATCTAAATTTCGTGGTGTTTGATTGTGAATTCTGAATTCTGATTTCTGAATTCTTTTTGAATAACTTGAATTAACGTTTCTTCCCACATTGCCATGATTTTTTTGATGCTAAATCGTTCGGTTACTTCTAATGCGCGAACAGCTAAAGCATTACGTTCTTGTTCGTGAGATATCAGCTT
>VFQR01001656.1_pt1 | contig 16154 bp, 7 predicted proteins | sample 3512321 | NCBI WGS metagenome assembly VFQR01 (sample SAMN10412374, study PRJNA504923) | tailings metagenome | isolation source: Relicate 3 Philex TSF1 revegetated site | place: Philippines: Tuba, Benguet | collected 2017-08-29
TACGAGAAATGTTGCCTCCAGGCAATTTTGAGGTACTGGAAGCAAAAGACGGTGTGGAAGGACTCAATTTCATCCTTCAGGAAAAACTCAGCCTGATTATGCTGGATTTCCTGTTACCTAAAATGAGTGGCTGGGAAGTTTTCCAGCAAGTTCAAGCCCATCCGGAGTTAAGGAAAATTCCTTTGGTGATCATGTCTGGTCGCAAAGAAGAGGTGACCGAGAAAATCCCAGAACCTTTTGAATATTTTGAATTTCTGGGCAAACCTTTCGATCAAAAGCAACTAATTGGCGCAATTAAGTTAGCTATGACAAAAGCGAAACAGCCACGCCCAGAACTAGTTGCAGTGGGAGCAGGCGCCGCTAAGAATGGTACTGTTACAACTTCCAGTGTCACAAGTGCTGCGGTAGCAACTTCTAGTGAGCCAAATACCTCAGTAGCAACCCCACCTGCCGCAAATACTACAATACCAACCTCTAGTTTATCAGGAGTCTCCCAGGCAGAAATTGAGGCGTTGAACGATAAAATTGCCAAAATGCAAGCAGAAATAGAAGGCTTAAAGAAACAGCTAACTCAAGTTGTGACTTTTATTAAACAAAAAATCAAATAAGCGAAAACACATTTAAATTGCATAACTGCTTGATCTGGCTGTTCTTTGTCATCAATCGTTACTCATTAGACTTCTTGCAAAAGTCCTTCTTTTCCTCCTCTTCTTTGCGTCTTTGCGTCTTTGCGTGAGACAAAAAATTATTTATCCAAGAGGTCTATTGGTCATTTCGTTTTAGACGAAGGACAAATAACGGTCTTATACCATTTCACTTTAATAATGATACAAACACGTTGGTAGGGGCACGGCACTGCCGTGCCCCTACGAGAAATCTATCTGTATCAAGTTTTTCGTGAAATGGTATTAACCAGAGAATACGGAACTTGGACACAGATTAGCTTAGAATTTGCGATCGCTATTATCCTCTGCACCTTCAATTACGAAACACTAATTAATAATTACTAATTACTTGGTCAGGGTGGGAGGATATTATTAACCTCAGTTGCTAGTCTAACAAAACATCACTAAATCCATTAAGCTTGCTATATTTTACTCTTTAAATAAAGAAGAGAATATGGCAGGTTTTTTTGTGAGCAATTGAGTAAATAAACTTATATAAAGTATATAATTAATATTCGTAGATAAAGTAATAATTAAAAGAAACTTAGTAATATGCTAACTGTCAATATATTGTTAATGCTACCATTTTTAATCAAATAAAAAATTTAAATATTGTATAGTCATAGATGAAATAGTTGCTTTAAGATTAATGTATAAATAAAAACTAAAAAATAATTTTTACTATTAACTGATAGCGATAGTCTGGACGCGGGAATACTAAGCCATAGAAACAAAAATTATGAGCGTAGTTTGCAATGTCAATAGTACTAGATACACTATATGCATTTCCTGGCTATCGGATAACTGAGCAAATCTACTCAGGGAGTAAAACCCTCGTTTATCGTGGTATTAGGGAACAAGATCAAAAATTAGTCGTCCTAAAATTGATGCGAAATGAATATCCTACATTCGCGGAAATCGCGCAGTTTCGCAATCAATATATCATCACTAAAAACCTCAGCATTCCTGGTATTATCAAACCTTACAGCCTAGATAATTACCGTAATAGCTACATCTTAGTGATGGAAGATTTTGGTGGTATTTCCCTACAGAAATGGCAACTGGAGGATCAGGAAAAGAAAGAAAATAATATTTCGCTACATGAGTTTTTTGATATTGCTATTAAAATTACTTCTATCCTTGAAGGATTGCACCGCGATCGCATTATTCACAAAGATATTAAACCTGCCAATATCCTGATTAACCCAGCCACACGTGAGATAAAAATCATCGACTTTAGTATTGCCACACTCCTGCCTAGAGAAATTCAATTTCTCACAAACCCCAACATTTTAGAAGGCACTCTGGCTTATATCTCTCCGGAACAAACTGGCAGGATGAACCGAGGTATTGACTACCGCACCGATTTTTATTCCCTTGGTGTCACCTTTTTTGAACTCCTCACCGGACAGTTACCCTTCACCAGCAAAGATCCGATGGAGTTAGTTTACTCTCACATTGCCAAACAACCGCTAAAAGCTAGCCGAGTTAACCCCAATATTCCCGTAATTGTATCTGATATTATCAGCAAGTTGATGGCCAAAAATGCCGAAGATCGCTATCAAAGTGTATTGGGGTTAAAACATGATTTGGAAGTTTGTCAAAAGCAGTGGCAAGAGACAGGAAATATTGCGCCTTTTAAACTAGGCAACCGCGACATTTCAGACCGTTTTGTAATCCCCGAAAAACTCTATGGTCGGCAAAATGAAGTTGAAACCCTACTCGCTGCTTTCGACCGAATTGCCAACCCTCCCCAATCCCAGGTCAGATACTATGCTGGGGGTTCTTTGTTAACCCAGCCTCCTGTAGGCAAGGAGTATAACTTAGCAGAAGTGACGCCAATTTTAACCCAGGAAAACCCTCCAACACAATGGTATACCACCGCACTAGCTCCCGTTGCTCAGGAGGGAGTTAGGGGGGTAGAAATGATATTGGTGGCAGGTTTCTCTGGTATTGGCAAAACTGCTGTAGTCAACGAAGTCCACAAACCCATCGTCCGCCAACGGAGTTACTTCATCAAAGGAAAATTCGATCAGTTTCAGCGTGACATTCCCTTATCAGGATTGGTACAAGCTTTTCGAGACTTAATCGGACAATTACTCTCAGAAACTGATGCCCAAATTCAACAATGGAAAGCCAAGATTATCCGAGAATTAGGTACACAAACTCAAGTAATTATTGATGTAATTCCTGAACTCGAACAGATTATTGGCAAACAATCTCCGGTAACAGAACTCTCTGGCAGTGCTGCTCAAAATCGGTTTAATTTATTGTTCCAAAAATTCATCCAAATCTTCACTACTAAAGAACATCCCCTAGTTATGTTTCTCGATGATTTACAATGGGCAGATACGGCTTCTTTAAGATTAATTAAGTTGTTAATGTGCGAAAGTAGCTTGTCTAATATTTCAGAAGATACAGAACACATTGGTGAAAATAACAGAGGTTTATTATTAATTGGTTCTTATCGAGATAATGAAATTTCCAAAGCACATCCGCTTTCTTTAACATTACAAGAAATTGAACAAGAGGGAGCAAATATTAGTACTATTACCTTAGCGCCTTTAAATCAAGGTGATTTAAATCATTTAATTGCTGATACTCTTCATTGTCCAGAAATAGTTGCTGTTCCTTTGACTCAGATGGTGTTTGCTAAAACAAAAGGCAACCCCTTCTTTTCGATTCAATTTCTCAAGTCTTTATATGATGAAGGACTAATTGTATTAAATTTTGATGCTGGTTATTGGCAGTATGATATTTCCAAAATCAAAGAATTAGCTCTGACAGATGACGTTGTAGAATTTATTGCCATTCAAATCGAGAAGCTGCCAATAAGCACCCAAACAGTATTAAAACTTGCTGCTTGTATTGGGAACCAATTTGATTTAAAAAGTTTGGCGATCGTCCATGAAAAATCTGTGGTAGATACAGCATCAGACTTATGGCAAGCATTACTTGATGGACTAATTTTACCACAGACCGAAAATTACAACATTTTTCCAGCAGATGATACCAATCAACACCTAATTGTTCAAGGAATAGAATCTACACAATTTACAAATCAAAATTCACAAATCCCTAAATATAAATTCGTACATGACAGGGTACAACAAGCTGCTTATTCTTTAATTCCGGATGAAGAAAGAAAGCCAATTCACTTAAAAATTGGGCTACTGTTATTGACCAATATTCCAGTGGTAGAACAGGAAGAAAGGATTTTTGAGCTTGTCAATCAGTTTAATATTGCTATAGAATTCATCTCCCATCAAGCTAAGCGAGATGAACTAGCCCAAATGAATCTAATTGCTGGACGTAAAGCTTTAGCTTCAACAGCTTATCCAACTGCGGTTAAATATTTGACTACTGGTATTCAATTGCTGACAGATGATAGTTGGGAAACAAAATATGAGCTAATTTTAGCTTTGTATGAGACAGCCGCAGAGGCGGCATACTTGGATGGAGATTTTGAGCAAATCGAGCAATTAGCAGAGGTAGTGTTGGCGCGAGGGAAAACTCTCATAGATAAAGTTAAAGTTTATGAAGTAAAAATTAAAGCCTATGCGGCGCAGAACCAAGTACTCAAAGGAATTAATACTGCACTAGCCTTTTTGAAGCTTTTGGGAGTAGAGTTTCCCGAACATCCAAGCCAATCTGATGTTCAGCTAGTAATGGCAGAAATAGCATCAAATCTGGCTGGTAAGCGTATTGAAGATTTAATTAATTTACCAGAAATGACAGATCCTCAAACGCTGGCAATTATGAGTATCTTAACAAGTACTCATGCTTTAACCTATCAAGCTATTCCTGAACTATTCACACTAATTATTGTTAAAAAAATTAACTTATCCCTACAATATGGCAACGCACCATTATCTGCCTTTGCTTACGTTAATTATGGAGGAATGTTGTGCGGACTAGTGGGAGATATTGAGTCAGGCTATCAATTCGGTAAACTAGCTGTAAATCTTTTGTCTAGGTTGAAAATTAAAGAAATTAGTCCAAAAATTCTGAGTTCTTTTTATCCACTTGTAAAACCTTGGAAGGAACATGTTAATGAAATATTAAAACCTATGTTGGAAAATTACTGTCTCAGCATAGAAATAGGAGATTTAGAGTATGCAGCTTACGTTTTATTATCTTATTATTATTGTTCCTATTTTGTTGGCAAAGAACTGTCAGGGCTAGAACAAGAAATGGCAAATTATAATAATGCCATCAGACAAATGAAGCAAAAAACAGTATTGGAATGGGGTAATATTTATCGGCAGAGCGTATTAAACTTACTAGGTCGTGCTGAAAAACCATGTTGTTTAATTGGTGAAGTTTATAATGAAGAAAAAATGCTGCCGATTCACTTGGAAAGCAAAGATAGACTCGGACTTTTATATTTCTACGTTAACAAAGTTCAACTCTGCTATCTATTTCAGGAATTCCATGAAGCAGTTGAAAATGCCAGATTAGCGCAAAAGTATTTAGATACCGCAATCGGACATTTAGTGGTTCCAATTTTCTATTTTTATGATTCTCTAGCGTGTCTGGCTGTGTATCCTGATGTATCGATCTTCGAGCAAAAATGCATTGGCGATCGCGTTACATCCAATCAACAAAAAATGGAACATTGGGCGCATCATGCCCCCATGAATTATTTACACAAATATTATCTTGTAGAGGCTGAAAGATATCGGATTCACTGTCAATATCTCGAAGCAATAGAATACTACGATCGCGCTATTTCCCTAGCGGAAGAACATGAGTATCTAAATGAAGAAGCTCTCGCTCAAGAACTCGCCGGTAAATTCTATTTAGAATGGGGTAAACATAAGATTGCCCAAGGCTATCTCACAGATGCTTACTATAGCTATGTTCGCTGGGGAGCAATAGCCAAAGTTGACGATTTGGTAAAACGCTATCCTTTATTACTCGCTCCTGTATTTCAGCAAGAAAAAATCAAACTGAATGTCCATTCTAGCCAAGAAAGTACTTCTTTACATAACATATCTCTATCTACTTTCAGTAATCAACAAACTGTAATTGGCTCCAAGACAAGTATTTCTGATTCTCTGGATTTAGCTGCATTTATTAAAGCATCTCAAGCCCTCTCCGAGGAAATTGAGCTTGAGCGATTGCTCTCTACTTTAATGGAAGTTGCGATTGAAAATGCAGGAGCTTCTAAATGTGCTTTGATTTTAAGTGAAGATGAAAACTTACCATTAACTGTTACAGCAGTTTGTTCAAATTCAAATTTTGAACATATACATACAGAGTTTCCATCAATTTCTCTAGAATCAAGTTACGATGTTCCCATAACTTTGATTAACTACGTTAAACGTTCCAGAGAAATCTTAGTTATTGATGACGCAATGGCTGTTTCCTTTTTAGCAGCTGATAGCTATATTATCTGTGAGGAACCCAAGAGCTTATTATCTATACCTATTATCAATCAAGGCAAATTGATTGGTATTATTTACCTAGAAAATAATTTAACGACAGGAGCATTTACACGCGATCGCGTAGAAGTTCTAAAACTCCTCACCACTCAAGCAGCAATATCCTTAAAGAATGCCATTCTCTACCAAAATTTGGCACAAGCTAAAGAAAGTTTAGAAAAATACAATCATACTCTAGAGCAAAAAGTCAAAGAAAGAACCCACGAACTCAATAATAAAAACGAAAGATTGCAACAAGCAATACAGGAATTAAAGCGCACTCAGATTCAATTAATTCAAAGTGAAAAAATGTCTTCCTTAGGGCAAATGGTAGCGGGAATTGCCCATGAAATTAATAACCCCATTAACTTTATTCATGGGAATATTGCCCATGCTAGCGAGTATGTACAAGATTTGCTGAATTTGATAGCTGTTTATCAGCAAGAATACCCTAATTCTTCACCTGTAATTGAGGATAAATCTGAGGAAATCGACATAGATTTTCTCGCAGAAGACTTGCCAAAAATTCTAGATTCAATGAAAGTTGGAAGCTCGCGTATCCGGACGATTGTTTTGGGCTTACGCAATTTTTCCCGCCTTGATGAATATGAGATGAAGCCTGTAGATATTCATGAAGGAATAGATAACACCTTGATGATTTTGCAGCATCGACTCAAGGAAAAGAACGATTCTTCAGAAATTCAAGTCATCAAAGAATACGGAAATATCCCGGAAGTTATTTGTTATGCAGGTCAGCTAAATCAGGTGTTTATGAATATCTTAAGTAATGCGATCGATGCTTTAGGAGATTCATTTATTGTTGCTTGCCAGTCAAATTACAACAGCGATTTATTACCACTAGAAGGTCAAGAAAACATCAATAATTCTCAAGGAAAAATTCGCATATTTACCCAAGTAACAGATTCTAATACGGTGATGATTCGGATTGCCGATAATGGTTCTGGTATGACAGAAACCGTGCGGCAGAAAATTTTTGACCCATTTTTTACCACTAAGTCAGTAGGAAGTGGTACGGGTTTAGGGTTGTCAATTAGCTATCAGATTATCGTAGACAAACACAAGGGTAGTTTAACCTGTAATTCCACACTAGGAGAGGGGACTGAGTTCTTGATTGAGATACCGATGCAACAGTCAAGTATTTAGAGAAAAATGGGGAGTTAGGAGTTAGGAGTTATTCTCCCCCTGCCTCCCCTGCTCCCTCATCTCCCTCATCTTTCCTATGCCCCATGCCCCATCCAGCAATCATTTTTCCCTAGACAGAGTACTAGGATACTGGTGTGGCTGTCATCTGCGCTAAAGGCTCTGGACGCACACGCCGCCCTGTAATTACCATCTTGACTCCAGTAGCAGGTGCTAAGGTAAAACCTCGACGCTGAATTCGCTCAGGTTGCTGATTAACTAGCGCGAACTGATAGCGTGACAGCACAGTTGCCAATACCAGTTTCATTTGAAAGAAAGCTAAAGCCTCACCCATACAACGACGGACACCACCACCAAAAGGTAGAAATTCATAGGGAGAAAATTGGCGTTCGATAAAGCGCTCTGGTCGAAACTCCTTATGTTGCGGATATACATCTTCACGTTGATGAGCAAGATAAACACTTGGAAGCAACACTGTTCCTGGTTCTAAAGGATGTCCTAAAAGTTCAACTGGTTCTTTGACTACTCTAGGGAATAAAAGTATCGAAACCGGATGAATTCGCAAGGTTTCATTACAGACCGCAGTGAGATATGGTAGGCGATAAATGCTCATAGGATCTGGGGAATCACCAAGGTTATCCAGTTCCTCGAATAGTTTTTCACGGACTTGTGGCTTGTGGTAAATCCAGTAGAAGCCCCAAGCTATTGCTGTTGCCGTAGTTTCATATCCTGCAATGATGAGGCTAATCAACTGATCGCACAATTGAAGATCTGTCATGAATTGACCATTTTCATCTTGCGCTGATATGAGCAAAGAGAGGATATCAACGCGTTCTGAATTAGGTTTTTGTCGGCGTTCGGTAATTTCGGCGGAGAATAATTGATAAATTGTCTCACGATCGCGCAGAAATTTTCCCCAAGGACTCCAAGCTCCTATATCCTTTTGCAAGAATGGGAAAAAGAAAAAACTGGTAGTGTAGGGTGAGCGAAACAAACCTAACATCAATGGGAGTAAATGTTTGAGTTTCTCAAATCTTTCTCCTTCATGCAAGCCTAATACAATTTGTAAAATAAGTTCTAGGGATATGTCTTGTGCGATATCACGAGCCAAAAAAGGCTGATTGAGTGGTAACTGACTAAAGATTTTATCGCTGAGATTACAAATTAGTTCGCCGTAGACATGCATTCGCTGTCCATGAAAACAAGGGGTCGTCAATTGTCGTATCCATTTGTGAGGACTGCCATCAAGCATGAGGATTGAATTTTTTCCTACAAAGGCTTCAGTAATTTTGTTGAGTTCGCCAGAAGCGACAAATTTCTTTCTATCATTCGTTAAAATTTCTTGGATTGCCTGGGGATGATGGACAAATACTATGGTGTCCCCAAAGCCAATTGTCCTACCAGTAAAAATGTCGGGATATTGTTGAGCCGCATTTTCCATGTAGCTCACAGGGTCAAGAACCCACTGAAGCTTTTGTAGCAAAGAAGGAGTTTTGAGAATATTAGGTAGTTGCATTTTTCAGTTTCAGCGAAAATTTGAAGAAGAATCCAGAAGTCAGAATACAGAATTCAGAATTAATTAGTGGCGGATCTGAATCCCCCACTAATTGTCAGCTGCTAAATCTTCAATTTAGCGGAGGTCTTAAACCCGTTTATGAGTTTCGATGCAGTGGTATACCCGTCCTCTGAGGTATTTTTATTGATTATCAAGATAGAGGTAAATTTGATTGAGTTAACTCTAATCTTTCTATAGTTTGATACCGGCCAGAGTGAGAATACCAATTCAGGTTAGCAGATATCCAACTATGCATTCCTGATATATATTTTGCAAGTTCAGCATCTAATTCATCTCCAAAAGATGGAAGAGATAATTCAAACTCTTTCAAGCGATGCATCTCTTGGTTATGCATTTCAGTAGCCGCGATGGTTGCTGTTTCCAAAGAAAGCTTTTGTTGATGATGAATTAACAACACTAAATTATGAAAATCGCCACTTGACATTTCTCTGTGTGCAGAAAAAATATCATTACACCAGGCAAGAATGTTAATTGTCATCACCTTTAACTCTTGCATTACCTGATGATTACGGAAAAATTCAGGAATTCTTATATAATCACAAAATTCCATCAATGCAAGGCAAAGATACCCGCCTAAACTTAACCTCCGAATGAGCATATAACTATCAATATCAGGCGTAATTTCCTGTGCGCGGTTAATTGCTTCTTGAACACATCCATCAAAGTAGCCTTCATAGCGATCGACAAAGTAACGAAACCATTCTTTATTACCTCTTTTAACTATTCTCTCTCGTAAATCTCTTAAGGCATAAGCAAGTGGTATATCCTTACTTGTCAGTTCTGCACCGTTCAATATGTCTATAAATCTCTGATGAAAAGCTTTGAGAACATCAGGTTGTTTTCCTAAATTTGATAAATCACACTGGTCATCCCAAATAAATACCCAACTCAACCAATCATTGGCAATTTTTAATTCTTCAAGCTCACAGTGGGGATAAGCGCTTGCTGCTAGGAAGAAGAATTTTGATTTACAAAAACGCTTATAAGATGATTCATTAGCCAAGAGGTTGAACTGAAGTACCCATTCGAGAGCGTGCTTTTCTAAAATATCAATATGCTTATTGATCTGAGATGGAAATGCACAATATAAACCAGAACAAAGTAGTTGCGGCATAAAAAAATCTCTGACTTGAAATTAGGGAACACAAATAAATCACACAAAAAAAAGATTATGAACTTTGAAAAAGTCCATAACAATTTTGTTTTGAAAAAATTCTCTTTAACACCATGTTTTAGAAAGTATGCAAATCATACTTACGCCATTAATAGTGGCGCTTAAATGTGTATGAATATTTCAAAACTTACTTGGTTATTGTTCAACGTTTTTTCAAAAAACATAACCGTAATTATATGTAATTATATTTTTTCAATAAAAATAGTTACAGTTCTGCGTTGGTCATTATAAATGCTGTTGACGAACTAAAAAACTTAATCTATCGTGCTTCAGACTAGCGACACTTTTATAAAAAGACAAGGGTAATAATGATTAATTTCAGAAAATAATGTATTAAATTTTGATAAAAGCGAAGAAAGTTTATCTGTGGCGATCGCATAGAACAAATTGCTGTAAGAATGTTGCTGTTATCAGAGTTTTTGGGAACTATAAAATTGTCACACTGCAAATTTATCGGTCAGTCCATCAAAAAAATACAAATGGCTTAGCTACAATCCAAGGCTAATCATTAACAACTAACAACGAGTTAAATTAATTTAAATACATGAGCTATAAAACAAATATAAAAATACCTAATGTCTCAGAAGACTGTTTGATTTTAGTGGTAGATGATACTACTACTAATTTAGAAATTGTCTTAGAAATCTTAACTAATGCGGGCTTTGAAGTAGTAACCGAAATTAATGGCGAAAGGGCACTAAAACAGGTTGAGTCTAGATTACCTGATTTGATTTTATTAGATGTGATGATGCCGAAAATAGATGGTTTTGAAACTTGCAAAAAATTAAAACAAAATCCTGAAACATGTGATATTCCTGTAATTTTTATGACAGGAAATTCAGATACAGATAGTAAAATCAAAGGTCTAAATATCGGTGCAGTTGACTACATCACAAAACCTTTTCATGAAGAAGAACTATTAGCTAGAATTAAAACCCATCTGCAATTACGGAATCTCACAAAAACTTTAGAAAAACGAGTTGCCCAAAGAACAGCAGCGTTATCTCAAGCACTAAAAGATTTACAAGAATCCCAAATCCAGCTTGTACAGACAGAAAAAATGTCTGCCCTTGGTCAATTAGTTGCCGGGGTTGCTCATGAAATTAATAATCCAGTTGGTTTTATTCATGGTAATCTCGGTCACGCTTCGGTATATTTCCAAGCAATGACTAAGCTAATTGAGCTATATCAACAGCATTATCCTTATCCAGTTGCAGAAATTCAAGAAGAAATTGCAGCGATGGATTTACAGCATATCCTTTCGGATTTACCTAACTTAATTTCCTCAATGAAAGAAGGTGTGCAAAGGATTCGTAACATCAGTACTAGTCTGCGAAACTTTTCCAGAGCAGATAGCGATCGCAAAGTTTATTGCAACATTCATGATGGCATTGATAGCACAATTATGATCCTCAAACATCGCTTAAAAGCATCAGAATCTCGTCCCAATATTGAAATCATAAAAAATTACGATGATTTACCAGAATTAGAATGCTTCAGCGGACAACTCAATCAGGTATTTATGAATTTATTAGCTAATGCTATTGATGCTTTAGAAGAGTCTAATTTAGGACGCAGTTATCTTGAAATTGAGGCTAATCCCAATAAAATTTGGATTCAAAGCAGCCTAACAGAAGATAAAAATCATGTCTTGATTCGGATTAAAGATAATGGTCTGGGAATGTCCGCTGAAGTCCAACAAAAAATATTTGACCATTTATTCACTACCAAACCCGTGGGTCAAGGCACAGGATTAGGACTATCTATTGCTCGTCAAATTGTTGTTGATAAACATGGAGGAACTTTGGAAGTAAATTCAACACCAAAAGAAGGTTCAGAGTTTATCATTCAGCTTCCACTTTAAACACAAATCATCAAATATTCCTGAGATTTTGGCAACTATAATTCTGGATAAAAAGAATTATTTATATATTCATGACTACCCAATTACCTTTATCGTAAGTAATTTCACTCCAAATAAAATATTTAAGTTATGTAACCAGGGCAGGCAAGATGCCCAATCTACAAGAGTTTGATTTCATCAAAATTGTTGTTTGTATAGTAGAGGCGTACCACCGTCGCCTCTAGAAAATTGATGTACCTCACACACCTGAAAGCGGCTATAAGCAGTTAATTTACAACCATTTTTGGGAACTCTAAAACTGTAGTTCTAAAGTTTTGTCCTGAAAGTTTATGACAAATTGCGTTAATCATTCAATAAGTAGCTTGAATCTACCCTTAGAACGGGATATATTTTTACGAACATTAATCAGAGAATTATCTGGTACTTTACAGGATGTAGTTGGCTTAGAAGAAGCCTCTGGATTTATTAGTGTGGTTGGGGAAAGGATGGGTAGGCAGCTGAATCAAGATTACAAATCTGCCTTGGAAGTGTCACATCTTTCCCGAAAGCAAGTAGCTGATGTGTTAGTCGATTTAAAAAAACGAATTCAAGGCGATTTTTACGTTATTGAGCAGAATGATGAAAAAATTGTTTTTGGTAACCGCGTCTGCCCATTTGGGGAAAAAGTCCTTAATCGCCCTGCTATGTGTATGATGACTTCAAACGTCTTTGGAACAATCGCAGCTAATAATCTAGGGTATGCAAAAGTAGAATTGCAAGATACCATAGCAAAGGGTGGTTGTGAATGCAGAGTTGTTGTTTATTTAAAACTGACTCAAGAGGCTGAAGACGTAGAAGGTAGAGAATACTTTAAAGGACTAGAATCTGTCTAAACTCTTGGGCACTAAACTAATACCAGCATACTATAGGAATCATATTTGATTTGGTGAAAAAATCTAAGTATTTGTAGTGGCGTGACAAGACTAAAATGTTGCAATAAATTTTCTTGTGGTGTGGACATCTTGTCCGCACCGGACGGGCAAGATGCCCATCCTACAAGATCTAAATTTTATGCACTATTTTAGCCTTGTCACGCCAGTAGGGTGTGTTAGGCGTAAGCCGTAACGCACCATTTCAAGCTTTTGGTGCTAGTCCTATAGCTCTGGTTTAGATCGGTAAAGTGTAGTCCAACTGGAAATTGCAAGCCTCATGACTCCTGAAAAATTTCTTGAACTTGCCAGAGTTTTACCAGAACCTTTGCTTCTGGTGACTAATGAGGGTCAAGTATTAGCAACTAATCAACCAGTAGCAGATATCCTGAAATTACGCCGTCAGGAACTGCAAGGTAAAATGCTCTTTGATTTGGTAACTGAGTCTAGCGATGATATTAAAAAGTACCTGGAAGCTTGTTCTACTAGCAGAGCAATGATTTTAGGTTCTTTAACTTTACGTAAAAATGATGGGCAAACAATAATATGTCGCACTCAAGGAGCAGTTATTCAACCTTGGTCTCCTGAATCTTCAGCTTTAATTCTTTTACGCTTGGAAAATAGAAATATAGCCAGCAATAATTTTGTTCTTCTCAACCAGAAAATTGATGAGTTAGCAAAAGAAATTCAAAAACGTAAACAGGCGGAATTAGAACTCCAGAAAGCAAATGAGGAACTAGAAATTCGGGTTGAGGAACGTACTACTGCTTTACAAAAAACCTTAAATGAACTACAACTTACCCAAACTCAGCTTATCCAAGCTGAAAAAATGTCTAGTTTAGGTCAGATGGTTGCTGGTATTGCCCATGAAGTTAATAACCCTGTTAGTTTTATTTATGGTAACCTCCACCATGCCCATAAATACACTCAAGATTTACTCAAATTGATAGAAATTTATCAACAAATTTGTCCAAACCCTCCTCTAGAAATTCAAAAGCAAATAGAAGAAATAGATTTGGATTTTTTGATTCAAGACATAACTCAACTTTTCCAATCTATGACAGTAGGGACACAACGTATTCAAGAAATTGTTAAATCATTGCGAAATTTTTCGAGACTTGATGAAGCCGAACTGAAGCAAGTTGATATTCACGAAGGAATTGATAGTACTTTAATGATTTTGGATCATCGCCTGCAAGCTAAACACGAGTGTCCAGAAATCAAAGTCATTAAAAAATATGGGCAACTACCCAATGTAACTTGTTACCCCGGTCAACTCAATCAAGTATTTATGAATATCCTGGCTAATGCGATCGATGCTTTGGAAAAGTCCGCACTCAATTCACAAACAGCTGACAATCCCCAAATTCAAATTACAACTGAACTAATAGATAAAACCTGGATATTAGTTACTATTGCTGATAATGGTTTGGGAATTGATGAACAAGTACGCTTAAAGCTGTTTGACCCGTTTTTCACTACTAAACCTGTGGGTAAAGGTACTGGGTTAGGTCTATCTTTAAGCTATCAAATTATAGTGGAAAAACATGGCGGACAACTTAACTGTTTTTCTACTCCAGGAAAAGGTGCAGAATTTTTAATTAAGATACCTGTTAAGTCTTAGGATTTTGGATTTTGGATTTTAGATTGGGAATTCAATTTGAAAAACGCCTGGTTGCTAATTAGCAAACAGGCGCTTTTTGAATAGCACAAAGTTTTGTTGAGATTCAGATAGCTAAATCTTAGGAGTCTAATTAACTGGGGGTTGAGACTGACTTAGCGAATCTAACTTTGGCACAACTCGTAGATTTTGTGCTTGTGCAGCACTATTGACTGTTGCTTGCAAAATTGCAGTATGGGAGATGGAATGGTTCGCCAATGTAAATAGTGGATTCGACAAAATCCCGGCAATGGAAGTGGCGATTAAAGTGACCACCAAGCCGACTTGCAAAGGTCTAAATCCAGGCAAATTCCATCGTATTGGGGGATAATTTTGCACTGCGTCGGACATTTCATGGGGTTCTTTGACTACCATCATCTTGACTACGCGAATGTAGTAGTAGATGGAGACGACGCTAGTAACTAAGCCTAGTAAGACTAACCCATAAAGACCTGCTTGCCAACCAGCCCAAAACAAGTAAATCTTGCCGAAAAACCCAGCTAATGGGGGAATACCGCCCAAGGAAAGCAGGGAGATACTCAACCCCAGTGTTAAGAGTGGGTCTTTTTGATATAGTCCGGAGTATTCGGCAATCTGGTCGGTTCCTGTCCGTAAGGAGAACAGAATGATGCAGGTAAAGCCGCACAGGTTCATGAACAGGTAGACCAGGAGGTAAAATATCATGCTGGCGTACCCTGCCTGTGTGCTAGCAATTAAGCCAATCATCACAAATCCAGCTTGGGCAATGGATGAATAAGCTAGCATCCGTTTCATGCTGGTTTGGGCGAGGGCGACTACGTTACCCAAGATCATGCTCAGAACCGCCAGAGCAGTGAAGACAAACTTCCACTCTTCAGCAACAAGGGGGAAGGCTGTTGTTAGCAAGCGGATAGCTAGAGCAAACCCAGCTGCTTTGGAACCCACAGATAAAAAGGCGATTACCGGGGTGGGAGCGCCTTCGTAAACGTCTGGTGTCCACTGGTGGAAGGGTGCGGCGGAGATTTTAAAGCCAATACCTGCGATCGCAAAAACTAGGGCAATCACTAAACCTAAAGATTGACCAGCCTTAGCTGTGGCAATGCCAGTGGCGATCGCACTTAGTTCAGTTTGTCCACCTGATAATCCATACAGCAATGATACACCGTACAAAAATACTGCTGTACTGGAAGCTCCAATTAACAGATATTTCAGCGCCGCTTCGTTGGAACGGGGGTCACGCTTGGTATAACCTGTCAACAAATAAGAGGAAATACTCAGTGTTTCTAGCGAAATAAAAATCATGACTAACTCACTAGCCCCGGATAAAAACATCCCTCCAAGGGTAGCAGTCAGCAAAATAGCGATGAATTCTGCTAAAGCGGTGCCACTCTGCTCAATGTAGCGAATTGACATCAGTATAGTAAAAGCGGCAGACAACGCTACGATACCGCGAAAGACGATACTGAGGTTGTCGCTGTTAAAGCCGCCGCTAAAAGAGACGGGATTGGAAGCATCCCATTGAAAATACAGGGCGACAATCGAAACCAGTAAACCTGCGATCGCTAGATATCCAATCCAGCGCGAGGATGTACGCCCCAAAATCAAATCAACAATCAAAACCCCCAAGAGGGTGAGAATTATAATCCCCTCTGGTAAAATCGTTCCAGCATTTAACTGGGATGCAAGATTAGCAAAATCCATGAGATGTATAGGTTTTGGCGATTAGACATTAAGGCTAACT
>VFQR01001657.1_pt1 | contig 16153 bp, 9 predicted proteins | sample 3512321 | NCBI WGS metagenome assembly VFQR01 (sample SAMN10412374, study PRJNA504923) | tailings metagenome | isolation source: Relicate 3 Philex TSF1 revegetated site | place: Philippines: Tuba, Benguet | collected 2017-08-29
TTCATGGTCAAGTTTTCGTATTGCTCTAAAACTTCATCTCCCCGACGAATTTGAACGCTGAAGTATTCCCCGGTATTTGGAGGCGCTTCTCCTTCAGTACCTTCGGGTAAAGCACGAGGAGAACCATCGCTAATTATAATATTTACTAATCCGCCTGCTGCTTGTTCGGGACGCAAAGTAATGCGTAAGGCTGGACGATTGCCACGAGAGTTGATTCTCAGATTAGCAGGTTCTGGAGTTGCGGGTTTGGGTGCGCCTGGTAATTCAGTACCGATGCTGGTTACCCAACAACGACCGCCACCATTCATGAAGTAGCCATAAACTGCGAAGGGTAAGTAGGCATTAAAATCAGTGAAACCATCAGAATTAGGACGAGCAAAATAGTTGAGATATTGCGTCCAATTGGTCACCAACATCGGTTTAAACAGTTCAGCGTCATCTCGAACAGCTTCTGTAAAACCAACAAATCCCGCAACTGCTGTGCTAACACCTTCAATCGGTCGGCTCCCTCGGTCAAATTCTTCGATATAAACACCAGGAGCAAAGTAATCAAGTCGAGCCATGAAAATGCCTCCAAGTCAGTAAAAGCTTAATTATCAAAACAGAATTCAGTATGAATCTTGTGCGACTGGCGGATCAATAAACGGGTTTAAAATCCCCACGCTCAAGATTGCTGAATTCTGAATTCTTCTTCAATCAGGAGTTAAAAATATTTCTTTGAAAGTATGGCTTTGGTCATCTACCAATGCATTAACATTTTGGGGTAAATAGCCAGGACAATCTATATTTAAAACATAGTTACCCATCTCCAGGTTTTCAAAAAAGAACAGCCCTTCTTTATTGCTTTCCATGAATTTTTTACTTCGCAGCAGAGTAACTTTTGTCCCCGTTAATGGTAGATTTGTCGTCGCGCTCTTGATAACACCTGCAATTACTACTCGCCGAGTCATAATTTGAGTGTTACCACTACCACTGCCGTGCATTTGATTTCGCAAATCAAAAATTCGTTCCCAAACTAAAGGTACTGTAGTCACTTGGCTATCAAGAGGCACGGTAATTGTTAAATATAAGGCCGAGCGCAAAGGTACATTGAGAGCGCTCCATAAACTGCCCGGTTCAACTGATGGCTGTAGTCCAACCATCATGGGCAAACTACCGTAACCCCGCAATTCCGGCACTAAAAACTCTTCCTCTAAAGCTCGATGGCGCATAAGTACAGCCAATGCTTCACTGAGGAAGTGATGCTCGCCTAAAGTCGTCCTATCCCAAGCTGTTAATAGCAGCGAAACATCAAACCAAACAGGTGCCCAATTAACAATACCGGCTTGCAGATGACGTGTAATATTACGTTCAACTTGCCTGCCAGCCTGTTGGAACTGCTTACTCTCACGAATATCATAAATGTATAAATTGAGAGTCGGACCGGCTCCTTCTTCCCTGCGATTACTGGGATGGCTGAAGTCAATCTGCTCTGTACTGGTAAGTGAAGTTCCTCCAGCTAGAATTTCCGCTAAAGTTTGAAGAACGAAGATAAGCATGAAGGTATTGTGCTGGTAACTAAATCCAGATGTATCTAGGTTATCTGTATCACCGTTGTAAGGTAATTAGACTTTTGTCGATATTTTTGGATGGGGCATTGGCACTGCGGAGTTAGGAGTTAGGAGTTTGGAGTTTGGAGTTATAGCATTTCCCAATAAGCGTGAGGTAGTTGGTAGGGGCGCAAAGCTTTGCGCCCCTACAAATTTCTGTACCTCATTTGATTGGGAACCGCTATATTGTTCCCCCATCTCCCTCATCTTTAGCTTGTGGTTCAAAAATCATCCTTTTGATATATTAAGAAGCTGGGTCAATCGATGAGAGTATGGGAAAAATATCATGAACCGTTCCACTCCCATGAGCAATTCTGAGTACTCAGCGATTCGACGGAGCGAGGAGCGATCGCGGCTAGCAATTAGTATTGCCAAACTTGGAACGTGGCGCTATGACCCAAATACGAATCTCGTTGAATTAGACGAACGGATGCGCGAAATTTGGGGGGAGTCAGAGGATGCTCTGATGTTGCCGCTGTCACAGATTATGCAGCGTATTTACTTAGGCGATCGCTCACGGGTGGCGAGTGCCCTGAGTGCTGCCCTCGATCCGCGATCGTCGGGAGCTTACGAAATTGATTACCGTATTGTGTGGAATGACGGTACCGAGCGATGGATCTCTGCTAATGGGCAGTCAATATTCGCAGGTGAGGGAGAGTTACGGCAAGTTGTTGAGTTTTTCGGAACCGCCCTTGATATTACCGACCGCCAACGAGCCAAGGTTGCCTTGGGAGAAAGTGAAGCCCGATTCAGAAGTTTTGCCGAGAACAGCAAGGATGTGATTTGGATTACTGATGTCCATGAGTATCGGCTGATCTATGTCAACCCTCCCTACGAGCAAGTCTGGGGTCGCTCGGCCAGCGAAATTTATGCAGACCTCACCCGCTTTATTGAATTTGTTCATCCTGAAGATCGCCAAGGCATTCAAGCCGCATGGCAAAAGTGTATTCAAGGCGGCGGATTTAACCAGGAATATCGGGTAATTCGTCCGGATGGGTCAATTGTGTGGATTCACGATCGCGGTTTTCCCATATATGATGCCCAAGGTGAGTTGCTGTATCTGGGCGGAATCGCTGAAGATATTACCAAACGTAAACAGACGGAACTGATGTTGGTGGAGCAGAAGAGACTGCTGGAGTTAATCGCATCAGGGCATCCCCTGGATCAATGCCTAAAAGCTGTGTGTGCTTCGGTGTCGAATCTCAATCCCCGCACCCGTGCCTGCATCCTGCTGACTGATGCCCAACGACAGAGATTTAAGTACTCCATCACCCCGGACTTTCCGTCATCCTTTGGTCAGGGACTCAAAGATGCCCCGATTAATGACCTGTGCATCGGCACCTGTGGTGAGGCGGTGTTTTCTGGACAGCCTATAAGCTGTGCAGATATCGCCAACGATGAACGCTGGTCGCAGGAATGGCGAAACTTATGCGTGGCTCATGGTGTATTGGCGTGCCATTCTAGACCCGTGATGGGCGTGGACAACGTGGCAGTGAGTTCTCTGATGCTTTGCTTCGAGAAAGCGCGAATGCCGAGTGATTGGGAATACCAATTGGCTGAATTCGGCACTCAAGTCGCTAGTATAGTATTTGAGCGCGATCGCTCTATCCTTGCCCTCAATGAAAGCGAACATCGGTATCGTATTTTGTTCGACTCCATTGATGAAGGCTTCTGCCTGTGCCAAATGCTGTTTGACCAGAATGGTAAACCAACTGATTATCGGTTTCTGGAAGTCAATCCGGAATTTGAAAAGCTGACAGGACTGGAACAAGTGGTGGGAAAAACAGCGCGGGAACTCGTTCCCGATCTGGAAGCCTCTTGGTTTGAGATTTACGGCACAGTCGTGCTGACGCGGGAACCTGTGCGGTTTGAGCAGCAATCGGTGGTCATGAACCGCTGGTTCGATGTCAACGCCTTTTCTGTCGGTGCAGCCCACAGCCATAAATTTGCTATCCTATTCACCAACATTAGCGATCGCAAACAAGCACAGAAAGCACTGGTGGAAAGCGAGGAGCGCTTCCGCAACATGGCAGATAACGCCCCTGTGATGGTCTGGGTCACCGATCCCACAGGTTATTGTACTTATCTCAGCCAAAGCTGGTACGACTTTACAGGTCAGACTGAGGAAATTGGTCTGGGGTTTGGCTGGACTAATGCTGTACATCCCCAAGATCGGGAATCCGCCAGAAACATCTTTATGAGCGCAACCCATCGTCAAGAGAGTTTCCGCTTAGAGTATCGCTTGCGGCGCAAGGATGGCGAATATCGTTGGGCGATTGATGCTGCAAGTCCTTGGTTCGGGGTGGACGGTGAATTTAAAGGATACATCGGTTCAGTGATTGACATTAGCGATCGCAAACGCGCTGAAGAAGAAAGAGAACAGCTTTTGATCAGGGAACAAGCAGCAAGGGAACAAGCAGAGCAAGCCAACCGCGTCAAAGATGAGTTTCTCGCCATTATCTCCCACGAATTGCGATCGCCCCTCAACCCCATCCTTGGCTGGTCAAAGCTGTTGCAAACTCAAAACCTGGATCGAACCAAAACCGCCCAAGCCCTGAGTACTATCGCCCGCAACGCCACATTACAAGCTCAACTGATTGAAGATTTACTGGATATCTCCCGGATTTTGCGAGGCAAACTGAGCCTGAACGTTTCTTCAGTCGATTTAGCATTGACAATTCTAGCCGCAATGGAAACGATGCAATTAGCGGCGGAAGCTAAATCCATTGAAATTCACACAATGCTGCAACCAGACTTAGAGCCAGTATGGGGTGACTCCAGCCGATTACAGCAAGTAGTTTGGAATTTGCTTTCCAATGCAATCAAGTTCACCCCAGTGGGTGGTCGAGTTTATATTCGACTTGAACAGGTAGGTAGTGGGGATGAGGGGGATGACGGAGATGAGGGAGCAGGGGAGGCAGGGGGAGAAATAACCAATGCCCCATGCCCCATGCCCCATGCCCAGATTACCATCAGCGATATCGGTAAGGGAATCCACCCGGACTTCTTACCTTATGTGTTTGACTACTTTTGCCAAGAGGATGGCGCTACAACTCGCAAATTTGGGGGACTAGGGTTAGGATTGGCGATCGTTCGTTACTTGGTGGAACTGCATGGCGGAAGTGTCGAAGCACAGAGTCCTGGGGAAGGGCAGGGGGCAACTTTTACCGTGAAACTACCGCTGATGCTAACCTCACCCCAAATTGACAAGGATAGTAGACTGTCTGAGCCAGCTTTGGATTTGACTGGCATCAAGGTTTTAGTCGTGGATGATGATGCCGATACACGGGAGCTTGTGGTTTTTCTCATTGAGCAGTATGGAGCAAATGCGATCGCCACTGCTTCAGCAAACGAGGCGCTGATTGCTTTAACCCACTCCCAGCCAGATGTCTTGCTCAGCGATATCGGAATGCCAGAGGTAGACGGCTATATGCTACTGCGACAAGTCAGAACATTACCACCAGACCAAGGCGGACAAATTCCAGCGATCGCTCTGACTGCCTATGCGGGAGAAATTAATTATCAACAGTCAATTTTAGCAGGTTTTCAACGCCATATTTCCAAACCAGTCGATCCAACCAACCTCGTGAAGACAATTGCAGATTTGGTTAGACAATAGACATTCAATAGTAGGACTTACGCAACTGGCATATTATTTGAAGTTTGTAGTGAGGACTTTAGTCCTCAAAATAAGGGCTGTTCGCGGAGCGTTCTCGCAGAGTAGCCCTTACTACAAGCAAAAAATTTTTATTGTTTGTGACACTTGCGTAAATCCTGAATAGTTTGAAATTTACAGCACAGCAGATTGTAGCAGGCGTGAGGTACAGATAATCGTAGGGAACATAGCGGTGCCCCTACCCGTGTACTTCCTGCAACCTGAAATACGCTGTAATTTTGGCGATCGGATTTCTCAGCTTTTTACTAATTGATTATTTTATTTTTTGAAAGCTTACAAAATACTTTTCGCTTGCGGTTCAACCACCAACCCATAGCCCCAGCAATTGCTGTACCAACAAGCATATCGGGTTCAGGAACAGTAGTAACTTCTTCGCGGGTTAAATTAAATCCATTACTAAAAGCAGAAAATTTACCTAAATTTAGAATCAAGATAGAATCTTCATACTCTTGGAAAATTTCAAAACTAATGCCGTCATTCAAATCAACTAACCCTTCTCTTGGTTTTAGAGTAGCTTTAGTATCAAACCCCCTTGAACTTTCAAAATCTAAAACCCTTATTTGTATAACATCCTCAAAGGTAAACTGATTGCTGCCAATAGATAAAGTAAAATCCAAAGGTATTTGGTCAGATTGATTAGGTACTGTTTCATAAAGTATGCTTCCACTGACAATGGTTCCTACCTCAACTCCTGGTACATTACCTTCGACCTGATTTAGGTTTGCAAAAAAGTCTGCTTTGATTGTTGCCGCTTGAGTCGGGGCTTTACTCCAAGTTCCTAAAGTCAACAAGATTACTCCAATAGCAGTTATTGGTAATTGGCGCAATTGCTTATTTATCAACTTAAATCCTCAGCTTGTGATGAATTACTTAAAAGCAGTTAAAAGTAATAAAAATTATATACATATTACTGTGCCTAATAATATAGTACATGGGTAGGGTGACAGCCATGTTCCATACGATAACCTGTACCTCACCTTGGCGTAGCCTCTCGTAGAGAAGCTGCAATCTGCTGTAATTAAAGCTTTATAAATGGGGCACAAGGAATAACAAGCGTCCGTAAATCCGACATATCCAGCCTTTTAGCCCAATTCCTTCAAAAAGGTTGATTATCTGGCTGTTGTGCGATCCAGCTGGCAAATTTGACCAGAGTATGGGATGAATCTAGAGAGCGATCGCTATTTCATTGTCAATAGGACTTACGCAAAAACTCTCTGAAACTCTTATTTCTTCGTGTCCTTTGCGACGGCAGTCGCTCATGGGGAAACCCCCAAGACCGCGCTGCCTCTCCTTTGCGGTAGCCTGCGGCAACCCGCTTTGCGTCTACGTTTTTTCATGATTTTGCGTAAGTCCTGGTCAACAATACTTTATCTTTTCAGAGTTCAAATAGATTAAAAGGTTGATGGAGAAAGGTTTTAGCGGTATTTTTATCCCTTCACCTCACAAGAATATTAAGCAGAAAATCTCATGTTTGGCAAAAACATTTCTTAAAAAATCCGAAAAACTGCAACTCTAGTGTGTAGATTAGTCTGGTGCAGTTTTGATTTGGATGCAGGATATTTTTCTGTGGAATGACTCTAAAAACCTAGTCTAATGAAAACAAGACACTTATCCTACAATTTTTATCAAATTGTTACAAATCAGAAATCCTATGGGACTCATATTTGAATTTTCAAACAACTCTGTTGCCTATTGCCTATTGCCTATAAATCAAAGCCGATTACTATATATAGCTAAAATGTTGCAAAAAATCGTAGGTTGGGTTGAGCTTTCGCGTTACCCAACATTGATCTACGTTTATTACATCATTTTAATTTTGTCACGCCAATAGTTACAAAGCCGAGCTACGCTTGGTAATCAAAACTTAATAATTCTTCGTAACAATTACCTGACAAAGATAACTTAATAAAAAAATAAACATTTCTTAGACTGCATAAAATTATACTAGAAAACAGAAAAGTAAAATTATTTGCTACAAAAAGCGAGTGCAGCTATGACACTAGGCTTTTCTCCACACAAACTAGAAAATGGCTCTAATTATTTGAGTTCTTCAGATATTCAAAGTTTTTGTCAACTTGAATCTGAACAATTAACTACTCAAGAGCCAATTTTTGTCGCTCGAATTGTCTATTATGACTGCTTGCTAAAAACTCATCAGGAAGTGATCAATTATCGTCAAAACCAATCTGCTTTTTCTCAAAAAACTTTAGCTTATTTACGCTCAGAAGTATGGCTGACAGACTTTCCACCTGTTTTTACTATCAATAAATTTCAACTGAAAGATTTTTCATCCATTTGTTACATTTGCCCCATAGGCTATAGAAATCAAAAACCAGAATACATCCAAATCATTGCTGCTGAACCTCTTTCAGAGAGTTTTGAATTATACATAAAACGCTCTGCCATGCTCTTGGGTAAGTATATAAATATTTACTTAGACTATGGAAGACAAAAAACTGAAATTCAACTCCTGGAAGATATTTTGCATCGAGTCGGTCATCAATTGCGTAATTCTTTAGGACTAATTGGACTGTATGCCCATAATTTATGCTTGGGGTTAAAGGACAATCCTTGGCAAGAACAAGCAACAATCATCAGCGAAAGTATCCAAGATTTAGATACTAATTTAAACGATCTGATTGATTGCGGTCAAAGCGTCAAATTAAGGGTCAACCTGCAAGATTTAAGAAGTTTAGTTGTTGAAAGTGTCACAGGTTTACAACCTTTAATTAACGAAAAAAAACTCCAGATAACCATTCCCGACACATCTACAATCCTGAGAATAGATCGGCTACAAATGAAGCAAGTATTTGACAACATACTGAGTAATGCTGTTCATTTTAGTCCTAATTTTGGAACCATTACTTGTAGCTGGCAGATTTTTCAAGAGGAAGTTTTAATCAAAATTTCTGACCAAGGGCCGGGATTATCTCCAGAAGATTTACAAAAGATATTTACCCCGTTTTATTCTCGTCGCCAAGGAGGTACAGGGCTGGGTTTAACCATTGCTAAAAAAATTATTTTGGATCATCAAGGAAGTATTTGGGCACAAGTTTTATCGGAACATGGGGCACAATTTTCGGTAATTTTGCCGAGGCTAAGAAGTGGATAGGTAATTAGTAATTCATAATTAAAAAGATGATTAACAATCAAAAACTTTCGGTTTTATTAGTAGATGATGAAGAAAGGTTTCGCGAAGGGATACGCACCCTGCTCAATTTTTATAATATTAATTCTGCGTTACCAATAGAAGTTGTGGGTGATGCAGATTGTGTAGAGCAAGTTTTAAAATTCACTAATCAGAAGAATCCAGATTTAATTTTGTTGGATATGCAATTAACAGGATGTGATGGAATTACAGTTCTGGCACGTCTGAAGGAAGCTGCTTTTGCTGGTAAAGTTTTAGTATTATCTGCTCATCAAGAAGATGACTGGATTTTTCGCGCCATGCAGGCGGGAGCCGCTGGTTATGTGTTTAAAAATCGTTTGGCGACTCAATTGTGTGAAGCGATTAATACTGTGAGTAAATCGGAAATTTATTTACCTTCAGAAGTTGCTAGTCGATTTTTTCGGTGTTTTCAAGCTTATTCAGATTCTTCTGTGAGAGCATGTCATCAAGTGCATTTAACAGAAAGAGAACAAGAAGTTTTACACTGGTTAACTCAAGGTGCTTCTAATGAAGAAATTGCTAAGCATTTATATGTGACAGTTGCTACTGTTAAGGCGCATCTCACCAGTATTTTTGAAAAATTGAAGGTTACTAGCCGTACTCAAGCTATTGTGGCTGCACTCAAGTTAGGATTAGTTAAAGCTTGAGCGCAACGGAAGTAATTGGCGCAATTCACGAAACTCTTTCTCTATGCCTTCATTTGAATCTTTTTATCAAGAATACCCCTGTTCATATAATTCTCCCTTAAATTGCGATCGCCCTTTCCAAACGGCGCAACAAATCAAGGGTGCTAAGTTTTGCTTGGAATGTGGTTTTCTGGCAACTTTACCACAGGAGGCTGAGATTAAAGGAAGTCAGGGTACTTATCAAATAGTTAGTTATTCCGGTGTGCGGGGTTTAGGCCGTTTATACTCAGGTATTCAAGTTAAGGACAAACAGCCTGTAATCATCAAAGAATACCTACTACCCAATCGTTCTTTTAATGAAAACGAAACGATAAAACGCAAAGAAAGTTTCAAAAGAGTAGGCACAGTAAGTTTAGCTGATAGTCGCATTCAAAACTTTCGACTTGTGGAAACTAAAGAAGCGATCGCTGATGATAAAGGAGAACGCTGCTATCTTATAGCTAAAGGAATAGACTCATCCCAAACTTTAAATCAATATATCATTGAACAGGGAGCGATGACAGCTCCTCAAGTGCGGGAAGTCCTCAATCAAGGACTACAAACTCTCCAATTTCTTCACACCCAAAAGCTGCGTTTTCCTTCCAACCAAATACAACTCGGTTTAACTCACGGCAACATCAATTTAGATAGTACTTTAATTAAAGTCGAAAATCAGCAAAAATTTTCTATATATTTTTGCGATCTAGCTATTTGGGAAAACTTATTTATTCCCCCCATTATTGCTCAACCAACCCCCGCCAGACCCGAACAAGATTTACAATCTTTAGGAATGGTAGCCTTTTATTTATGGGTAGGAAAAACAAATAATTTAGCTTCTAACCAACCTTTAGATCCTAGAGATCATCAACAATGGCCAGATACAGATGATCGTTTAAAACAATTTATTTATCGTTTAATCGGGTGGGAAACTCCTTTTGAAAGTGCAGAAGCGGCTCGTCAAGCACTGTTGCAACTTCCCAAAGAAGACGGTGCGAATAATTCAGCACGTTCTTCTGCTGCTGGGGAAATGGAAAAGCGTTTACCAATGGCTTTAATTTTACTACTAGGATTGTTGGTTTTTTTATTACTAGGAGGTGGAATTTGGTCTTTGTTTCTGTTTTTCAATAAAAAAACAACTCCTCCTTCTATAGATCCCAAATGGTCTAAACTTGTGCGGAATTTTTCGGAAGTTCCCAACGTTCCTTCAGGAAATTTTACTTACACAGGAGAAAAAGATAGTACATGGAGTTATATTTTAACCCAACCAGTAGACAATGGTCGTTTAGCGGATTTCTTAGCTAGACCCAAGGCAGATGCAACAGCAATATATAACTATCAATCCGTTTTATCAGTGGATGTAAATAATCCAATTAAAAGTATAGAAGAAGTACAAACAGGTAAAAAAGACTTTGCAATTACTAGTTTGGTAAATAACATTACAAGTAAACTAGAAAAAAAAGAAGTTGCCTATGATGGGTTAATTGTTTTTGTGGCATTTAATAAAAGAGACTCAAATCTGGCTAATGCTTTGGGAGGGCAAATTAGCCTTGAGCAATTGCGTCAAATCTATACAGGTAAAATTACTAATTGGCAACAAATTAATTCCAAGCTGCCAAATCCTTTAGAAATCAAACCTTTTGCTCCTACCGAACCGGAAGCAATTAGTAAATTTCAAGAAATAGTTTTGCAAAATGATCCCCAGGACAAAGCTTTATTTGCAGCGAAAGTTACTAAACTCGATACCACAAAAACCCAAAACCAGATACGCAGCGAGATTTTAGAAGGACGAGCCACTGGGATTATCAGTTTTGGGATAATCAGCAAAACTTGGAAACAGTGTACTGGTTATCCGCTGGCGATCGCCAATGGTAACAAGCCAGCTAGTCAACCTTTGTTTCAAAGACGCGATCGGCGCTCCATTAATCCCTCAGATGACTTGTGTCAACATGATGATTATTATGTTGATGTGACTACTTTCCAAAGCTACCCTTTGGGATACCCTATTTTTGTAGTATACCCTCAAGACAGCAACCGCCTGCCCGGTGGTTCTACATTTGCCCAGATGCTAACAACTCGTCAGGGTCAGTGTTTACTTAGTAAAGTAGGTCTTGTTGCTTTACAACCTATGCCTGATGATATAAATTCCTATGCCTGCAAATCGGTGCCCTAATCCTAGTTGTGAATATTTTAACCGCGCCCTGCCTAACAATGCTAAGGTTTGTCCCTGGTGTTCGACTCCCATAGGTAATGTAGTCAATCCTACACCACAACCACCTACTCAGTCACAGCCCAGTCAACCGCCCATTCAACAACCGCCCATTCAACAGCCACCTAGCCAATATCAGCGCCCGGTAACAGACCAACCTAATTACCAAGTTCCTCAACAAGCCCCAGTAGATTATTCAACAGTCTATCAGCCACGGGTTCCTTATCCACCAACACCTCCTGTTTATACTCCCCCGCCTCAAAGAGCGCCAGTTTTAAAATTGATTCATAGCACCGGCAGAGAATTTCACCTCGTTGGCGAAGGAGGTTATATTGGTCGCCGCAGTCAAAGTCCAGGAATAGCGCCCCCAGAAATTGACTTGACTGGTATTCCCCATGAAGGAATAGTTTCTCGTCGTCATGCGCGAGTCGATTGGGACTGGTCGCAAAATGCATTTATGATTGTTGATATGAGTACAAATGGTATTTATTTAAACAACAATCTTCTCACTCCGGGGATGCAATATCGACTGCTAAATGGTGATGTCTTGAGATTTGGTCAGGATAATCTAGTCAATTTTACTGCATATTTAATGTAATAAAAAAGTGTTTTCTGTTGTAATAGTACGGTTTGGTAGAAATCTAGCTACGTTGACACACAAGGGGCTTAAGCCCCTTGGTTAAACTCGTTTAAAAAACTTCCGTGTAAGTTGTATAAATAAAGCTATGTAATAATACGCAACATAAAATATTAAGTAATATAATTTATACTTACGTCCATAGCGATCGCAATTAGACGAATGTATGATCGACTCAAACAGCATTTATGGGGGAAAGATGAGATGAGCGATCGAAAAATTGGCCGCCGAAAAACAGCTACATCGACTTCTACAAATCCGTCCCTTGTCTCACCAAGTACTCCAACATTGGCAAACCCAACGCGTGGTTTTGGTTCACAAATAAATACTACTGTGCCCCAAACAGTAACTGAGATAGCACCAGACCTTCAAGAAGCCCAGTCTGCTGATGAGCAATCCTTGGAACCAGAAGCGATCGAAGAAAAGCCCCTGACTCACGACATTAGTCGCATACCCTTGCGTCGTCCCCAGGCAAAGCTGACGATCCAAAGGGCGCCCAGGGGTACAACGCCTGACGCATCAGCTCCCGAACAAACAGCCATTGAAATTACTGGACGCTACGAAGCAATTGATCCTGATGGCGATAATCGTTTCACGCTACAAATCAATCAGGCTGGTCGCCATTTTGAAGGATGGCAACAGCGCCGTAGCTATCGACGAATCAGTGGGCAGCGTTTGATTTCTCAACGCTTAACAGGCACACTCGTCTCTAGTAGTACTGAGCAAGTTGTGTTTAGTTATCAGCGGTTTACAACAGAAGGTGGAACCACTTATGAGGGCAGGTTTATCGTGCGTGCGGATGGCACGGCGACTCGCTCAGAAGATAATGGTTGGTCGCAAGACTTTCGCCGTACCTCAACTGCTGCGCGACTATCGGATGAAGCGATCGCCGCCACTCCAGAAGAAACTCGCCCACTTGTGGAAGCAACCGAAACAGCGCCTCTTGACAGCGAAGAGGAAGCTAGACTTGAGCGCGGTTGTGGCAGTATTCGCAGTCTCATTGAAATGTATCTAGATGCGACTCGACAAAACATCGTCAGAGATGCTTATGCCTCGCGCATCAATAGTCACGTTAATAGTTTGATGCGCCCACACGCCCCTGAGCAAATGCCGCTTGTGCGTCGTCGGATACAAGAACATTTGCTGCGTGAAACCTTTGAGAGTGGCGCGCTGACTCGTCCCTACTGGGATTGGCTTCAAGTTGTTGTCAGTGCCCATCCAACTTACACGGAGTCCATTCAAAACCGTTTAGGAATGCGTGCCGATGGCATTTCGGGAGAAGGCGCACCCCAGCATCGTTACCGCTGGATGTTTAGCACAGTCGGGTTGTCAGGTGATGCTGGTATCGGCTTGGGCGGCTTTTTGGGGGTTTTTGTGATTGAAAAGTTAGCTCCTGACCAATGGCGACAAAGATACTTTACAGTTATGGGCGGGGCATCAGGTGGTCTATCAATTGGGGTTACAGTAGGACAAACCGTTAACTGGTCAGAATTTGAAACTCCTTTCCCCTGGACAAGTGGCAACTTCCGTGGCGCCTATGTAATCACTGGTGCAGGAGGAGCTGGTAGTGCAGGCATTGGCGGCGGTTATACTCCCGAAGCAATGATCAGTTTCTATGGAGATGGTTCTTTCCCAGTTTTGGCTGGGGATGCCAGCGGTTTTGCCGCTGTATATGGAGCTTATCTGGGGGCGGAACTAAGTGTGACCAGTGGCTATCTCTGGGGCGGACGTGAAGAAGCGATTCGCAATGCCCAACATCAGGAAGTAACCAGTCAAAGTAATTATAGTGCAGATACTCGCGTTCATTTTGAGATAGATGACCCCAGCTTAACGGATTTGGGGCGAGAGCGCATTCGGCAAATGTGTGCAACTCACCGGGCAGCCTTTACTAACCCCAATAGTGCGCTGCATATTTACGGCTATACCAGCACAACTGCCTCAGCGCAACGCAACCAACTTCTCTCAGACCTGCGTGCCCAAAATGTTCTTCAGGCAATCTATGATGTGTTGGGTGAATCAATGGCAATCCCCCCCGCAAATCAGGATGTACGGGGCTTTGGTGAGCAACCTGCCCTTGATGCTGGCATACCCGATCGCACAGAAGATGAAGCTTGGCGTAAGGTTGATGTCCAACTCAATGGACAAACTATAATAACCTTACGCTGATTATGCATAACTTGAGTGCGATATTTGCTCTGGTGACAAAGGTTAAGCAATTTTGCAAGGTAAATGCTTGGCGATCGCATGTTTGGATTTCGGAAATGTGATCGCTAGTTTTTGTGAACACAACCCAATGCCAGAAAATGGCGATCGCCATCTTTGCTCCCGACATAGAGCGATCGCCCTGACTGCCTATGCAGGAGAAATCAACCAGCAACAAGCGATCGCGGCAGGCTTTCAAGTTCATAGAAATAGACCAATTAACAAATACAGAAATAGAACAGGTAGAAGTTTGACGATCCTATAGTCACCATTGCCCGGAATTATCTTCTTGTTGCAAACCGATTAACTGTCGCCGTTTCCAAGCATAGTGAAGGATATTAATTCCGAGTTCTTGAGCGGTACGAATGGTTAACCGGGGTAAATTTAAATCTCCTAATCCCCAAGCAGTTGCTAAATCACCAATTACTAAAATAATTCCTCCACCGATTAGCAATTTAATTTGCTGTTGGTTGACCATTGGTAGCCCAGCAAACAAAAAAGGTTTTGTTCTTAAAGGATGACTCCGTTGCAATTCTTCTAAAGGTCTTAAAGGACTCTCTAACTGTTGTGCTAATGCTTGAGTACTTTCAATTAAAGCGTTACTATTTACTGGTGCATCAACTAGAAGCACACCACCTAAATTTAAGTAATTTTTTAAGGATTCAAATTCGAGGCTATTTAGAGATATGGCTTGTCCGCCTGTGAGATAAAGTAGGTCATAATCTTGGATATTTTCTGATAGAGAAACTTGACCCGGTTCATCAGCTCCTCGCAAATTTGGATATAAGGGTTCTACTGCTTGTAATAAGTAGGAAAGACTGAAAAAATTACGCGCACATTCTGGGTCACTATGATTGGCCTGCGCCATCGATACGAGTGCTTGGGGACGCATTTGTGCTTGACGGCGATAACGTAAATCAATGTTATTATATCCAGGAAAAAAAGCATCCGCAGGTTGAGTAATATCGGTATGTCCTGGTTGCAGAAGGATTCGACAGATTTCGATTTCTGAACTGATTGGTGTAGAGTTTCTTTGGTCAATTCGATAAGTTTCTTGTACGATATCTCTTTGCTGTGTGCGCCGTAATTCATCAGGGTCTACATAGCTGACTACTAAGTAAATGGTGATTGGTTCTGATGTTGCTACTTCTATATCAATGGGAAAGTCATAGGAATTAGGTATAACAATTAAATTACCTGCTAAATCAATGGCGATACCCGGTTGAATTTGTACCCAACGTCCATCTCGATATCTAGCTTCTACTTGGCTTGGTGCAGCAATATCTCGCACACCTAAACCGCAAACAATCCCTGGTTGATTTAAACTTTGATATTGGGCATTTTGTCGCAGACGATGGTAATCATGGGCTGCTCGCCAGCGTTCAGCATTGATTAATAATCCGTCTGTAGCTTGCAGGCGTTCAAAGGATTTTATTGGTGGGGGTGGGAAAGGGTGGGACATGGGAATTTTGGATTTTGGATTTTGGATTTTAAGGATGTAGGGTGTGTTATACCGTAGATTGACGTACCTTAAATTTGTTAATGGTGCGTTACGCTATTATTAACTATATTTGACTTCTGAATTCTGAATTCTGAATTCTAAATTCTCTAATTATGAGGATTTTCGATAGTTAATTCGTAGGTGCAAAAAGCTGGTTTTTCTTGTTCGATGATTCTTTGAATAAGTTGTTCGTTGATGATGCCACTAGAAATGTTAGAACGCAAACGGACTACAAAATGATATGCTTGTCCACCGGCTAAAACTGCACTTCCTAGTTGTGCGTCTCCAATAATGAAACTTGGGCCAAAAGGTTCTGTAATACTAATATGTTTATCTGCTTCGTTAGGTAAATGTTCGTCTAAAGGTAAGCCTGTATAAAGATGTAAGTAAAGACGTAATCCTTTACGAGTTCCTCGCCAGCGATAAAGTTCTACTGCACGACGAATTAAACGCCGCTGTTGCTGGAGATCCCAAACAGAATCTACTTGCCAAGCAACCCAATGAGCCA
>VFQR01001658.1_pt1 | contig 16140 bp, 12 predicted proteins | sample 3512321 | NCBI WGS metagenome assembly VFQR01 (sample SAMN10412374, study PRJNA504923) | tailings metagenome | isolation source: Relicate 3 Philex TSF1 revegetated site | place: Philippines: Tuba, Benguet | collected 2017-08-29
GCTGCTCGACCACGTCGACGAACTCGCAACCGCCGTAGTAGCGCTTGCCCGGATAGCCTTCGGCGTACTTGTTGGTCAGCACGCTGCCCTGGGCTTCCATCACCGCCGGGCTGGTGTAGTTTTCCGAGGCGATCAGCTCGATGTGCTCTTCCTGGCGCTGGGCTTCCTGCTCCATCGCGGCAAAGAGTTCGGCGTCAAAACGAGCGAGGGTCAAATCACGGCTGAACATGGCGGTCCCCTGAAATCAGCTGGGCGGTAGAAAGAGGGGGCGGATTCTACCGCAAAGGTCGCATTCAGGCATATGAAGGTCGGTCATGAGCCTGACAAAAGGCCTTCAAGAGCAGCCATCCTGAGCAGCCTGCAGCTCAGCTAAGCATGAACAGCGCGGCGCCGCCGAACTGGGCGCTGAACTGGCGCGCAGGCATCGGCCTGCCGAGCAGATAGCCCTGCACTTCATCGCAACCGTGCTCACGCAGGAACTCCAGCTGCGCATGGCTTTCCACGCCTTCGGCGATCACCATCATGTTCAGGCTGTGCGCCATGGCGATGATGGCGCGGGCGATCTGCGCGTCCTGTTCGCCATCGGGCAGGCCATCGACGAAACTGCGGTCGATCTTCAACACGTCGATGGGGAACTGCTTGAGATAGTTCAGCGACGAGTAACCGGTGCCGAAGTCGTCCACCGCGATGCACAGGCCGAGGCGCTTGAGTTCGTTGAGGGTCTGCATGGCGCTGGAAACGTCGCGCATCAGGATGCTCTCGGTCAGCTCCACTTCCAGGCACGCCGGTGCCACGCCGGTTCTGCTCAGAATGGCGGCGATGCGCGAGGTGAGATCGCCCTCGGCGAACTGACGGGCCGACAGGTTGACCGAGATCTTGGGGATGCGGATCTTGTCCTCGTGCCAGGCCCTGAGCTGCCGGCACGCTTCCTCGAGCACCCATTCGCCGACCTGCACCACCAGGCCGAGCTCTTCCAGCACCGGGATGAATTCATCCGGCGGCACCAGGCCGCGTCCCGGGTGATTCCAGCGCAGCAGCGCCTCGACGCCGGTCAGACGGCGGCCGTCGCCGGAGAACTGTGGCTGGTAGTGCAGCACGAACTGGCCTTGTTCCTGGGCATGGCGCAGGTCGCTCTCCAGCTCCAGGCGTTCCAGGGCGCTGGCGTTCATGTCGGCCTGGTAGAACTGGAAGTTGTTCTTGCCGCGTTCCTTGGCGTGGTACATGGCGGTGTCGGCGTTCTTCATCAGCTGGCTCAGCTCGTTGCCGTCCTGCGGGGCGAGGGCGATGCCGATACTGGCGGTGACGAAGAACTCGCGACCTTCGAGGACGAAGGGGCGAGCCAGGCTGTCGAGAATCTGCTCGGCGACGTGAATGGCGCGATTCAGCGCGCCCTCGCGAGTCGGCCGCGGTTGCAGCAGCAGGGTGAACTCGTCGCCGCCCATGCGCGCCACGGTGTCGTCGCCGTCGACGCAGGCCGACAGGCGCACGGCCACGTCCTTGAGCATGCGGTCGCCAGCGGCATGGCCGAGCGAGTCGTTGATCGGCTTGAAGCGGTCGAGGTCGAGGAACATCAGCACCACCCACTCGTTGTGCCGCTCGGCGTGCTGCAGGGCGCTGTGCAGGCGATCCTGGAACAGGGTGCGGTTGGGCAGGTGGGTCAGGGCATCGTAGTAGGCCAGGCGATGGATGCGCTGCTCGCTGGCCTTGCGCTCGCTGATGTCGCTGAAGAAGCACACGTAGCTGACCAGGTCGCCTTCCTCGTCATGCACCGCGGTGATGCCGACCCAGGCCGGGAAGTTCTCGCCACCCTTGCGCTTGAGCCATACCTCGCCCTCCCAGCTGCCACGCTGGTTGAGCTGGCCGAGGATGTACTGCAGGTGAGTGGCCTGCTGACGGTCTGCGGTGAGCATGCCGGGCAACTGGTCGAGCACCTGGCCGGCCGAATAGCCGCTGACGCGGCTGAAGGCCTTGTTGACCTGCACGATGTAGCCGGCCGGGTCGGTCACCAGGATCGCGGCGGTGGAGTGTTCGAAGACCGTCGCGGCCATGCGCAGGTCCTTTTCCGCGCGGCGTTGCTGGCTAATGTCGCGGCCAACGCCGAGGATGCCTTCGAAGCGCCCGTTCTCGTCCCACATCAGCACCAGGCGCAGTTCCACCGGAATCTTGTGGCCGTCGGCACGCAGGCAGTCGAAGACGAACAACTGGTCCGGCAGTTCGTCGCGCAGGCGGTTGAGGCGGTCGCGCTCGCCGAGGGCATCGCGGATGCGTTCGAGCAGCAGGTTGATACCGTCCAGTTGCTGCGGGTTGGCCGCCAGGCTGTAGAAACTGTTGGCCATCACCCAGTTGACGGAGTAGCCCAGCACCGGCTCCACCGAGGGGCTGACGTAGTTGAGGTTGAGCGCGCTGTCGGTGGAGAAGATCACATCGCTGATGCTCTCGGCCAGCAGGCGATAGCGTTGCTCGCTGTCGCGCAGCGACTGGTTGCGCTCGATCTGCTCGGTGATGTCCTTGGCCACGCCGATCAGGCGGCTGACGCGGCCGCGATCGTCGCGCGCCAGGGCCTGCTCGCGGATGCTGAACCAGTGCCACTGGCCGTTGCGATGACGCCAGCGCAGCACCGACTCGAGCAGCAGACCATCGCCGACCACCTTCTGCAGGTTGCGGATGCGCCAGTAGTACTCGGCATCGTCCGGGTGCAGCACCTGCTCCCAGAAGTCCTCGCGCATGGCGCGCAGCTCGGCCTTGCTGTAACCCAGCTGCAGGCCCAGGCTGTGGTTGCTGAACAGCACCTGGCGGTTCTGCATGTCATGCACGTAGAGCAGGTCGGGCACCGAGCGCACCACCTCCGACCAGAAGCGCTCGCGCTCGATCAGCGACAATTCGATGCGCTTGCGGCTGGTGATATCGCTGATGCTCAGGGTGACTGCCTGATAGTCCTGGATCATTTCCGGCAGGCGCAGCACCAGCCAGACGTGACGCTGCAACCCCTGTGCGGTCACCAGCTGGGTTTCCAGCTCCACCAGGTTGGGGCCTTCGAGCACGGCCACGGCCAGGCGATAGCGCAGATCGTCCGGCTGCACCGGGCCATGGTCGATCAGCTGCTGCCAGGCCTGTTCGGTGCTTTTGACCCCGAGCAGGTTGAGCGCCACCTGGTTGGCCTCGGTGATGCGCAACTGCTCGACCAGCAACTCATGGTGTTCGACATCGGCCCGCAGCCAGCGCTGCAGGCCGGCTGCATCGCGCAGCTTGTGCTGCAGCAGCAGGCTGCGCACGCCGGAAAGATCGAGCACGCACAGGGCCACGCCGGTGCCTTCGAAGATGTCCTGATAACGCCTGCGGGTTTCCTGCAGCACGCGCATGGCCTGCTGCTCGTCGGTCACGTCGCGCAGCACCCAGACGTAGCCGGCCTGGCGACCGAACTCGCTGATGTCGCTGCGGGTCACGGCGAACAGGCGCGCACGCCCCTCGCTCTCCACCCTGACCAGCTCCGGCCCCAGGTCGCTGGCCAACTGCGGGCTGTTGAGCAGCAGCGGGTCGAGGTCGGGCAGCAGGTCCAGCAGGTCCAGGTCCCAGGCCGCTTCGCTGCTGAGGCCGAACAGGGCCTCGGCCTGCGGGTTGAGGTAGCGCAACTTGCCGTCGGCCTGCGTCACCAGAATGCGTTCTTCGACGGCGCCCAGGGCACTGGCGGCCTGGCGCAACGAGCGACGCGATTCGGTGTTCAGGCGTTGCAGGCGACGCTGCTCGCGCTGCAGGCCGTACAGGGCCAGCAGGGTCAGCAGGCTGCACAGCACGAACAGCAGAAACTTGCCGGCCAGGGTCGGCATCAGTTCATTGCCGGCGCGCTCGCTATCGAACAGGGCGCGCAATTGCCAGTCGCTGCCGGGCAGGGCGATCAGCTCCAGGCTCTGCGCCTGCTCCTGCGCGGTGACCGGGGCGATGATGCCGCCAGCCGGTTGCAGGTCGTCGGCTCTGGCGATGACCCGCTGAGTCTGCAGGTCCTCGAGCAACCAGTGGTATTCGCTCTGATGCTGTTCGCGCAGCCAGCCGCGCAGCGCGCTGGTGCGCATGCGCAATACCCGCTGGCTGTCGTCGGGCTGGCGCAGCAGCAGATAGAGCGCACCGCCGTCCTGTGCGCTGAAGGCGAAGTGATAGGGCGCCGAGCCGCTGCGTCGTTGCAGGCTGCGGATGAAGCTGAGGTCGCGCGGTTCGCTGGCGCTGTCGGCCAGCAACTGCCCGTTGGCATCGAGCCAGGCCACGCTGCCCAGCGTCGGGAAAATGCCGCGCAGGGTCGTCACCAGTTCGCTGCCGTCGCCGTCGTGCGCCGGGCTCTTCTGCAGCATCGCCTGGCCGGCCTGCGCCTTCAGGCGCATGTTCAGGCTGACATGCCGGGCCAGCTGGCTGGCGTAAGTCCGGCTCAGCTGCTTCTGGGCATCGAGCAGTTGGCGATATTCCTGGGTCAGTTGCCAGGCCAGCAACCCCAGGATCGCCAATACCAGCACCACCAGCGCACGCCTGAGCGCTACGCGGCGCTTCGGTGCGCGCGCCTCGCCCGGGGAGGTTGAAGGCTGGGATGAGGGAGTCGACACGTTCTGTGAACCTGCAGCCAGTGCTGGGCTATCTTGAGCTTCGAGACGCGCGAGCCGGCGTATGCTCGCGAGAGCCGGCTAGCATGCCTGTAAACCTGGCCAAGTGCCAGCTGCGCCGACGAGCGTAGGTTTGCCCTGTCCCCTACATTGCGGTAGCTTTGCGCCGCGCGCGTGTCCGCTCCGCGCGGTACTTGGCGTTCGCTCCGGCAGGGGCTAAGGTCTCTGCCAACGCCCCGCTGCAGGTTTGCTGAAAACTGCCTGCAGCCGCTAACACGGCGGCCAGGCCGACAGGCGCCAGAGCTTTGCCGCCTGGTAGACTGCAGACCTTGCCGGTGTCGTCACTCGCAACGTTCGCGCAGTGTCGCCAGGCCCGCCATTTCCAGCCCTCATTCTCAACAGTCAGGTTTTCCATGGCTCAGTACGTCTACAGCATGCATCGGGTCAGCAAGGTCGTCCCGCCGAAGCGTGAAATTCTCAAGGACATTTCCCTGTCGTTCTTCCCAGGCGCCAAGATCGGCGTGCTGGGCCTCAACGGTGCCGGTAAGTCGACCCTGCTGCGCATCATGGCCGGCGTCGATACCGAGATCGACGGCGAAGCCCGGCCGATGCCGGGCATCAAGGTCGGCTACCTGCCGCAGGAGCCGCAGCTCGATCCGAGCAAGACGGTGCGCGACATCGTCGAGGAGGCCGTAGGCGAGATCAAGCAGGCCCAGGCCCGCCTCGATGAAGTGTACGCCGCCTATGCCGAGCCGGATGCCGACTTCGACGCTCTGGCCGCCGAACAGGCCAAGCTGGAAGCCATCCTGCAGTCATCCGACGGCCACAACCTGGAGCGTCAGCTGGAGGTCGCCGCCGATGCCCTGCGCCTGCCGCCATGGGACGCCAGGATCGAGCACCTGTCCGGTGGCGAGAAGCGCCGCGTGGCGCTTTGCCGCCTGCTGCTGTCAGCGCCCGACATGCTGCTGCTGGACGAACCGACCAACCACCTGGACGCCGACTCGGTGGCCTGGCTCGAGCGCTTCCTGCATGATTTCCCCGGCACCGTGGTAGCGATTACCCACGACCGTTACTTCCTTGACAACGTCGCCGGCTGGATTCTCGAACTCGACCGCGGCCACGGCATCCCCTACGAGGGCAACTACTCCGGCTGGCTGGAATCGAAGGCCAACCGCCTGGCCCAGGAAGCCAAGGCCGAGGCGTCGCACGCCAAGGCCATGAAGGCCGAGCTGGAGTGGGTACGCCAGGGCGCCAAGGCGCGTCAGGCCAAGTCCAAGGCGCGTCTGCAGCGTTTCGAGGAAATGCAGTCGCAGGAATTCCAGAAGCGCAGCGAGACTAACGAGATCTACATCCCGGCCGGTCCGCGCCTGGGCGACAAGGTCATCGACTTCCACAACGTGTCGAAGTCCTTTGGTGATCGCGTGCTGATCGACGATCTGTCGTTCAGCATCCCCAAGGGCGCCATCGTCGGCGTGATCGGCGGCAACGGCGCGGGCAAGTCGACCCTGCTGCGCATGATCACCGGCAAGGAGCAGCCGGATTCCGGCACCATCGAGATCGGCGAAACCGTGCAGATCGCCAGCGTCGACCAGAGCCGCGACAACCTCGACGGCAACAAGACCGTATGGGAGCAGGTTTCCGATGGCTTCGACATGATCAAGGTCGGCGGTTACGAGGTGCCGTCGCGCGGTTACGTCGGTCGCTTCAACTTCAAGGGCGCCGACCAGCAGAAGTTCGTCAAGGACCTCTCCGGTGGTGAGCGTGGCCGCCTGCACCTGGCCCTGACTCTCACGCAGGGTGCCAACGTGCTGCTGCTCGACGAACCGTCCAAAGACCTCGACGTGGAAACCCTGCGTGCGCTGGAAGAAGCGCTGCTGGACTTCCCCGGCGCCGCCATCGTGATCTCCCACGACCGCTGGTTCCTCGACCGTATCGCCACCCACATCCTCTCCTACGAGGACGACGGCAAGGTCAACTTCTTCGAAGGCAACTACACCGAGTTCGAAGCCGACCGCAAGAAGCGCCTGGGCGATGCCGCCGCGCAGCCGCACCGCGTGCGTTACAAGAAGCTGGCGCAATAAGCGTTCAGTGCAAGAAAAAACGGAGCCTGCGGGCTCCGTTTTTCGTTGTGGCGTAGGGTGTCGCGGGGCCGCCTAGGCCGTGCGCACCGATGCCTTGGTTCCGTTAGCGATCAGAGCCTGGCCAGCAGGCTTTCCAGGGCCTTGGCCTGATCCTCTGCCAGGTCGATGATGTGAAAGCCAGCCCAGCAATGCTGGCCGTCGGCGCCGGGGCGACTCCACAGGCAGTCGGCGCCCAGGCGCACCTCCTGCACCTGGGCGGTACTCGAGGTGCAGACCAGACGGCATTCCAGCACGGCATCGGCGGTATGCGGCGTATCGCTGAACAGCATGAAGCCGTCGGCCGACAGGTCGACGATGCGGCCCAGGCGCTGACCGCTGTTCAGGTCGAAGACCTCCAGCTGCATTTCGGTGCCATGGCGGCTGTGTTGACGACGCTCTTCCATGGAAATTCCTCAGCGGGGTTCGGCCGTGCGTCCGGTGAAACGCTGCAGCACACGGTAGATGGCAGTCAGTGCGCGATCCACCAGCGGAGTCGCGCGTTCGGGAGTGACGATGCGGGCCAGGCCGTTTTCCATCTCGCTGGCCAGCAGGGTCAGCGGTTTGATGGCCACGCGCTGGCCGCTGTGGTCGACGAACATGTAGTTATGGGTGGTCGGGCTGAACCAGGAGAGCTTGAGCACGCGGCTCTTGTCGCCTTCGACGAATTCGAACCAGGTGCCGAACTCGACCTTGGCCAGTTCCTTGGCCAGGGCCTGGGCTCGGACCGAGAGCTTGCTGCGCGAAGGGGCCTGGCGCGCCAGGTCGGCGTCCTCGCCGAGCATGGCGCCCAGCGGGCTTTCCGGCAGATTCGGCTTGAGCTGCGCCGCCAGTTGCGGCTGCTTGGCCTGTACCGCGTGCTGGCAGGCGACCAGGTCCTGCAGCAGGCGGCGGATGCCGTCTTCGTGGTAGCCGCCGAGCAGTTCCAGCCCCTTGCGCAGGTCGCTGAGCATGGGCACGCGCATCTCCTGCAGGCGCTGCTTGTCCTCGTCGCCAAGCGGGGTGCCGCTCCAGGCTAGTTGCTCGGCCACCTCGCAGGCGCGCTGCCACTCGGCGCTCTGCTCGCCATGGCGCAGAAGGACGAAGACCAGCACGTCGGCCCAGGTCAGTTCGAGGAAGTTGCGGATGATTGCCGGCAGATCGCGCGCTTCCACGCAGTGCTGGATCACTTCCAGCGCCTGCTCGCGCGCGCCGAGCAGGCGGTCACGGCCTTTGGCCGCCTCGACCGCGCGGCGTTCGCGCAGCTCGACCTTGTGGCGCAGGGTGGCGACGTACTCGTTGAATTCCTCGATCAGGCCGTCGAACAGCCCCAGATCGCCGCTGAAACCGTGGATCACGCGCTCGACCACCCACTGCATCTTGGCCAGCAGCCCGCGCTCGTCGCCTTCGTTGCCATACAGCACGCCGGCCTGGGCCATGGTGTTGAGCAGGCGCCTGGCCGGATGGTGATGCTGGGTGAACAGGGCCTTGTCCAGCAGGGCGATCTTCAGATAGGGCGTATGCAAGTGGGACAGCGCGGTCTTGCAGGCATCCGGCAGGTTCTCGTCATCGAGGATGAAATCGAACAGCATGCCGACCAGGTCGATCACGTCGGCTTCCTGATCGGACACCTTGCTGTCGCCCGGCAGGCTGCTGTGCGACTCCAGCTGCTGCTGCAGGTCGGCTTTGAGGCCCTCGACCGCCTGCGGCTTGTGCAGGCGCTGCGCCAGTTCGTGGGCCGACTGCTGCTGCATGCGGTTGAGCGCGGCGAGCAGTTCGCTGGCGCTGTAGGTGCGGCTGGCCTCGCGCGGGGAAAAGCTGACGATGCTGCGCGTACCGCCGAGCAGCGGGGCGTCTGGGTGATTCTGACGATGCTCGTCGAGCAGGCTGGACAGGCCGCTGAACAGCGCGCCGGGGTCGCTCGGCGGTGGCGCGCTGAGGTCCAGATCGAGCAGCGGTGGTTCCGCGCCAGGCGGCGCCGCACTCGGCCTGCCTGTTGCCTGCGGTTTGCTGGTCGGGGCATCCGGTTTGGCTGCAGCCGGGCGACTGAGGCTTGGATTGACCTGCGCACTGTACTTGAGGTTGGGCAGCACCCCGGCATCGATCAGGCGCTGATTGAGCGCGCCGTAGAGCGAATCGAGGCTCTGCATGACATGCTTATCGAAGAGCATGTAGAGGATGGTCTTGATCTGCAGCGGGAAAGGGCAGGGCGCCAGCGCATCGCGAAACGCCTGGGCGATAGCCTGCGGGCCGAAGGGGTTGCTGTCCTCGCCGAGCTTCTGGCCGTTGTTGAGCAGCGCCAGGCGCTGATCCAGGGCGAACAGCGGCTGGGTGCAGCGCGCCTTGACCCGACTGACCATGTTGGTGACCTGCAGAGTCTCCTCGTAATCCTCGTTCTGCACCAGCGCCAGTTGTTCCGGGTCTACCTGGGCGGTGCTCGGGTTCTGCAGCTTGCCTTCGAGGAAGTCGGAGAAGTTGCTGGCGATCTTCTGGTGGTAGCTGCGTTCGATCTGCGGTCGCTGCCGGCGAATCTCGCGCATGCTGTCGAAGAACAGCGTCTGTACCTTGTTGTTCTCGGCTTTTTCCGCGCATTCGAACAGGGTGTCGTCGACCTGGCCGAACACACCGCTCAGGTGTTCCGCCAGGCGGTTCATCACCAGCTTGCGGCAGGCCTGCACCAGATCGCTGAAGCGCGGCTGGATGCCGCGACTGGCGAGGCTGACCACCTTGGGGTGAATGGGGGGCTTGTCCTGGTTGCTCATGGACGGTCCTGGCTGGCGTGTCGGCTGGCGCGTCCTGCACGCTGCCGCCGTTCAATGAAACATATAGTAGTCCATGCTGGCGCCGCAAAGCATTGTCGTAAAAGCAGTTTGCGGGGGTTGACAGGGAATTTTTGCTACGTAAAATGGCGCGCCTCTGAAGCGGTAAAGCAAAAGCTGAAACGCGCCAGAGACGGAAGACCGAAGTTCCGCGATAGCTCAGTCGGTAGAGCAAATGACTGTTAATCATTGGGTCCCTGGTTCGAGTCCAGGTCGCGGAGCCAACTTCCTAACGGGGTATAGCGCAGTCCGGTAGCGCGCTTGCTTTGGGAGCAAGATGTCGGGAGTTCGAATCCCCCTACCCCGACCATATTCGGGTCGTTAGCTCAGTTGGTAGAGCAGTTGGCTTTTAACCAATTGGTCGTAGGTTCGAATCCTACACGACCCACCACCATAACGACGAAGCCCGCCTAGTGCGGGCTTTTTCGTTTTTGTGTCTCACGCGGTACAGGCCGCCTCGCATTGCCGCGGCCGCGCTGGCCGCGGCTCGCGTAGGTGCGCCATGCGCACCTCGGGCAACCGGCTGTCTGCAGCAGCAATTCCAACATTCTCCGTACGGGCGTTTCGGTGCGTAGGGTGGGCTTTAGCCCACCAGCGGTGGTGGACGTGGGCTGAAGCCCACCCTACGAGACTTGCTTGTCTCCCTTCTCCCGCCCTTCGGGCACCCTCGGCTTGGGCATCCCGCGTCGCCCTACCTCCTGCATCCATGCAGTCGTCTCCCATGAATGGGAGCGGGACACCAGCGCGTAGGGTGGGCTTTAGCCCACCAGCGGTAGTGGACGTGGGCTGAAGCCCACCCTGCGAGACTTGCTTGCCTCCCTTCTCCCGCTTGCGGGAGAGGGGCCGGGGGAGAGGGGCATCAGAAGGCCGCATGGCGGCCGCTATCAATGCAGCTTCAGACGCGGCTCGGTGCTGCGCCCGATGCGGTCGCTGAGCATCAGCAACAGCGTACGCAGGGTGCCGTACAGCGCCATCTGGTGCATGCGGTAGAGTGAGACGTAGAACACCCGCGCCAGCCAGCCCTCGAGCATCACGCTGCCGGTCAGATTGCCCATCAGGTTGCCGACCGCCGAGAAGCTCGACAGCGAGATCAGCGAGCCATAGTCGCGATAGCGATATTCCGGCAGCGACTGACCGCTGATCTTCAAACGCAATGACTTGGCCAGTAGCGATGCCTGCTGGTGCGCCGCCTGGGCGCGCGGTGGTACGTTGCGGCCATCGTTGCCCGGCTGTGGGCAGGCTGCGCAATCGCCGAAGGCGAACACGTCGTCATCCAGTGTCGTCTGCAGCGTCGGGCGTACCTGCAACTGGTTGATGCGATTGCTTTCCAGTCCATCGAGATCCTTGAGGAATCCGGGTGCGCGAATACCGGCCGCCCAGACTTTCAGGCTCGCCGGAATGAAGTTGCCGTCGGCGGTCTTCAATCCTTCTGCGGTCACTTCGCTGACCGCTGCACCGGTCAATACCGTAACACCGAGCTTTTCCAGGGTCTGGTGCACGGGGCGGGCGATGCGCTCTGGCAGGGCGGGCAGCACGCGTGGGCCCGCTTCGATCAGCGTGATGCGCATATCCTCGGGGCGAATGCGATTGAGGCCGTATGCGGCCAGTTGCTTGGCCGCGTGATGCAGTTCCGCCGCCAGTTCCACGCCCGTGGCGCCCGCGCCGACGATGGCGATATCGATCTGGCCGCCGGCTTCACCCTCGTTGGCGTGCGCGCGCAGATAATGGCTGAGCATGCGCCGGTGAAAGCGCTCGGCCTGTGCCCGGGTGTCGAGGAAGATGCAGTGCTCGGCCGCGCCAGGTGTGCCGAAGTCATTGGTGGTGCTGCCGACGGCGATCACCAGGCTGTCGTAGGCGATGCGGCGTTCAGGCATCAGCACCTGACCGTCGTCATCGAGCGTGGGCGCCAGGGTAATGCTCTTGCTGGTGCGGTCGAGGCCGGACATGCGTCCGAGCTGGAACTCGAAATGATTCCACTTGGCCTGGGCCACGTAGTTCAGTTCGTCTTCCGAGGAGTTCAGCGAGCCAGCCGCCACTTCATGCAACAGAGGCTTCCAGATATGGGTGAGGTTGGCGTCGACCAGAATGATCCGGGCTGCGCCGCTCTTGCCCAGTTTTCTACCAAGGCGGGTGGCCAGCTCCAAACCGCCGGCGCCGCCGCCGACAATCACGATGCGATGGGACATGGGAAATGCTCACAAGGCTTTGAAAAAGGCGGTGTGAGTGCGAGAGGGCGAGCGCAAGGCAGCTCATAGCACCAGTCGACTCAGAAAACGGCTGAGCAGGCCCAGGCCGATGACGACGACCAGCACCACGGTGAGCAGGCGCCAGACGCGAAACGGCTGACGTTCGACCTGATGCTGCGGGGCGCTCAGGTATTGATCGACTTTCTGCTGGTCTTCGGGGCTCAGGCGGCTGGTCATGGGCGGGCCTCTGCTTGAATGCGCCTATTCTAGGCGTGCCCGCCAGCCTTGGCGAGCGTCGTTGTCCTGCGGGTCAGATATTGCGCTGATGGCTTCAACACTTACGGCGTCGTCCAGGCGGATGATGCCGCCCTCGATCACTCTGGCCGTTATGCCTCCGTGGCCACGCATGGCCTGGAAGGTGCCGCGGCCAAGGCGCTCCTCCAGACGCGCGCAGGGCTGGCACCAGCCGGTGGTTTCCAGCAGCGCCTGGCCAATGCGAAAGCGCCTACCTTTCAGGCTGAACAGGTTGATGCCGGCGATCGCAATGTTGCGCCGCAGCTCGCTCGGCTGCATGGGCGCATCGCGGCCGAGCAGGGCAGCGACCACGGCCAGGTGCTCCCATTGGATCAGCGTGACCTGCCGCGCATTGCGTGGCCCCGGGCGGCTGTGATCACCGGTCAGGCCTGCCTCGCGCCTAGCCTCCACTGCCTCTACTTCGAGCATGGCCTCGCGAGCTTTGGGGCGAACGCCTATCCAGCGCACCCGGCCGACCTGAGGCACCTCGGCCAGCAATTCCTGTAATGGGCTCATAGGCCGATACCAATGTCGAACAGCAGGCTGCGCCCGAGGTTCTGCCGCAGAAAATCCGGCGCGTCCGGGTGGGCGAACAGCACGCGGGCGAAGCGCGGACCGACCAGTGACAACGAGCGCCAGCCCTGGCGCAGATATTCGGTGGGCGGCGGGAAGTGGCTGTTGCAGTCGAGCACGGCGCGCTTGAGGCTGACGAAGGCAACCAGGTCGAGCTCGCCAAGATCGATGCCACGCTCGCGGTAGTTATGCGCCTTCTTGCGCAAGGTAGGCGCCAGGCGCGCCTGCATCTCGCTGGCCGGAATGCGCTTGGGCCGTGCTTCGCGGCGCACCAGTTGGCTCAGGGAGAAGGCGCTACGGCGCCGTTCCAGCTCGGCGCGCCACTCGTCATTGAGGCGACGTCCTTCATCGAGCACGAAGAACACTTCGAAATTGGCGTCGCGAAACAGCACGTCCGGCGGCTCCTGGCCGCTGGGCATGAAGTCGTCGTTGTGATGACGCACGTTCAGCGCCTGCAGCAGGCGCTGGCAGACCCAGCGCTCGCGCTCCCATTTCTTGGCGTTGGAAAGGAAGGCATTGGCCTGTTCGGCCTGGTGCGTCAGTAGGCGCAGGTAATCGGAGTCGTCCATGGGCAAAGCTTAGCCGTAGCGCTGACCTGCTTGCCAGTGCCCCTGCTGAGCGCTGCCTCGGTCATCCCCGCGAAGGCTGGAATCCCCTCGGGTTCTGAGGGTCATTGATCAATGGCGGGGCAATCGCCGCTCCGGTGCTCTGTCGTCAAACTTAACCCGAGTGCCGGTGTAGACTGCCCGGCATGGCGATGAGTGAAGAAAAGGGTGTGTGCGCATGATCGCGTCCAATCTACTGGCGTTCTCCACCTTGTTCGGCGGCTGGCTGATCTATGGCTTGGCGCTGCTCTGGGCAGTGGCACGGGCGCCCTGGGTCGAATTGTTCAGCGACCTGCGCCGCCAGCATCTGCTGTTCGGCACCATGCTCGCGCTGTTTCTGCTCTGGTTGGTGCGCCGCGATTTCGACTCCGGGCTGTCCTACCACTTCCTCGGCATGACCGCGGTAACCCTGCTGCTCGACTGGCCGCTGGCCGTGCTCGCCGGCCTGGCGGCGCAGCTTGGCCTGATGGCGATCGGGCGCATGGACCTGGCTTCGCTCGGCATCAATGGCGTGCTGCTGGTACTGATTCCGGTGCTGGTCACCGAGCTGTGCGCCCTCCGTGTCGAGCGTGCGCAGCCGCGCAACCTGTTCGTCTACATCTTCTTCTGCGGGTTCTTCCCGGCTGCGCTGGCAACGTTGATGACCCTGCTCGGCGGCCTCGCCTTGTTGTGGATGGACGGCCTTTTCCCGATGCCGCCCTGGCTGGACGACTTCGCCGGCTACCTGTGGCTGGTGGCATTTCCCGAGGCCTTTATCAACGGCACCATCGTCACGGCGCTGGTGGTGTTCTACCCGGACTGGCTGGAAACCTTTAATCGCAGCCGATACCTGCAGGCGCCCTGGAAGGAAAACGATCGCAGCGAGTGAATGGCGCCGTATTGGCCGACTGAATGCCGCTGGCAGGATTGATCCCGATCAATGTCAGGAATGGGCCTGCCGCCATGCTGTGCAAAACTCTTCCGAGGACTCGAACATGAGTATTCACAGCTGGGCCAGAGAGGTGATTCGGAGCGATTTGCATGACGCCGAAACTCAGGGCTACCAACCTGTGATGGCATTGCGTGCGCTACTGTCGGAGGTGGTGCAGCAGAGCAAGGCGCTGCGTGATCCTCAGGAACTGGCCCACGAGCTGCAGTTTCTCGCCGACAACCTTGACGACGAGCGCGACTACGCCTTTATGCGCCCCTGAGAAACTTAGGAGCGCTGATGGTTTTCCGAAGTTTATCCAGGCGCATACCGTAGGAGCGGCTTTAGCCGCGATCGCTCATCAATGCGGTCGCGTCGGCAGATCGCCGCTGAACATCTCGTCTTCCAGATCGTTGCCGGGAATCGCATGCTCTTCGGCTGCCCAGGCGCCCAGGTCGATCAGCTTGCAACGCTCGCAGCAGAAGGGGCGGTAGGTGTTTTCGGCTTTCCACTCGACGGGCGCACCACAGGTCGGGCATTGAACGGTCGTGGTCATGGCTGGCCTCCGCGCAGGGTCAGATAGAAGTTGTGCAGGCGCTCGACCTCCGCGTCGAGCCAGGCCATATCGCGGTCGTTGACCAGGACGTCATGGGCATGACGCAAGCGCTCTTCGCGGCTGGCCTGTGCCTGCATGATGGCGCGAACCTGCTCTTCCGAACTCTGGTCGCGCGTGATGGTGCGTTGGATCTGCAACTCGGCGGGGGTGTCGACGACCAGTACGCGTTGGGTCATCTGTCGCTGGCCGGACTCGACCAGCAGTGGCGACACCAAAATGGCATAAGGCGATTCTGCCCGTGCCAGCACCTGACCGATCTCCTGCCCGATCAGCGGATGCAGCAGGCTTTCCAGCCAGCGGCGCTGTTCGGGATCGGCGAAGACCAGCTTGCGCAGCGCGGCGCGGTCGAGCTCGCCATTGGCTTGCAGCACGCCCGCGCCGAAGTGCTCGACTATCTTCGCCAGCGCCGGCCGGCCCGGCTCGACCACCCAGCGCGCCGCATGGTCGGCATCGACCACATGCACACCGCGCTCGATAAAGCCTTGCGCCACCGCGCTCTTGCCACTGCCGATGCCGCCCGTCAGGCCGAGTATCCAGGGTTTCTTCACGCTGTTGCGGTCCCATTACTGCTCAAGGCCGCGATTGTAGGGGGGATTTCGATGCGATGCGAACTGGCGCGCGATGCAAACCTCTCGATCGGAGGCGCAAACCCTGTAGGAGCCGCGCCCCGCGGCGAATGGTTCTGAGGTCCAGCGCTAAATCAAGAAACTTCCCCCCAGGCGGTAATGCTGTTCACTTAAGGTTGCACACGTTTGGCTCCCCTCTCCCATTTATTGGGGGCACGCCTAGTGGAGAGGGGCTGGGGGAGAGGGCAGAAGACACCGCAAAACTGCCATTTTCCCCCTCTCCGAACGCGGACCGCCCTAACCCTCTCCCCGGAGGGGCGAGGGGACTGATCGAGCTCGACCGTTTCTTAAGTGAACAGCATTACCCCCAGGCGGGGCTTTTACAATTTGGGCAACTATGGGTGTTGGTTTGACTCAAAAACCAGCGAACTTTAAATAACTGCCGGTAATCACATCACCCCACAGCAGGGCGATCCACCCGGCAATCGCCAGATAAGGCCCGAAGGGGATGGGCGTACCGGAATCGCTACCACGCAGGCGCAGCAGAATCACCCCAAGCACCGCTCCAACCAGCGACGACAGCAGAATGGTCAGCGGCAGAATCTGCCAACCACCCCAGGCGCCGAGCATCGCCAGCAGCTTGAAGTCCCCATAACCCATGCCTTCCTTGCCGGTGATCAGCTTGAACAGCCAGTACACCGACCACAGGCTCAGGTAACCGGCAATCGCCCCCCACAGCGCGTCTTCCAGGCTGGTGAACAGCCCGAAGTAATTGACGATCAAGCCCAGCCATAGCAACGGCAGCACCAGCACATCCGGCAGAATCTGATGGTCGGCATCGATCAGGCTCATCGCCAGCAGCCCCCAGGCCAGAACCAGCATGGCGCCAGCCTGC
>VFQR01001659.1_pt1 | contig 16137 bp, 11 predicted proteins | sample 3512321 | NCBI WGS metagenome assembly VFQR01 (sample SAMN10412374, study PRJNA504923) | tailings metagenome | isolation source: Relicate 3 Philex TSF1 revegetated site | place: Philippines: Tuba, Benguet | collected 2017-08-29
ACGCTGCTGAAATTATCCAAGGTGTGGCGATCGCTGTCAACATGGGCGCAACCAAAAAAGACTTTGACGCCACTGTTGCCATACATCCCTCAGTAGCTGAAGAATTTGTCACAATGCGGTAATGAAAGTTAAGAGTTAAAAGTTTTATGAGTTATGAGTTAGGAGTTATGAGTTAGGAGTTAGGAGTTTTATGAGTTAGGAGTTATGAGTTAGGAGTTAGGAGTTTTATGAGTTTTATGAGTTGAATAAAGAAACTCATAAATGAAAACTTAAAATTTCTCACTCCAAACTCCAAACTCCAAACTCCTCACTTCTAACTCATAACTCCTAACTCCTCACTCCTCACTCCAAACTCCTCACTCCAAACTCCTCACTCCTAAACTATCTACAGCTTTGCAATACATATATCTTCACGGTTTTGCTTCCAGTCCAAAATCTGCTAAAGCTCGCTACTTTGGCGATCGCTTTAACGAAATTCACACAGAACTGAAAATTCCCGATTTGAATGCTGGCGATTTTTCCCATTTGACAATCAGCCGTCAAATCGCTCAAGTTGCGGCAGAATTACCCCAGGGTTCTACACCAGTAACGATTATTGGCTCAAGTTTGGGTGGTTTGACTGCTACCCACTTAGCACAGCAATATTTACAAATACAACGCTTAGTCTTGTTGGCACCAGCTTTCGGTTTTTTATCTCATTGGTTACCAAAATTAACAAATGAGGAAATACAGCGTTGGCAGCAAGAAAAATATCTCATGGTGTATCACTATGAGGAAGGGCGATTGCTTCCCTTAAATTACAATTTTGTCACCGATGCAGCACAATACCAAGAAGAAATTTTGCAACGTCCCATTTCCACACTAATTTTGCATGGAAAGAATGATGAAGTCATTCCTATTGAAGCTAGTCGTGACTTTGAGCGATCGCGCCCTTGGGTGGAGTTAGTCGAACTCGACAGCGACCACGCTTTAGGTAATGTTATGGAAGAAATGTGGCAAGCAATTCGCCTCTTCTGCCAATTACCTTAAATTTGTCAAATCTTTTACATTTGATTGTATTTAACTACTTATATTTTTCAGTAAGTACTACTAAACTCATAGTTCTCAAGAGACTACATTCATCTATCGTCAAGAACGATTAGGTGAAATTATTTATTTTGTGGACAGTATTGATTTAAAATCCAAAATCTAAAATCTAAAATCCAAAATCTATATGCTTCCCTTCATTCGACCAGATTTAGCACAATTTACAGCCTACAAACCCCACCCTAGCAGCGATACGGCTGCATCAGTGCCCACACAGTTCGATCGCCTCGACACAAATGAAAGCCCTTATGATTTACCGCCCCAGTTAAAAGAAAAGCTAGCTTGGACATATCAGCAAGAAATTGAAACAAATCGTTATCCTGATGGCGGACATGAGGCACTTAAAAGTGCGATCGCTGAATATGTTAATGAGTCAGCTGGTGTTTCGTCATCTTTGTTTAACGCTGCTAATATTTCTGTGGGCAATGGTTCAGATGAGCTAATCCGTTCTTTATTAATCGCCACTTGTCTAGGAGGAGGAGGTTCAATTCTTGTTGCCAATCCCACTTTCTCAATGTACGGAATTTTGGCACAAACTTTGGGCATTCCTGTAGTGGGAGTGGGTAGAAATGAAAGCAATTTTGAAATTGACTTAAAAGCCGCCCAGTCAGCCATCGAACAAACTCAAAACCCTGCGATTCGGGTAGTTTTCGTAGTGCATCCCAATTCGCCAACTGCCAACAGTCTAACTACGGCAGAGTTGCTATGGTTAAAGAGTTTGCCGGAAGATATTTTAGTAGTGATTGATGAAGCGTACTTTGAATTTAGTCAAACTAGTCTAGTCGGTGAATTACCACAGCACCCCAATTGGGTGATTTTACGCACTTTTTCTAAAGCTTTTCGATTGGCATCTCTTCGCATCGGCTATTGCGTTGCTCATCCAGAAGCGATCGCCATTTTAGAAAAAATCCGCTTACCCTACAATCTTCCCAGCTTTTCCATCGCAGCAGCATTAATCGCTTTACAGAATCGCACACTCTTACTTGAGTCAATTGGGCAAATCTTAACAGAACGAGCCAAACTCATTGAAGCTTTATCCCAGCAACCAGAATTACAAATCACACCCAGTGCTGCCAACTTTATTTACCTGCGTCTCAAACCAAATAGTTCACACTCACAAGACGCTACTTTAAAAAGTTTGCATCATAAACTCAGAACACTGGGCACTCTTGTGCGACATATTAGTGGTGGATTGCGAATTACTGTCGGGACAAGTGAGGAAAATGCCCGTACTATTAATAGAGTACAAGCCTCTTTGGCAAATTTAAAACTTTAACAAATCACTCAATAAATCTACCATCAACTTCACTGCCCAAACGGCGTACCACTCCCACTGTTTGGGGCAGCACACCCACTAAAAGAGCAAAGGCTACATCCGGAAGAAGAGAAACTATTTCCGGTGGAAAGTACTGTTCAAATTGATCGAGAATTTTTTGGACTCGCTGGGCAGGCAACGGATTTTCTGTAATTTGTTTGATCAATCGAATCCACTGTCGCCTAATCAAGTAAGCTTTTTGACGTTCTTCATTAGATTCTGGAGTTAACAAAGACAGATTACCTATTGGCAGTACCCCTTGGCAATCAAAATCGTAGTCTCCACCCACAGCAGCCCCAGGGCCAGCAAACTCTGCATGGTAACGTTTAAACAGTATTAATCCGTTTCGCCTGCGACTATTGACGATGAAAACCTGTCCACTGTGCAAACTTGTAAGGATCTCCGAGCCTTGCGGTTGCTCAGTTCCATCTGGCATGACAAGATAGTCGGGACAACTAGTTTCAGGGTAATAAGTTGATACCATAGCGGGCTGATAGCGGCGATGCTGTTCGCTATCCATGTTTTTTAAACTTTCAAAGAATTTAGTAGTAGTATGCACTTCAATAAGCAACCAGCTGTTATATCAAATGAGATTTTTCATCTTTTCATTAACAGTCTTGCGGTCAATTTATCTACGATAGGAATAAATAGACATTATTCACTAATTGAGTGTTTATATTTTATGAGATACCAGTAGATTTGTCTCCAGATTATAATAATGTTTTTTTAAAGTTTTTATAAAGATGAATATCTTAATTACAAAGTTATTATGAGGAATTGAGAATCTTTTTAGATTCGATGTATAAGTATCTCTATTATAGTCTATTTCTTTTTTGAGAAAAAACATATTTAAATTTTATTAATTAAAATAACAAAATACAAAAGATAAATTTTTCTAAATGAGATACTTCTAGAAATTAAAACTACGATTTGTAATTTTAATCATACTTGAAAGAAAAATATATTTCAAAATTGTCCCAAGCTAGATATTAATTTCAAAAAAATCACTGATGGATTCCTATATCTGCCTTTGAACTGGTTTTGAAACGATAAATCGGTATCAAAAAACCAATTTATGTTAAGAAATATTAATCGAACTAAAACCCTGTTTCATTGTTTCTTACGGCCTTTTGCCCTCTGGGTTGAGCAGTTGCTGATTTTGGAAACCAAAAAGACAGTAATGCTTCATCTCCTGCCCGATCTTGACGATAAATATTCACTACAATCTACTTATCTTCGCTTATTTTCAAGGTTTGAGATGAAGTTAATTTATCCTGAGATTGCCAGCATTACTAAGAGGATGTTGGATGAGTGTCAATAATTTTGCCTTGATGTACAGCCAAAGCCTTGGTGGTTAGGACATTAACAGACAAGAAAACTCAGACATCAAAAGACTTTTGACGCAGTCCCCAGTCACCAGTCCCTTGCTATATAATCTCACTTTATTTGGTAGATACTATTTTCTATTCTCTCAAAGCAAGAAGACGGTGTTGCCAAGGACTTTCCCAACAACCTCTAGAATTTGTTCAAAGCGATCGCAACATTAAAAATTATAGATAGATGCTCGAAGAAAATTTAGACAATAGAGTCAGCACTTAAATCTTTATGCAATAACATCTGGCTCGAACGTCTCAACAAAAATGTATGCCAATTCGATTCAACTTTATGTACTCGATATCCCAGCTTGAAATAAAGCTGCCTTGCCTGGTGATTATTTTCTAGAACGTGGAGATATAAATCTTTAAATCCCCATTCTTGAGAGATTTTTTCACAGCGATTTAGTAACCCTGACGCTACGCCATGCCTACGATAATTTGGGTGAACCGCCAAGTTGGATAAGTAAGGCAAACCCAAGCCCTCTTGACTCCAGGAATCGCTGTAACGCACACCAAGTTCTACAGTACCTACTAAGTTACTAGCAGCACCAGTAGTATAATCCAAAGCAACTAAACAAACATGACGAGGCGCAGGTGATACTATGCGATGTCTCAAGTCTTCGTAAATACCCAGACGTAACAAAGGAAAAGTCCATCCCCACATACCTTTTTGTGAGTGAAAACTTTCAGCAATAATTTGGGCAACACTAACTAAATCAGCAGGTGTAGCCATACGAATTTGGAAATGATGAGAAGTTGGATGGATTGGCTGTTGGTGGTAAGAGTGAAAAAACCGATATTTCAAGGCTACTTTAGTATTGATTTGATTCAAAGAAAATTTTTGAAAAATTTTAAAACAGTCTTTAAAGCAACAGAAGGCCGGGGACTGCCAGAGAACAGGGGATAAGGCAGATGAACAAGACGTGAAGAACAGCTCTGATACCATCTCCGTGTCATATGAAGTTTTCAATGTCACTAAAGATTGCAGAGTATTCCCATAACTTCTTTCCCTGATGCTTAATTTCAATTCGCAGTACCCAACACCACAAATCCCTAATTCTACTTCTTAACCACCAGCACTTGTCTTTATGATAGTTCTGATTGCTAAATTGGAAAGAGGCATTTGTCTAATAGTATACTTTGGCTTTAAATCTTATTGTTTGAATATTATTGGCTCTACCATGACTACCATAAATAAAATTTACCTGCAAGTGTTAGTACAACTGCTGTGCGGGGAAAACTTAATATGCAGCTTCATCTGGATTTTTCAGCTAGCCATGAGTGCTGTATGTAGTATCAGAGATTGCTCATTGGAGGTGAAAGAACATTTGGCAAGCAAGTATAGACTCCATCACACTAAAACAGACTATAAAATCAATTACTCTGTACTAGAGCAAACAGTAATCGATATCAGTCATTGAGATAAATCACTGTGAGTAAACGCTCCCAAACTCAGCAGTCATGTAGCCAAACAGCCTTATTGGTCGAAATGCTCTGCTCTTACCTGACTCAGAAAAATCCTCATCCCATCAGATTATTCTTTATCCGACTGCCGTTGCAGCAGGAAAGCGGTGCATGAAATCCCAAGCAAACAGTAAGCCTAAAATTTTGGTTGTCGATGATGAGCCAGACAACCTTGATTTGCTCTACCGCACTTTCTATCGGGACTATAAGGTGCTACGAGCAACCTCTGGTCCTGCCGCACTCGATTTGCTGGCTCAAGAGGGAGAGGTCGCGGTAATCATCTCCGACCAGCGGATGCCGATGATGAGTGGTACAGAATTTTTGAGCCTGACAGCAACTCAATACCCAGATATTATCCGGATTATTTTAACTGGCTACACCGATGTCGAAGACCTGGTGGAAGCAATCAACGCTGGTAAGGTTTTCAAATATGTTACTAAACCGTGGGAAGCAGAGGAACTTAAAGGAGTTGTACGCCAAGCTTTAGATACCCACAATGTCCTCAAAGCCCGTACCCGCGAACTTACCCGCACACTCAGGCGAGAATCACTGCTGAATACAGTCACAAATACAATTCGCAGTGCATTAGACTATCGACAAATTTTGCAGGCAATTGTAGATTCAGTGGGTCAGATGTTGGAGGTGGATGTCTGTTTGTTGCGTCCCTTCCAAGATGAACAGTTGGCAGATAAAGGATTTATCTATCAAAAGCCTCCGGAAGAAAAAAGTGATGAGGATACACTCATACAAGGACACAAAGACAAGCAGAGCAATGTTCCTATTTTCCCCCCATCTTCCCATCTCCCCATCTCCCCCTCTTCATTGCTGGCTCACACGGTTTGGGAAACCCGTGAAGTTCAAGTAATTCATGATGTAATAGAAGATGAGCGGATTCAGGGTGATACCACGGAACTGCAACAACGTCGAGAAGCTTTTGCTGCCGCAGAAATTTGTTCTAGTTTAGTTGTACCACTAATTTGTCAACAGGAATTGATGGCAGTGCTAGCACTGCACCAGTGTTCCCTGCCCCGCTCCTGGGGAGACGATGAAGTGCAACTAGTATTGATGGTGGCGGATCAAGCAGCCTTAGCTTTATCTCAAGCTTATGCTTACGAACAAGTACGTGCCCTAGCTAAGCGAGAGAGTTTGATTAATACAATTACTAGTGCGATTCGCTCTAGCCTAGACCCTGAAGATATTTTTGCAGCTATTACTCAGCAATTGGGACAAGCTTTACAAGTTGATGGCTGTGTTCTATCCCTGTGGACAGAGGAAGATGAATTTGTTCAGTCTGTGGGATTGTATGACAGCTTTCAACATAGGGAAAATTTTGGTTCGCCAGTTACAGAAAAAAATATAAGTAACAATAATTACCTATTAACAGAATTACCTAATTCTCAAACTTCCATAAAAGAGAATCCAATTTTACAAGAGATCCTCCAGACACACGAACCAGTAGTAATTATTGATGTCAATCATTCTCGCAGAGAAATACAGAGTTTTGATTTGTCTTTGAAAATGCCAGCGCGATCGCTAATGGTGGTGCCATTATTAGCTGACGGCAAATGCATCGGTAGTATTACTTTATGTGAAAGTAATAAAACACGTAATTGGTTATTATCTGACATCGATTTAGCTAAAGCAGTAGCAGCTCAAGCTGCCATCGCTGTACAGCAATCACGCTTATATGAAAAAACTCGCCAACAAGCAGAACGCTTATTTGAATTAGACAAACAAAAAACAGAATTTTTTCAAAATATTTCCCATGAATTTCGCACTCCCATTACCTTGATTCAGGGGCCTTTAGAGTCAGCAGTGGGGGCTGGTGAGGGATTATCATATTCCCAAAGTGCTATTGCTTTGCGTAACTCCCGTCGTTTACTGCGACTGGTTAATCAACTGCTGGATTTACAACGTCTGGATGCAGGAAGAATGCAGCCTAGTTTTCGTCCCTGCGATTTAGTGGAATTTGTCAGCCAAATTGTTGAATCTTTTCGCCCCTACTGCGAGAAAAAAGGGCTGCAACTGACTACACACTTAAATGAATGTCCTACGGTGTACTTGGATATGGAAAAATTTGATAAGGTTGTTTACAACCTGCTATCAAATGCCATGAAGTTTACTCCCGAAGGTGGGACAATCAGCGTCAGGCTAAAATCCGCAGGCGATCGCTGCATCTTAGAAGTACAAGACACTGGAATTGGCATTGTTCAAGAACAAATTCCCCATTTATTTGAACGCTTCCGGCAAGCTGAAGGTTCAGCAAACCGTTCCTATGAAGGCAGTGGTTTGGGTTTAGCTTTAGTTAAAGAATTAGTAGAATTACATAGCGGTCAAGTTAGTGTAGATTCAGTTTATGGTGAAGGTACAACTTTTAAATTATCGCTAGTTACTGGTACTGCTCACTTACCCACACAGCAAGTGCTGGAAACCCCTGTTGAACTAAACACAAGCCGCGCTAGTGTAGAATTGGCTGATTTAGAACTGCTAGATCAAACAGCAGATAATAATATTGAAAATATTACAAAAAACTTATCATCCATTTCTGAAACTCAAGAATCACCACTGGGCACTGGACACTGTATTCTAGTTGTGGACGACAACCCCGATTTGCGAAGTTATGTATCTGATATACTGCGCCGCAATGGCTATCAAGTACAGACATCTCGTAACGGTTATGAAGGATATCGCCTAGCTAAAGAAATTATACCCAGCTTGGTTCTAACTGACTTAATGATGCCCTTGGTGAGCGGACTTGAAATGATTCAGATGATCCGCTCTCAGGAGAAGCTTAAAGGAATACCAATCATTTTGCTCACAGCCAAAGTTGACGAAGAAACTCGCATCGAAGGCACAGAACATGGTGCTGATGCTTATTTAGCAAAACCATTCAATGACAGGGAGCTTTTGGCGGAAGTTCGCAACCTCTTAGCGTTGAAAGAAAATGAAAGACGAATCTCGGAGTTAAATACATATCTCACTGAATCCGTACTCAAGCGGTTTTTGCCTGCTGTGTTGGTGCAAAAAGCTGCTGCTGGAGATTTGGCGTTAGATTTGCGCCCAGAACCACGTTTAATTACAGTTTTGTTTAGTGATATTGTGGGTTTCACGCAGCTAGCAAATACCCTTAGATCCCGGCGAGTAGCAGAGTTGCTCAATGAATATTTAGAAGCTATGACCAAGGTTGTATTTGCTAATGGCGGCACTGTAGATAAATTTATGGGAGACGCTATCTTAGCTTTGTATGGAGCGCCGGAAGAACTAACTCCCAACGAACAAGTACGTCGTGCTATCAATACAGCCAGAGGAATGCACCGCTCTTTGGATCAATTAAACCAACGGTGGCGAGAACAAGGTGTATTTGATGGTGACAGACAAACTGGCGTGCAGTTTCGTTGTGGTATTCACCAAGGTACAGCAGTTGTGGGAATGTTTGGCAGCGCTGAACGTGCTGATTATACTGCCATTGGGCCGAGTGTGAATATTGCTGCTAGGTTACAATCTGCTGCTATTCCCGGTACGATCTTGGTTTCTGCTGCTGTGGCAGATTATTTGCAAGAAGAAGAAATTACTAAAGGAAGTCCCTTAGAACTGAAAGGAGTTGATGAAACAGTTCTAACTTTCGCCGTTACATCAGAGGTAATGATTAATCGCTAAAATTTAGACTGGATTCTAAATTAGGGAGTGAAAACTGATAACTGGTTAAAGCATACAAATTAGTAAAAGTGCTTAATCAGAAGCAGTTTCAAAGATAATATGGAACCATCGGTTGCAGACAAAACTCCAATTCCAGCCAAAGTCTGGAGGCGACACACCGATCCACCAGGTTTGTGGATTTCTGTCACCGTCGCTTCAGTGTCTCTCCACTTGCTGGTGTTCTGGTTGTTGATGCGCTCATCAAATATATTTATTCTCTGGTTTCCTCAGGAAAGTCAATCCACGATACCCATTGAATTGATAGACGTTGCTCCTCCAACAAAATCAACAAGCAAATCGCAATCAACAGCTAAGATAGTTTCACCAAAGAAATTATCTTCAACTCAAAAGTCTGTAGCAGCAAGAACTACGCCAAAAAATCAAAATTCTACTGCAATTAAGTCTGCCGATAATCTCCAATCACAGAGAAAAACCGATATTTCTCCAACTAATAATCAACCCTCTTTGCAAAAAAAAGTTCCCAAGCCGATACCTACACCCACAGCGACACCTACACCTACAATTCCAGTGGGTAATCTTCCTTGGAACCGCCGTCAAGATTTAAAATTAGGAAAGGGAACGCCGCTACCATCAGGCCTGCCATCAACTCCTACCCCACAAACTACACCAACTCCACCAAGGGGAACTACACCAACTCCCACAGGACAAATTCCGCCAACTCCACCAAGTGGAAGTGCGCCAACTCCCCCTGGGCAAATTCCGCCAACTCCCACAGGACAAACTCCGCCAACTCCCCTTGGGCAAACTTCACCAACTCCCACAGGACAAACTCCGCCAACTCCACCAAGGGAAACTACACCAACTCCCCCTGGGCAAACTTCACCAACTTCTACTCAGGGAGCATCAGTAGCGATCGTAGCTCCTTTACTTCGAGATGAAGTGAGTAACTTGATAAAATCAGGAAAATTTATACAGGATGGTTTGCCAGATGCGATCGCTGTATATAGAGGTAGTAATACAAAACAATTTGACCCCAGTTTTCTCCCCCAAAATTCTGGACTTCAGCCAGCACAACTTTTAGCCAGCTTAGTAATCGATCGCAATGGCAACTTTCAACAAGCCATAGTTTTAGAAATACAACCAGCAACACTGGGAAGCGAAAAAAGTATATATGAGCAAATCCTAAACCAAATTTTCCGAACCGAGAACTTTCTTCCAGCCCAGAATCAAGATGGTACAAAACCAGATTTCAGCAATCTGTATGTCCGAATCAAAATTCAGTCTGCCAATTCCAATTAATTAAATATTTGAATTTTTTTTATAAGTGTGTTATAATTCAGAAGTTGGAAACTTGCGGGCGTAGTTTAGTGGTAAAACTATAGCCTTCCAAGCTATTAATGCGGGTTCGATTCCCGCCGCCCGCTTTGAGAATGAGTAAAAGCTTTTGTTAGATAGTATTTGCTTCTATATACAGCTTCATTTGTCTGGAGGCAAAGCATAAAAAAACAAATTTGTCATTTTTGGGACAAATCTAATAATCTCATTTATATTTACTCCAGCAGACAAGATGACTGAAGCAACTGCATCTCGCCCTAATAGTTATATCCAGGAAACTGCACCAACGATTCATTACTTGGTGGCAATGCCTGAACCAGAAACTCATCTGTTTGAGGTGACTTTACGCCTTGTGAATTATCCCTGGCCAATTCTTGATTTAAAACTGCCAGTATGGACACCAGGGTCATACTTGGTTCGGGAATACGCCAAAAACTTACAGGATTTTGTGGCTTTTGCGGACGACAAGCCTTTGCCTTGGCAGAAAAACAGTAAAAACCATTGGCAGGTAGATAAAATAGGTGTTTCAGAATTAACTGTACGTTACCGCATTTTTGCCAATGAGCTATCGGTACGGACAAATCACTTGGATGCTACCCACGGTTATTTCAACGGTGCAGCAATATTTTTTAGAATACCTGGCTGGGAAAAACAACCGATTCGTGTCACCATCGTAACACCGTACCCAGAATGGCGGGTCACTACTGCTTTACCTGCCATTAACAACGAAACGAATACTTTTTTGGCTAGCGATTTTGATACTCTCGTGGATAGCCCATTTGAAATTGGTCGCCACGAATTATATCAATTTGAGGTTTTGGGGAAACCCCATGAATTGGCAATTTGGGGACAAGGGAATTATCAAATTCAGCAGATGATTGCTGATATCCAAAAAATTATTCAGGTAGAAGCACAGATGTTCGGCGGTTTGCCCTATGAACGATATGTGTTTTTGTTACATTTATTTAGTCAAGCTTTTGGGGGTTTGGAACATAAAAATTCTTGTTCCTTAATTTATCAGCGTTTTGGGTTTCGCGTTCCAGAAAAATACGATCGCTTTCTGCAATTAGTAGCACACGAGTTCTTTCACTTGTGGAACGTCAAGCGAATTCGCCCAAAAGCTTTAGAGGTTTTTGACTATGACCAGGAAAATTACACTCCATGCTTGTGGTTTTGTGAAGGGACTACTAGTTACTACGATTTGTTAATTCCTTTGCGGGCAGGAATTTATGATGCTAAGTCCTATCTGAATCATTTAAGTAAAGAAATTACCAGATATGAGACTACACCGGGGCGGAAAGTACAGCCTCTTGCCGAGTCTAGTTTCGACGCTTGGATTAAACTGTATCGGCCAGATGCCAATAGCGGTAATTCCCAAATTTCCTATTATTTAAAAGGAGAAATGATATCGCTATTGCTGGATTTATTGATTCGCTCAACTCACAGCAATCAGCGTTCCCTCGATGACGTAATGCTGAAAATGTGGCAGCAATTTGGAGAAGCCGAAATTGGCTATACCCAAGAACAGTTGCAAGAAGTTATAGAATCTGTGGCAGGAATTGATTTAGCTGACTTTTTCGAGCGCTACATTCATACCACTGAAGATTTGCCATTTAATCAGTATTTAGAACCCTTTGGTTTACAGTTAGTAGCAGAACAGCAGGAAGAACCATACTTTGGTGTCAGAATCAATACTGAAAATGGACGGGAGATTATTAAGTTTGTAGAAACAGGTTCACCCGCACAAATAGGGGGAATTGATGCGGGTGATGAATTACTGGCAATTAATGGAATTAAGGTAACAGCCAATACTTTAAGCGATCGCCTCAAAGATTACCAAGCAAGCGATCGCATTGAGGTCGCAGTTTTTCACCAAGACGAACTGCGTACTTATTCCATTAAACTAGGTTCACCAAATCCTACCAGGTATCAAGTGAAACCTGTTGATTCTCCCAATTCTACACAGCAGCAAAACTTTGCCGCATGGCTTGGGGTAGCGATCGCAATTGTTTAGGGCATTGGGCATTGGGCATTGGGCATGGGGCATTGGGGATGGGGTATGGGGCAAAGGGTAAACGAAAGATCCCTCCTTTTCCCTTTAACCTTTCCCCTTTTCCCTTAGCAAAGCCAATCCCCAGTACTAAGACGTTTTCACCGCCCCAGAGTAGATCAAACCCCGTTGTAAATCCAGGGTTATAATTGCGCCGTCGCGAATTGCTTGCGTCGCCTGCTTGACGCCGACAATCACTGGCACACCAAGACGTAAACCGATGACTGCTGCGTGACTTGTTAGACTTTCATCTTCCGTAATAATCCCAGCAGCTTTGCGAATTGCCTCTACAAAATGGGCATTAGTGCGGGAAGCAACCAGAATATCTCCGGGATTAAAGTTACTAACATCCATGTCAGTATTAGCCACCCGTGCGCGACCGCTCACCGAACCCTGGCCTAATCCTATTCCATGGCCTAGTATTGCTGTTACTACCTCAACTTTAATCAAATCTGTGGAACCAGAAACTCCCTGGAGTGTACCGGCAGTCATGACTACCAAATCTCCTTCAGATAGTAATTTGAGTTCCTGAGCCACGTTGATTGCAGCTTGGAATGTTTGACCTGTGGAAGGCAATCCCAGTACTAGCAATGGTTTTACTCCCCATACCATTTGTAGTTGTCGCGCCACGTTCACATGGGGTGTGACAGCTAAAACTGGTGTATGGGGACGAAATTTTGAGACATTGCGAGCTGTTGCTCCCGTTTGGGTTAGAGTCATGATTGCTGCGGCTCCCAGTTGTTCGGCAATTTGACTCACAGCTTGGCTAATAGCGTTGGGAATAGAGCGTCTGGTATCTCTAAGTTGACGTACTGCTGAGTCCGCTTCCTCTTGCTCGATGCGCTCGGCGATGCGTGCCATTGTAGCCACTGCTTCCACTGGGTAATTACCTACAGCAGTTTCATTGGAAAGCATCACTGCGTCCGTGCCGTCTAAAATCGCATTGGCTACATCTGACACTTCGGCACGAGTTGGACGAGGATTGCTCACCATGCTGTCTAACATCTGAGTGGCAGTGATGATGGGAATTCCTAAGCGATTTGCTGTTGCAATCAGCCGCTTTTGCAGGACGGGGACATCTTCTGCTGGTAGTTCTACGCCCAAATCGCCTCTGGCCACCATTACGCCATCACACAAAGCCAAAACCGCTTCCATTTGTTCAATGGCCTCGTGTTTTTCAATTTTGGCAATCACCGGCACTTGTTTACCTGTACTGGAAATTAGCTCTTTAATTTCCATTAAATCCTGGGGATTACGGACAAAGGAAAGTGCTACCCAATCTACACCTTGATCTAGACCAAACATCAGATCCTCTCGGTCTTTGTCGGTCATTGCCTTAATTGATAGGTAAACTCCTGGAAAGTTAACGCCTTTATTGTTAGAAAGTTTTCCAGCCACGGTAACGCGACAGTGCAAATCACCTTTATCGCGGTTAATTTCCTCCACTAGCATTTCTACTCGTCCATCATCAAGGAGAATTTTTGCACCAACCGGAACTTCTTGGGCTAAATAATCATAGGTAACACAGCTAATTTCCTGCGTACCAATAACCGGGCGATTTGTTAAGGTGAAGCGATCGCCTTTTGCTACAACTATAGATCCATTGTCAAACTTTCCCAAGCGAATTTTTGGGCCCTGTAAATCTTGGAGAATAGCTACTGGTTGATTAAGTTCAAAAGCAGTTTGTCTAATTAAGCGAATATTACGCTGATGATCTGCATGAGTCCCGTGGGAGAAGTTTAGCCGCAGTGTCGTTGCTCCCGCTTCAATAATCGCCTTCAGCATTTCAGGACTGCTTGTGGCGGGACCAATAGTAGCGACAATTTTTGTCCGGCGTAGAGAATCTCTTAATTGCATAGGGGCTGAATTTAGGGAGCTATCTGGGAAGTCATCGTAACTTTAAATGGCATCTCCTTTCTGGTCACTGCTATAAGATTTAAGCAGTTAGAGTAGGGTTATAGAAGAAATGGGCATGGGCTAAACAGGTTATGGGGTAAGGGAAAGCGGTATGGTTCGACAAGCTCACCAACCGGGGAAAAGGGGAAAGATTAAATTTATTCCTTTTCCCTTTAACCTTTAACCTTTTCCCCGCCTCACCTGATCCCTCATCTCCCTTGACACCCTACTCATGAGCAAAGACTAAGCCTCGTCTGGAATCATAACTTTATTCATCTGCCGATAGGCTAAGCTCTGGATAAATCTTGGTATATAAAAATTTATAAATCTTTACTATTCCCTAATCTTTATCGTATATTCGTAATGTTTGATCGAAAAGTAAGGATTCAATGTCAATAATGCTTGCGTCGGAGGCACAAAAGCCATTAACAATCCCGCCAAAAGAATTTTTAGCACCTCCTGGTGATTTCAATCCAACACAACTGCTGTTTTCGGCTGCTGTAGGAATGTTGGTGTTATCTAACTTTGGTTACTGGCTTTGGGAATGGCCGCACTGGCTATGTTTTAGTGTTAATACTATTGCCTTGCATTGTGCAGGGACAGTAATTCACGATGCCTGTCATCAATCTGCCCATCGCAATCGAATAATTAATGCAATATTAGGACATGGTAGTGCATTGATGTTGGCTTTTGCTTTTCCAGTATTTACACGAGTACATTTGCAGCATCATGGCCATGTGAATCACCCCAAAGATGACCCAGATCATTATGTCTCTACAGGCGGGCCTTTGTGGTTAATTGCATTTCGGTTTTTGTATCATGAAGTATTTTTCTTTCAACGCCGATTGTGGCGGAAATATGAGCTATTAGAATGGTTCATTAGTCGTTTAATTGTCGCTTCAATAATATATATTTCAGTTCAGTACCATTTTTTAGGTTACATTCTTAATTTTTGGTTAGTTCCGGCTTTTGTAGTCGGGATAACACTAGGATTATTTTTTGATTATTTGCCTCATCGTCCTTTTTTAGAGCGCGATCGCTGGAAAAATGCCCGTGTTTATCCTAATTCAATTCTTAATATCTTGATATTAGGACAAAACTATCACTTAATTCATCATTTATGGCCTTCTATTCCTTGGTATAATTACCAGCCTACTTATTACTTGATGAAGCCTCTTTTAGATGAAAAAGGTTGTTATCAGACTTCTGGTTTGTTACAAAAAAAAGACTTTTTTGAATTTCTTTATGACATTTTTTTAGGAATTAGATTTAATCATCATAAGGAATAGTGTTGTTAGATAAAGCGATCGCTACGTGACAACAGTACATCATGAGCAACACAAGCCTTCAAAATCAACTGAGTGCGATCGCTGTACAATTCCATATTTTTGAATGTGTTCCTTCAATGGCAAATCACAACAAAAAGTTAGTAATATTTTCCCATCAATAACACCACGTTCAGCAGCCCAATTACCAATGTAATAGTTTATTCAATTTTCTTTTTTACATATTTGTCTAAATAATTTACACTTTTGACTTAACTGCTGGCTGTGAAGTTTGTAAAGACTGTGGCAAACTCCAGTCTGGACGCAAGCTAGCGGCATTGCGTAAATAAATATGATGAATTGAGGCGGAAGCTGGCAGGTAAGCGTGAATTAAGAAGCGGATACAGCGCTGTAAACTGCCTTCGACATGCATTTGTTGGACATCTAACATTGCCACATTATCCCAACCCGGACGCGATCTGGCGATGGCAGCCGGAAAAATAGCATCTAAATCCCGTGTCACTGAAAAAGTGACACTAATAATGTCACTCGTTTGGAATTGATTCCGGTTTTCTAGTTCATCAAGTAATTCTGTAACCACTTCTCGCATTGCTTCAACAGTATTTTCGGCAACTGTTGTTGCCCCGCGAATAGCCCGCATTTGCCACTCCACGCCAAAATCCTCCTTAAAAC
>VFQR01001660.1_pt1 | contig 16127 bp, 4 predicted proteins | sample 3512321 | NCBI WGS metagenome assembly VFQR01 (sample SAMN10412374, study PRJNA504923) | tailings metagenome | isolation source: Relicate 3 Philex TSF1 revegetated site | place: Philippines: Tuba, Benguet | collected 2017-08-29
TGAAGACTTTACTCTATAAGAAATCAAGACTATCAAGGCGATACAGAGTGTACCTTTCCGCGACCAATCCTTCAATGGTCAATTTGATATTCCTACCCTCGCCGAAATCATCGACTTGGTTAAGGAAGTAGAAGCCGAGACAGGTAAAAAAATTGGTATCTATCCTGAAACCAAGCATCCTACCTATTTTGCCGCAGAGGCTACTTATATCGGCACCACAGAGAAGATTAATAGAAATATCAGTGAGATACTCATTGATACACTCAAAGCTGAGAACTTCACCGATCCCGATCGCATTTTCATCCAGTCGTTTGAAGTTGGTAATCTCAAGGATCTACATGATCGCATTATGCCTAATGCAGGTGTAGATATCCCACTAGTCCAACTTCTAGATGCAGCTGGCATTGAGCTAAATGGCACCCTCATCGAAACTCATCCTTATGATTTAGAAGTCAGCAATGACACTCGTACTTATGGTGATTTACGAACTCCAGAAGGCTTAGCTGAAATCGCTACCTATGCTGATGGCATTGGCCCTTGGAAGCGGATGATTGTGAGTGTCAGAGGTACTGACGCCAATAACGATGGTTTGGCAGATGATATCAACAACGACGGTATTGTGAATGATGCCGACAGAAACTTGGTAGCTCCCACAACCTTAGTTCAAGATGCTCACAATGCAGGTTTACAGGTACATCCCTACACCTTCCGTGATGAAGACTTGTACCTAGCAGCAGATTACCAAGGTAATCCAGAACTAGAATATCAGCAGTTCTTTCAATTAGGCGTAGATGCACTGTTTACAGACTTTCCAGACACAGGGGATACAGTCCGAGATTTCTTGAGCGATCCTGAGAATAACTTAGTGCGATCGCCACAAAATCCCGATGTCCTCTCAGGAGACGCTTTTGCTAACTTAGGCGGCTCCAAAGGTTTTGAAGGCGGAGCAATCAACGCCAGCAAAACCAAGCTCTACATGCTGTTAGAAGGTACTGTTCAAGGCGATCCTGCTGGTGCTTTGCGGATCAATGAATTTGATATTGCTAGCCGTGAGTATACCGATAACAAACTCTACTACAGACTGGAAAATCCTGCATATGCGATCGGGGATTTAGCAGTCATTAACGACAATGAGTACTTAGTTGTTGAGCGCGATAATGGTCAAGGAGCTTCTGCTCAATTCAAAAAAATCTACAAAATTGACTTGTCTCAAACAGATTCTGATGGCTACGTAGCTAAACAAGAAATTGCAGACTTGTTGAATATCCAAGACCCCAACGACCTCAACGGCGATGGCAAAACCACCTTTGACTTCCCATTTGTCACAATTGAAAATGTTTTAGTTGTTGACAAAAACACCATTTTGGTAGCTAATGACAACAACTATCCCTTCTCAATCGGTCGTCCTGGAAATGACCCGCAAAATCCAGTCATAGACAACAACGAAATTATTCTCTTGAAATTAGAGAATCCCCTGAATCTGGCTCCAGGTTTAGGTCAACCCCAAGCTGAAGAACTTAACTTTGGCTCCAGCATCAGTGATGATATTATTGCCGAGCCAAATCAAACCTTATTTACAGGTGATGGTGCAGACTTTGTAGAAAGTGCTGAAGGCAACACAATCGAAACTGGAAATGGTGACGATACCGTACTCGTAGGTAGTGACTCTTCAGTATCCGGGGGAGGAGGTAACGACCAAATATTTATTGGTCAAAATGGCGCGGCTAAAAATACCAACGCTGATGGTGGTAATGGTGATGATGTGATTACCGTGGTGGAAGCCGGTGGTAATAATAATTTATTTGGATCTGCTGGTGCTGACACTCTGACTGTGATTGAAGGTTCTCGCCAATTCTCCTTCGGTGGCTCAGGGAACGACAGCCTCAGAAGTAATGGCAGCAACAACCGTTTGTATGGCGGTTCTGGTGATGACATCCTGTTCTCGAATCTGAATGACTCATTGTTTGGTGGCGATGGCGATGATGTGCTATTTGCTGGTCAAGCAGGTGGTAATCGTCTCAGTGGTGGTACTGGTATTGACCAATTCTGGGTTGCTAATGCCACTCTACCAACCAGCAAGAATATCGTGACTGATTTTACAGTCGGCATTGATAAAATCGGGCTTGGTGGTGTTGGTGTGACTGAATTTAGTGCTTTAACCCTATTGCAACAGGGTAGTGACACTTTGGTGAAAACCGCCAATACAGAGTTGGTTTCATTAGTTGGAATTACATCAACTAGCCTTACAGCAAATGACTTTGTTTTTGTTGCTAGTGTGGTTTAGTCCAAAGTTGAATGAACTACCTACGCACTCCGCTGACGAGTTGACTTAGTACAACTTTCTAACCCCATCTCAATTGCAGGTGGGGTTATTTTATTGGTGCATACTTGCATTGGAACTTGGGTAAACCCAGCGTTAACCTTATATGCGTGTATATGCGATCGCCAAAAAAACTTTTATATAAGCCCAAAACTCCTATTATCTCAGTAAATAAACTGAGGTTTTACTCAAATTTAGACAATAAGCTGTATGGTGCATTCCTCACCTTGCTAGCAAAGAATATTACTCTTAACTATTTTGCCATCTCAAGAGAAACAGGTGTGAGGCAACCAAATATCTACACTCCCAAACAATTATGACCGCATCATTTACAAATGCGACTAACTTCTTAGCTGGAACAAGTCCTTATTCCATTGCAGTGGAAGATATTAACGGTGACGGTAAAAAGGATTTAGTGGTAGCTAACTCCGATTCCGACAATGTTTCGGTGCTGCTGAACAATGGTGATGGCAGCTTTGATACTGCCACCAACTACTCAGCTGGAACATCTAGCAATTTTGTTGTCGTAGCAGACTTCGACGGTGATACCAAACTAGATTTTGTAGTCACAAACAATGATTCCAGCACTGTCTCGCTACTAGTAAACGATGGTAGTGGTGGCTTCAATGCTCCTACCAGTTTCCCAGTTGGGTTAGAACCCAATTCTATTGCTGTAGGAGACTTTGACAATGACAGCAAACTCGACTTGGTGGTAGCTAATTCTGGTGGCACTGATGTCTCGGTACTAGTGAATGATGGTATTGGCGGCTTTAATGCTGCTACCAATTTCACAGTCGGGACAAAACCTCGTTCTGTTGCTGTGGGAGACTTCAACGGTGATGGCAACTTAGATATTGTAGCGGCAAACTATGATTCCGCTAATGTCTCTGTGTTGCTAAACAATGGTAGTGGCAGCTTTAACGCTGCTACCAACTTCACAGCCGGGACAAATCCTACTGCTGTTGCTGTGGCAGACATTGATGGTGATAGCAAACTAGATTTGGTGGTAGCTAACTCTGGTTCTAATGATGTCTCTGTGTTGTTGAACAATGGCAGTGGTGGCTTTAATGCTGCTACCAACTTTACAGTTGGGACGAGTCCCCGTTCTGTTGCTGTGGTAGATATTGACGGTGACAGCAAACTCGATTTGGTGGTAGCTAACTCTGGTTCTGATAATGTTTCAGTGCTACTCAATGATGGTAATGGTGGCTTTGACGCTGCTATTAACTTCACAGTCGGTTCCAGTCCTGAGTATGTTGCTGTGGCAGACTTTAACGATGACAGCAAACTCGATTTGGTGGTAGCTAATTCCAGTTCTAACAACGTCTCAGTATTGCTCAGTAGTGATTTAGTATTGGATGTTGATAGTGTTGATGAGAATGTAGCTGCGGCAACTTCAGTTGCCACTTTCACCACTGGCTCAAGCACCACTCAGCAGTACACCTATAGTTTAATAGCGGGTACTGGCGATACTGATAATACTCTCTTCACCATTGTTGGAGATAGTTTACAAATAATTAATTCCCCTGATTTTGAAAGCAAATCAGCTTACAAGATTCGAGTATCTAGCACCGATCTTGCTGGATTCATCTTTGAAAAAGAATTAGTTATCAATATCAACGACCTCAACGAAACTCCCACAAACTTGATATTTACTGCTATCAGCAATGATGACGATGATGACGATGATGACGATGACGATGATGACGATAGCAGTAGTGGTGATGATGACGATGATGACGATGATGATCAAAAAATCATTGGTAACTTCAACACCATTGACCCAGACCAAGACGATGAACACACTTATAGCTTAGTAGCGGGTAATGGCGATACTGATAATGATGCATTCATCATTGAAGGAAATAGTCTAAAAATTAAATCTGAGGCGACTAAATCGAGTTATAAAGTCCGCGTCCGCACCACTGACCTTGGTGGGCTTTATTACGAGAAGGAGTTGGATGTTAATATTAGTGGCTTTGGGTCTACTACAAATACCCAAATAACAACTATTTTCCAGTTGGTCAATATTACTCAGAATATCTTTACCGTCAAAAGTAAAGTCAAAGGCGGTAAAGGAAAACTTTCCATTAAAATTAAAACCACCAGTTCTAAAGAAGTGAATGAACTGTGTGTATTTAATGTTGATGATGATGAAGGTAAAATTGATGGCATAGCCCCTGGTGCAGAAGGGTATGCAAAAGCGGCTCTTTTGCGTTCAAAAGTGATTTTCTGTTCCCTTGGCAATCTGCCTAATGGTTTTAATACTGATGATTTGACAAACGTATTAGAATTTGAGTCTAATACCAGACTCAGATTTTATATGGTATCCAACACTACTACTCAGGCTGTACTGTCTGGAAAAAGCTCTTTCTCAAGTGTCGTTTTTTCCTCAGCTAACAGCACAGAAGAAGAAGGATTTTCTCTTAATTTCCAAAATTTGATTGTGACAGTCCAAGCAACAAATCAACAAATCACTTTGGGTACAGGTTTGCAAGGGAAAAGGGAAGGGGAACTGATTGATTTACGAAGTGTGACACAATCGGTAAAAGCTGACTTTAAAGTTCATAGAGAAGCTGCATTCAACAATTGTGTTGGTTTTTATCAAATTGCTGATGAGAATGGTGGGATTGACACTAATGATGATGGCGTAGCAGATATTCTTGTTGGACAAGCTGGTTATGCCCAAGCTGCGGTGCGTAAGCGTGTTACAGGCATGGACTTGACAGTAACCAACCAAGGTACAGCTTCTTACAGCAGCACTTTTGCAGCTAATTCACTGTTTGCACCGTTTATTATTGTCAATGGTAAACCCGATGCATTTCTTGATGAAAATAGCAATAATAATCCCCTGGTTTATTTTGCATTCTTAGGTGCGAATGCAGGCAAGACAGATCACATTCGGTTGTTGGGAAATAACACTTTTGGTTTTGAAGATTTACCAAATGGTGGCGACAAAGATTACAACGACATAATTGTGCAGATTAAGTTGACTGCCAATGCTGTGTAATATCATGTCTGAATATTGAAATCGGTTAATTACAGCCTATTTCAGGTAAATAAAGTACACTCTTAGGGGCACAATATATTGTTTGTGCCCCTAAGAGTGTACTTCACGCCTGTTGCAATCTACTGTAATTAGTAGCCATTAAGATACTGGAAGCTCAATGATAAATTCCGAACCTTGACCAAGAACAGAATTGCAACTCAGGCGGCCGCCGTGGGTTTTTTCGATAATTTGACGCGCGATCGCTAATCCTAATCCTGTTCCTTTACCAACTTCTTTAGTGGTAAACAAGTGGTCAAAGATTCGTGCTTTAATCTCCTCTGGAATTCCCTGGCCGTTATCTTTGATGCGAATTATTACTGTGCTTTGGTCGCTAGATACTTCGGTAGCAATTAATATTTGTTGATGATTTTTTGGGATTTTGGCAAAAGAAAGTTTTTCACTATAAGAATCTAAAGCATCGATCGCATTAGCAAGAATATTCATAAATACTTGATTTAACTGTCCTAAAAAACACTTCACAGGTGGTAATTTACCGTACTCTGTGATGACTTCAATTGCTGGACGTTTTTCGTTAGCTTTGAGGCGATACTTCAAAATCAATAGCGTACTCTCAATTCCTTCATGGAGATTACAAGCAACTTTTTCACATGTATCTGCTCTGGAGAAAGTGCGGAGACTGGTGCTAATATCTTTAATCCGTTCGGAAGCGACTTTCATTGAGTCTATGAGCTTCGGTAAGTCCTCAGCTAGGAATTCTAAGTCAATATCTTCTTCATGCTCGATGACTGCCGACACTGTGGTGGGATGATGTTTTTGGTAGCACTGGATATGGGCAAGTAAGTCTTGGATATACTCTTCGGCATTGTTGAGACTACCTTTGAGAAATCCCACAGGATTATTAATTTCATGAGCTACACCTGCAACCAAATTCCCCAAAGTTGCCATTTTTTCATTTTGCACCATTTGTAATTGAGCTTGCTTGAGTTCTTGTAGCGTCACTTCCAACTCTTGGGATTTCTCAAGGATTGCTGCTTCTGCTTGTTTGCGATCGCTAATGTCTCGGATAACTGCTAATGCATGAGGTTTACCATTGTACATACACTTGGTAGCTTTAACCTCAAAGTCAAAGAAAGTTCCATCTCTACGCAGAGAAACACCTTGACAAAAGAATTGCCGATCTGATTTCAGAACTTCTAGATGATTTGCAAACAAATGCAACGAGTCTGGGTGAATGAGATCGGCTGAAGTCAGAGTAAGAAACTCGTCGTAAGAAGAACAGCCATGCATCTGCCATAATGTTGTGTTTGCGGCGACAATTGCGCCAGTCTCAAAATCAGAAATAGATAGCCCATCACTGACAGCTTCAAAGATGCTGCGATACTGTTCTTCTTTTTGAGCAATCAGTCTAGATTTTTCCTGTTCGCTAGCATAAAGATGAGCATTTGTTAAGGAAATCGCTGCTTGATGACAAAGTAAATTTAATATTTGCTGGTGATCGCTTGTAAATGCGCCAATTGTCAACTGATTTTCTAGATACAATAACCCGATTAATTTGTCTTGATGGAAAATTGGCGTACACAAGACACTTTTGGGTTGTTCCTGTATGAAATATTCATCGAAACTAAAGTCATTTGCTACTGTTGCATCATCTAATATAACAGTTTCTAAACTATGTTTGACATAGTTTACTAATGCGATGGGAATCGTATCGCTGCTTGCCAATGGTAGAGATACTAGCTTAACTCCTTGATGAATAGTCGCTATAGCTTCAAGTATTAATTTTTCCTGTTGAATTATAAGTAAGGCAGCTTTTTTGGCTCCGGCATTTTCCATCACTACTTGTAATAAAGTAGCGAACAATTGCTCTAATTTAATTTCACTGGATAGAGCTTGTAAGGCTTTAAATATGGTGGCAAAATCCAGGACTTCACAAATATTATTGCTAGAAATATTTGTTTGGATGGTTTGATGTGAAAATGAAGATTTATCGATATTTGAACTTTGTTGAATGCGATAATGTTGCCCTTGTAAGATTGGAGTCAGAAGTTGGGGATAGCGTTTTTCTAGGTCGTCAGTTTTGGCTTGAGCGCCCCAACGACCATAACAGTAATAGGCTTCTTGCATATAAACTTGGGCGATTTTTTCTTTGCCCCAATCTAAATAAAACTTAGCTGCTAACTCATTGCTCAAGGCTGCTTCTTGGATATATTCGTTTTCTTTGGCAAGAAAAATAGCGCGATCGTATAGTTCCATTGCTGACATTTTTTCACCTAAAATTCTATGGCGTTCTGCTTCTACCAAATCGTATTTATGCTGAAAATTCATTGGTGCGAATTGAGCCAGGAACTGCAATTTTTTCTGGTTTTCGCTAACTTTTAAGAGTAATTTATCCTGTTGAGATAATTCAGCTGTGGGATAAACAGCAAGCCGCGACAAAGAATCGTAGTAGTAGAAGGTTGGTACGGATAGCATTCCTGCTGCACCGTCGAGGTATTGCTCTCCTTGATTGGCATTTTCAACTGCTACAATAAAATTTTCAAACAGATAACTGAGTGTTAATTTACTAAGAAAAAGTATATGGAGTGTTAATTGGTCGTTGACTTCAATCAGTGGTAATAAAAGTTGTTCTTCTTGACAATTTTCACCAGTCAAACATTCTGGACGAACGCTATATTTGGTTAAATTATTAATGCTTTGACAGAGAATAGTAGACCAATTCAATAAACGCTGATTTTTGGCGAAATTGGATTCGTAGTTTTTGATGTCAGCTAGGAGGATTTCCAAAATTTCTCTGCCACTTAAATAGACATAGAATAACTGGAAAATCATCGATGCAAGCACATGAAAAAAATCGCCTGTCTCTAATCCAATAGTATGGGATTCTTGTAATAATTTAATCGAGTCGCGGACGTGTTGTTTATTAAATTGATTTAATGCAGCCACCTTAAATATAGTCATACTTTGCACAGATTTTGCTTGAAATTTGTCCACAAGCATTAAAGCTAGCTTGCCAAATTCGTAACCCAACTCTAGTTGATTACAAGCATTAAGTACAATTCCAAAATCTGCATATCCTGGTGCAGAAAGTGGTGCATTGCCGTATTTCAGAGATAAATTTACCTCTTCGCAGGCAACAATTGGTAACAAATAGGAAGAAGTTTGGTGAATGGCGGGAGCAATGCTAGCCATAATCCGCAATGCTAACAAAGCTTTGGGATCGTCCATCAATGGCAAGTCAACTAAGCTGTGAATACTTCTGTCTGCTAGGGTGGATAGGGTGTTGACTACATATTGCTGAATGTCTCGAGGTGTTACTGATTTAGGTAATATCACCCCAAGTTGAGCTAGAAGTTCACATCCAGTTGCGATCGCCTGCAATGGTTGACCTTGAACTTGATCGGCTTGAAGTTTGACTTCATAGACTTTTATCCTATCAAGAAAAGTAGTTGTTTCTTCGAGTACAACCTCAATTAAAGAGTCCATCTGCTGAAATTCATTGTTGAGAAAAGCTGCTTCTGCGGCTTCTTCATATAAATTTAGAGTTAGTTTATAGGCAAGTTTCCAACTATTAATTGCCAACAGTTGAATTCCAGAATTCAAGTAATGAACTGCTGCACCATAAGCGGTAGCTTCTTTGGCTTTTCGACCAGCATTCAGATTTAATTGAGCTAATTCTTGACGTTCATTTGGCTCGGTGATTAGTGATATTCCCCAATTCAACTGACTGACAATCTCAAAAATTCGCTCATCTTGCTGAATTTGTGGCGTATTTTCTAAGAGTAATTGACCAATTTTGAGGTGTGTAAACTGTTTGTAACTATCTGGAATCAGCGAATAAGCTGCTTGCTGCACGCGGTCATGTAAAAATTTATAAGTAACTGTCATTTGTTCTCCATCATCTACCAATGAAAAATGATGATTAACAAACGACTTCTGTTGATAAAACTTATAAACTTCATTAGTTGCTATAATTAAACCTTCTTCTAAAGCTTTCCACAAAGACGCTGCCGTTTCGGCTGCTGATTGTTGAGAAACAATTGCTAATGTGAGCAAATCAAAAGAGTGACCAATGCACGCAGCTAATTTCAACACATTCTGTGTTGCTGTTGGCAATTTCTGTAACTGCAATGCTACGAATTCTACCACATCATCAGTGAGGGCAAGGGCTTTGACAGCGGCAATATCACATTGCCAATATCGTTGTGCAAAATTAAAAGTAATTAGTTTATCTTCATACAATGCTTTGAGAAATTGGGTGACAAAAAATGGATTTCCCAAAGTTTTTTGGTAGATAAGTTCTGTCAGAGGTCGGGCAATTTCATTTGAACAATTGAGAGTATCGCTCACTAATATATTGACGCTACCTTTGGAGAGAGGAGCTAAAGTAATGGTATGAATATTGTCATAAGTCTTGTGAATATCTGCTAAAGTCAACATCAAGGGATGGCTAGTAGATACTTCCCGATCACGATAAGCTCCAATTAACAGTAAATATCCACTTTCTGACTGGTTCATCAGTAAGTTAATTAATTTAAGTGATGCCGAATCAGCCCATTGTAAATCATCAACAAAAATTACTAATGGATGTTCTTTTGTGCTGAATACTTGAATGAACTTTTGGAAAAGTAAATTAAAGCGATTTTGTGCCGCACTTGGTGGTAGTTCTATTGCAGGTGATTGTTCGCCAATAATTCGTTCTAGTTCTGGAATTACCTCAAGAATCACTTGCCCATTGTCGCCCAATACTTGTAAAATTTTATTTTTCCAATTTGACAATTGAGCATCACTTTCTGTCAGTAATTGCCGCATTAAATCCCGAAATGCTTGTACAAAAGCCGAAAAAGGAATGTTACGATTAAATTGATCGAATTTGCCTTTAATAAAGTAGGCTCGTTGACGAACAATAGGTTTATAAATCTCATTAACTACAGCGGTTTTACCAATGCCAGAAAAACCAGCTATTAGCATCAGTTGTGTCTGATTATTGCTGACGCACTCAAAGGCTTTTAAGAGAGTTTTAACTTCATTTTCCCGGCCATAAAGTTTTTCAGGGATCATAAAGCGATCGCACACATCCCGCTGAGCGATGGAAAAATCTTTAATCTCTCCAGTTCCTTGCAATTGAGCCAAACAATTCTCTAAATCAAACTTCAATCCTAACGCACTTTGATAGCGGTCTTCAGCATTTTTCGCCATCAATTTCATCACAATATCTGACAAGATTTGGGGAATCTGTTCGCTCTCAATTTCTTCTGCTTTTTTGGCAATATGACAATGTAATAATTCCAGCGGATCGTTTGATTGAAATGGTAATTTACCAGTCAGTAATTCGTAAAAAGTTACACCTAAAGAATAAAAATCAGTGCGGTAGTCAATGCCACGATTCATTCTTCCAGTTTGCTCTGGGGAAATATAAGCAAGTGTTCCTTCTAAAACATTAGCACTGATTAAGGTTTGAGTTTCTCGTGGTAATAAAGATGCAATACTAAAGTCAATTAATTTAATTTGTTTAGTTTCTGGATTAATTAAAATATTGGCAGGTTTGATGTCTTTGTGAATAATCCGATGACGGTAAAGTATATCCAATATATTGCATAAAGAAATAGCTACTGGTAAAAAATTATTTAGCGATAGTCCTATTCCTTGCTTGAGAGTCCATTTTTGTAGAGATATCCCCCCAAAGTCTTCCATAACTAATGCATAACCATTTTGATATGCTTCTATGCTGTGGGTTTGGATAATTTCTGGTGCATTGAGATTTTTAGAGATAGTGTATTGATTGCGAAACTGCACGAGTTCGTTAAAACTAGGATAAGGATTCTTTAGCAGCTTGATGACCACGGATTTGCGATCGCTATCTCGAATCGCCCGATAAACCAAGGTTCTCGAACCGTTGTAGAGTTCTTCACTAATTTGATATCCTGGAATGTTGATTTGGGTAATTGTCATGTTGCTAAATTCTCACCTGGACTATTTATTATTCCCAAACGATGAAAATTGTATCTTTTTTTCCTGGACGAACTGATCTGAAAATTTATTATTAGCATTGACGCGGGAAGATTTGATTAATAAGTCAGGTACTTGGTAGGGGCACAAAGCTTTGCGCCCCTACAAATAAATAGCCATCATGAACTGCGTACACCAGAACAGATGAAAATGGATATTAGGATATATACATTAATTTTGATCGGTTTGTAGTAAGCACTTCAGTGCTTAAAAATTCAGGACTAAAGTCCTAACTACGAACATTTGATCGTATTTAATGGGACAGATTGGTAGGGTGTCAAAGCTAAAATGTTGCAATAAATTTTCTTGTGGTGTGGACATCTTGTCTGCACCGGACGGGCGAGACGCCCATCCCACAAGAGGAAAGTTAATCCACTATTTTAAGCTTGTCACGCCAGTACTAGCGTGACAAGGCTAAAATGTTGCAATAAATTTTCTTGTGGTGTGGACATCTTGTCCGCACCGGAGGGGCGAGACGCCCATCCCACAAGAGGAAAGTTAATCCACTATTTTAGTCTTGTCACGCCAGTACGGCATCAAAGCCTTAAGAATGGTGCGTTACGGCTGACGCCTAACACACCCTACAAATACTGCATATCTATGAATCTAGTAAATTTACTGAAGGCAGTCATTGTTTTTCCTTCATAAATTGAATAGTTGATTCCTCTACAGTAATTTTCCGGTCTATTCATACTGAATTGAACGGCAAAAAAGTGATGAGGAATCTTTTAACAATCAAGTATGGGTGTTGTTTGATGAAGAAAGCTCATTGTCTTTCTCCATCAGTGATACTGTTGTTCCCTAGATGAAAGAATTTGTAAAAAATAATTCAGAAATTTAAAGTTTTTTTTATTACTAATTCTTAATTAGGGTATTTACTTAGGAAAGCATTTGTGATATTTTCATGTTGACTATCATAACTTTAAATACACCAGGCTGAAGTTTAGCAAACGTGTCTGGATGTATTAGTTTGGTTGTGAGTATTCATTCTTCATAGTTGCAATAGTAAATTTTGAATTTCAGCTTGTATAAGTTATGTAACATTAACCAAATAATAATCTCTTCTGAATTTATGAAAACTAGGCAGTGAGTAGAGAGGCGATTATCGTGTCTCGACAGAAGTACGGGGAACCTTTTTCAATGTTTGATTCTGGTACTTTCCCTGGACTGTCTGATTTGAAGAATTATTACAAACTATCTTTGTTTTGAATAATCTAATAGTAATAACCGTGTATCTAAATGTAGGTTTGTAATTAGCAAATTTGTTATCTGTGGTATCACGTATTGATGTACACAGAATGCCACATAGCTAAGTTAGGAGTTAGAAGTGAGCCAATGTAGTGTTAAATGTTTTCTCGATGTGCGAATTCTTAACCTTTACGGAGTTAAGAATTGTGTTAATTTTTCACCGCTAACTCGTAACTTGATGACTCATTTTTACCTTCTGACTTATTTGACATGACTTATATTAAGAACACTTTTCCGGAATTTCTCACTACCATAGAGGGGTTCGATCGCTTACCGAACGAAGCGATCGCTAACCTATCCCAACAACTACAAGCTTGGCGTTATCGGTTGGGTCAAAAAATTATCGGCAAAGAAAGTCTGCCGCAACAAATCACAATCATTTATGAAGGACAAGTGCGGCTGTTGGGATACGAACCCCAGACGCAAATCCCAACCACCTTGAAATTATTGCAACCAGGGGAAATCATCGGCGAAATTGGTTTATTGCGCGAAATCCCTTGCGAAACAGCGATCGCCTCCACCGAGGTAGTATGTTTGACCTTGAGTGCAGAGGCATATTTTCAGCTTTTAGATGCATACCCAGCTTTTGCAGAAGCTCGGAAAAACCGCAGTAATTTAGTAGAAGTTTTCGATATTCTCGCTTCCTACTGGCAAAAACAAGCGATCGCTACACTAAATCTCAAAGAATTAACCCAAACAGCTTTACCAGAAGCGACAATTGAGTACGTAAATCCAGGAAAAACTCCATTCGACCAACTCGATAGCGCACGTGTTTGGTTTGTCAGTGGTGGGGGTACCGTCACGAATTTTGCAGTTGGCGATCGGTTAGAACCGGAGGATGATCGAGACAAAATACACGTCATAGGCCAAAGTCCTGTACGTTTGTTGGGTCTAAATCCTTCAACTTTGATCCTGCAAAATAGCCATCAGCTAGAACTTGCAGTCAGTGACACCCAACCACATAGCCAAGATGAACTAGATATTCCCTACGCATCAGATGAAATAGTTCTATCACCAACAACCGGTCAGACCTCGAAGAATTCCGCAAAAAACTTAAAATACCCCTTTTTTGGCGGTAAAGGAGAATTAAATACAACCTTCGCCTGCTTCCAAATGCTGGCGAAACACTTAGAAATGCCGTTCCGTCGAGAAGTGATTCGTCGCATTTTAAACGAGCAAATCAAACGCCAAGGTAATATTTCCTTTCCCGCAGTTGCTTATCTATCAGAATTAATTGGACTCAAAGCGCAACTTGTGGATTTGCCGGTGGCCTCAGTCAGCCGGATTCCCACACCTGCATTAATTCGCTACGCCGATAACTTTGCTGTTTTATATGCAACCGACGCCAATACTATGGTTGTGGGTGTACCATCCCAAGGAATCATCCGCTGCAAACCTGCTGAATTTGTCGAACAATTAGACGCCGATCCGAATAACTTTCCACCACAAGTTAGGGTATTACTGCTCACAGCCACCAAAGAAACACCACAAGAACGTTTTGGTTTACGGTGGTTTATCCCTTATTTGTCACGCTATCGCCGAGTACTGATAGAAGTATTTATCGCTTCCTTTTTCGTGCAGTTAGCAGCATTAGCAAATCCGTTGGTAGTGCAGTTAATTATCGACAAAGTGATCACCCAAAATAGTATTGGCACCCTACATATTTTGGGTGTTTTACTATTAGTAGTCGGCTTATTTGAAGCAGTATTAACTACCTTGCGGACTTACCTATTTGTCGATACGACGAATCGCATCGACATGGGCTTAGGATCGCAAATTATCGACCACTTATTACGTCTACCGCTGCGCTATTTTGAAAAGCGACCGGTGGGTGAACTTTCGACTCGGATTAACGAACTAGAAAACATCCGCCAATTTCTCACCGGTACTGCTTTAACAGTGGGATTAGATGCTCTGTTTTCCGTGGTTTATATTGGTGTGATGCTAATTTATAGTTGGCAACTCACCTTGGTAGGTTTAAGCACGATTCCGGTGTTCGTGATTATTACCTTAATCGCATCTCCTAGTATTAGCAGACAATTACGCAGCAAAGCCGAACGCAACTCCGAAACTCAATCTTATTTAGTGGAGGTGATGTCAGGAATTCAAACAGTCAAAGCGCAGAATATCGAATTGCGATCGCGCTTTTCCTGGCAAGAACGTTATGCTCGTTATGTCGCCGCTGGTTTTAAAACAGTCGTCACTTCTACCCTCGCCAACTCCACCAGTAACTTTCTCAACAAACTCAGCAGCTTACTAGTTTTGTGGGTAGGAGCTTATTTAGTACTGCAACAAGAATTAACTTTAGGTGAATTAATCGCCTTCAGAATCATATCCGGTTACGTTACCAGCCCCATATTACGCTTAGCTCAACTTTGGCAAAGCTTCCAAGAAACTGCTTTATCCATAGAACGTTTAAGCGATATCGTCGATACACCAGAAGAAGCAGAAACAGACCGCTACAATATACCCTTACCGGCAATTAACGGAGCAGTCAAATACGAGAACGTTTCCTTCCGATTTGCCACCAGCGGACCTCTGCAACTTTCTAACGTCAACCTCGAATTTCCTCCCGGAAAATTTGTTGGCATTGTCGGACAAAGTGGTTCTGGTAAGAGTACGATGATGAAATTATTGCTGAGACTTTACGAAACCGAGTCCGGCAGAATTTTAATAGATGGTTACGACATTGCCAAAGTCGAACTTTATTCACTACGACGACAAATTGGCGTAGTTCCCCAAGAAACATTGTTGTTTGATGGCAGCGTTCAAGAAAATATTGCCCTAACAAATCCCGATGCGACAACCGAAGAAATTATCCAAGCAGCTCAAGTAGCCTGCGCTCATGAATTTATCATGAACTTGCCCAACGGTTACAACACGCGGGTAGGAGAACGGGGTTCTGCACTTTCTGGTGGACAAAGACAAAGAATTGCGATCGCACGTTCTGTTTTACAACGACCAAAATTACTAGTTTTAGATGAAGCAACCAGCGCTTTAGATTATCCCACAGAACGACAAATATGCCTCAACTTAGCCAGAGCATTCAAAGGTAGTACAGTATTCTTTATTACCCACCGATTGAACACCGTCAGTAATGCAGACATCATCGTTGTCATGGATAACAGCAGGGTTATAGAACAAGGTAGCCATCAAGAATTAATGGCTGCTAAAGGTCATTATTACTACCTGTATCACCAACAAGAAGTCAACTTATGAGCAGAATTCAGGAGTCAGAATTCAGAAGTCAGAATTCAGAAGTCAGAATTCAGAAGTCAGGAGTCAGAAGTCAGGAGTCAACAATAACCGACTGTAGGGTGGACACTTATCGATGCTGGTGTCTACCCTAAAAAAATTTCTTTTTCAATCCAAAATCCAAAATCTAAAATCCAAAATCACCATGACTCAACTTAATGGGAATCACACCAACGGTAATTATAAAAACGGAGCGAAACAAGACTCACCAGTTGTCACAAAACAACAGAAAATTGCTCCAGAATCCTTAATTAAGTCAACTCCCCAAGAGTTTGAACAGTCCGTTAT
>VFQR01001661.1_pt1 | contig 16126 bp, 2 predicted proteins | sample 3512321 | NCBI WGS metagenome assembly VFQR01 (sample SAMN10412374, study PRJNA504923) | tailings metagenome | isolation source: Relicate 3 Philex TSF1 revegetated site | place: Philippines: Tuba, Benguet | collected 2017-08-29
GAATGATGGGAAGAATCCCTCTCGTCCCAATGTGATTTTCATCATGGCGGATGACTTGGGGTATACTGACCTCGGTTGCTTTGGCAGCCGATATTATGAAACGCCCCGCATCGATCAACTGGCGAGGCAAGGCATCCGCTTTTTGAATCACCACCATTGTCAGAATTGTGCACCCACTCGGGCCACTATTATGACCGGGCAATATGGGCCCCGAACGGGTGTTTACACCGTGGGAAGTATTGACCGGTTCGACTGGCAAAGCCGACCTCTGCGGCCTGTCGAGAATGTGGAGAAGTTGCCTCTCGACCGGGCGACCATTGCACAGCAGGTGCAGCGCAGCGGCTACCAAACCGGAATGTTCGGGAAGTGGCACCTGGGGCTGAAAGGCGCTTACCATCCGTCGCAACGCGGCTTTCAGGAAGCGGTCGAATCTTCTGGCCAGCACTTCGATTTCAAAACCAGTCCACCACAGAAAGATACCGAAGGAAAGTATCTGGCCGACTACCTGACAGATCGTGCGGTGGACTTTATTGAGCGGCATCAATCAGCACCATTTTTCCTGTATGTTCCGCACTTTGGTGTGCATTCACCATTTCAGGCGAAGAAGGCGTGGATCGAGAAGTTTGAGAACAAGCCAGGTGTGGGTGGCCATAAGAACCCGGTGTATGCCGCGATGATTGCCAGTGTCGATGAGAGTGTTGGGCGAATCCTCGATAAGCTGGACGAACTCAAGCTCGCCGATCAGACCGTGGTGATCTTTGCCAGTGATAATGGAGGGGTCGGAGGATACGAACGGGAAGGATTACACAAGGCCAACGATGTGACGGATAACGCACCATTGCGAAGTGGTAAAGGGAGCCTGTACGAAGGTGGAACTCGTGTTCCTCTGATTGTGCGCTGGCCTGGCGTAGCACCCGCAGGGGCTGAATGCCGCACGCCGACAATTCATGTCGATTTGTATCCCACTTTCCTGGAGATCACTTCGGCGGAGCAGCCCGGGCATCCCCTCGATGGTGAGAGTCTGGTGAAGTTGATCAAAGACCCGTCGGGAAAACTCCATCGCGAGGCCATTTTCCAGCACTTTCCTGGTTATCTGGGTTCTGGCCAAGACCAGTGGCGAACCACACCTGTGAGTCTGATACAAAGTGGTGACTGGAAGCTGATGGAGTTCCTGGAAGATGGAAAACTGGAACTTTACAACCTGGCCAGCGATCTGGGGGAACAGAAGAATCTGGCAGCCACACATCCCGACAAGGTGCACGAATTGCAGTCCCGGCTTAAAGCGTGGCGCGAGGAGATTCAAGCCCCCATGCCTGCGAAAAATGCGTCACCTTCCGAGAGCAACAATGGCGTGAGAAAGGGAAAGGCCAGTCAGAAAAAATCACAGAAGGGAAAAGCTAAAGCGGCTGCTTCCTCCGAAGATTGATTCCACTCGAACGAATCCTGTCGACTGAGAACCTATTGTGAATTTGTAAGCTCAAACTGACTCGACTTGTAGCCCCTTTATTGAGGCTTGGCGGCGTCGAGCAGATCGTTCTCCTGCTGGGCCGTTCTGCGTGTCGGTGGAACAAAGAGTGGAGCATCACCATCGGAATTGGAATCGTTGTTCTGTGGGGCTGACCATTGGTCGTTTCCATTCCGAAAACCATCCCGCACTGTCGAGCCCGGTTTCGCGGAAGCGCGAGGAAGTTCCACGTCACTCTGATCATCGGGCCAACCACGGGAGAGCTGATCATCCTGTGGTTGCTGATTGGTAGAATTGCGGCGGATGGTGCGATCGGCTGCGCTTTGCAAAGCCGTCCGAGCTTGCCGGGCATCTTCCTGGATTTTCTGTTTGTTGACTTCGAGGTGCAGATCGACCTTTCCTTCCTCGGGTCGATTCGTCGTGACAATTGCGAACCACTGCCTCGAAAAGCCCACGATGGCGAGTAGTACCACGCCGATAAGAATGAATTGCACAAAGCTTTTCATTGCCGGGTTCCCTGGGCAAAAATGCAGAAAGACAGAAGACCGCTGATGGAAGTTATCGGCGAAAAACGTCTGTCGAATCGACTCACTCATGGAAAGTCGCGGAGACTGCTGAGCAATTGATTGTTGATCACTCCATATCCGGCTCAACGTCTGACGACCAGAAGGGTGATGTTTGCTCGATCCAGTCGAAATGGCGGGTTCGTTCGATCAAGGAACGATGAAGACTGCACCGGTTGTCGCACCTGCCTGGAAGAGTGCGCCGCGCAGACTCCACGGAATCATCCGCTTCTCGTAAGGAGCTGGCGAGCCGGGAAGTGGCTCACCCAGAGTGTAAATCGGTTCCCAGGGGAGATCGACACCCATCTGATAGGGGAGAATGGGAACTCGACCGAAGAAAGCTGCGGCAGAAACAAACGGCTGGAAGGCTTCCGCTTTCATCCGATCACAATCGGTGGCACAGTAGTCACAAGTTTCGCGGCCCCAACCATGAGTGTAGCCCAGTCGTTCGAGCATGGGTTCTTCAAAGTAGAGCGGCAAATGCCTCGTGGCCGCCGCTTCCCATTCCACTTCCTGCCATAACCATGGCCGACTGATCCCGGTAACCATGACTTGTGTGGGGAGTGTGGACGCCATTTCACGAGCCCGATTGCGGGGGATCTCTCCTGCGGGAAGGGCGATGGAGGCCTTGAGAGAAACAACAGGTCGATCATTGCCTGCCCAGGGAACGGGAGAGTTCGGATCTTCGGTCGCTGTTGTTCCGGTCGTTTTTCCGGCCTCTGGAGCAGGAGGCAATGGTGGCTGGATTTGTTGGGCAGCAGGTGTGTTGACCTGAGCTGATGGAGCCAGCGGAAGAGGGGACTGGGGGGACGACTGATTGCTGACTGGCAGCACTTCGCTGGCCCGTTCTTCGAAAGCATCGTCACGATCGAATGCTAGTGGAAGTTCTCCGGGAGTTGCACCCACCGGTTGGGGAGGGACCAGGAACGATTCTTCGACGGGATCGAAGGGCGGCACTGGCTTGTTATCTGCCTCAGCACCCGAAACAGCACTCGATGGACTTGCGGCTTGTTGCTCGGCGAAAAGAGGGGCTGGCATAACCAGAGTGCAGCAGCAAATCCAGGTGAACACCCAGCCCAGGCCCACGGGACGACAAGACAGCGACACGCAGCGAGCATGTCGGTCATCCGGTGACGATGGTGAATCTGGAAGATCAATTCGACGCATTGACCAGGGCTCCCTCCGAGCGTCGTCCTCTCGATTTTGCCAGCAGAAAAAATGTCAGTGGAAAATCGGTGAGCACAGACAGGCGTCTCTCGTCTCTTCGTCGTCAGGTGAGACGGCTCTCAAGGCCAAAATGTTCTCTCCCGAGAGCTGTCCCAAAGAAAGTCCACTGCTGGCACCTGTCTTTCCTAAATTACCCAGATTTTGGCTTTGGTGGTTGTACACAGGAATGTTCTGGGAATCGATACGTCGTAAGGTTGGGAGTGGCCAACTCGTCAGTTTTTACGAGAAGACGGCACAATCCGTGCATTTGAAGGATTTTTTCTCGTACATGCCTGCCCATGAGTGCAAAATGAAACAAACACGAGAAGTCGGGCGGAATTCTGCCTCAGACTCGTGCATTGTGCGCAAGTGATCGCTCCGGCATATCCAGAACAATTCCTACGACCGGTAATGTCGAGTTACCGGCCAACCCCTTCGGGTTTTTCCCTCATGTGGAGTTCGTGCCTCTGAGGGAGGGCTGCGATGTGGTTCGATGACCTAGTTTGTATGTGATGGGGCCATGACTGAGGACAGGATACGGAGTTCCTGCCGTCGCTTGAGGCCCGGAGGTTTTTCATGTCAGTGACCCAATGGCTGCAGAATCTTGTGGCCTCCAAACAACGCGATGTGGCGACCTGTATGAAACCAGGCAGTCTGCGCTCGACCCTCCTGCAGGTCGAGCCGCTGGAGGAACGTCGCGTCTTCAGCGTGACCCCCGTGCTGAATGGAAACGTACTGGAAGTCACTCTCGATGCCGATGGAGACACCGCCTATCTGCGAACGGAAGATCTCGACAACAATTCGATTGACGATCTGAATGTCTATGATCAGAACAACGTTCTTGTTGGCTCGTTTGAAACGGGGACTTTCGATTCGATCAGCCTGATTGGTGATAGCGGCAATGGCGGGGTGCAATCGGTCGTGTTCGAGAATACGACAGCAATCATGCTGTCGGGCAACCTGACCGCGAATAGTGGGGACATTGAATCGATTGAATTCCAGGGCGATATTGCACTGGGGGGTTTGCTCGATTTGGCAGTCGGCGAATCGATCACAATGGGAGCGGATGCTGATGTGTCGGCTGACGCTGGCATCTTCGCCTCTGCCATTGGTTCGACGACCCCCACAGAAGTCAATATGGATGCGACTTCCTCGCTGACCACTTTAGGGGGAATCGTGATCGTCGCCAGTGAAGGTTCGGTCACTGCAGGATTATTAACGGCCGACAGCCTGATCAGCGTCAACGGTTCGACAGGCATCACTTTCCAAAGCGACGTGACTTTTACATCATCCAGTACGGCAGACTTTCAGGTGAATGCCGACCAGGGCGATGTCACAATCAATGGCGACATCCTCACACCAAACGCTACGGGCGGTTCTTTCCAATTTTATCTGGATGCAGGTCTAGGAACATCAGGAACGCTGTTTCTGAATGGTGATATTCACGCACCAGCCTCTGCAGGTCAGATCACAGTTGATGGGAATCTGACTTTCGGGAACGGCTTCAGTTTTGACCAGTTCTTTCTGACCGGAAGCACGCCGAATGGTCCCTATGACACCACAGGCAGTGGGTTTCTGGTGACAGGTGCCAACCGAGTGGTCGATCTGGGGAATGCAGACTTTACGTTCACCCGAGAGCCAGGCTACCTGGCGGTCGTCGGTGATTCGTTTCAGGTGGTGACTCTGGCCGAATCCAGCAGCAGCATTACCGGAAATTTCTCGAACCGTGCCAGCGGGGATAAATTCTACAGCGATGGCGTGCGTTACCAATACAGCCAGGCTGGCGGTGATGGCAACGATATTGCGCTGACGATCCTTTCACCCACCACTGTCTGGGTTGATGACGATTTTGCCGCACTCTCGAATGGCGATGATCCCGCCGGGCCGGCCGCCATCTTTGGTTACGATGCTTTCGCCAACGTGCAGGGCGGTGTCACCCAGGTCGCCGACACCGGCGTGGTCAATGTGGCCGCCCATGCCACCAGCTACAACGAAGAGGTGGTTGTTACTGGAAAATCTCTCACACTGCGTGGGGAAGGTGCCGGCACGACCACGATCTTCTCCTCTACAGGAACCGCGTTTTCAGCGAGCAACGCAGCGGCCATCACTCTCGAAGAATTGACCTTCTCAGGTGTGAATTCGCTGGACTTGAGTGCCGTCGATACAACCACACTTCAGAACATCACCACCACTGGCCCGGCAACCATCACAGGCACACAACTGATATTGATCAGCGATGGAGCCTCGAATGATGTATTCACCATTAACGATAGTGGTATCTCATCCAGTGGCTTGCTGATATTCGATCAACTCGATTTCACCGTGGATACTTTGGAAGTTCATGCCGGTGATGGCGACGACCAGATCTTTGTACGGCCCCAGCCCAGCACGACCATCCTGATTGATGGAGGAGATGGAGTCGATACGCTGGAAGCCGACTTTTATGGGCTCTATGAGTTTGCGAATACGCCCGACGGGATGATTGCCGGGGCCGGCGAATTGACTGCTGCGGACAGGGAAAATGTCACCTACGCCAGCATTGAGACCTACAGTACATTGGTGGAACCCAATGCGGTCATTGTGCCGCAGAATCCGGATGACAACATTGCCGATAACTGGTTGGTCAAACGCAGTGACAGCGATCCGTCGATTCTCGAAGTCTATGTCAACGGAGTGCTCGCCTTCCAGCAGGATTATGCGAGTACCAACAGCCTCACCATCAACGGCTCGGGGGATAACGACACATTGGTGATTGACCTTTCCAATGGAGAGATCATTCTGGCGGGCGGCCTGCATTTCAATGGCGGAGCAGGGGACGACGCGATTGAACTTCACGGCAGCCAGACTTTCACGAAAGTGACACACACTTTCGTCAGTGAGAGTGACGGTTCAATTGAGATCATCGGAAATGGGACAACCAGCATCTCTTACACCGGGCTGGAACCAATTGTCGATAACCTCTCGGCGACTACACGCGAGTTCATCTTCACCGGAGGAAACGAGGCGATCAGTCTCACTGACGACGCAGCGGCTGGCTACAACCTGATCGATTCCTCACTTGGCGAATCAGTTCAATTCCTCAATCCAACCGATACGCTGATCATCACGGTACAGAATGGGACGGACACGTTCACGGCCAGTTCGCTGGACGCTCTCTTTAAAGCGAACATTTTTGTCACCATGGAGGATGCGGATAGTGCGGGTGGCGATTCGCTCTTCTGGAATGCCCACACGACCATTGGTTTCGGTAGTGTTGCCGGGACGTTTGAACTGATTGTTGATAGCGGCACCATCGCCGTGAATGCTGACATTGACAACACCGCCGGTGGTGGCAGCATTCGGCTCGAAGCCAGCGACGGTGTTACGCAGCAGGGAAGTTTAACCACAGCCAGCGACATCACCATCGCCAGCACGGGCGGAGCAGTGACGACGGAACTGCTGGAGGCCACTGATACCGCCAGCGAAATCACGATCACGGGGACATCGGTCACACTCGCAGGGGATGTGACGTCGGGAAATCGGGTTGAGATTACGGCCAACACAGGAGCGATCAACCAGACCAGCGGGACATTCACCACGCTGACGCTGAACCTGGAGGCGGCAACAGGCATCGGCACCACGGGTCTGGTCAACACCAGTGCCAGCACAATCACTGCCACGACGGGCACCGGCGGTATTCAACTGGAGAACGCCGCGACAGCAGCCACAACAGCAACTCTCACTGCCACTACAGGCGATATCCTGTTCAATCAGACGGGTGGCCAGTCGCTGACGCTGACCAACGTCGCCACCAGCGGCAACGCGAACCTGACCAACGACGCTGCTTTGACGCTTAACTCGGCCCTGATCAGTGGTTCGGGGGAACTCACTCTCGAAGGGACCCAAGTCATACTGGGTGGCAATATCACTGCCTCCAGCAAGGCGACGATCACTGCGACAGATACGATCACCCAAACCGCCGGGATCCTCACCTCGCCGATCCTTGTACTCGAAGCCCAGAACGGCATTGGTCTTTCCGCTGACGCAATGGAAATCAGTACCAGCGACATCACCGCCACCACCGCTACGGTAGGCGTCTTTCTGGCGAACGCCTCCAACGTCACGACGGGAGCGGTGACGGCCACGAATCTGCAGGCCACGACGAGCGGCGACATTTCGTTCGTACAGACGGGTGGTCAGAGCCTGAGTGTGACGAACGTTTCGACCACCAGCGGTAATGCGACGATTTCGAATGCGGGAGATCTTTCAGTAGCGACGGCTTCGATTCTGGGGACGAATGGTCAACTGTCGTTGACGACGACTGCCAGCGGCAATCTCTCGCTGGGAACAGCGACGACGGACGGGAATCTGCTGGTGACGAGTGCGGGCACCTTCACACAGACGGGGAACACGACGGTCGGCGGGCTGCTCGACGTGGAGGCTGTCGGTGCGATCGATATTCAGGGAACGCAGGGGATTACGGGTACGAGCTCGATCACATCGTCCGGTTCCACCGTTCGTCTGCGTCAGGCGTTGACATCGGGTGGAGCGGTGACACTGGAGGGAACCAGCGGTGTCACACTGGATGCGACGGGGGATGTGACATCGACGGGTGGCTCAATCACGATCACGGGGACCTCGGTCACACTCGCAGGGGATGTGACGTCGGGAAGTCTGGTTGATATTACGGCCACAACCGGATCCATCGAACAGACAGGTGGCCTGGTCACGTCGCCAACTTTGGTTCTCGATGCCCAGACGGGGATCTTCGGCACGACGGCGATGGTGGCTCGGGCGATGGAAATCACAGCCAGCACGATCACCGCCACAACAAATACCGGCGGTATCAACCTCGCCAACCTTTCGACAGTCACCACGGGAGCCGTGACTGCCACGCTCACAGCCACCAGTGGCAATATTCAGTTCGTTCAGACCGGTGGGCAAAACCTCACGATCACTAATGCCAATACCAACGACGGCGACATCGTCATTTCCAATACGGGTGCAGACCTCACGGTCACGACGGCCGAGGCTTTGGGTACGGATGGCGACATCACCCTGAGCACCATCACCTCCGGCAACCTCCTGCTGGGGACTGCCGATGCGACTGGCGATTTGAATGTTACCAGTGCGGGCACACTGAATGTCACCGGTAACATTGGTGCGACGAATGGCCCGGCCTCAACTGTCCTGACAGCGACCGGACTCATTAATGCTGCGGGGACGGTGCAGTCAGGCGGTACGCTCACTGTGGAATCGACAGGGGGCGACGTTCAGTTTGTGCAGGCGGTGACGGCCGGTGGGCAGGTCCAACTGACCGCCGCCCAGGAACTCCGGCTCGACAACCTGTTGACAGTCACTGCGGGGGGGGCGTCGCTGACGGGTGCCACCGTGCTCCTGGATAACGCCACCATCGTGCAACTCAATGGCACCGGCGATGACCTGTCGATCTCGGGGGCATTGACGACTGGTGCCAATCTCTTCACGACCGGCGGCGATATCACGATCACAGGGAGTACGACACTCACTGAGGGAATCATTGTTGGCTCGACGGGAGGGAATATCCTCTTCAATGGCCCTGTTGCTGGTGCCGGTTTCGACTTGAGCATTGACTCAGCGGCAGGATCGTTGGAGTTGGGCGGCGCGGTGACCGCGGTGGACGATCTGATCCTCAAGGGAGCTTCCGTGACGACGTTGTCGCTGTCGGCGGCGACATTGAATGGGACAACGACAGCCGGCCCCTGGGGGACGACGGGGGACATCACCATCACAGCGGCGATGGAGCTGGATGTCACTGGCGGTCTGTCGATCACAGGTAACATCAGTGCGGGGAGCCTGCAGGCCGTCGCGACGGGACCATCACTCTTTACCGGCACCATCACGACCACGACCGGCAATGTCATTGTCGGCACGACCACAAGCGGGGCGATCGACTTCCAGGACGATGTGACGAGTGCCGCCAATGTGACAGTCACTTCTCAGGGGGCTGTCGACTTCGGAGGCCACCTCGTTGCGAATAGTGTCACAGGTACCATCGAGGTTATCGGAGCGTCAGTCGATTTCGCGGACGATGTGGAAGCCGCCACCAGCATTGACATCAAGGCCAACACAGGTGCAATCAACCAGACTGGCGGGACATTCACCACGCTGACGCTGATTCTGGATGCGGCAACAGGCATCGGTACGACGGGTGTGGTCAATACCAGTGCTAAGACAATCACCGCCACAACAAATACCGGCGGCATCAACCTCGCCAACCTTTCGACAGTCACCACGGGAGCCGTGACGGCCACCCTCACAGCCACCACCAGCGGCAATCTCCAGTTCGTGCAAACGGGTGGGCAAATCCTCACGATTACTAATGCCGATACCAACGACGGCGATATTGTCATTTCCAATACGGGTGCAGACCTCACAGTCACCACGGCCGAGGCTTTGGGTGCGGATGGCGACATCACCCTGAGCACCATCACCTCCGGCAACCTCCAACTGGGGACTGCCGATGCGACTGGCGATTTGAATGTCACCAGTGCGGGGACTTATACCCAAAGCGGGGATGTCGAGGCGGGCGGCCTCATCGATGTGCAGTCGGATGGTCTCTTGCGCACTCAGGGAACAGTCACCGCCGGGACGACAATCAGTCTGGAATCAAGGAATGGCGGATTGGAGGTTCAGCAGGCCATCGATGCTGATGGCAATATTGAACTGCAGGCTCGCGATAACATTCTGCTGACGGGAAGCGTGACGACAGCCAGCAATATCAGCATCAAAAGCATGTCCGGCAATATTTCAACAGTCGTGTTAACGGCCTCCGGCGCGACCAGCGAAATCCACATCGACGGCGTTGACATCACTTTGGGCGGCAATATCGATTCTGGATCTCTCGTTTCGATCATTGCCACTGGCCATATCAATCAGACGACCGGAACGATCACGTCACCGACATTAGTGCTGGATTCAGTTTCAGGAGTGGGTACGACATCAACGATTCAAATCGCTTCGGCAAATATCGATGCAAAAGCAAGTTCTGGCCGCATCTTCCTGGCGAATGACTCCTCCGCAGTAACCGGCGGAGTAACGGCTGTTCTGCAGGGAAATAATGGAGATGTTCAATTCACTCAAACAGGTGGCCAAGACCTGACGGTCACCTCGGCCACGACATCTAATGGCGATATCACGCTCTCGAACGACAGTGGTAACTTGACCGTCAATACAGTCACAACGTCAAACGGCTTTGTTTCTCTTTCCACGACGACGTCTGGCAGCATCACATCCGGCGACATCGACGCCACGAGTGGCGTTTCCATCGTCAGTGCCCAGAGTGTGACGACAAACTTCGGAATCCGCACTGATGGCACGATTGTCATCACTGCCGGTACGACCACCTCAGATAACATCATTATAGGCGCGAATCTGCGAAGTCCGGGAAGCCCGGGTCATCTCGATTCCGTCACTCTGAAAGCGGGAGGGAAGATTGAGTCCACCCAATCCATATACACCAACAGTTTACTGAAGGCCGATGCAGGAACTTCCATCAGGATTGACCGCACTATCATCACCGACACCCTCGAACTCACGGCCGGAAGTACGGCGGCTGGCAGCATTACGTTGGGTGATGTCGAGGTAACGACCGCTACCACGCTTACGAGTGGTGGAGCACTGCTAGTGACCGGGAACTTTGATACCGGGTCTGCCAGAATTTTTTGTGGCGGTGCGACGTTTTCGGGGACCTATCACTCAAGGATTGATTCGTGGTTCAATTTAACAGGAGATGCCCTCTTCGAGCAGACGCTCGATGTCGATGCCGGGGGGATGATACTCACTGCAACGGGAACATTAACTCTTAAGGCCGCCGTAACCGTAGTGGGGAACGCTGAGATCGGAAATTACTGGGACCTCGGGACAGTCCATGCCCAGGGGCCGGTCGATGTCAGCGGCACACTCTGGATCAACAGTCAGGCTGATGTGCTGCTCGATGAAGCGGTGGATGCGGGCGGCGACCTGAGGGTTCATGCTGGACTTGATGGCACGGGCGATCTGGTGATTGGTGGGGATATTGGTGCCACCCGCACGCCTACCGGCATCACGATGACAGCGGGGGGCCTGATCGATGTTGCTGGCTCGATCACCACGACAGGGCTGAGTGGCAACGTGTTCCTGACCAGCGGCACCACGATGACATTGAGCGGGCCGGTGGATGCGTCGGCGGAAGTTCGGCTGGAGAACGGCGGTCTGTTGTCGATTACCGATCCTGCAGGAATTACGGCGGCTGGCCGAATCATGCAGGCAGGGGCGGGAGATGTCAGTCTGCATGGGAACATCACTTCGACCAGTGGCGAGGTGAACTTCGCTGAAGATGTGGTTCTCACCAGCGATGTGGTTGTTACGTCGGGAAGCAGCATCACCTTCCAGAAGACCATCAACGGGACCACTGCCGGTAGTGAAGACCTGACACTTGATGCCGCCACGACTGTGACTTTGGGTGGGGCTGTCGGAGCCGTGACACGTCTGGGCGTGCTGACTATCGATGGCACGACGGTGACAACCGCCGGGATTTCGGCAGCCGCACTGGATGGCGAAACCACGAGTAGCGGCAACTGGGATACCACGGGGGATGTGGACATCACCGGTCTGGCGAAGTTCGTCGTTGCCGGCGGTTTCACGCTGACAGGGAATCTCACTGCCGGTGAAGTCGAGGCCACTGCCAATGGTGACCTCACCATCACCGGCACGACCAGCACCTCGACAGGTGGAGATGTCACACTCACGACGCTGACCACAGGTCATGTCGAAGTTGGAGCGATCGATGCCGACGGAGATGTGCGAGTTACGAGTGTGGGGAGCTATACCCAGAACGGGAATGTCGAGGCGGGCGGGTTGATTGATATCGAGTCGGCTGATCTTCTGCTCACGGTCGGGACACTGACGGCTGGAACCACGCTCGATCTGGAATCAACAAGTGATGCCATTGAGATTCAGCAGGCCGTCTCGGCAGGTGGCAATATCACGTTGATTGGCAGCACAAACGTGACTCTTGGCGTCAATGGTGATGTGGCTGCAACTAACCTCGGGAGCACGATCACTGTCACGGGCGATCTCATCACGGCGGGCAATCTGGTCACCAATAACGGGGCCATTTTGATCAACGATAATGTGACGCTGACGGGAGATGTCTTATGGAACAGTAACTCATCGAATAGCGTAGGTGGCGGAGCGGATATCACCGTGAGTGGTGCGGGGGGCATTGACCTGGGCGCGCTCACGCTAACCATTGACGCCGGCTCTGTCGGCGACTTCGCGACGGATCTCGTCACTGGGACGCCCGATAGCGACTTCGTGATCACGAATGCCCAGGATGCATCGATTGGCACGGGGAACTTGTCGGCGGGGACGGTGATCATCGATCTGGTGGGTCACTTCACTAATCATGGCACCGCAACTGTGAACGGCCTCCTTGATGTGGATGCGGGTGGCCATATTCTGTTCCAGCAGGCGATCGATGCCGGGAGTGTCAATCTTGAAGCAAACGAAGAGGTCACACTCAATGGCGATGTGACCGCCGTCACGAGTGTGAAGGTCGTGGCGAATGCGGATGGGATCCTGCCAGGCGGCGATGTCACGACCAGGGGCATCACCACTTCGGGACTCACTTCGACGATTGAACTCCGGGGCGATGCGGTTGATCTGGGTGGCGACATCGAAGCGGGCGCGTCGGTGCTGGTGGTGGCGACCAGTGGTGCCATCACGCAACTGGCAGGCACGACGATTACCACGGACGATCTGGGCCTTTTCGCGGCAGGCGATATCGGCACGGGCTTGCAGTTCTTCCAGACCGATGTGAATCAGTTGGCTGTGCGTTCGACGGGCGGGAATGTTTTCCTGCAGAATGCGGGCGATCTGGAAATCGGCGGAGCAACCTTCGAGAGCTTCTCGGGAGCATCGGCTGAAAACCTGACCGTCAACGTCGTCGCTGGCGCTCTCGATGTGAGCGGCAACGTCAACACGACCGACGACCTCACGCTGGAGGCCACGAACGGCATCACGATCTCGGGAGATCTCCTTTCGGCAAGTGGTACCATCGTCATCGATGCTGACAGCGACGCAAATGCCAACGGTCTCTTGAGTGTGACAGCCACTGGTTCGGTGACAGCGACGGCTGAAGCTATACGTATTACGGCGAGCGACGTGACTCTGGCTGGTTCGCTCACGGCCAATGGTGCAGGAACTTCCGGCCCGAACAACGCTCCCGTCGGTTTTGTCGAGATCCGCCAATCGACAGCGGCAGCGACGATTGATCTGGGATCAGCCACTGGAGACCTTTCGCTGTCGGCTGCCGAACTGGCGAATGTTTCGACGAATCAACTGATTGTCGGGCGGACGGATGGCGGCAACATTTCGATCGCAGCGGTAGGTAGTCTTTCCCCGCACATCGGGACGCTGGTGCTGCTGACCAACGGGAATGTGGCGGGAACGGTGGACGGCTCGCCGGATGTCTCAGTGGGTCAACTGGCAATTGTCGCCGGTGGGCAGGTGACGCTCGATTTCAATGTCACCACGCTGGCAGTGAGTGCCGGCAATACGGCGACGGGACATGTGCTGCGTGATACGGCGGGAGGCCTGACGATTGGTTCCATCGCCGAGGCTTTGGGCGGGACACTGGTCGCTGGTGTGCAGACAGGAACAGGGCCAACAACCATCGAAGCGCTGGGCGGGGACACGGGCGACCTGATTGTCAACTCGCCCATCGTAGTAGGCGGGAACAGCCTGACACTGGTGGCTGATGATGATGTAACGGTGAACGCCGATGTGACGCTGGCAACAGGTTCGATCATCATCGAGGCCGATGCTGACGGCAGCGGTGCTGGCGAGATCACGATTGCCAGCACCGCGGATGTGGCTGTCACTTCGGGACTGGCAACAGACAGCATCACACTCTGCGCTGCTGAACTGGATGTGTTGGGGACTGTTGATGTCGGTCTGGGGACGGTCGAACTGCTCACCAGCACCACAGCAGGGACATTGGGGCTGGGTTCGGGAAGTGGCAGCTACGAAGTGACTCAGGCGGAACTGGATCAGATCACGGCCAACCGGCTGCTGGTCGGCTCGGCCACCAAGACCAACGCAGGGATCGAACTGGGGGATGTGAGCTGGATTGGCGCAGGGAAAGAAGCCCGCCTCACAACGGATGGCGCGATCACACAGGATGCGGGCTCGACAATTGCTATCACCACGCCAACTCTTGTGCTCGATGCGGCGACGGGGATCAATCTGCAGGTAAATGCCGACCATCTTTCGGCACGCAACCGAACCAGTGGCGACATCGTGCTGGTCGATACCACCGGGGGGCTCACGATTGCCGACGATCTGGTCGTCGGTGGGCTGGACAATCAGGCAGTGGCTGGCGCAATCGATCTGCGAGTGACAGCCAATACCCTGACGACTTTGGCCGGGGCGCAGATCGTCACGAATGACGGTCACATCCGGTTGCGGGCCGACGAATATGTGCTGGGTGCGGGAATCAACGCGGGGACGGAGACGGTTCTGCTGCAGAATGACACTGCAGGTCGGACCATCAGCCTGAACGGTGCAGCGGCAGGGATCAACCTGTCGCAGGCGGAGCTGCAGGGGATTGTGGCCGGTTCGCTGGAAGTGGGCCGGGCCGATGCGGGGGATGTGAGCGTTGGCGATATCGATGGGCTGAATGTCACTACGCTGGCGATCATCACGAACGGCTCGATTGAGCAGAACCTGGCGAGTGTGATCACCGTTGCCAATCTGGCTCTGGTCGCGCAGACAGGCATCAACCTCACCACGCGGGTCGATACACTGGCGCTGCGGAACGGGACATCAGGAAGTGTGACGATCAATCAGGGGAACCGGGCCCTCACTCTGGGTGAAGTGAACCTCAAGGCCTCGACGGTTACGGGAACCACCCAGAACGGCAGTGGTGACCTCGAGATCACTGCCGCCAACAGTATGACGATTACCGAGGAGATCACCAGCAGTGGCAACGTGCTGCTCGATGCAGTGGGTGCCATCAGCCAGCAGGCCGATATCGACGCCGCCGGTGTGGCAGTTACGCTGGAAAGCGATGCGACCATAAGCATGGCCAGCGGCACGAACATCACTGCCGCGAGTGCATCGCTCATAGCGGCAGGGGATATCACGCTGGCGGAGATCGTCGCAGGGACGATTGGTGTCACTTCGACAGGTGGTTCGATCCAGGATGTGAACGTCTCCGACAGCACTGTCAATCTGAATGCCGGGGCGGGCTCGATCACCTTGATCGCTGCCACGGGGATTGGCACGACAGGGGGATCAGCAGGGACCCTCGAACTCAGCGGCAAGACAATCAGCGCCACCAGCACGACTGGCGGCATGAATCTGGCGAACGCCTCCAACGCCACGACGGGAGCGGTGACGGCCACGAATCTGCAGGCCACGACGAGCGGCGACATTTCGTTCGTACAGACGGGTGGTCAGAGCCTGAGTGTGACGAACGTTTCGACCACCAGCGGTAATGCGACGATTTCGAATGCGGGAGATCTTTCAGTAGCGACGGCTTCGATTCTGGGGACGAATGGTCAACTGTCGTTGACGACGACTGCCAGCGGCAATCTCTCGCTGGGAACAGCGACGACGGACGGGAATCTGCTGGTGACGAGTGCGGGCACCTTCACACAGACGGGGAACACGACGGTCGGCGGGCTGCTCGACGTGGAGGCTGTCGGTGCGATCGATATTCAGGGAACGCAGGGGATTACGGGTACGAGCTCGATCACATCGTCCGGTTCCACCGTTCGTCTGCGTCAGGCGTTGACATCGGGTGGAGCGGTGACACTGGAGGGAACCAGCGGTGTCACACTGGATGCGACGGGGGATGTGACATCGACGGGTGGCTCAATCACGATCA
>VFQR01001662.1_pt1 | contig 16123 bp, 9 predicted proteins | sample 3512321 | NCBI WGS metagenome assembly VFQR01 (sample SAMN10412374, study PRJNA504923) | tailings metagenome | isolation source: Relicate 3 Philex TSF1 revegetated site | place: Philippines: Tuba, Benguet | collected 2017-08-29
GTTCCCAACGTAACCAACCCCAGTAAATTGCTCCTGCTAACCAACTCCAGCTAAATCCGAAAAGCAAATCCCCCCAGACATATGTTGCAGGACATGACATTAATCTCAAACTGAGCCATACCCAAAATCCTGTCAGCGATAAACTCAAACTAGGTAGCGATCGCACTATTGGTGCTTCTATAAATACAGGCACTGATACTAAAAATACCGCCGCCGCAAATACCAACCATGTTTGTGGAGAAGAGATAGGTAAAGGCAGAGAGGGAGAAAATGAGAGTGTAGATTCCAATTTTTTGACATCCCTGTGCTTGATCTTAGACACATCCAACTCAGTATCTAGGGGAGGGATAGAAGTGGTGTAGGAAGACAATGTATTATTAATCAACGTTTTTAATATTTGTTACTAAACTTTACCTTATTTAAGATATCACACTTTAAAATCCCCCCCTGGGGCATTTAAATTATACTGAAATTTCGGCAAGAGGACAAAACTCTCTTCTGTCCCCTTGTGGTTAGTTAAATATTAAAGTTTGATGAATTCGTAAAATTGCGTTGACTTATTGAGATGGGTGTAAGAACATGGTCAGCGTCTTGGATGGTGTTAGCGATCGCTAAAATTGGGTTTTATACAAGATTGGGTGCAGTGAAGAGTATAGAAAGTAACATCATCATATCCATAATAGGAAATTAGATATGGAGTTTATTCAAGCTTTTATTTTAGGTATTGTTCAAGGGATTACAGAATTCTTACCAATCAGTAGTACTGCACATTTGCTAATTGTGACAAAGGTATTTGGTTGGAAAGAGCTAGGTTCTAAAGATTTTGTCGATGCAATTCAATTTGGCAGTGTGATAGCAATTTTATGGTACTTTTGGTCGTTAATTTCTAGTGTTGTTAAAGGTGGAGTTGAAGCACTAAAACAAAAAGACTGGCAACGCGAGGAATGGAAAATTCTTGTAGGTATTATAGTTGGAACAATGCCTGCCTTAATTGTCGGGTTTATTTTGAAAGACATTATTCCTGAGAGTGCCTTAATTATTGCCATTATGTCAATAATCATGGCAGTTTTACTAGGTTTGGCAGAAAAAATCGGCACTCGCAAACGAGGTTTCAATTCATTGCAGATTCAGGATGGTATTTTAGTTGGATTAGGACAAACACTCGCCTTGCTTCCTGGTGTTTCTCGTTCTGGTTCGACATTGACGACTGCATTATTTTTAGGATTAGAACGAGATACAGCAGCGAAATTTTCATTTTTATTAGGGTTTCCAACTCTGACCATTGCAACCCTGTATAAAAGTTTTAAAATCTTCAAATTATTTCAAGCCCAACAGTTACCAGATAACATTGTGGGACTGTTAATTGTCGGGATTATTTCAACCTTTATTTTTTCCTACCTATCAATTGCATTCTTGATCAGATACTTACAAACTAAAAACACCTTGATTTTTGTTTGGTATAGATTAGCATTCGGGAGTGTTATCTTATTAGCGATCGCAGCAGGTTGGCAAGGATAAATTAGATAATAGTCATTAGTCCAATGCCCCATGCCCATGTCTACCATTCAACCCGCCCGTATTACCAGAGTATTACCTGATTCCATAGCCGCAGAGATTGGTTTTGAAGCGGGAGATGCGATCGTTGCAATTAACGGTACCCATCCCCGTGATTTAATTGATTATCAATTTTTATGCGCTGATGAAGTTTTAGAACTAGAAATTTTAGACGCTACTGGTAAAACACATCACATTGAAATTGAAAAAGATTACGACCAAGACTTGGGGCTAGAATTTGAAACTGCCCTCTTTGATGGCTTAATTCAGTGCAATAACCGCTGTCCGTTTTGCTTTATCGACCAACAGCCACCAGGTAAACGTTCTAGTTTGTATTTAAAAGACGACGATTATCGTCTGAGCTTTTTGTACGGTTCTTATCTTACCCTCACCAATCTACCAGAAAAAGAATGGCGGCGGATTGAACAAATGCGTTTATCTCCGTTGTATGTTTCTGTTCATTCTACGGAGGCTGAAGTCAGAATTAAATTGCTGAAAAATCTCCGTGCCGGACAAATCTTGCAACAACTCAAGTGGTTTCAACAAAGGCGACTACAAATTCATGCCCAAGTGGTTGTTTGTCCCGGCATCAATGATGGCGAACATCTCGAACAAACCCTCAAAGATTTAGCTGCGTTTCATACTGGTGAAGTGCCTACGGTGGCGTCGGTGGCAGTGGTACCAGTCGGGTTGACACGGTTTCGTCCCCAAGAAGATGAACTCACACCTGTAACTAGAGAAAAAGCTAAAGAAGTGATTTCCCAAGTCAAAATGCTTTCCCAAGAATTTCGCCAAAAATTCGACTCTAGCGTTGCTTGGTTAGCTGATGAGTGGTTTTTGATTGCAGGTGAGGAATTACCAAGCGAATCTGAATATGAAGAATATCCTCAAATTGATAATGGTGTCGGTTCGATTCAATTATTTATCAAAGAATTTGCTACCGCAGCGGCAGAATTGCTCCCCCCAAAAATCTATCCTCAGAGAAAATTTACTTGGGTAGTAGGTAACACCGTGGAAAAAGCATTTCAACCGATTTTGAAGCGTTTAAATTTGGTTGAAGGTTTAGAAGTAAATATGCGTGCTTTATCTAGTGATTATTGGGGGCAAGATATTAGTGTCACGGGATTACTAACTGGCCATGACTTACTTTTAAATTTAGCAGAACAAGATTTAGGTGATGGCATCTTGCTGCCAAAGGTCATGTTAAAGCATGGTGAATTGGTATTTTTAGATGATATCAGTGTTGCAGAATTAGCAAGCAAATTGAAGACAAATATCTTACCAGTAGCAGGAGTTGAAGATTTAATTAATACCTGTATTGCCTAATTCATTGATGTTAACTTTTAAGCTTATACAATTTAACAAGATTCTGCAACTTCCGTTTGTTAGTGTTTTGAAAAAATAATTTTTTGCCTAGCCTTTTGATCCCTTGTGGTGTAGACTGGGAGTCAACAGGTAAATATAGCAATAGCGTGCAGATAAGCTAGTCAGCTCCAAAGCTAACTGGTTGATGATTTGGGATTTTGGATTTGTTTGACTCACCAGGGTCAATTATCAGCCAAAAAAATTTAAAATCCCTAATCAAAAGCAAAACGAGCTTAATTCATTACCCCTTTTAAGCCACTTGCCTCAATAGAATTGAGAGCAAGCAGTCCACAAACTGTACGTGTTTGTGTGGTCAATTTTTAAATAGATAGCTTCTGTGGTTAGTCATACAGCAGAATTCAGAATTCAGGTGTAAAACAAGCTTTATGCTTAGCTTTTAAACTGAAGTTGTGTAATTCACAAATTTAAATTTGTTGTATTTAGGCTATCCTTCTAAATACGAAGTTTCATTGATTGAGTGACCTCATTAAATTTGCCTAGTCCAAGGCTTTGGACTAAAACTCATTTTTTTGCATCCAAGAGTTTGGTTGTGAAATTGCAGGCTGACAAATTTTGATTTGTCAACTTGCTGCTCACTTTTACGTTGGATTGAATGCGATGACTGACTTTAACTTCATCTTAACTATCTGTATTGTAGCGGTAGGGTATCTATCTAGTATTTATCTATGGATAGAGTTTTCTCAAAACTCAAATGACTAATTGGATAGATACATAACTGTAAAAATTCAGAAGTAATATCATGTCCAGTTGAATATTTCAGGACTTACGCAAAATCATGAAAAAACGAACCGCAAAGGACGCAAAGGGCACAAAGAAATAGGAGTTTCAGAGGGTTTTTGCGTAAGTCCTATATTTGTTGATGCAGCGATGGAATTTTAGATTTTGCGAACGCGAGTGCGTGTCGCAGACAAAAGTTAGAGCGCCGGAAACCGGCGTTAGTGGAGCGTAAAGCCTTTGGCATGGCTTCTCTACGAGACGCACTCGCGTTCGCTTTTAGCGTCTCGTAGAGAGCGTCTCTAAACTTTTCAAGACGGATTTTGAATCTTCAATCCAAAATCTAAAATTTAAAAATAAATTTGGGATGCTTTTTTATAGCAACTGGAAAATGTTGAGCTTTTTACCAGAATTTCTTACAAACAGAGAACTAGAAATTGGGTTCATCGGTTTCGTAGTCGGATTTTGTATATTTATATTTGGTAGTCTCATGGTTTACTGGACAAATTTACTTGTAAAAAAATTGAATTTTCTGCCAATTACTGACGTATACCAAAAATTAATTAAGCCAAATCAAGACTTATTAATTGTGGTAATTGTAATTGCCAATATTGAGTTATTTGTCTCCTTTCTTCCCCAAAATCGCTGGACAAATCCACTAGAAATTCTTGTTAGTTTAGCTTTGGCGATCGCCATTAGTTGGCTAGCCTCACAAATCTTTCAAAATTTCTTCGATTTTTATTTATTAAATGCTGCTTTTAAAAGTGGTCAAAAAATCAGCGGTGAGCTACTTATACTGTTAAAATGGCTTGCTAATCTCATTATTATCTTTTTAGCAATTCTCACCTATGCCCAAACACACCAAATTAATCTTTTAGGATTATTAGCAAGTTTAGGAATCGGTGGTTTAGCAGTCGCCTTTGCTGCTCAAAAAACCCTAGAACAAGTTTTAGGTGGTATTGTTCTATATTTAGATCGCCCCTTTGTGATTGATGATTATATTGGTCTTCCTGATGGTACTTTTGGGCGAGTTGAATCTATAGGATTAAGATCTACCAGAATTAGAACATCTGGTAAAGGAACTGTGATCATAGTTCCCAATAGTTCTCTTACTCAAGTGAATATCGAGAACTTTACTGGTGCAAAGAAAGTCATGTCCATTCTTTATTTGACCTTTCACCAAACACTCAGCAGTGAAGAACGAGCGTTAATTCGTCAGGTGATTCTAGATAGTACAAATGGTATATTTGGTATTGATTCTCGAAATACAGAAGTGACTTTTAAAGCTATGAATAATTTATCAGATCCAGATAAAACCCAAGCACAAGTTACTTTCTTCATTTTAGGTTCTGGAGATGTGTCGATGGAATTACGCCGTCAATTGCTAAGTATGGCAACTCAAAGCATCACTGATTGTTTACAAGAATATGGTATCGCTTTTGATATCGAAGAACCAACAATTTATGTTGACTCGCCTATTACCATTTAAAAGTAATGAAAAATATTTCCCGAATAATTCTGGAATTTCTCCAACGTGATACTACAATATCTGCGCTGTCCAGTTTTGGAGTATTTCTCATCTTTATTCTCCTATCTTTAGCCATAGGACGATATACTCCGACATTCTTACGAATTATTATTCGGCGTTTTGCACCCCAGCAAGTTGCTAGTATTTATAACAATTTAATTGACCCAATTAGAAATCTATTTAGAATCACAGGTAGTTTAATTCTCACTTCATTCTCTTTAGTCTGGATTGTTGAATATCAATCTATCTATAGATTTCTTTCGACAATTATGGATTTAGCTGTAATTGTCAGCTTGGCTTGGCTGTCCTCTCGCTTATTCCGACAATTTATTCGAGCCTATGGAATTGAGTTAGTGCGTAAGTTTGGCAGAGAAGTAGATGAATTACTTTTAGTATTTGAAACCCTAGCAAATGTCATCATTGGATTTATTGCTATCTTAGCTTTTGCTCAAAGTCAAAAATTTAATTTAATTGGGTTATTAACTGGTTTAGGAATTGGGGGATTAGCTGTAGCTTTTGCTGCTCAAAAAACTCTAGAACAGTTGTTAGGAACAATAGTCTTATATTTGGATCGTCCCTTTGTTCCGGGAGAATATATTCGCTTACAGAAATCTCAACAAATTCCTGAAGGTTTATTTGGCCGGGTTGAGTCAATTGGTATTCGTTCAACAAAAATTCGCACTGCTGCTAAAAGTACCTTGTCTATTATTCCCAATTCAATATTGGCAAACTTAGAAATTGAAAATATTACTCGCGGGAAGAAAGTTATGGTTCTACTTTATCTAGATTTTTTAGACCTACTGCAAGAACGAGAACAAGCTTTAGTTGAGCAGGTAATTGTTGAAAGTACTAACTCTCTATTTGGTATCGATCCAGGCAGTACTAGTATTACTTTTTTAAATCACAATGAAGAAAAAAAAATCACTCGCACAAGAATAACATTCTTTATTTTGGGTTCTAGTGAAAACTCTCTGCAATTACGCAAGCGTCTTTTGGAATTGGCAAATGAAAAAATTTCTAAACAGCTAGTGAAGAACGGAATTAAATTCACAATGCAAGAGCCAACCATTTATGTGGAATCGCCTGTGACTATTTAAATATCATTTTTGGTATTTGTGAACATTTTTGATAGCCTAGATTAATTAGGCGTATTCACTAAGTAGCTTTACGAATAGTTTATTACTTACTAATGAATTATGATTAATAAGTTAATTAATTAATAATTAAGTAAGGAGTGACTGGTGAAGCATCAGAAAAACCGAAAAACTCTAAATTTAGAAATTAAAGAAACTAGAAAATTATTGATTTTCGGTCTGGAAATTTTAATTTTAAATTTATTTAGTATTCTACCAGTAAAGGCGGCTACAGAAGAACCTGTGTTGAGCATAGTGCATAGCCAAGAAAATGCAAATCAATGGCCAGGGATCACCGATCGCTTACAAACAATTGGCATGAAATATTGTGTAATTTCTCTAGATAATGTAAAGAGTTTGGCAGATTGGGGCGATCGCCGGATATTATTTTTGCCCAACGTCCAGACATTAACCCCAACCCAAGCCATCGCCTTAGAAGAATGGATGAGTAAAGGAGGGCGTTTAATTGCCAGTGGACCTGCGGGTAGTTTGTCAGCACCAGGAGTCCGCCAGTTATTGCGATCGCTCTTAGGAGGTTATTGGGGATTCAGCCTCAGTGGCACAGAAGAAATCAAACCTGCAAAAACCAAACTTCCACGATGGGCAAATGAAACTGCACTCTTCGGCAAAGTGCGCGGTGGTGTTGTAATTCCCAACGACATGGGCACCCAATCTCCTGCCATTTGGAATTCCCAAGATAATCCCGCCGCAGTAGTCACAACTGAACGTTCCACATTTTTGGGCTGGCGCTGGGGAACAGATACAGCCTCAGCAGCAGAACTAGATAGTGCATGGTTAAAAACTACCGTCAATTACTATTTGATGGCACCAGCACCATCAAATCGCATGAAAAAAATAGAAGGAGCTTCCCAAAGCTGCTCTACTACTGTCGCGGACGCTCTGACGCGGGGACGCGGGGACGCAGAGACGCAGGGACAGGGGGACGCCGGGACGCGGGGACAGGAGGATGCGGGGAAAGGGAGGCAGGGGGACACAACAACACGCGTGCAACTTCCCCGCGTCCCCGTGTCTCCCCCTCCTCGCGTCTCTTCTCCTCCACCAAAAACTGCCACTGCTCCCCAACCAAGACCGCTTGGTGTAGTCAAACCGCCAACTTCCCAGGAGGCGATCGACCAATTGGAAGAAGCGGTGCGTTTAGATGTTGTACCAAACTCCAATGCGCCGATTAATCAAAACGAAGCGATCGCTCTCCAGCAAGAGTTGGAAAATCTGATTGGTCGCGTGGAAAGTGCCCATTTAGCAGTATCAGCCAATGCAGCTGAAGTTGGGGAAGCTTCTGGAAATTTAGAAAACACAGATGTCCAGTCTGTCAAACAACAAACACAACTAGCCTCAACTACACCAGGGGCACTAGTCACCAGCAAAGAACAAGCTTTAGCACAGGTGAAACTAATTGCCAAAAATTTACCCCAACTGATTGCTCAAAAAAACTACGCTTTAGCTCGTCAGCAGTGGCTAATGGCTAAAAGAATTTTGTGGCAGCAGTTTCCTGTAGATCGCAGACTAGCGCAGCCAGAAATCCGGGCAGTTTGGCTAGACCGAGCAACCATTGTTCGTGCCGGTAGCAAGGCAAAACTAGCCGAGATTTTTGACCGACTGGCAGCAACTGGGATTAACACAGTCTTTTTTGAGACTGTTAATGCTGGATACACAATTTATAAAAGCGAAGTCGCTAAAGAACAAAACCCATTAATTCGCGGTTGGGACCCCCTAGCAGATGCAGTAAAACTAGCCCACGAACGGGATATGGAATTACATGCTTGGGTTTGGACCTTTGCCGCCGGTAACCAACGTCACAATGAAATTATCAAAATTAATCCTAATTACCCAGGGCCAATACTGGCTGCTCACCCCGATTGGGCAAACTACGATCACCTGGGCAACATCATTCCTGTTGGGCAAAGTAAGCCATTCTTAGACCCAGCTAACCCCCAAGTGCGCCAGTATTTACTCAAGCTGTATGAGGAAATCGTCACCCGTTATGACGTGGACGGTCTACACCTAGATTACATTCGTTACCCCTTCCAAGACCCACTGGCAGGTCGAATATATGGTTATGGTAAAGCTGCAAGAGCGCAATTTCAGCAACTCACTGGTGTAGATCCCATAAATATTTCTCCCAGTCAACCAGAACTGTGGCAAAAATGGAGGACATTTCGCACCGAACAAGTTGATAACTTTGTTGCCCAAGTATCACAACAGTTGCGACAAAAGCGAGGAAATTTAATTTTGTCAGTTGCAGTCTTTCCTTTGCCACAAACAGAACGGATTGAGAAAATTCAACAAAACTGGGAAACTTGGGCAAGGCGAGGGGATGTAGATTTAATCGTTCCCATGACTTATGCTCTGGATACATCCCGCTTTCAACGACTGGCTCAACCTTGGATTGCCTCCAAACAATTAGGAGCGACTTTATTAGTACCAGGAATTCGCTTACTTTCTTTGCCAACAATTGGAGCATTCGACCAACTCCAATTGGTAAGGGATTTGCCAGTGAGTGGTTATGCTCTGTTTGCCGCCGAGAATTTTAACAACGAACTACAAAAACTTTTTATTAGCACCCAAGGTAGAGTTGAATCCACAACAACTGAACCGATTCCTCATCGTCAGCCTTTTCAAACTGCTGCTATTCGTTACACTGCGCTGCAACGGGAATGGAAATTTGCTTGGCAAAATGATCAATTGCCAATGTCTGGTCGAACAATTTCAGATTTTAACAACCAGGCAGAAGTTTTACGTACTGCTTTAAATCAGTTGGCGATCGCCCCTTCTGCTAGTAAATTACTAGTAGCCAAAGCCTCCCTGACTCGCTTCCAGTCTCAATTTCGAGTATTGATGAAAGAAGAAATAAAGTCAAATTCCTATCAGGTCAAAGCCTGGGAAAATCGGCTTGCAACCATAGAAAGGCTATTGCGTTATGGCGAAAGGCGGATAGAGTTGCGTTAATTGGGCATTGGGCATTGGGAAGAGGCAGGGGAGCTCTTAGCTCTTAGCAGAGGGGAAGATTTTCTCCCCTGCTAAGAGCCCCTCTGCCTCTTCCCCCTCATCTCCCCCATCTCCCTCATGCCCCATTCCCCCATTTGTATTTCTTAACACTATTTTTCCAGTGTTTATACTTCAAAGATTACTAATAGTTTCGCGTCAAAATATTAGAAAATGCTTAAGTGAACAGCTTTAGATAACTAATGTTTGATAATAGCTATAGTAATAATCTATGCAAGCTTTATCTCAGTTTCTCGGGCTAAAAAGCTTAGAGTCAGTAATAGACTGTTCGCCGCTAATGGTTGTGCCGGAAACACCATTATCAGATGCGATCGCTCTGATGGCAACACAGAGCAAAAGTATCTTGGTCGGTTCTTGTTCGCAGTTAGCGGGATGCTTGACAAGGCGCGATATTGTACAGCTTATAGCTTCAGGGACTGACTTGAAAACAGCCAAGATTTCTGAGGTGATGCATACCTCAGTGAAAACACTGAAGATGTCAGAATTTCAGGGAATGTCCTGTGTTCTATCACTACTATGCCAACAGCAGTTGGACATACTGCCGGTTTTAGATAACCAAGGTCAAGTCGTTGGTGTCATTACTCCTGAGAGCATTTGTCAAGCACTGACACAAGAAATAGAAAAAACTACAGATAACTACAAGCAAACTGAAGAAAAACGGCGTTTGCTAGAGTCAGCGGTAGTGAATGCTACACTCGCTCTAAATGAATCTGAAAAAATTCACGAATGCACTGAGATTGACGAGGATACCACGGCTTATGAACCACCATCTGAAAGTGAACAGCGCTTTTGTATCACAACTGATACAGTACCTGTGCTGATTTGGATTTCAGATAGTGACGCTTTGGGAAATTTTTTTAATCAATCTTGCCTAGAGTCTACTAGACGAACTGTAGAACAGAAATTAGCTAGTGGTTGCACACAAGATGTTTATTCAGAAAATATCCAAAGCTATATCGCTATTATTGGTTCTTTTGAGGTAGAATATCTGATTTTCCTTCAGAGACAATGGCCTAAGTACAAATGGTTACCCAGACGCGCTATAGTACCTAAAGACACGACAGGCAAACCCGGCCGCCTCATTGGAGTTTCTGTGGATATTATCTCCCATGTCAAGGCAAAAGAGGAACAACTGTGGCAATCCCAGCAAGTGGCGCTACAAGAATGCAAACTTGCTCAAGAAGCACTCAAACATAGTGAAGCGAAATTCCGCAACTTAGTTGAAGCCAGCAGTGATTGGATATGGGAAGTTGATGAAAATACAGTCTACACCTATGTCAGTCCGAAAATACGTGACATTTTGGGTTATGAACCAACAGAAATTTTAGGTAAAACACCTTTTGATTTGATGTTACCTGAAGAAGCTGGACGTGTAATTAAGATTTTTACTCCGATTGCTGCTGCACAACAACCATTTAAATTGCTTCAGAACATTAATATTCATCAAAATGGTCATTTAGTTGTTCTCGAAACCAGCGGAGTTCCAGCCTTCGACGCTGAGGGACAATTCCGTGGGTATCGCGGTATAGCTAGAGATATTACAGAGCGTAAGCACTCAGAAATTCCACTGTGTGAAAGTCAAAAACAACTGCAATCTTTACTTGCTTTTAGTCCAGCTGTTATCTATACCTGCAAAATTTCTGGAGACTTTGGCGCAACATTTATTAGCCAAAATGTCACGACAATTACAGGCTATGAAGCCCAAAAATTTGTCGAAAACTCTGATTTTTGGGCTAGTCATATTCATCCAGAAGACACAACCCAAGTATTTACTCAACTATCAAAAATATTAGAGCAAGGACACTACATAATAGAATACCGATTTTTACACCAAGACGGCATCTATCGTTGGATATACGACGAAGGTAAGCTAGTTAGAAATCAAAATGGTAACCCTATGGAAATAGTCGGTTACTGGGTAGATATCACAGAACGTAAGCAATTAGAACAAGAACTCAGAGTAGCACTAGAAAAAGAAAAACTATTGGGCGAACTGAAATCTCGCTTTGTGTCCATGACTTCTCATGAATTCCGCACACCATTAACTACCATCCTTTCTTCTTGTGAGTTACTGGAACACTATCGCCACAAATGGACGCAAGAAAAACAACTCACTCACTTGCATCGTATTCAAAGTGCAGTCAGACGGATGACTGAAATGTTGAATGATGTGTTAGTTATTGGCAAAGCAGGAACCGGGAAATTAGAGTATAGACCAACATGCTTTGATTTAGTTAAATACTGTCAACAACTAGTGGAAGAAATACAGATGAATCTCAACAATCAGCGCTTGATTTATTTCACAAGCCAATATGAATTTATGCCTTGCTGTATGGATGAAAAATTGTTGGGACATATTTTTAATAATTTACTATCCAATGCAATTAAATATTCTCCAGATGATAGCATTATCAAATTTAGTCTCAGTTGCCAAAATGGGCAAGCAGTATTTGAAGTTGAAGATTGGGGAATTGGCATTCCAGAAGCAGATTTACCATTCCTGTTTGAATCGTTTCACCGTGCGAGTAATGTCGGCAATATACTAGGCACTGGTTTAGGAATGGCCATTGTCAAAAAATGTATAGATATCCATCAAGGTGAAATATTTGTGATCAGCACCGAAGGATTAGGTACGAAATTTACTGTGATTATATCATTAAATAATAAAATATAAAATGAGGTGATTATGCCGAAAATTTTAATAATTGAAGATGAAGAATCAGTCCGGGAAAACATTTTAGATTTGCTAGAAGCTGAAGATTTTGAAACTATTGCGGCCGCCAATGGGAGAATCGGGGTAGATTTGGCTATTTCCCAAGTTCCTGATTTAATTTTATGTGACATGATGATGCCAGAAATTGATGGTTATGGCGTACTAACAGTATTACGCCAAGACCCAACTACGGCAACAATTCCCTTCATTTTTCTCACTGCTAAATCTGCCAAATCTGACTTCCGTCGAGGTATGGATCTCGGTGCAGATGACTATATAACTAAGCCATTTACTCGAGCTGAGTTATTAAGTGCCATCATGAACAGGTTAGAAAAACACGCGACTTTAAAAAGATATTTATCTCCTCAAACTGCAACTCACAACTTATCTCCAAAAATGCAGTTGTTAGAAATTAGCTTGCATCGGGCAATCAAACAACATAATTTTCAAGAGTTTGAGATTTATTATCAACCAATAGTGGATATTGCTTCTGGAAAGATAGTAGCAGCTGAAAGTTTATTGCGCTGGCAAAGTCCGGAATTAGGGACAATTTATCCAACAGAATTTATTCCGATCGCCGAGTCTACAGGTTTAATTGTTCCTATTGGTAAATGGGTTTTAAAAAAAGTGTGCCAGCAAATTAAAAACTGGCGAGATCGGGCGGGGATTTATTCATTGAAGATTGCTGTTAATTTATCGGTGATTGAATTTAATCAACCAGATTTTATTCAGAAAATAGTAAATTTTATAGAAACCAATGATTTGCAAGCAGATTGTCTAGAATTAGAACTCACTGAAAGTATGATTATGCAAGATGTGAGTAGCGCGATCGCCACTATGAATAAATTGCGTTCTCTGGGCGTGAAAATAGCGATCGATGATTTTGGTACAGGCTACTCTTCTTTAATTTATCTGAAAAATTTACCAATTAATACTTTAAAAATTGACCGTTACTTTATCCATAACGTTGCCAACGATCTGCAAAAATCAGCCATTACCAAAGCACTAATTCAAATGGCTCACAATCTTAACCTAAATGTAGTTGCTGAAGGTGTAGAAGCCGAAGCAGAATTAGCTTTTTTGCGCCAACACAAGTGTAATTCCATGCAAGGCTTTCTATTTAGTCCTCCACTACCAGCAGCCGAATTTGAAAATTTTTTATTGACAAATAAATGTTTATATGTGTGAAAAATGGGCATGGGGCATGGGTAACGGTTAATTACCAATGCCCAATGCCCAAAAAAATCGGACTTTAGACTGGCGACAATTATGAAGTTGCAAGTCTAAAGTATAAAAATTGTGTATAGTGTTTACCGCCATGAAAGTTCTTGCGCGTTTCTTGCTGCCAGTTTTTGTACTCAGCTTGGTAGCAGGATGTAACCAGACTCGCGCCTCGTCAGATAATCCACCACCGCAAACATCTGTACCTGATGCCGAACTGGCACAAAATCCTACACAGTCGAAAAATATCATCCGGACTGAAGTATTTTCACCTAAACCTATCCGAATCAATCTCAAAAACTTACCGCCACCCTTCGCAACGGAAAGTGCGTCTAAGCGGCCTGAGGTTGTTGCCATTCCCCAAGATCCAGTATTACGCGTACCACCAGGGTTTACAGTTAATGTCTTTGCCGAAGATTTAGATGCCCCACGCTGGCTAGCTTTAACCCCCAGTGGTGATGTATTGGTGACTGAAACCGGGCAGAATCGTATTCGTCTGTTGCGTGACAGTAACGGCGATGGTGTCGCCGATGTGCGAGAAACCTTTGCTACCAGGGAAAATGGACTCAATCGACCCTTTGGCATGGCTTTTGCTGGTGATTCCTTTTTTCTGGGAAACACAGATGCTGTGTTGCGTTTTCCCTATACTCAAGGTCAAAACCAGATTACAGGCAATGGGCAAAAAATTGCTGACTTGCCTGCCCAAGGCTATAACAATCACTGGACACGCAATGTTGTTGTCTCGCCTGATGGGAATAAATTATATGTTTCAATTGGTTCGGGAACCAACGTGGATGAAGAACCCCTACCACGGGCTTCGGTGCAGGTGATGAATTTGGATGGTTCGCAACAGCAGATATTCGCTTCTGGTTTGCGTAATCCTGTTGGTTTGGATTTCCATCCTGTAACTAAGGAACTTTACACCACTGTTAACGAACGGGATGGAATTGGTGATGATTTGGTGCCAGATTATTTGACACGCATCCAACAAGGAGAGTTCTACGGCTGGCCTTATACTTATCTGACGCCAAATAACCTCGATCCGCGTCAAAAAACCAACGACCAAAGCAAACGCCCAGACTTAGCAGTTCGTACCAAAACGCCGGATGTGCTGTTTCAGGCGCACTCAGCAGCATTGGGTTTGCAGTTTTATGATAGTAAAACATTTCCACAAAAGTACCGCAACGGTGCTTTTGCTGCTTTTCGTGGTTCTTGGAACCGCGATCGCGGTACTGGTTACAAAGTTGTGTTTGTTCCCTTTGATGCAAAAGGACAACCGCAAGGATACTACGAAGATTTCCTCACAGGATTTTTGCTCAATCCATCTGTACCAAGTACTTGGGGACGACCTGTAGGTTTACTTGTCTTACCAGATGGCAGTCTTTTAGTTACAGAAGAAGCCAATAATCGGATTTACAGAATTCAGTATACAGGAGGCTAGTTTGAAAATGGGGAGGTGGGGAGATGGGGAAGTGAGGTGTAGTCCTTTTTTCATCGGGAATGTCTATCCGGATTTACTTCCTTTAGGGTAGATTATTGACAAATATTAATTAATAATCATTGAGTTGAGAGATTAGTTATGACTCTGAATGAAAATAATACTCAGTCAAGTATTAATGAAGTATCTTCACATGCAGGTACACGCTATTGGGGTAACGTGGAAGTGATTGAAGAGGGAGAAACCTACAGAATTAGCCGCATTGAAATCAAACCCAGGCACGGCATTAAACCACAAATCCATTATCATCGCAATGAACACTGGGTTGTAGTTTCAGGTGTAGCAAAAGTTACTTGTGGTGATGACGAAATACTACTAAATCGCAACCAGTCAACTTATGTTCCCGCAGCAACACTGCATAAGGTAGAAAATCCCGGTCACATTCCGTTAGTTATTTTAGAAATTCAAAATGGCGAGTATTTGGGTGAGGACGATACGGAACGCCCCTATGAGCTAAATTTGGTCAAGTCTGTAGGTGAAAATGAGTAGGGGAATGGGGTATGAGGGAGACGAGGGAGATGAGGGAGATGAGGGAGATGAGGGAGATGAGGGGGATGGGGGAAAATCACTCCTAACTCCTAACTCCTAACTCGTAACTCCTAACTCCGCAGTGCCAATGCCCAATGCCCAAATAAATAAATCAAAACCACCCTTCTTGTTCCAGAGTTTCAATCAACTGCAAGCCACGCGGATCGCCTACTCCTAAGAGTGAGGCTTTGGCGTCTTCCCGTACTCCTAAATCTTGGTCTTCAGCAAAGGCTTGAATGAGAGCGTCGATCGCTGTAGCATAAACTACGTTAGAAGGCAGTTCGCGGCACAGTTGACCAATTGCCCAAGCACAGTTACTTCGTACTGCTGCTACTGGGTCATTGACTAAGGCTTCTATTAATGGTGGTATTGCCCCGATAATTGCTTCATAGCTCACTTCTGCCATTTGTGCTAGGGCGCTAGCAGCCCACAAACGGACGGCGGAAATGTCAGTCCTTAAGGCGTCTGCTAGGGGTGCTAAAGAACGGCGATCGCGACAGTTTCCTAAAGCCCAAACAACACCTTTACGCACATAGCCATTCCAGTCCTGGTTTAATTGAGCAATTAACGGACTCACTGCTTCAGAACTGGGATTGCGTCCGATGCCATAAGCTGCACTCACCCTAACTAAAGGACACGTATCAGTCAACAAGCGTATCAGATGGGGAGTAGCACGAGCATCTTCCAGATCGCAAAAAGCACGCGCCGCCAACATTCTTTGCTGGGGCTGGGGATTGTTTAGCAGGGCTAACATTAATTCTGGATCGGGCTTGGGCACAACAGATTCGGCAGTTAGCGGCTCTAATTTATCTAAGGGGCTTTCT
>VFQR01001663.1_pt1 | contig 16117 bp, 10 predicted proteins | sample 3512321 | NCBI WGS metagenome assembly VFQR01 (sample SAMN10412374, study PRJNA504923) | tailings metagenome | isolation source: Relicate 3 Philex TSF1 revegetated site | place: Philippines: Tuba, Benguet | collected 2017-08-29
GGTGCTGTTGGCCTGAACGCGGTTGTAAGCGCTGATGATGCGGTTGCCGTGGAAGGGTCCCGCGGAGAGTTCCCAGAAGATGCCGTTGTTCTGATTGGAGACTGCGATGATGTCCTCATTGAAGACATTGACGGAATGAATGTCGTACCAAAGCCCGGGCGACGTGTTGCCGGCGGCAAAGACGCGCGAATAGCGGTTGTTCAGCGCGCGGTGCATCTTCGAGCCCGCGGTGTAGAAGCTGTAGTGATGGCCCCAAGCCGTCCGCCAGCCGTTGAAGCTGATCGAGAGGTCTTCGAAGATCGAGTTCTCGAACTTCTGCCCCGGGCGGGCGTCGCCATTGATGCCGCTGATCCCGTTGTACACGATCTCGGTGTCACGCACGGTCCAGTCGGAGCCGGAGGGCTTGAGGCCGTGGGCATTGTTCCAACGGATGACACAGCCGTCGATGGTGACATTGTCGGAGCTTTCCTCGGTGTCTGACGTCGTCTGGAAGCGGACGGCGGCCTGGCGGCCGACGTCGGTCAGGTTGCTGGCCCAATGTTCGATGACGAGGTTGCGGAGCTTGAGGTTGTTCTTGCGGGCGAAATCGATCCACGTGACGCGCTTCGCCGCCTCGAGGGTGGCCGTTGCGGGCGTGAACCCGTGCGGCAACTTCACGTAGAGCATCGGCCCGCCGCTCTCGTATTCCGTGATCGCGAACGAACCGGGCACAAGCACGGAGGGGTCGCGCGAGCCCACGTAGGCGTACGTGGGAGACTGCGAGTTGTTCCAGACTATGCGGTGACCCTCGAGAATGTTCTGGGTCAGCGGCAAGCCATTGAGGAACACCATCTCGGTCCGGTGCGCGATGAACTCCTTCGATCCATAGCTGGGCGTGAACTTCGGCAGGTTGCCGTCCCAGGCGCGCCGATACAGGCCGTTGCCGAGGTCGGTCCAGCCCGTGGTGGGAAGAACGTCCGAACCCTTGAAGACCGGCCGGTGGCCGGCGGCGTTGACGGCGCCGGAGATCACCAACGGAGCGTTCTTGAAGGCGGGACTTACGGTCTCGAAGGAGACCGACGACAGGTTCTCGCGGTAAATCGCCGGGCGAACGCGCACATGGACGCCGTTGCCGGCAACCAACTGGGTGCGGGCAGCCTGAAGCCCCGCGAGGAACGTGTTGTAGGGTGAACCCGAGCTGCCGTTGCCATTCGACGGAGCGGCTCCGTCCACCCAGATCTCCGTGAGCCCACTCTCGCTGAAACCGGGCGCACCAGTGATCGCCGAAAGATCGACATGAGGCGAGTTGGTGGTCGGGGCCTTCCAGGCGACGTTGTAATCGAGCAGCCGGTTCCAGCCGAACTCGGCCGCGGAGGGCACCATCAACTGAAACTCGTCGATCGCCCAGTCGATCACACTCGTGCCATTGAAAGTGAAGAAGCCGGCGCGACCCAGGTTGGTCTCGCCACTCCCCATGTTGCCATTGTCGGTGTTGGGCACAAAGGCCCGATCGACGAGTTCGAGCGTACCATTCACGTACAGGTCGAAACTGTTCGCCGCGAGCGTACGGGTCCCGGAGGCGTCCAGCGCCTCGTAGGCGAACGCGACGCTGTCGGACGAATTCGCGACGATCTGCACGAGATTCGGGGTGCTAGCGGAGAGCACGACCCCGGTGCCCGTACCGCCATCGACACCGACGGAACCGCTGTTCTTGAGGTCGACGCTGAGCACACGGGATTTGGACGTGCCGCTGCCGTTGAGGGTGGAAGCGGCATTCCCCATGGCGAAGACCAACGCCGCGGCTGTCGTATCCGCGTTGAGACGACGGGCGCGGAAATCGGCGCGTAGGACCGTCTGGTTGCTGCCCGTAGGCTGGCGGGACGCCACCATTCCTGCCGTGCTTGAAGCATCCGCCAAGCGCAGGCCGTAACCCGGACCCGCGGCGTTTGTCGGCACTGTGTCCGTCGAGATGATCCTGACTGTGGTGCCCGCAGGATTGGTGACCGACCAGCCAGACGGACTCGCGCCGACGCTGTGATTGAGTTGATCGAAGTCGTCGAAGACAACGGGCGACCACCATTCGGTGGCACCGGAACACGCGAGAACACCGGCAAAGCCGAACGTCCCCGCGGTGCGAAGGAGCGTGAATAAGTTCATTGGGGGTCTTACGATGAAGGGGACCGGCAACGCAGCCGGCGAGGGGCGAGTCGGAGGACAACGCTCACCTGCTCCACCGGCAAACGGAGCCCTGTGCATCAAGTAGCATGGGACTGGGGCATCACCCAGGATCCCGCGGTCACGCCCCGGTAAGCTTCAGCGTTACTGCCAACGTGCACGTTTTTCGCTGGCTCACGGCGTTCGTTGTGCTCCCCCTACTCCATGCCCCATGTTCCCGGTTTGCGCAGCTGTTACGCCAAGGTCGGTCGTCTGGTTTATTTTGGTCGCATGCTCGACAAGATCCGCCTGCACGCGGCGGGCCAACTGCCGGCGGAGTACCAGAAGAACCTCGGCGACGACCAGATGAACGTCTTGGACGGACGCTGCTGCCGTTTCCTCGGCATCCGCTACGCCGACCTTCGCGCACGCACCCTCGCCGGCGGCACCGACGAGGAGATTCTCGCCTGGGCCCATTCCCAAGGCACGCCCCGCACCGACGAGGAGTGCCACATCTGGAACCGCTTTCTTCTAAAACTCGGCTGGCGCGACGAACGTTCCCACGTTCTGCCTCAGCGGATCCTCGACAGCGGCCTTTCCGGGAAACCAATCGAGACCGTCATCGATCACATCGAGTTCGACGAAGGCCGCGACCCGGTCGCTGTCCGCGCGTGGGAATCGGTCTGAAGCGGGAGTTTGATATCCATAGGGCTCGAACGTTTTTCCCGGGATCGCACAGGGGGCCGAAGCACGCGGGGAAGACGTCGATCCGTGGACCCGAGAACGACCCAAGCGCAAGCTAGGTTTGGATTCATCCGCGAGCCAACTAATCGTTTGAAGTACATCGAGGACATAACCGGATCCACCCGATAACACAGCGGGGAGGCCACCCGATACGAGGATTTCAGGTAAGGGATATTCTTTCCGAGCGCTCGATAGCTCCGTCACAGACTGAATCCCTCAACGCAAACGTATCATGCTAAAGTGGGCCCTTATCTTCGCCATCATCTCCCTCGTCGCCGGCATCCTTGGTTTCGGCGGGATTGCCGGAGCCTCGGCAGGAATCGCCAAGATCCTGTTCTTCATCTTTGTGGCCATCTGTGTGATCTTGTTCATTGCGGCAATCGCCGTCGGCAAGAAGATCTTTTAGCCCGCGCCCCAACGCAGCGCCGGTCGCGCCTCCTTGCAGAACGCTCGTGCCGATCAGGTTCTCCGGGTTCTTCGTAAACGGCCCCACACGAATCCTGCCACGGGGTGAAATACACAGGAGGCAAGGGGGAAACGGTGAGCAATCCCTCACCGTTCAACGCCCCCTCCCTTGCCTCTGTTTCCTTCTGTTCCACCTCCTGTCCGATCCATGCGTCCGACCTTCCAGCAGAAATATTGAACAGGAGATCGCAGAGAGCGCGGAGACCGACCGGGATGGCCCCAATCCTCTGCGCCCTCCGCGGCCTCCTGTGAAAGCGTTTGATAGCACTGATCAAGTAAGGGGGTGATTTGCACAGGAGGAAAGGGAGGCAACCGAGAGCAAGCCGTCACCAGTCAACGCCCGTCCACGTCTTCCGTTACCTCTGTTCCTTCCTTTTCAAACCGTTTATCCGATCCAAGCGTCCGACCTCCTAGCAGAAACTTCAACAGGAGAGCGCGGAGACCGACCGGAAACGAACTCCAATCCTCCGGGCCCTCCGGTGAGGCTCATTCTCGCCTCAGTGAAGGGGCGCCATGTGGAAATTCGTCAGCAGAATGTGTGCAGGCCGCCCTTCCCCGGTACACTCTAAACAGATAAACAATCGGGTAACCCCTTCCCCGATGCCTAGCTTTTGTTTCTGCTCCGCGATTTGTGTCACCACCGCCGCGCGCCTTTTCGCGTTGCTGATCGCCTGCTCGTGCGTGGGCCAGGGCGTCGTCCGGGCCGCTCCGCCGGACATCGTAGTGTTCATCTGCGACGATCTGAGCGCCCGCGATCTTGCCTGTTATGGGTCTCGCGACGTGCGCACCCCGAGGATCGATGCGTTCGCCGGCACCGCGCTCGTGTTCGATCGCGCCTTTGTCGTTTCGCCGTCCTGCGCTCCCAGCCGTGCTGCCCTGCTCACCGGCCTTTATCCCGCGCGAAACGGCGCCGTCGCCAACCATGAGTTCAAGCGCGACGACGTGGCTTCCCTCCCTCCCTTGTTTGGCGCGCTGGGCTATCGGACCGCCGCCTTCGGCAAGGTGGCCCACGGCCCCCGTGACGTGATGCGCCACGGCTTCGACCATACGCCCGATCATCGCGCCTTCCGGCCGGCCGAGATCGCGCACTGGCTTGAAACCCGCGACAAGGACAAGCCCGTCCTGCTCATGGTCGGGACCCACGCTCCTCATGTTCCGTGGCCTGCCAACCAGGGCTACGACCCGGCGACGATCGACGTCCCCCGTTCTCATTACGACACGCCGGAGTACCGCGCCGATCGCGTCCGGTACTACACCGACGTGACGCAGGCAGATACCGATTTCGGTGCCGTCCTCGATCTGGTGGAACGCACACTCGGGCCGGACACGGTCATCGTCTTCACCAGCGACCATGGCGCTCAACTGCCTTTCGGAAAATGGAACCTCTACGATGAAGGCACCCGCGTTCCGCTTCTGGTGCGCTGGCCCGGGCGCCTGACGTCGGGACGATCCGCCGCCATGGTCGCGTGGCTCGACGTCCTGCCCACCCTGCTCGAAGGCGCAGGCGGCGAACTCCCCGCCGGGATCGACGGCCGGTCGTTTCTCGCCGCGTTCGGTGATCCGTCCCGGCCCCATCGCGATCGCATCTTCACCACGCACAACAACGATGGTCGCAATGGACCCGGCCGCGCGAACGTCTATCCGATCCGCGCCGTCCGGACCGAACGCTGGAAGTACGTTCGCAACCTTCAACCGGGCTGGATTCACAGCAACCACAGCGACCGCTTCCGTCAGGACGGCACGGCCCGGTTCTTCGAATCCTGGGAGGCTGCCGCCTCGCGTGATCCCCTCGCTGCCTTCGTGCTCGCGCGCTATCGGATGCGCCCGGCGGAGGAGCTTTACGACCTTTCCGTCGATCCCGACGAGATCAACAATCTCGCCGCCGATTCCCACCACGCCGAAACCCTGGTCGCACTTCGGCACGAGGTTGACGCGTGGATGCAGGCACAGGGCGATGACGGCGAGGTCGCGGCCGAACCCTGGCTTCCCGGGCAGCCCGGCCTCGTGGCGCCCGCCCGCTGAGTGCCTGCGCCCTTCAACGGCTCCCTTCTCGCCATGAACCTCCTCCGCCTTTGCCTCACCCTGACGTCCCTCGCGCCGCTCGCCGCGTCCGGCGCATCGCCCGCACCGCGGCCCAACGTCGTCATCGTTCTCGCCGATGACATGGGTTTCTCCGACATCGGCTGTTTTGGTTCGGAAATCCCCACGCCCCATCTCGACGCCCTCGCCGCCAACGGCCTGCGGTTCTCGCAGTTCTACAACACCGCCCGGTGCTCCCCGACCCGCGCCGCCCTGCTCACGGGCCTGCATCCCCATCAGGCGGGCATGGGCACCCTGGCCGAGGATCCGGGCAAACGCGCCCCGGCCGGGGATGCTCCCGGGTACCAACAGTACCTCAACGACCGCTGCCTGACGCTGGCCGAGGCCCTGAAGCCCGCCGACTACCGCTCGTACATGGCGGGAAAGTGGCACCTCGGCTACCACGGTGAGGAAAAATGGCCCCGTCAGCGCGGCTTCGACCGATTCTACGGGATCATCTCCGGAGCGAGTTCCTATTTTGCCCCTAAGGACCCGCGCGGATTGACGCTCGACAACACGCCGCTGCCGACGCCCACGGCGCCCGACTACTACACGACGGACGCCTTTACCGATCACGCGCTCGAGTTCGTGCGGGCCCATCCGACCGGCACCCCCTTCTTTCTTTATCTGGCCTTCACCGCTCCGCACTGGCCCCTGCACGCGCGTGACGAGGATGTGGCCAAGTTCGTCGGCCGTTACCGCGACGGCTGGGACCGCCTTCGCGACGCGCGCTTCTCCCGCCAGAAGGAACTCGGCGTCATCCCCGCCCACGCCCGCCTCTCCCCGCGCGACGAGGGTGCGCGCGCGTGGGAGGAGTTCTCCGCGGAGGAACAGACTCAGCTCGATTACCGCATGGCCGTGTACGCGGCGCAGGTGCACCGCATGGACCACAATATCGGCCGCGTTGTCGCGCTCCTGCGCGAGCGAGGCGAACTCGAGAACACGTTGATCCTCTTCCTGTCCGACAACGGCGGTTGCGCCGAACCTTACACCGACCTCGGCGGCGGCGCCTTCGAGGCCATCAACGATCCCTCGGCCGGAGGTCCCGGCGGGCGGAACGCCCCGCGCGGCGGTTCGTCCTACGGAACCGGCTGGGCCAACGCCTCCAACACGCCCTTTCGCCGCTACAAGTCGAGGCTCCACCAAGGCGGCATCGCGACGCCGCTCATCGCCCATTGGCCGGCCGGACTCAAGACGCCGCCCGGATCGGTGAACGCCGCCCCCGGCTATTTGACCGACCTCATGCCGACGGTCCTGGAACTCGCCGGCGCCGTGTATCCGTCCAATCACGACGGTCGGGCGCTCACGCCGCTCGCCGGCCGCAGCCTCGCGCCGGTGTTCGCCACCGGCAGCCGCGCTGAGCCCGAGTTCTTCTTCTGGGAGCAGTACCGCAACAAGGCTGTGCGCCACGGAGCGTGGAAGGCCGTGCAGTCCGCCGAAGACGAGGCCGCCGGCAAATGGGAGCTGTACAACCTCGAGCGCGACCCCACCGAACTCGAGGACCTGGCCGCCACCCACCCCGAAACGCTGTCCGAACTGACCGCCGCCTGGCAGCGCTGGGCCGAAAGCCACCTCGTGCTGCCCAAGCAGCTGTGAATCAATGAAACCCATCCTGATTGCCCTGCTCCTGGTCACGCTCTCGGCCTCCACCGGCCTCACGGAGACCGCGGGCGGCGGCACGGGACGACCGAACGTCCTCGTCTTCTTTGTCGACGACATGGGCTACGGCGATCCGGCCAGTTTCGGTAACGCCCTCGTGGAGACGCCGCACATCGACCGTCTGGCCGCGCAAGGCCGCCGGTTCACGAACTTCTACGTCAACTCGCCCATCTGCTCCGCCTCGCGCGCCGCCCTCGGCACCGGACAGTATCCGCAACGGTGGCGGATCCACTCGTTCCTCAACACCCGTGAGAGCCACCGCCAGCGAAAGATGGCGGACTGGCTCGACCCGCGGGCGATCCATACGGCGCAGGTCTTCAAGGACGCCGGCTACCGCACGGCCCACTTCGGCAAGTGGCACCTCGGCGGAGGCCGCGATGTCGGTGACGCGCCCCTGCCCGCCGAGTACGGATTCGACGAATCCCTCGTCTCCTTCGAAGGCCTCGGCGACCGCATCCTCTTCCCCGAAGGCGCCGCCAGCCGCGCCAGCGCGGAACTCGGTCGAGGCAACATCACCCACGTCGAGAAAAGGGACACGACCCGAATCTATGTGGACCGGGCTATCGCGTTCGTTCAGCGCCCCGACCCGCGCCCTTTCTACCTGGAGGTCTTTCCCAACGACGTGCACGACCCCTTTGCCCCGGCCGCCGAGGAAGTCGCGCACTACGCTTCCGTGACCGCCAATCCTGAGAAACAGAAATTCCTCGCGGTCCTCGCCGAGATGGACCGCCAGCTCGGACGGCTGCTCGACCAGCTCGAGACCAGCGGTCTGGCCGAGAACACGATCGTCGTCTTCACGAGTGACAATGGCCCGACCGATTGGACTCACTATTACCGCAGAGGCATTGACCCTCCGGGTTCCGCCGGACCGTTCTTCGGCCGCAAGTGGAGCCTGTTCGAGGGAGGCATCCGCATGCCGTTCATCATCCGCTGGCCGGGGCGCATCCCCGCGCAGACCACCGACAACCTCAGCGTCGTCGCCGCGTTCGACCTCCAGCCCAGCCTCGCCGCACTCGCCGGCGTCCCCACGCCCGCCGGCAAGACCTACGATGGCCGCGACGTTTCCCCCATCCTCCTCGGCCATCCGGCCCTGCGCCCCACGCCGGTGTTCTGGGAGTACGGCGTCCTCGGCAGTATCAAGCCCGGCAAGGCCGAACACATCAGCCCGAACCTTGCGATGCGTACGGGCAACTGGAAGTTCCTCGTGAACCCCGACGGCTCCGGCGCCCGGCTCCACGACCTGTCGACGGATCTTCGCGAGGAACGAAATCTCGCCGCCACCCACCCCGCCCTCGTTGCCGAACTCACGGCGCAATGCCTCGCGTGGTGGCAGGAGCTTTCACGTGTCTATGCACAGCCGGACTGAAGCCGTGCCGACCGACCTGCCCGCGCCCGCAACCCACGTTTCGCAACGCTCTTCGAACCCATGCCGCGCTCATTCCCCGTTTTCCTCACCGCCTGCGGGCTGCTCGTCCTTGCCTTGCTTCCCGCCCGCGCCGATCGACCCAACATCGTGATCATCGTGGCGGACGACCTCGGTTTCTCCGACGTCGGCTTCCGCGGCAGCGACATCCAGACGCCCAACCTCGACCGCCTCGCAGCCCGCGGCGTCGTGCTGGAGCGGTTCTACGTCGCGCCCATGTGTTCGCCCACCCGCGCCGGCCTCATGACCGGCCTCCATCCCATGCGCCTCGGCCTCGCCCGCTCGGTGCTCCCCCCGCACCGCGACTACGGACTGGATCCGCAGGCGGAAACGCTCCCCGAGATGCTTGCGCGCGCGGGCTACCCACATCGCGCCTGCTTCGGAAAATGGCACCTGGGGCACCTCCGCCCCGAATGGCATCCCCTGGCCCAAGGGTTCAACCACTTCGTCGGCTGCCTCAACGGCGCGATCGACTACTTCACCCACGAACGCGACGGCGAACGCGATTTCCACCGCAACCGCTCCTCGTATCCAGTCGATGGTTACGCGACCGACATCCTCGCGGCGGAGGCCTCCGCGTACATCGGCGCGGTTCCGGCCGGCGAACCGTATTTTGTCTATCTGCCCTTCAACGCTCCTCACTCGCCTTACCAGGCCAAGCCCGAGGACCTGGCGAAATATCCGGATCGTCCCGCCGGCCGGTCCCGCACCTACGCGGCCATGGTCGATAGCCTGGACCAGGGGATCGGCCGCGTCCTCGACTCGATCGCGGCGCGCTCGGACGCCGACAACACCCTCGTCCTCTTCTTCAGCGACAACGGTGGCGTCCCCGGCGTCGGCAACAATGCCCCCCTGCGCGGTGCCAAGCTCACACCCTACGAGGGCGGCATCCGCGCGGCCGCCCTCTTGCATTGGCCAGCGGGCGGCATCGCGGGAGGAATGCGTTTTCACGGTCATCTCGGGTACATCGACGTCATGCCCACCCTGCACGCCGCGGTCGGCCTCGAACCCTCCCCGGCTCCCGCTTACGACGGCGTGAACGTGCTGCCGGCCCTGCTGGGGGCGGCCCCTCTTCCGGAACGCCCGTGGTTCACCTACTTCGACCAGGGCGGCGAGAAACGCGAGCGCCTCGCCGTCCAACGCGGGCGGCACAAGCTGGTCGTCGAGCGACCCGCCCCCGACGGCAATCCTCGAGAGTCCACATCGATCCAGCTCTTCGATCTCTTCGCCGACCCCGGCGAGACGCTCGACCTCGTCCCGTTCGAACCGGACCTCACCGCTGAACTCCAGGCGGAGCTCGAGCGGTTCTATCGCCTGCGGCGCGAGGACCAGACCCCGCGCTACGGCGATGGTCGCGAGGGCTTCGTCGCCCCCAAGGACTGGCAGATCACCTCCGATACCTATCCGTCCAAACGAGAATAGCGGCTCGCGTTCGCCTTCTCCCGCCGGCGCGTTTGCCGGCTCTGAGCCTTATCCGCAATCCCTCGCCCACTACTGTCCGCCATGCGTCGACTCCCGGTCGAACTCGTTTCCCTGCTGGTCCTCTGGCTTGGGTTTGCTCCGCTCTCGTCGGCCGCAAGACCCAACGTCCTCCTTATCCTCGTCGACGACCTGAAGCCAGCGATCCGGGCCTACGGCGATCCCATCGCGATCACGCCGCACCTCGACCGCCTCGCCGCCCGCGGCGTGCGTTTCGATCGCGCCTACTGCAACCAGGCCGTCTGCGCCCCGTCCCGCAATCATCTCTTCACCGGCCTTCGCTCGACCACCACCGGGCTCTACACCCTGGGCCTCAACTTCCGCCACGTGCTGCCCGACGCCGTCACCCTGCCCCAGTACTTTCGCGCGCACGGCTACCACGCGGAGGCCATGGGCAAGGTTTACCATATCGGGCACGGCAACGTTGACGATGCCGCTTCCTGGAGCATTCCCCACCACAAGGAACTCGTCATCGAATACGCGGATCCCGCGTCGAAGCCCGCCGGTGCCCTGACGCGGGAGGAAGCCTACTTCTCGAACTATCGCGGCGATCCTCCGGTCGTCCAGCTTCCGCGCGGCGCCGCGTGGGAACACCCCGACGTGCCGGACGATGCCTATGCCGACGGCCGCATCGCCGCCAAGGCCGCCCGCCGTCTCACGGCCCATGCCGCGTCGCGCCAGCAACCGTTCTTCATGGCCGTCGGCTTTGCCCGTCCGCATCTGCCGTTCTCCGTTCCGCAGCGCTATTGGGATCTCTACCCACGCGAACGCCTGCCCCTCGCGCTCAATCCCGTGCCGCCGGTCGGCGCTCCCGACTACGCCACCAAACGCCGGGGAGAAATCACCAACTACAGTCCGGTCCCCGCTGCCGACACGCTCGACGCAGACTTGCAGCGAACGCTCATCCACGGGTACTACGCGAGCACGTCGTACGTCGATGCCCAGATCGGCAAGGTCCTCGATGCCCTCGATGCCACCGGGCTCGCGGAAAACACCGTGGTGGTCCTCTGGGGTGATCACGGCTTTCATCTCGGGGATCACGGCTCCTGGACGAAGCACTCCAATCACGAACAGGCCAACCGCATTCCCTTGATCGTCGCCGGTCCCGGTGTCGCGGCCGGCGCGGCCACCGGATCGGTCGTCGAAACCGTCGATCTCTACCCGACGCTGTGCGAGCTGGCCGGGCTTCCTCCGCCCCGCGTGCCGCAAGGGCTCGACGGAACGAGCCACGCGCCCGCGCTGCGCAATCCCGGCGTCATAGTCGAAGACTACGCCTATCACGCCTTCCCGCGCAGCGGTCCCGGCCGCCCGAACTTCCTGGGCCGCGCCATACGCACCGACCGTTACCGTCTCGTCGAGTGGAAGACTGTCGGTGCCGCACCCGAAACGGCCGAGTTCGAGCTCTACGACTATTGGGAGGATCCCAACGAAACCACTAACTTGGCGGCCGTCCGCCCGGATGTCGTCGCCAACCTGCGCGCCGTCCTCGCCTCTCACCCCGAAGCCACGCCGCAGGCCAGGCCCTGAACCCCGGCGCACGCAGGTTGGCCGGTGGATGGTTGCCCTCCTAACGCCAATTAACAGGCGACAACGGCTTCTGCATCGGCGTATAGTCCCCTCCACTTTCTGCATTCGGGGCCCTTACAACGATCTCACTTACAGGAGGTCGCAGAGAGCGAAGAGTTTCTGTATTCTATTCTTGGATATAAACGGCGCGTTCATTGCAGGCACGGAAGCCTTAGGATTTCTCGGTCTCTCATTTAACAGGAGGTAACGGAGTAGGAAGGTGCCCATCCGAATGTCTGTGACGTCTATGCTCTCCTGCAAAGATTCACCATTGGCCCCCGTCCCCCCATAGAGTACCTACCCCTGCGCCGCAGGACGTCCAAAACTGAAATTTGGATGCTGGATGTTCGACGTCGCCCATCGTATGTCCAACGCTGACCGCATGTCTTCCCGGAACGCCATCCCTGACCGCATCGCCGAGGCCATGCGCCGGTTTCCGCCGTTCTCCATGCTGCCGGCGGCGGCCGTCGTCGAGCTCGCCGCCGAGGCGTCGGTCAAGGTGATCCCGGCCGGCGATCGGGTCTGGAGCCAGGGCAGCCACCCGGGCGACGTGATCTTCTTCCTCGCGCGCGGCCGGGTCGAATACCTTTGGCAGGTCGAGGGTCGCATTGAACGGATCGATGTGCGCGACGTTGGCGACGTCCTTGCCCTGACCGCCATGACCAGCGGCGAGCCGTTCCGGGTCACGGCCCAGGTGGTCGAAGACAGTCTGTTCTACGTCCTGCCGTGGGCCCGCGTCCGGACCCTGCTCGAGCAGAACGACGAGGCGCGCCACTACGTGCGCCGCCACCAGCTCTGGATCACGCGCACCGGCACCCCTGTCAACCTCAACGAGCCGACGCAGTCCGCCGTCTCCGGGCGCACGAAGAACATCCTGCAGGCCCACCTCGACGGCGCACGGCTGGTCCAGCCGCGTGCGCTCGACCGCCTGCTTACCTGCCCGCCCGACGCAAGCCTGCACGCGGCCGCCGATCTCATGTCGGCCAAACGGGTGCCGTCCATCCTCGTGGTCGACGCCGAACGTAAACCCCTGGGCATCGTCACGGCGAGCAGCCTGGTGAAACACGTGGTCGTCGACGGCATGCCGCGGGAACGTCCCGTGTCGGCCGTGATGGCACGCCCGGTCATCACGATCTCCCCGCAAACCAGCGCGACCGCCGCCATTTTGCTCATGCTGCGCGAGCGCATCGGCCAGGTCTGCATCACCGAGGACGGCACGCCGGAGGGGCGCGCGCTCGACGTGGTCACCCACAAGGACCTGCTGGCCCAGAGCGGCCATCACCCGGCGGGACTGCTGCGCGAGTTCCGCCTCGCCCGCAGCCCGGCCCGGTTTCGGGAACTGTGCGACGAGATTGAAGCGATTGCCCGCAGCTACCTTGAGGCCGGCGTCTCGGCCATCTACCTCGGACAGATGTGCGCGGAGCTCTACGACGAGTTCGTGCAACGCCTGCTCGAACTCGAACGCGAGGCGCTCGCCGCCGCCGGCACACCGCTGCCCCGGGTGGAATGGGCATGGATGTCGGTCGGCAGCGACGGACGCCGTGAGCAGATCCTGCGCACGGACATGGACAACGCGCTGGTCTTCGCCTCGACCGGCACCGCGGAGGGCGACGAAGAGGCGCGGACCGCGTTCCGTACGCTGGCCGCGCGCGTGATCGATGGCCTGGTCGTGGCAGGGTTTGCCCGCTGCCAAGGCGGCGTCATGGCACTCAATCCCCGTTGGTGCCGTTCGCGGGAGGAGTGGTTGGCCGAGATATCCAGCCCGGGCGCCTTCCAGGCGGACGACGGATTGCTCCGCGCCACCGTGCTCTATGACCTGCGCTTCGTCGCGGGCAGCAAGGACCTGTGCGAAAGCCTGCGCACCGGCATGCTCGCGTCCGTCGCGGACAACCGGATCCTGCAGCATCGCCTCGCCGAGTCGCTGGTCGATGTCGCCCCGCCGCTCAATTTCATCGGCCGTTTCGTGGTCGAGAAACTCGGCGGCGGCAGCCCGGACCTCGATCTCAAGACCCGCGGACTCGCCCCGCTGCGCGACGCGGCCCGGCTGCTGTCGATCCGCCACCGCCTGAGCCGACGCTACTCGACCGGCGGCCGCTGGGACGAGTTGCGACGCAGCGTTCCCTCCTTGGGTGACCTCGCTCCGGCCGCCCGGGATGCCTACGACTTTCTCCTCCGCCTCCGCACCTTGAACGGACTGCGTCGCGGCGACTCGGGGCGCCAGTTGGACCCGCAGACGCTGACCCGGCTCGAACGCGCCCAACTGTCCAACGTCTTCGACGTCGTGCGCCTGGTGCAACAGGCCGTGCGTCTGGAGTTCGAACTCGACGCCCGCCCCCGATGAAACGGTTGCTATGGTGGCGCCGTCCTCCCGCTGACCCCATCGCGGCCGCCTACGCCGCCGGCACCGCACGCAAGGTCGGTGCCCGCACGCCGGTGGACTCGCTTCGCTTCGTCGTCCTTGATGCCGAGACGTCGGGCTTTCGCGTCGGCTCCGACCGCCTGCTCTCCCTCGCCACCGTTCCCGTCCAGGCGGGCCGCATTCCGCTCGGGGCCATCCGTTCGTGGCTTTTCCGCCAGACGACTGTGCCGCTCAATCAGGCAACGGAGGTGCACGGCATCCTGCCCGCCGAGGCCGCGGGCGGCGAAAGCGAAGAAAGCATTCTGCATGAAGTCCTGGCCGAACTCACCGGAGCGGTGGTGGTCGGCCACCACATCGGCTTCGATCTCGCCGTGCTCGACGAGGCGACGCGCCGTCACTTTGGCCTGCGCCTGCGCAACGCGAGCATCGACACGGCGAACCTCGCCATGCGGGTGGTCGAGGCCTTTGCAGCCACGGCCTATCCCGGCCAGCGTCCACCGACCCTCGAGGAACTGTGCAGCCACTGCGGCGTTCCGCTCATCGACCGCCATACCGCAGCCGGGGATGCCTACACGACGGCCGAACTCTTTCTTGTGCTTTGCGCCCGCCAGCAGCGTCTGCTCGGCCGCCCGCTCACCGCTGGCGATATCGGCCTGCGCTGAGGCCCGGGCGCTTGAAATCGCCCGTATGAAGACTCGGGCATCGCAGCGGTTCTGTCAGGTCCGCGTCCACCCCTTTGCCCGGGCCCGGGTGACGGCCTCGGTGCGGCTCGCCGCATGGAGTTTCTGCATCAGGCCGTTGACGTGGGTCTTGACCGTGGCTTCGCCCACGCCGAGACGGTCAGCGATCTCCTTGTTGGCCAAGCCCTGCTCGAGCAGGCGCAGCACGTCGAGTTCGCGCGGCGTCGGCATTTCACTGCCGAGCCGTTCCACCAACTTGGCCGAGATGGCCGGCGGAAAGATCTTCTGCCCCTGGTGAACCCGCCGCACCGCCTCGAGCAGGTCCTTGCGCGGCACGTCCTTCAAAAGGTAGCCGCAGGCGCCAAGTTGCACGGCCTGAAAGATGTCCTCCTCCAAATCGTAAGTGGTCAGGACGACCACCTTAGCGCGTTCGTCATCGGAACGGATGCGGCGGAGCGCGGCGAGGCCGTTGGTTGCACCCATCTCAAGGTCGAGCAACACGACGTGCGGGCGGAGCCGGCGCCATTGTTCGTAGGCCTCCTGGCCGTTGGCGGCTTCGCCCACGACGCGAAGGTCGGGTTGCTGCTCGAGCATGGCGACGATCCCTTCCCGGACCACGGGATGATCGTCGACCACGAGGACGCTGATGGCGTGTTCGGTCTTGTTGGTCATCGGTCAAGGAGGGGGAGTTCCAGCACCAGCCGGCAGCCGCGACCCACCTGGGATTCGTTCCGAAACGTACCGCCCGCCTCCTCGGCGCGTTCCTTCATCGCGAGGAGTCCGACTCCGGGCCGCACCGTCCGCGGCTCGAACCCGCAGCCGTCGTCGGTCGCCAGCATCAGCAGCCGGTCGTGTTCCCAACGTAGCGTGACCGAGAAGAAGGCTGCGCCGGCATGTTTGACTGCGTTGGCCAGCGCTTCTTGGACAAACTTGTGCGCACACCAATCGACCACGGGACTGAGCGACGAGGCTCGGCCGTGTTCCGCGACCTGCGCCGACAGTTCGGTGCCTTGGGTCATGGTGGAGACCATTCGCTGCAACCGGTCGCGCAGCGGGCCTTCGTTGGTTTCGGGTCGCAGCGCGTGAACGCTGGCACGGGCCTCGGCGAGGCTGAAGCGGGCCAGCGTGCGCGCCCGATCGAGGTAGTGCGCGGCACGATCGGAACGTCCCGACTCGACTGCGCCTTCCGCGGCGCCGAGTTGGGCCAGCACGCCGGTGAATCCTTGCGCGAGGGTGTCATGCAAATCGCGCGCGAGGCGATTGCGTTCGCTCAGCACCGCGCTCTCGGTGGCCGAGGCCTTGGCCCGTTCGGCGAGCCGGGCAAGTTGCAGCGCTAGTGCGGCGTGGTTGGCGAAGACCCGCAGCTGCTCGGCGTCGAAATACGGACGCCAATCCGGCTCGGTGAAGCATTGACCGAGGCAACCCACCAGCTTGCCGCCGGCGAACAGGGGCAGGTCCACCACCTCCCGATGTCCGCGACGGAGATGCCAGTTGCGACTGATCGGCCACGGATGTTCGTGCTCCGGCACG
>VFQR01001664.1_pt1 | contig 16109 bp, 16 predicted proteins | sample 3512321 | NCBI WGS metagenome assembly VFQR01 (sample SAMN10412374, study PRJNA504923) | tailings metagenome | isolation source: Relicate 3 Philex TSF1 revegetated site | place: Philippines: Tuba, Benguet | collected 2017-08-29
AAAGGCACACTTACTATCAAATCTGACGTACCAAATGGTTTAATTACTAATAGCATCATCAACAACAACAAGAATAAAGTTACCATCAAAAGCAGTCTTACTAGAATTAACAACACATTAGCTCATACTGCTGGATTAATATACAAAAGTAATCAAGGCTCTACAGGCGAGGATAACCTAAAAGTTACTGCCAGTGATGGCAATAAAATAGGTACTGGCAACATTAGTATATTAGTCAACGATAATCCAGTCCTCAGTGTTCCAGAGTATGTTACTACTAGCAATGGTATTACTATCACTAAGCCAGAAGCTATCAATGTAATTCAATCATGGCTAAGTAATGGGAAAAATCAGGCTTTTGGATATACTTATAATGAGCAAGTTCTTTATCAATACACAACAGGACAGTATAGAGACAAGTCATTAGGAAAAATTCAATGGTTACGAGAAAGACAGTCCATCGATAAATTTGGTACACCTGTGGTTCAACCTATAAGTGAGTTATTTGGACAAGGAAATCGGGTAACAATTGATCTCAAATTAAATGAATCAGTTACACGATATGTAGGAGAAAATATAGACACTGAAAATACTGGAGCTAGTAGTGGTTTATATCGCTTCACTTTGCAGTTTGAAGACAACAGTTGGAAAATAGCCAATTCTCAGGAAATCAATAAATGAAGTATATCAACAGATTGTGGACTCGGCTACGTTTTGTTGTGCCCATAATCTTAATTACAGTAGGAATTATTCTCAATGGTCATGCAGTAATAAAATTCCTGAGCCAAAATTTACCAACACCCTCTCCAAGTTCTACTCCGATAATATCCCCACAACAAAAAATAACACCTTCTCCCATACTTTCAGTTGCTACACCGCCTGCTACATCAACACCAACTGCATTATCAAGTAAGCCAAAATTTGGACATTTTCCCTATCCAGAAGGTAATCCTGATGAAATGATGATAGTCGCAAGTTATGCCTTAAGTGAGTATCAAAGACTTGAAAAATTAGCACCAGAAGCAGCACTAGCATTAATGAAACTAATCTATGCAGCACGGGATGAAGGAGTGTGGATTATTCCAGTATCTGGCTTTCGCACTGTCGCCGATCAAGAGAAACTTTTCCATAAACAGATTGAAAAACTAGGTTCACCTGAAGCCGCAGCTAAGTTAAGCGCACCACCTGGGTATAGTGAACACGCAACAGGTTATGCTATTGACTTAGCAGATGGTCGTTTTCCCAAACAAGATATTACAAATCAATTTGCTGAGACTAAAGCGTTTCAATGGTTAACAGTTCACGCCAAAGAGTTTGGTTTTGAAATGTCATTTCCTAAAAATAATCCTCAAGGAGTAAGCTATGAACCTTGGCATTGGCGCTATATTGGTTCATCTAATGCTGCTGCAATATTTGCCAATGCAAAAACCTCGCGCTTCTAAAGAATTAAAAATTTGGTGTAGTCGCCCGTAGTGTCGATTTCGGACTCTGCAACTATTCCAGCTTAAACAAAGTACGCTTCGATTTTGACTAGAGGGTAATTTAATTGACATAAGAATTTAGAAGTGTGCAGCTTATGGCGTATTTCATATCATTAGGGTGCTAAATCAAATGTTTCACTAGAACAGTTGTCTTTGTGGTAGGTAAGTATGGATGATGTTCAAGAACTAATCGCTATTCAAGAAGAACTGGAGCGAATTGGCGATCGCCTCAGAAAGATTTTTCCGCCAACTCATCCCCAATTTGACAGCGTGTTTGAAGACCTGGGCGCGGCTGGATACTATATTCGTGAGGCTGGTTATCGTCTGGAATCAACTCTCAAAACCGTGCAAGGTGTTCAAGAAACTGAAATTGAATAAATCCAACGCCTACTAGAACCCATATTCAACACCAACAAGATTTTTTGGCTCAAAATCTGGAATCTTGGATACCAAATCTGTATAAAAATATAAATCAAGACACCTTGCTTTAAAAACTATGCCCAAGGACTTCTCAGGTCAAAATCTCCGTGGGCGCTTCTTCAAAGGACAAAACCTTGAGGAGGCCAATTTTAGTCGTGCAGATATCCGAGGGGCAGATTTTAGCGGTGTTGACTTGACCGGGGCAGACTTTAGTCATGCGATAGCTGGATTGCAAAGGCGTTGGGTTATTTTCTCAGTGCTTGTTTCGTGGGTATTAACTGGTCTATCAGTAATTATTACATTTTTGGCTGGTTTTATAATTGTATTTTTAGTAATTAATCCTCTCAAATATCCACTACCGAAGGAACTACCAAGTCCAATTGGGGGTTGGGCTATTATAGTCATATTATTTATCTTCTTTTTCGTTACAATTTACCAAGGAATACAAAGGGGTTTAGGAGCATTAGCCTTAATCTTCGCCTTATTCTTTACCGGAACCATAGCTTTCGGCTTCGTAGCCTCAATCAAAGTCGGAATATTAGGCATTGTCGGAGCCGTAGTCATAGCTGCAACCGTAACTGGAACCGTAGTTGCAACGCTAGCTGGAACCCTAGCTGGAACCCTAGCTGGAACCCTAGCTGAAACCGTAGTTGCAACGCTAGCTGTAGGTGTCATTGTACTCGGAGTCTTAGTTTTTGCTTTGTCCAAAACCTTAGTCTTAGCCGGAGGCTTATTCTTCGCTGGATTAATATTATTATTTAGTATATACATAAGGTTGCGTGCATTGAAGGGAGATTCAAAATACGTACTAATTCGCGATATCGCTATTGCTTTTGCAGCTATTGGAGGTACAAGCTTCCGCAACGCGAATTTAACCGATGTTAACTTTACAGAAGCAACTCTTAAAAACACAGATTTTAGAAAAGCTTGTTTGACTCGTACTTGCTTCTACAAAACCAAGAAACTAGACCTTGCCAGACCTGGACAAAGCTATCTTCAAAATGCACAAGTGCGTTTACTTTTGGTTAGTAGACTTGGACAGAATAAAAATTTTGACCGTCAAGATTTACGAGGAATTAACTTACAGGAAGCTAACTTGGAAAACGCAAGTTTTATAGACACAGATTTCTATCAAGCTAATTTATCCAATGCTAATTTGTCACGAACTCTACTTGTCAGAACCAATTGTGAAAGAGCAGATTTAAGAGGTGCTAACTTAACTGGAAGCTGTATTCAAGATTGGGTTATTACCGAAAGTACCAAGCTTGATGGAATTGCTTGTGATTGCGTTTATTTAAAATGGGTTAACGGAGATAAGCGTGACCAAATGCCACCTAGAGGTAAATTCAAAGAAGGTGGCTTTGTTACTTTTATTAAGTATATTCTAGAAACTGTTGAGCTTTATCACGAGAAAGACATTAATCCTAGATTAGCTTTAACTGTTTTGCAAAAAATGGCTAGAGATTATGATGAGCCTCTGAATATTGTAGCTCTTGGGAAGAGAGGAGAAAAAGTTTTTATTCAGGTTAAAGTTTCTGAAAGAGTTATTCAAGACCAATTTAAAGAAGATTATTACTCTAGGTACGATGAAGATTTGAAATTATGGTCAGGAAATATCCATCAGTTACCACCTGCCATAAATAGTTTTATCGAGAAGAGAATTAACAAAATTGCTTCAGAAAGAACAGATGATTTTGTTTTCGTTGATGTTGCTTACGTAGAAGGAAATTACACCGAAATCAATCAAGGAGACATAACTATGACTGGCGATCGCAATATAAATATGGGTAGCGGTAATTATAACGAGCGTACTGAAGGTGATTATATACAAGGCGATAAGGTAAATAGTATGACTAACAACCCAGGTGGATTTTCAATTGGTGGTTCAGTTGGTGGCAACGTCAACAACGTTCAAGGGGACAACAACCGCGCAGTGCAAGGAGACAATAATCAGGCTGTTCTTGGAGACAATAATCAAGTTACGCAACAGAATCAAATGGGGGCAGATATCGGAGGATCGCTCACTAAAGAAGATGTTGTCAAGTTACTGGCAGAGCTTGAAACTTTAATTAAAGGGGCAGAACTACCAGCAGATACTAAAGAAGAAGTAGTTGAAGATTTGAGTGCTGCTAAGAAAGCCACAGAGAAAGAAGAACCAAATAAACAACGTGCATTAGACCGTTTAACAAGTGTGGCAGAAACCTTAGAAAAAACAACTAAGACTGTCGATTCTAGTAAGAAACTTTGGACAGCAGCCAAGCCGATTATTGTGAAAGTTGCAGGCTGGTTAGGTGCGGCAGCAGGCTCTCATTTACTAGGGTTGTAGGACTGCCAAAATGAACCAGCCCCCACTTCAAAATCCTGATTTACAACCAAATAAGGTAATAGAATCACAGGCTGTTGATTGTTGCCCTGAAAACGATATTCAGGGCAATGAAAATCGAGCTATTCAGGGCAAGGAAAATTTAGGTGTTCTAGGTGATGGAAACACGGTAAGTCAGAACAATAATAATTTGAATGGCTCTGGTAGTATCGTCGTGATAAACCAGATGCAACCTAGCCAAATAAGTTTGTTTTCAACATTCAGTTCAGAAAAGACTGTAATACCATCAGGAAACCCAAAAACTGATGCGTTAAAAGCAATTGGGAAAAAAGTTTGTCAGGATGAACATAAGTTTGAAGGAAAATTGGTTTCGATGCAAGTAGATCTTTATGAGTATTTACTTCCGAAAAAAATTTGTGTTAAATTAAGCATTTCATTTGGCGCACCCGAAGTAAATATTCCAAACCGTAATCCTTTCTTAAGATTGAGGAACGAAACTATAGATATCAAATATGGAATCAAAAATGGTGAATTATCTTTAGATTTTAGAAATGGAGAAATGTTATTAAATCAACGCGAAAATATTATAAATAAGAATTATAATTGGGAGGGAAGTCCAGTAGGAAATACAAAATTACCTATCTGGGAATTTAGAATAAACAATGAATCAATAAATGGAAACCAACCACAAATACTGCGTGGGAATTTAAAAGATGAAGTTTTAGGAATTTTATAATTGTTAGATTTAAATGCTGCTTGTGAAGTCAACGCTTATTTCAAAATTAGTGTTAACAGAATTAATATAGCAATAATAGATTTAGATGATGGAACAAATAAAAAACAGAAAGAAACTAAAATAGGGCTATTATTGAGGTATTTAAAATCGGAATTAGAAAATTATGTAAGTAAGGTAGTTATCAGATATGAGCCAGCATCTCTCTCCTGAAGAACTTGGTAAGCTTTTCTTTGAAATTGATAGTCAACCATCATTAAAACTATCTGAATTAGCCAAGGCTGCTGGTCTTAGTTTAGCAGAGGATTATATTGGTGCAGACTTAAGCGATGAAGACCTTAGCGAAGATAATCTCAGCAACGCAAACTTCAGCAATGCAAATCTCAGCAATAGTAATCTAAGCCATGTTAATTTAGATAATGCTAATCTCAGCAGTGTCAACCTGTGTGGTGCAGATTTGACTTATGCATATCTCAATGGTGCTGACTTAACCGATGCTAACTTAAGTAATGCAAATCTTTTTGGGGCTAACTTATATAATACTAACCTGAGAAATGCGAATTTAAGTCACGTCAACTTCACATTTGCCCGTCTTTTGGGTGCAAAAAATTTAACCACTGCTAAAACCACTGCTAACTTGTCCCATGCTATTTTGACTACAGCAACTTTGGGACTCTCTCAAAAAAAGGGACTTATCTTGAAGCAACGAGGAGCAATTATTGAGGATGTAAGACCTATATCTGTAGTGGTTAATGATCGCAATAGAGGTCATTACAATATTCATGTTGTTTCACAAGGAGATTTTATGACTGGCGATCGCAATATAAATATAGGTAGTGGCAACTACAACGAACGGATAGATGGCGATTACATCCAAGGTGATTACATTAAGGGAGATATAACAACTTCTGCTGGACAAAGAGCTATAAATGCTTTTAAAGAAATTAAAGCAGAATTGGAAAGCAATTTCCTCAATTTATCCTTGGCTATCCAAGCAGTTGAGGACAACTGTCCCCAAAAATTTTGGGATATTAGGAGAGCAAATGAAACTGAATTGGCTTATCAAGATAGGGGAAGAAGTTATTTTCAAGAATATATTAACTCAATTCATACTGAAATAAGACTGTTTAATTTTTCTGAGGCAACGTATCAGAGTTATAAAAGAGACTTGTCTCATAATAATGAATTAGCAGATTTTATAAGAAAGACATACGAGCGAATGTATGAAGTTAGAGACTCATTTGCTCGACTTGAAAAAGGACTAATACATACACTTTCTCTAAATTTAAACGATTCAGAGAGAACATTACAAAGTGCTTTTTTACATAAAGAACATGTTACTAATGCCAAAATTAATCTTGTTAATGCTGCGGCATACTTTTGTTTTATATTATCTGAACAAGTAGATGTAAGTATCTTGGCAGAAGCACTACAAGGAGCAAACATAAATTTAGATTTGCAGCCAGGTAAACAAGGATACGAAGAAGCCATGCAAATGGTTGCTCAATTCTCTCAAGAGAAAGCAGCAATTTTCCAAGCAAGGCTTAAGGTTGTAGATATAGCTAAACAGAGAGAAGTTGAACGGCGGATTACAGATCCATATCTAATTATGCTGAGACAAGCTTCTGGACTGTCTTCGACTTTGAGCGAAGGTGAAGTTTTTGCCCTGCAAAATAGAACAATCAACATAGATGAACAAGAGCCTGAAGAATTATTTAAACTGGCTGCACTTTCTTATTTAGAATCAGATGGTCATGCCTCAATTTTTTACTTTGAAAAAGCTTTAGCATCAAATCAACTTTCGTCACGTTTGAAACAGTTTGCACAATTATCAGTAAATCGTCTTCAATGTCCAGAGATGTATGAGGACAGTATAGGAATTATGGTGATGAAAATAATTCCTAACGGTAACTTTGATAGAGCAGGTTTATTGGAAGGGGATGTTTTAATTTCATTAAATGGTAAAACTCTTGCTGAACCGATGGAAATTGCTTCGGAATTAGGAAAAAATGAAGAGAATCCTCTGATATTAAATATTATTCGATATAAGAAATATTTGAGTAAAGTAATCAAAGGTGGCGAATCGGCAGGAGCATCTTTAACTCAATTAATAATTCTCAATGTTTTTCAGTTATAAAAATTATTCGGACTAAACCAATTTAAAATGAAAAGTCATTTGTAAGTTACTTCAGAGGTCATTACAATATTCATGTTGTTTTACAAGGAGATTTTATGGCAGGCGATCGCAATATCAACACGGGTGGCGGTAACTACAACGAAAAGATTCAAGGTAATTACGTCCAGGGTAACTACTACGCTGCCGGACAACCGCAAAGCCTTGCTCAAGCTGCTGCCGAGATTCAGCAATTACTAAAACAGTTAGAGCAAACTTACCCAACCACTACTACATCACAGCAAATGGTAGTAGCAGCAGAAGCCATAAACCGTATTGAAAGCAACCCCACCTTGAAAAAACGAGTAATAAATGCTGTCAAAGAAGGTGGTTTGGCTGCGTTTGAGAAAGCTATTGACAACCCAGCAGGTGCTTTTATTGTTGGCGCTATTAAAGGCTGGCAGGAAGTAGAGGCAGAAGATTAAGGAAACTGAATTAACATACCTCTAAGTTTATAGTCGAACAATACGTAGGCTATAGGTTGAAAAATTAGCTTAGGTGAAAATATGAAAGAGCCGAATCCGCCTGAAAACCGCAATATTAATACTGGAGGAGGTAATTATAACGAACGGATTGAAGGCAACTATATTCAAGGTAATGTTTTTCAAAATATTTTTTATACTTTAACTGGGCAGACAACACCTGTAGGTAACCCTGCTCGACCAAAAAATGAACGGATACTACTAGCATCAGTCAAGGAAGAAGTTACAGCACGGTTAAGGCAATCTTTACACAATGCCGTGCTAATTAATTTAGGTAAAGAGTCACAACCGCAACAGGTAAAACGCCCTTGGGATGCAGAGATAAAAATTGGCTTAAAGCCTGCTGAACCTCTCCCAGATACCACAAATATTTTAGAAGTTTTTGACTCCCAAGAAATTGCAGGGAAACTGTTAATATTGGGTGCGCCAGGAGCAGGTAAGACCACCACACAATTAGAACTTGCTCAAGCTTTAGTTAACCGTGCAGAACAACAGCCTGATTATCCCGTTCCAGTTTTATTAAACTTATCTTCGTGGAAAGATGACCGACAATCTATGACTGATTGGTTGGTGGCAGAACTAAAATCTAAATATGGTGTTTCAAAAAAGCTAGGGCAAGAGTGGGTAAATAATCACCAATTACTACCATTGCTTGATGGTTTAGATGAACTTGAGCCGCAGCGTCAAGAACTTTGTGTCCATGCAATTAATCAGTTTTTAGCAGGCGAAACTAGACCCCTTTATCTGGTTGTTTGTAGCCGGATTGAGGAATATAGCAATTACAGCAGTAATCTTCATCTGAACGGAGCAATTTGTTTATGGGAACTCAATGAAACACAGATATCGGAGTATTTTGAAGTAGTAGGACGAGTGGAATTTTGGCAGACTTTACAGCAGGATGAGACTTTATTAAAGTTGATGAGAACGCCACTATTTTTGAGTATAACTGTGCTATCAGCGCAGGAGTTATCAATCGAAGATTGGCAACGCTTAGAGACTATGGAGGCAAGAATTGAGCATTTGTTTGATGCTTACTGGCGGCAGCAGATGTTCAACCGGGATTATGCCAAAGAATTATATGTTATTAAAAATCGTCTTCGTTTTTTCCTTGATAAATACATTCGACGATTATCTGTAGAACCTGGTATTAAGCCATATATCCAGCATAAACCTCCCATTCCAAAGCAAACAAAACTGTGGCTTATTTGGTTAGCTCAACAAATGCAACGAGAATCAAAAACTGAGTTTTTGATTGAAGAAATTCAACCGTATTGGTTAGTTGGTCAATTCAACAGACTAAGTTATCAGCTAACTTATCAGATAAGTTATCAGCTAGTTAATGGTATGTTTATCGGTTTAATTTTTGGTCTTTTTATGATGATTGGTGTACTGATAACGGGAGTGATAAATGGAGGACTGTCTAATAAACTGATATCGCTGATTTTTGTACTAGTTTTATCACCGATTTTTGTACTAATTTTTATGTTGTTTGGAGGGGTGTTTCAGTTAATTTTGTGGAGTCCATTTGGTGTGATTGGAGCAATATTTCAAGGTCGAGACAAGTGGGAAATCACACTAACTGAAAAAATTGTTTTATTTGATTTTAATAAGAAAAAAATATTTAAAATTACAATGGAAAGTTTGCTATTCGGTATGATTGGAATGCTCATTAATCAGATTAATGGATTAATTATTGGACTAATGATTGGGCTGATTGGAGGAATAATTGAAAATCTAGTTAGTGTAAAGCCAAATATAGATATAGAAACCAAAAAAAGAGCTAATCAAGGTATTTGGCAATCTGCGATTATTGGATTAATTTTTGGGCTGATACAAGGATTAATTTTTGGGCTGATTGGAGGGATAATTGGAATGTTGATTAATGGACAGAGTGGGGTAATTATTGGATTAACTTTTCTTGGGCTAATGGGAGGGCTGCTGTCTGGGCTATTTTCTAGTGGTGGTAAAACCTGCATTCAACACTTCACTCTACGCCTTATTCTCTACCGCAACGGCTACACCCCCTGGAACTACGCCCGCTTCTTGGACTACTGCACCGAGCGATTATTCCTTCAGCGTGTTGGTGGACGCTACCGCTTCATCCATAAACTGCTGCAAGACCACTTCGCGCAAATGGAGTTCAGGCAGAATTAAGAAAATACAACACTTTCACGAGGGGAAGGTTATAATCAAAATCTATTTTGCATTAGAGTATCAAAGCTTCTTGAATAATTTTTCTGATTGCTTCCCAGGCGATTTCACCTGTAAAATAGTCAGTCCAATCAGATGATTTTTCGTAAAAATATAACTGTTTTTTATTTAATTCATAAACAATCGGTATTTCGTACCAGAGCAAATCAACTGAGTGTTTTAAAGGATTTATTTTCTGAACATCTCTTCTAGTGTTTTCGTCTAACTCATCCACTAAAGCAACTGCAAAGCAGAGGTTAGTGGGAAACTTAAAATTATAAACTGCTCCTCCAACGGTAGAAAGATTTGTTTTAGCCTTAGCATACTTTAGACATCGCGTAGAAAATTCTCTCAAAGAATCAGCACTCATTTGTTCGAGTTCAGCAAATATAACAAAAGCTTCTCCTCTGGTTGGGACAAAGCTAATTGACATATCAAAATTTGTCTTTCTCGCTACTAACTTTAAGGCTGATTCATCATCATAAATATTATTTTTTATTTCTAAAAATCCCAATTTTTGTTTGAGATTTGTAACTGCAATGTTTAAATACTCATTTAATGATTGCCGATTTTTACATATTTCTGGAACAATTTTATTTGGTTCTGAGGAAGTTCCAGCAGCATAGTAATTACCTTGAATGTAGTTACCTTCAATGCGTTCGTTGTAATTACCGCCGTTTGTGTTAATAGTACGTCGCTCTGGTTCTCTGTTTTGCGTCATAATATATACTAAGCAAGTTTCTTTGAACTGTGGTTAGATGAATCCACCAGCAACAGAAGCTCAAAACTATACTTAAGTTCCTTTACTTTGCTGCCAGTCTTCCAACGCACCAATTACAAAGCTAGCAGCAGGGTGGTTAAGGAATTGCTCGAATGCAGAGACACCACCTGCTTTTAGGGCGCTAAGGATTCGTGCAGCTAATGTTGGGTCACTATCGATTTGGTTGATGGTTTCTGTAGCGATCGCCATCTTGCCTACTGTAGTATTGCTTGGATACGACTTGTCTAACTGTTCGAGGAGTTTTTGAATTTCGGCGGCAGCTTCAGTGAGGCTTTGGGGTTGTCCGGCAGCGTAGTAATTACCTTGGACATAGTTACCCTCAATGCGTTCGTTGTAGTTGCCCCCACCTGTGTTTATGGTGCGATCACCTGTCATCAATTTATCTCCAAAAACGCTTAATTCCGTATATTGTAATGAAAATCACAGTAATTGTTCTACAATACAATACAAAGCTCATTATTCATTACTGATTTGAACTTTAAATCAACCTTGTAGCAAAAAGTGAGATTAGTTATAGTCTGCACTCTACATTCTTGAGGGTAAGTAATTACTCAGTAATAATATTGATTTACTCAGGGGCATTTATGCTTTTCCAATCACTCATTCTGTCTCTATCAATAATACTTTTTGCTTTTCCGATGGCATTATCTTTACTTCTTGTACGCCTCTGACTGCTTAAATCCAAAAAGCTCAAATCTTCCTTTTGAATTCTAAAATTCCACATATTATCATGGTCTTTAGCTAAATGAATTATATATCCGTTATACTCTCTAGTGTCTCTGTCGCTTTCATTTTCAATATAGTATTCTACATATTCTAAGTCACGAGAGTTACTTAAATTCTGAATTTGATTAGTACGAGTAATTTTAGTAATTTGATTAATTTGACTAATTTGCTCGTAGCTTTTAGTCAATAAATCTATAATAATTTTATTTACTACTTCTTGCTCATTACTAGTTTCTTTTTCATTAAGATTAACTTTAACTTCTGGCTGTTTGCGTAATTCTTCAATTAGTTCTTCAGCAAAGCGAGATATTGCCTCTACTGCATTTGAACTTTTAAGCATCATCTCATTTAAGATATCTTTTAAATCGCCTAATGTCTGAGAATAATCCGAACTAATCTCTACTCTTTGCCCTTCAATAGTAATATTCTTTGTTACTACATCACCCTCAATAGAATCTCCCTGTATATAATTTCCTCTAATTTCTTTGTTATAATTACCACTTCCTGTATCAATATAAGTACTAGCATTTGTATTAACGGTTCTAGGAACTGTTGTATTAACCTTTGTTTCAGCACTTGTTTCAGGTACTCTTTGATTATTTGCTATTACTTCTACTTGCTTTATAGCTTCTAACCTATATTTATTTTTTTCTATATTTTGATTCCAGAAATATGTAATTATACTTGATATTAATAGAGTTAGTGCTAATACCGCACTAGTAATATTTATAGTTAGTATGATATGAATTAATGCGAATAGTAATGATATAAAAAACGAGCAAACTAATATCAGTAGTAGTAATTTTAGTGATTTTAAGAATTTTTTGCCCGAAAAAGACATTCATTTAATTACTGGGTAGTGCAAAATCATACTTATTTTTTGGTTAATAACAAGTATGTTTAAGTATTAATATTTACTAATATTACTAATTAATTGCGTACAGTTATGTAAGGTAGGTCACTATTTATCTGTGATTTCAGTGCTTTAACGCAAAGTTAACCTTTAAAAGTGGTATTGTTACAAACACTTTTCTCGTACACCACTGCGCCCAGTGCTTCAGCTACCGATAACGCTTGCGATAATCCCAAGGGTTTTCTAAATTTGGGTTACTCCACACACCTGCTTTAGATGCGATCGCTATCTTTTCAGCCTGCTCAAAAATTGTGACTTTGAGAACGCTTTTGTTTTCTAAATTCCCAAGGTAGCACTGCGTTGGGGTCGCTCCAAACCCCAGCCTTAGATGCGATCGCCGGAGTTGGAGAGTTCCTTAGGTTCACATTCGTGATTGCGATCGCACCCTGACTTACCTCAACTCCCCTGACAAATCCACTCCCGCCCTCCTGTCTCTGCTGCTTCTGGGGTGTAATAAATTTTCTGTTCGCCAAAAACTTCACCACCAGCACTAATCACCCGGAACTGCCAAAAATGCGCTTGGGTGTAGAAAACCATTAAGGTAGCATCTTTGATGGCAACAACTAAATAAACTTTGGTGGAAGTCATAGTGCTAGTGACTAGAAAGAATCTTGATAAAAAAAACCACCTACTAGGGTGGCATAAATCACTTTAACTAGTTCGTGTGAGATTTAGCGATCGCGTCACACTCCTCAAGCTCAGGTAACGAATTTCGCTTAACCCAAGTCCAAGTTATGTTATGAATGTCGGCAGCTACATCAATGTCTTGCCATAGGTCGAGATTGACTTTCCGTTTCCAGCTTTTAGACATGGTATTTACCAAGTACTGGGAATCAGAAATTATCTCGACATCACAAGGGTATTTGAGAGCGCGTAGTCCAGCTAAAGCAGCCATTATCTCCATGCGGTTGTTAGTAGTTTCCTCAACACGACCACTAACAGTTTTAGGTGGGTATTTCTCTGAAGTTAGAATAGCGGCATAACCACCAACGCCAGGATTACCAGCACAAGCACCGTCACAGTAAATAGTGATTTTCATTTCCTTGAGACACAACAACACCACCTACAAGCGACAGCACTTAACCTAACCTAATAACTCTACAAGAAACTTCACTCTCATCAATGCTACTGCTGCTTGAAGTGGAACTATTGACCGCCCGATTAAATTTATTATTTCTCTTCTACCACGGCTCATCGGTTGAACTCCAGACTCAACTGGTGGTGAATTTTGTTTCCACCATCCCGAATAAGACAATCCAGCCAAGTACCCGGAAACGCCATCATCCAGAGGCACAGATAAGGGCTGAGTTTGAGGGTATTTGATAATCTGCCTTGCGATCGCAATGTGTTCTCTAACTTGTTCGTCCCAGCATCGCCACCTTTGCCGTTGCTGCAAGGATAAGTAGTTGGCGTGGGCAATAACAAATACTCGGTTTCGCTGGTGCGGTGCGCCAAGCTCCGCCGCCGAGATGATTTCAACCTCTGTTTGATAGCCTGCCAGTTTGAAGGCTCCAAGGATTGTTCGCAAGCCTCTATGAATAATTCCTTCTGGGTTTTCAACAATAACAAAATCTGGTCTGAATTCAAGGATAACTCTGTACATTTCCCACCATAAAACTGATTCATTTCCTGATAGTCCTTCTCTCTTTCCAGCATTTGATGTATTTGTGCAAGGAAATCCACCAACAATGACTGTAGGGAATCCGAGTTGTCGTGGTGCTGGTGGGTGATATGTGCAGATGTCAGACCAGACAGGGATATTAGGGAATTGCGATCGCAATACTCTTTGTGCATGAGAATTAATCTCTACAAACTGAAACGTTTGATATTCATTTTCTGCAAACACTAACTTGGAAGCTAATTCAAATGCTCCTATGCCTGAAAACAAACTAATTGATATTAATTTGTGTGACATGATGCTGTCATTTTTTGAATTTGATATTTATTTACGGCCTTTGCTCCTACTAACTTCCAAGCCCCAATACCTGCAAAAAAGTCAATACAAGTCAAGGTAAATGATAATAAACGCTGTCACTTTGAGGGAGTGATTTCTATCATTTCGTGAGGTTTATTGCCATGCAAACTCAGCAAACATTGAGTAGTTCTGATTTGTTGGAACTAGTAGTAAAGATTAACTTACTTGCAGACTTAGAACAGGATGAAAATCTTTCTTTAATCTTGTCTGGTGCTAGTACGTCAATCCAAGACTACTTGTTCCTCAAATCAAAACAGAACATTAACTAATTAGCGCCAACTAATTAAGTGAGTAGGGAGAAGTACAGAACTCCCTACTCTTCGACAAATACAGGCTATCAAAACAATTTTAACATGAACAAAATTAAATTTTCAGGCATTGAATGTCAGATGTTGCAATCTTCACCACATGGTAATTACATTGTGGTTAAATTGAGTAATCGCATTGTTATTTGTGGAACTTATAGCAATCAATTTAACTGGCAAGAATCACCAGATTTCGATTCTGGATTTACTAGCTTTATCACTTATATTGGATTAAGGAATGAGCTAGAGTTTCCAAGATTTAGAGATTTTGTGAGCGATTCCAACGGCTACTTTGACAAAGATGATGGTAGTCCCAGAAAAGCAAAGCGAGTAATAGACTTTCCATTTGAAATTAAAGTACGTGGATTACTACCAGAATCAGTTGTTGAGTTAGTGAAATTAGGATAACAAATGCAATAGCGTTATTGAATAAGCAGTAACGCTATTGCTGTCGCTTTTAAGTTTTGATTGAATTTAAGAGGTCAAGAAAATGATTGGAGAATTATTTACCACTGGAGTTAGCATCAAGCAGCAATATCCTGGTGATGAAAACAAATGGATTGCAGTTATTACTTATGAAGATGAAAGTCATGCTAACTTACGTGGCGTACAAGGAACCTTACAGAACAAATACGGTGATAATCTGCTAAATGCTATAAAAACTGTTTTGGAGGATAGCGAAAAGATGGGAATTAAAATGATGAGTTTACCTAATAGCAATCCCCAACTGTATGTCAAAGAATTATTTATTAACAACCAACAGACTTGGGAACAAATTCAGGTTGCTGCTGATGCACTGCATTTCGAGGTGATGAACTGCCTCGATAAATAACAAATCAAAGGATAGCGTTATTGATCCATCAGTAACGCTATCCGTTTTGATTCTGTTATTGAGAAATTGAAAATGACACAAAACAATTTTGTCCATAACAGAAAATGAATGATCAACTTACGTTTCAAGAATTAAGAGATAAATGTTACAGGCATTTTCTATATTTACCTTATGTCAATTACCAACAATTTCGTAATCATGATCCTGATTGGCTGAAAGTTGAATACAACACCATTATGTATAATCTTCAAGGCACTTCCTACTCACATGTCGATTTGATAAACGCATTTTATTCTTCTGTATTTGAATTAGAATTTAAAAAAATATTTTTTCCTAATAGCTTGATTTATAAGTTTTGAATTGACAGCAATAAGCCTCAATTAAGTAGGCTCATAAGATTTACTTCAAGATATGGAGAAGTGATTGTTAGGCATTACAGTCATTCTAGTTCTGGCAAACTTTATACAAAAGAATGGAATTGTCCCTTGAAGTATTACCGATTAGCCTTACTAGTTGATCCTTTAGCGAAATAAATACAGAGTATAAAAGGCGAAGTTATCAGTAGAAAGGGTTCTGTTTTTTAACTTTCCCCTATTGGTTTTGGGTTTTTCTGTGGAGGGCGCTGTCGCGTAGAGGTGTTGACTTCATTTGGAGATTAATAATATGCCTGAAAGTATCACAGTTATTCTTGAGCAATTTGACCCCAAGAAATTCACTCTAGAGAAAGTTGGCTTTGAGCTTTCAAACAAATGTTTCAATGTCTGCGGTGGATGGG
>VFQR01001666.1_pt1 | contig 16073 bp, 13 predicted proteins | sample 3512321 | NCBI WGS metagenome assembly VFQR01 (sample SAMN10412374, study PRJNA504923) | tailings metagenome | isolation source: Relicate 3 Philex TSF1 revegetated site | place: Philippines: Tuba, Benguet | collected 2017-08-29
GCTCGACGGTGGGTGGTGGCTGCGCCGCCGGTACGGCGACGCCGCCCCGCACCTCGAGCGGGCCTACGACCGCAGCCGTACGCACTTCCGTGCCGAGGAGGACTTCCCCGGCCCGCGCACGATGGCCGCTGCCGCGTCGTGGCTCGCCGCGGCCGGCGGCGCCCGCGCCGACGCCAGCGGAGCGGCCGGGAGCGACCGCGACCGCTGGTTGCTGTTCGTCGACGAGTTCGACCCCCATGAGCCGTTCGACACGCCGGCCGCGTGGACCGACCGCTACGACGACGGGCCGTGGGCCGGCGAGCGGATCATCTGGCCGCCCTACGTGGTCGGCGGGCGAAGCACCGGGCTGCTCTCCGAGGCCGAGGCCCGCCACGTCCGCGCCAACTACGGCGCCAAGCTGTCGATGATCGACCACTGGTTCGGCCGCCTGCTCGACGAGCTGGACCGGCCGTTGCCCGGCGGCGGCACCCGTTGGGACGACACCGCCGTGATCGTCTGCACCGACCACGGCCACTACCTCGGCGACCAGCGCGCCGACGGCACCGGTCAGCGGGTCGACATCTGGGGCAAGCCGCTCGCGCCGCAGTTCGAGCCGCTCGGCCACATCCCGCTGATGATCCACTGGCCCGGCGTCGACGGCGGGGGCACCTGCGACGCGCTCACCACCAACGTCGACCTGCACGCCACCATCGCCGACGCCTTCGGTGTGGCCGCCGGCCATCGCACCCACGGCCGCTCCCTCGTCCCGCTCCTCACCGGCGGGGCCACCGCCGTGCGCGAGTGGGCGATCGGCGGTGTGTTCGGCAACTGGGTGCAGGTCACCGACGGCCGGCGCAAGTACGCCCGCGCCCCCGTCGGCGACAACCTCCCGCTCAGCATGTGGAGCAACCGGTGGAGCACGATGCCCGTGCACGTGGCCGGCGTGCACGAGCTGCCACCGCCCGACGACCGCGCCTACCTCGACCGCATGCCCGGCAGCGTGGTCCCGGTGATCCGCCAACCCTTCGCCGCCGGCGACGCCCTGCCGTTCTGGGTGGGCCGCGGGCTCGCCGGCCAGCACCACCTCTACGACCTCGACGTCGACCCCGAGGAGCGGGAGAACCGGGTCGGCGAGGCGGTGGAGGCCGAGATGGCCGACCTGCTGCGCACGGCGCTGGCGGAGGTGGAGGCCCCCGCCGAGCACCTCCTCCGCCTCGGCCTCGCCTGACGCCCGGACGGGAGGCGAACCACAACACCCGTTCTTTGGCACGTCGACGTGGCTGAGCCACGCTGTGGTGCCAAAGGTCGCGGGCGCCGTCAGTGGGTGCCGAACATCCGCAGCCAGGCCTCCTCGGTGGGCGGCTTGAACACGTAGTTCGAGGAGACGATGGCGTCCATCGTGGCGCTGGAGGGCACCGAATAGCGGTGGCCGGGGTACACGATCGTCTCCGCCGGCAGCTCCGCGAGGCGCCGCAGACTGTGGTACATCTGCTCGGGATCGCTGCCCGGCAGGTCGGTGCGCCCGCAGCCTTCCAGGAACAGCGTGTCCCCGCTGACCAGGCGCCCCTGGCCGCCGGGCGCCGATGCCGTCGGCGGCGCGTGGACCAGGAAGCACTGGCTGCCTGGCGTGTGCCCAGGCGTGTGCACGAGCGTGATCCGCACGTCGCCCACGAGCACCTCGTCGCCCGGGTCGTGCTGCACGAGCTGCGCGGCCTCGACACCGGTGGTGCGGGTGACCCACGGGGCCTCCGCGCGCTGCACGTGGACGGGGCAGTCGTGGTGCTCGAGCAGGGCGGCGACGCCCTCGATGGAGAAGCCCATCATCGACCCGCCGACGTGGTCGGGGTGGTAATGGGTGGCGAGCACCCCGGAGCAGCGCATCCCGTCGGCCGCCACCACGCCGAGCAGCTCCTCCACGGCGTACGCCGGGTCGACGAGCACGCACTCGCCGGTGGCCCTGTCGCCGATCGCGTACACGAAGTTGACCATCTGCTGCGCCACGGGATCGGCCGTCGCGAAGTCGCGGCCCGACAGGAGCTGGCGGAAGTAGAGGCGGTCCACGGCCCTAACCTACGGGAGATGACGGCCCCCGCAGCAGCCGCCGCCGGCACCCTCCGCTCGCTCCGGCCGGGCCAGGAGATCCCGTTCGGCGGCGACCGGGTGGCCGTGGTGGGCGAGGAGCTGGCGGCCGCCTTCCGCCCCGGCGACCGGCTGGTCGTGGTCCACGAGACCGGCGACCTGCTGCACGTGCCCGCCGCCGACCACGCCGTCGCGGCCGCGGCGGTGAGCGACGCCGTCGACGCGTTCCACCGCTTGGCGGAGGCCGACGACGGCGCCATCACCCGCTTCTTCGCCACGTTCGCCGACCTCCTCGCCGACGACGCCGCCTGCGCCCCCGTGCTCGCCGCCAACGCGGACGACGTGGAGCGGGCCAGGGCGAGAGGGCGCAGCACCACCCGCCTCGAGCTCACCGCGGCCATGCGCAGGGGGATGGTGGAGGGCCTGCGGGTGTGGCGCGACGCGCCCGGTCGGCGCGATGCCGTCATCGACGTGGTCGACCACGGCACCTGGTGCGTGGAGACGCGGCGGGCGCCGCTCGGCGTGGTGGGGTTCGTGTTCGAGGGCCGCCCCAACGTGTTCGCCGACGCCACCGGAGTGCTGCGCACGGGCAACACCGTCGTGTTCCGCATCGGCAGCGACGCGCTCGGCACGGCCAGGGCCATCATGACCCATGCGGTGCGCCCGGCGTTGGAGTCGGCCGGGCTGCCCGAGGGCGCCGTCCGCCTCGTCGACGCCGAGGCCCACGCCGCCGGATGGGCGCTGTTCGCCGACCAGCGGCTCGGACTGGCCGTCGCCCGCGGCTCGGGGCGGGCCGTGGCCCAGCTGGGTGCGGTGGCCCGCCAGCACGGGGTGCCCGTGAGCCTGCACGGCACGGGCGGCGCGTGGATGGTGGTCGCCGCCGACGCCGACCCCGACGCCGTCCACGCCGCGGTCCTGCACTCCCTCGATCGCAAGGTGTGCAACACGCTCAACGTCTGTTGCCTCGTGGCCGACGGCGCGGCGCGCACGGCGCCGCTGGTGCTGGCCGCGGCCGAGGAGGCGGCGGTGCGACGCGGCGCGCGGCTCGTCCTGCACGCCACGGAAGCCGCCCTCCCGCACGCACCGGGCGCCCACCCTCTCGCCGAGCACGAGCTGGGCACGGAGTGGGAGTGGGAGGACGACCCGGAGCTGTCGCTCGCGGTGGTGCCCACGATCGAGGCCGCGGTGGCCCTGTTCAACCGGTGGAGCCCGCGGTTCACGGTCTCCCTCGTGGGCGGCACGGAGGACGACCGGCGGCGGTTCTACGACACCGTCGACGCGCCCTTCGTGGGTGACGGCTTCACCCGCTGGGTCGACGGGCAGTTCGCGTTCCACCAGCCCGAGCTGGGCCTGTCGAACTGGCAGGCGGGACGCCTCTTCGCCCGCGGCGGCGTGCTGTCGGGCGACTCGGTGTTCACGGTGCGCACCAGGGCGACGGTCCGCGACCACTCCTTGCACCGGTGAGGAGCGACGGCGCAGGTCGCCCGCCCCGCGCGGCGTGGCTGGCCGCGGCCATCGCTTGCACGGTCGCGGCCTGCACGGCCGGCCCCGGTGTCACCAGCCGCTCGGCGCAGCCGCTCGCCACCGACGCCCCGGCGGCCACGGCTCCGCCGACCACCCCGCCCGCGGGCACCCAGCCGGAAGGTCCGGCGACCACCGCCGCGCCCGGCACCACCGCCGGCCGCCCTGCGGGCGTCGACCCGGGCTCCACGCCACGCGGCGTCGGCGACGAGCTGTTCCCCGAGCTCGGCGCACCCGGCGTCGACGTCGACGACTACCACCTCCGCCTCGCGTACGACCCCGACCTCGACCGCATCGAGGCCGTCGTGACGATCGAGCTCGTCGCCACCGACGCGCTGACGGTGCTCGGCCTCGACGCGGTCGGCCTCGAGGTGCACGAGGTGCGCGTGGACGGGGCGCCAGCGCCCTTCCGCACCGACACGAGCACGCTGTGGATCGGGCTCGACGAGGTGGTGCCGCCGGGAACGACGGTCGAGGCGGAGGTGGCCTACACGGCGACCCCCGACCCGCAGCTCTCCGCCGCGGGGATCCCGAACGGGTGGTTCCACGTCGACACCGACCCGCCGGGCTCGTACGTGCTCGCCCAGCCCGACGGCGCGCGCACCTGGGTGCCGAGCAACGACCACCCGAGCGACCTGGCCACCTGGACCTTCGAGATCACGGTGCCGGCGCCGCTGACCGCGGTGGCCAACGGCGAGCTGGTGGAGGAGCGCGCGGAAGCGGGGGAGCGGACCACCTGGGTGTGGCGGCAGGACGAGCCGATGCCCACCTACCTCCTCCTGCTGCTGACCGGGGACTACGAGATCGTCCGCGCCGACTCGCCCGGTGGCCTGCCGCTGCTGAGCACGGTGCTCCGCGGCAGGGTCGACCTCGACGGCTACCACCGGCGCACCGGCGAGCAGCTGGCCTTCTTCGAGCAGTGGTTCGGCCCGTACCCGCTCACGCGGTACGGGCTCGCTCTCACCGACAGCTTCTCCGGCCTGGCGATGGAGACGATGGGCCGCTCGATGTTCAGCGTCGACGACCTCGACGGTTCGCTCGGCGAGCTGCAGGAGCTGCTGCTCGCCCACGAGCTCGCCCACCAGTGGTTCGGCAACGCCGTCACCGTGGGGCGCTGGCGCGACATCTGGCTGAACGAGAGCTTCGCCACGTACGCCCAGTGGATGTGGTTCGAGCACCTCGGGTGGGGCACCGTGGAGAGCCAGGCGCAGGGGGCGCTGTCGGTGCGCCGCGCCGGGGGCGGGCCGGCGACCGGCTCGCCGTCGGTGGAGGACATGTTCTCCTACGCGACCTACGACGGCGGTGCGGTGGTGCTGCACGCCCTGCGCGTCGAGGTGGGCGACGAGGCGTTCTTCGAGCTCCTGCGGCGGTGGGTGGCCGACCACGTGGGCACGGCACGGACCACCGACGACTTCGTCGCCTTGGCGGAGGCGGTGGTCGGTCGCTCGCTCGGCGACCTGTTCGACGCGTGGTTGTTCGCCGAGGAGCTGCCCGCCCGCTACCCGGGCTCCTGACCGCGACGTGTCAGTGGCCGGTGACCCGGTCGACGACGGCGGCGCGGAGCTTCGCCTGCCGGCCGCGGTCCTCGGCGGCGTCGATGCCGCCGGGGAGGCGGACGAGCAGGTTGATGCCGAGCCAGCGGAGCGGCTCGGGCTCCCACGACCGGGAGCGGTGGTCCACCCAGGGCAGGTCCACGAGGTCGCGCTCGCCGGCTCCGGTGATGAGCGCGGCCAGGGTGCGGCCGGCCAGGTTGGACGTGGACACACCGTCGCCCACGTACCCGCCGGCCCACGCGAGCCCGGTCGCGCGGTCGAGGCCGACCGAGCAGTGCCAGTCCCGTGGCGCGCCGACGGCGCCGCCCCAGCGGTGCGTGATGGCTGCGTCGCCCACGTCGGGGAACGCGTCGAGCAAGGTGCGGTGCAGCGCGGCGTGCACGCCGTCGTCGCGGTCGAAGCGGGGGTCGACGCGCGAGCCGAAGTGGTAGGGCGCGCCGCGACCGCCCAGCGCGATGCGGCCGTCGGCGGTGCGCTGGGCGTAGATGACCATCCGCCGGGCGTCGCTCCACGACGAGCGCCCCGCCCAGCCCAGCCGGTCCCAGACGGGCTGCGGCAGCGGCTCGGTGGCGATCATCAGCGAGTAGATCGGGACGATCGAGCGGCGCAGCCCCGGCAGGCCGGCGCTGAAGGCTTCGGTGGCCCGCACCACGTGGCGGGCCGTGACCGTGCCGTGGGCGGTGACGACGCGGCCGGCCTCGACGGCGGTGACCGCGGCGCCCTCGTGGACGGTGACGCCGCGGCGCTCCACCGCCAGCGCCAACCCGCGCACGAGCCGCGCCGGGTGGACGACCGCGCAGTGGGGCGTGAACAGGCCGCCGTGGCAGCGGGTGACGGCCACCACCTGCTGAGCCTCCTCGGGCTCCAGCCAGCGGACGTCGTCCTCGTCGAAGCCGAAGGCGCGCTGCTCGTCGAGCTGGGCGCGCAGGCGAGCGGCCTGGTGCGGGTTGCGGGCCGAGGCCAGCCAGCCGCCGCGGCGGAGGTGGCAGTCGATGCCCTCGGCCGTCGTGACCCGCGTGATCTCGGTGATCGTGTCGAACATCGCCCGCTGCATGCGGACGGCCGCGTCGCGCCCGTGGTCGGCGGCGACGGTGGACAGGCCCATCGGCAGGAGCGCGGAGGCCCAGCCGCCGTTGCGACCGCTGGCCCCGAAGCCGGCGACCTCGCGCTCGAGGACCACGATCCGCAGCCCCGGGTCGCAGGCGGCGAGGTAATAGGCGGTCCACAGGCCCGTGAAGCCGGCGCCGACGACCGCGACGTCGGCCTCGGTGTCGCCGGGCAGCGGCGGCCGCGCGGATCCGACCAGCTCCTCGGGGAGCGTGTCCCACCAGAGCGCGGTCGGCGTGCCCACCCGGCGAGCGTACCGACCCGCCCGTGGCCGTGGCGCCCACCGCGCCCGAGGGGTGGAGCGGGGCCGGACGCCCCCGTGGATGTCAGACCCGGTCGGCCACACCCGACAGCGCGAGGGCCATCGCCAGGGCGTTGATGATGGCGTGGGCGGCGATGGTGGGTGTGATGCGGCGGAACCGGTAGGAGGCGCCTCCGAGCACGAAGCCCACGCCGCTCAGGATGATCAGCAGGCCGATGTTCCCCGCGCCCCGCGCAGGGTCGTAGTGGGCGGCGCCGAACACCACCGCCTGCAGGGCCACCGCCGGCAGCGCCCCCATCCGCTCGAGCAGCCCGCGCAGCACCACCCCGCGGAAGACGATCTCCTCCACCACCGGCGCGGCCACCACGGCCAGCACCAGCAGCGCGATCACGTAGCCGCGCGTGGCGCCGGGGCCGTCGACGGCCTCGGTGTTGCTGGTGAACGGGATCCCGGTGGTGACGACGACGATGCCGAGCACGATCTGCGCGGCGAGGCAGCACAGCCACGTGAGCGGCCCCCATCCCCAGTCGCCGCGGCGCGCGTAGAGCCCGGCGTCGGCGCGGAGGGAGCCGGAGCCCATCGTGCGACTCGCCCACCAGCAGAACACGAGCACCGGCCCGTACCCGGCGAGGCCGGCGATGACCACGTACACCGGGATCGGCCACTCGAAGTCCGCCAGGGCCTGCAGCACGAAGCGGCTGGCCACGAGCGAGGCGAAGATGACCGCGAGCGCCCCGCAGGCCATCGCCAGCGGCAGGCGGGGGTGCGGCGGAGGGGGCGGCGGCCGCCGGAAGGCGACGTGGGTGGTCCACCGCCAGCCGTCCCAGTAGCGCAGGCCGTCGCCGAGGCCCGGGTCCGGGTACCAGCCGGCGGGGTGCACGGGCGGCATGCTACGGGTCGCCGGCGGGGTCGCCTCCGTCCCCGGCCGGCTCGGCCGCGCCGCCCAGGACCACGTTGTCGATGAGGCGGACCTCGCCGAACCAGGCGGCGACCACCACCAGCGCGCCGTGGGCCGGCGCCTCGTCGAGGTGCTCGAACGACGCTGCGTCGACCACCTCCACGTACTCGGGGCGGGCGGCGGGCTCGGCCTCGACGTGGCTGCGGGCGATGGCCTCGAGCGCCGCGGCGCCACGCTCACCGGTGGCGTGCGCGGCCGCGGCGGCGGCGAGCCCGCGCCAGATGCAGGTGGCGGCGGCGCGGTCGGCGGGGTCGAGCCGGCGGTTGCGGCTGCTGAGTGCCAGCCCGTCGGCCTCGCGCACGGTGGGCACGGCCACGATCCGCGCGCCGAGGTCGAGGTCGGCGACGAGGCGGCGCACCACGGCGAGCTGCTGCGCGTCCTTGCGCCCGAACACGGCCACGTCCGGCCGCAGGGCGGTGAGGAGCTTCGTCACCACGGTGGTGACGCCGCGGAAGTGGCCGGGCCGGTGCGCCCCCTCGAGGCGGTCGGCGAGCGCACCGGGCTCCACGTGGGTCTGGAACCCTGCGGGGTACATGGCCGCGGCGGTGGGGGCGTACACGGCGTGGACGCCGGCCGCGGCGCAGGCGGCCAGGTCGTCGTCGAGCGGGCGCGGGTAGCGGTCGAAGTCGCCCCGCACGTCGAACTGCAGCGGGTTCACGAAGACCGAGACGGCGACGACGTCGGCCTCCCGGCGGGCCGCCTCGATCAGGCGGAGGTGGCCGTCGTGGAGGGCCCCCATGGTGGGGACCAGGGCCACGCGCCGCCCGGCGGCGCGGTGCTGCTCGCTCCAGGCGCGAGCCGGGTCGGGGTGGTCGAGCAGGTCCACCGGCGGCGACGGCAGCCGGTCAGCGGAAGGAGTGGGCCTCGTCCGGCCAGGTGCCGGCGCGCACGTCGGCGGCGTACGCGGCCGTGGCCCGCACCACCTCGTCGCGGAGGTCGGCGTAGCGGCGGGTGAAGGTGAGGCGCAGGTCGGACAGGCCCAGCACGTCGTGGAGGACCAGCACCTGGCCGTCGCAGTGCACGCCGGCGCCGATGCCGATGGTGGGGATCGACAGCTTCTCGGTGATCTCGGCGGCGAGGTCGAGCGGCACGCCTTCCACCACCACGGCGCAGGCACCGGCCTGCTCCACGGCGTGGGCGTCGTCGAGCAGGCGGTCGCGGCCGCCGGCCTCGCGGCCCTCCGTGCGGCCCTGCACCTTGTGGCCGCCCATGCGGTGGTAGCTCTGCGGGGTGAGGCCGATGTGCGCCACGACGGGGATGTCGACGCGGGTGATGGCGGCGATGGTGTCGGCCATGGCGATGCCGCCCTCCAGCTTCACGCACTCGGCGCCGGCCTTCATGAGCGTGACCGAGCTCTCCACGCCCTGCTGCGGGCTCACCTGGTAGCTGCCGAAGGGCAGGTCGCCCACGACCAGCGCCTTCGTGCGCGCCCGGGCCACCGAGCGGACGTGGTACGCCATCTCGTCGAGCTCGACCGGGATGGTGGTGGGCACGCCCTGCACCACCATGCCCACGCTGTCTCCGACGAGGATGCAGTCCACCCCCGCCTCGTCGACCAGGCGGGCGAAGGTGGCGTCGTAGGCCGTGATCATGGCGATCCGGCGGCCCTCGGCCTTGGCCCGGGCGAGGTCGGGGACGGTGAACTTGCGCCGCTCGCGTGGCGGGTCGGGGGTGGCGGACATGACGGGCACCTCCTGTCCCCGTCGGGCGGGGTGGGGGACGACGGTGTCCACGCTATCGACGGGTGACCGCCGAGCCGAAACCTGCGGGGAACGCCGAGGGGCAGAGGTCGCGGTAGGCCGGTGGCCCTCCCGGCCACGAGGTGGCGGTGATCACGGCACGGGTGCAGGCCGCGGCGAAGCACTCGGCGCCGGCGCGGAGGATCGCATCGAGCCAGGCGGCGCGGGCACGGGCGGCGTGGGCGTCGGTGGGGGAGGGCACCGGCTCGGTGCCGGTGGCGAGGGCGAAGACGGTGTCGCCGTCGAACATGCCGTGTGCAGGGCGGACGGCGCGGGCGAGGCCGTCGTGGGCGACGGAGGCGAGCTTGCCGCACTCGGCCTTGGTGAGCGCGGCGGAGGTGGCGACGACGCCGATGGTGGTGTTGAGCGAGGAGGGCTCGTCGCCGGCCAGGGGCGCGCGCAGCCGGGCCAGGTGGGCGGCGAGCGCGTCGCGCTCGTCGCGCGGCGGGCGGCGCAGCCGGAGCGCGGCGGGACCGGCCGGCTGCTCCCACGGCAGCGCGCTGGCCGGGTCGACCACGCTGCCGAGCGCGTTGACGACGGCCAGCGCGGCGACGGTGGCACCGCCGCCCGGCGGCGTCGACCCGTCGGCCGCGGGGAGCGGCTCCACCTGGACCGCGGCGGTGCCGACACCCCCCTGGAGGCCGCCGGCCACCGCGCCCGTCCCCGCCCCGACGGCCCCTTCCGCCGGTGGGCTCCGGCGCGCCGCCCGCACCGCTCGGCGGCCCGTCTCCACGTCGGGGCGGTGGGCGAAGGTGCCACCCCGGCCGAGGTCGTAGATCACCGCCGCCGGGACGATCGGCACCACCCCCGTGAAGCCGGGGGAGCCGACGGGGAAGCCGACCCCGCGCCGCTCCAGCTCGAGCATCACGCCGGTGGCGGCCGCCAGCCCGTACGCGCTGCCACCGGTGAGGCACACGGCGTGCACGTGGTGGACGAGGTGGGCGGGGCCGAGCAGGTCGGTCTCGTGCGTGCCGGGGCCGCCCCCGCGCACGTCCACACCTGCGACGGCGCCGCCCGGCACCAGCACCACCGTGGTGCCCGTGCGCCACCCCCGCCCCTGGCGGCCCGTGTGGCCGACGGACAGCCCGGCGACGTCGGTGAGGGACGCGTGCATCGGGTGCACGGTAGGCGAGCCGGCGGGGGGCCACGGCTACCGTGGCGCGGTCGCTCGCGCCGCGCGGGCGCACGGGGCGAAGGGGGTCCGGGATGAAGGTCGGCATCACGATCGGCGGGCAGCACCCGCTGGCGGGCACGGAGATGCTCCTGCAGCTGGCGGAGGCGATGGACGTCGAGTCCGTGTGGTTCCCCGACCACATCCTCGGCGTGTTCCACCCGGCGCTGTGGCCCGACATGGCGTACTCGAAGATGGCCGCCGACCCCGACGCGTTCTACGACCCGTTCATCGTGTCCGCGGTGGTGGGGCGGATGACGCAGAAGGGCGTGGGCATCAGCGTCACCGACACCACCCGTCGCAAGGCCGCCGACCTCGCCCGCACCGCCCTCACGCTCCAGCACCTCGTGCCCGGCGGGTTCGTGCTCGGCGTCGGCTCGGGCGAGGCGGAGAGCCTGGTCACGTTCGGCTACGACTTCGACACCCCGGTCGCCGAGTGCGAGAAGGTGCTGCGCGAGCTGCGGGCGCTGCTCGACACCGGGCGGATGCCGGCCGACAGCGGGCTCGCCGGACGGATGGGCATCCCCCTCGAGAGCGACCGTGGCAAGCCCGAGGTGTGGGTGGCCGGGCACGGGCCGCGGATGCTGCGCCTCACGGGCCAGTACGGCGACGGCTGGATCCCGGCGTGGCCGATGACGCCGGCCGAGTACGGCGAGAAGGCGAAGGTGATCGACGACTGGGCGGCGCGCCACGAGCGCACCTGCCCCACGAAGTCGCTGCTGCCCTTCGTCATGCTGGGCGAGAGCAAGGAGTACATCGCCGACCTGATGGAGAAGGACCCGCTCGGCAAGCTGTTCGCGCTGTTCTGCCCCGCCGACGTGTGGGCCAAGCGTGGCTACCGGCACCCCTACGGGGACGACTGCAAGGGCTTCATCGACCTGATCGTGCACGACCTCGACCCGGACGAGCTGCGTGCGCTGGCGCCCGAGCTGCCCTTCGAGCTGGTGGAGGACGTCATCTTCCTCGGCAACGCGGACGACGTGGGCGAGCGCCTCTCGGGCTACGCGTCCAACGGCATGAACCACGTGGTCCTGGCCAACCTCACCGGTGTGGTGGGCGGCATGGAGGAGATCGAGGCCAACATGCCGCAGTTCTTCCAGCTGCGGGCCATGCTCGACGCCATGTGACCGCGGCCGGCTCAGCCGCCGCGGCTGCGGGCGAGGGCGAAGATCGACCGGTCGCCCGTCTCCCAGCGCACGGTGAGGCGGCAGGCGCTGATCCGCCACCCGTCGCCGGTGGGCGTGCACCGGTTGGTGTAGTGGCCGCCGAGGAGGCACCACGCCGGCTCCTCGGCGCGGCCGAACGCCGCCATGGACGCCGCGGAGAACCAGTGCTGCGCCTGCAGCTCGTTCTCCACCGTCACGCTGCCGTCGTCGTGCTCGGCCACCAGGCGGTGGTTGGCCATGAGGTGCTGCGTGGCGTCGAAGCCGCCGTTCGTCGCCCGCACCGCGGCAACCCAGTCGTCGGCGGCCATGTCGCCCGCCGGACGGCCGCTCCACGAGCTGAAGTCGAACCGGCAGACGTCGGCGAAGACGCTGCGGTAGAGGCCCCAGTCGCGCCGGTCGATCCCGGCCGCGTAGCCGAGCGAGAGGCGCACCGCCGCCTCCAGCGCCGCGCTCATCGGTCCCACAGCTCGCGCAGCTCGGCCTCGGGGTCGTCCACGACGCGGCTGTCCACGTCGAACACCATCGTCGCCCGCGACCGCTCGTCGTAGGCGGGCCAGGCGGGCCGGCCGGTGCGGGCGGTGGCGACGACGGCCGCGCTCATGGCGTCGGCCACGGCCGCGCGGTCGGCGCCGTCACCGGTGAACGTGCTCACCCCCGGGCGGTGGAGGTTGTGGAAGGCGAACGGGATGTCCATCGCGTGGCACGACCCGAGCCGGCCGTGGAACGCCGGCGACGCCCACGTGAACCAGTACATCCACGTGGGGTGGCCCTGTGCGGCGCGAGCCGCGGCCAAGCGGCGGGCCGGCACGCGGAACACCTCGTCGGTCTGCACCGCGCCGAACAGGGCGAGCGGGTCGGCACCCGGCCGTGCTGCGCGGTAGCGGGCGAGCCCCTCGTCGGTGCGTTCGCCGAGGCGGGCGGCCACGAGCTCCGCCAGGCGCTGCTCGTCGAGGCCCGTGAGCGCGGGATCGAACGTGGTGAACAGGAGCATCTCGTCCCGAGTGGTGCCGACCACGAGCGGCACCGGACAGCTCGCCGCGGCCTCGAGGAAGGGGCGGGGCACGAGATCGCCGTCGACGCACGGGGAGAAGTCCGTGAGCCCCGCGCCGCGGTGACGGCGGAGCACCGCCGCCTGCGCCTCGACCACGCGCTCGAGCGGCGCGTCGCGCAGCTCGTCGAGGCTGCCGGCGCCGGCCTCGGCGAGGAACGCGCACAGCGCCTCGTCGGCGCGCTCGCCGCTGCGCAGCTGCGTGATCGACGGGCTCATCGCGAAGGCCCCGTGGAAGAGGCCGGCCGCGGCCGGGGTGGCCATCAGCGCGACCACGCTCGACCCGCCTGCCGACTCCCCGACGATGGTCACCCGCGCCGGGTCGCCGCCGAAGGAGGCGATCGCCTCGCGCACCCAGCCGAGGGCCGCCACCTGGTCGCGCAACCCGGCGTTGGACCTGCCGCTGAAGCCGAGCGCCCCGAGCCGGTAGTTGAGCGTGACGACGACCACGTCGCCGCGGCGGGCGAGCTCGGTGCCGTCGTACCACGGCATCGCCCCGGTGCCCGTGGTGAACGCACCGCCGTGGATCCACACCAGCACCGGCCGGGCGGCGCCGTCGCAGGCGGGCGTGAACACGTTGAGGGAGAGGCAGTCCTCGTCGCTCGGCAGGCTCGATCCTCCGAGGGCGGCTTCGAGCATGCCGGGGAGCTGGGGGGCCTGAGGCCGGTAGGTCGTCGCGTCGAGCTCGCCGTCCCAGCCGGCGACGGGGGCCGGCGGGCCGAACCGCTCGGCGGTCGCGTAGCGGATGCCCTTGAACACCGCCACACCTTCGCGGCGCAGGCCGCGCACCGCGCCGAGCGGGGTGTCCACCAGCAGCGTCGGAGGTCCTGGCGGGGCCGGGTCGGTCATCGCCGGCACCGTAGCCGCCACCGCGGCCGGGCAGCCCGGCGCAGTATCGTCGGGGGCCGATGACCCGCCGCCACGACGTCGCCGGCGAATGGGTCCGGCGGGCCTGGGACGCCGCGTGCCGGTGGGGTGCGATCGGCCCGGAGAGCCGGACGGGGCGCAGCTTCGGCCGGTTCGGGAGGGGCAGCATCATCTGCTTCCCGATCACGACGATCTTCAACGCCCGCTACATCCGCATCGGCGAGGACACGATGATCGGGCCGAACGTGTCGCTGTCGGCGGGCATGGTGCCCGGGCAGGTGTGCCTCTCGGACCCCGTCGTGCGCATCGGCGACCGCTGCCTCATCGGCCGCGGCAGCGGGATCGTCGGGCACTTCTCGATCGACATCGGCGACGACGTGTGGACCGGTCACCACGTGTACATCACGGACCAGAACCACGCGTACGAGGACGTCACCCGGCCCATCTCCCGCCAGAGCATGCCGGAGCGGGCGGTCTCGATCGGAGACGGGTCGTGGATCGGCCACGGCACGGTCGTCCTGCCCGGCTCGACCATCGGTCGCCACGTGACGGTCGGCGCGAACTCGGTGGTGCGCGGGGAGATCCCCGACTTCTCGGTGGCGGCAGGCAACCCGGCCGTGGTGGTCCGCCGCTACGAGGACGGGCGCTGGGTGCGGGTCAGCCGCTCGTGAGCTCGAGCGGCGGTGAGCACGCGCGGATCTCGTTGGCCACGCTGAAGTCGGCGACCACATTGCTGACCGGGGCGTTCTCGACGGCGGTCTCGTAGTACGGCTCGAGGCGCAGCTCGCGCAGGCCCGCGGTGTAGGCGCGGCGGTCGCCGAGGACCATCCGCCAGAAGCCGGCGTAGTCGGCGACGAGGCTGCGGTCGCGGTCGCTCGCGAGCGGCAGCGCCTCCAGCTCGGCCAGCTGCGCGGTGAGGAGGTCGGTGGCACGGTCGACGATGTCGGCGCGGCGGAGCATCTGCTCGGGCGTGGGCTCGGAGATCCAGCCGTCGGCCACGTCGACCAGCTCCAAGCGCTGGGCCTGGTAGCGCTCGCAGATCTGGCGGGCGGCGACCCGCCACGACTCGTCGTCGACGCGATAGGCGCCCTTCTTCGACGCGAAGCCGAACGCGTACACCCACATCGCTGCGATGAGCAGGAGCGTCACGGCCAGCACGGCCCGCAGCAGGTGGCGGGCGAACCGCCGTGCCGAGCCGCGCTCGGGTGCAGGTGCCGGGCCGTCCGGCGGGGCGGGCGCAGCGGTGATCATCGGGGGGCCACGCTACTGGCCGGTGGTAGACATGGCCCCCGTGTCCGATGTGCCCTCCGACGCCGAGACCCTCGACGGGCGTCGTCCGGGCATCTGGCGCCAGGCGGTGCGCCTGCTGCGGGCGCTGCTGCGCGGCCACTGGCGGTTGTTCCTCACCGCCGTCGGCGGCGCGGCGGTGTTCGCGGGGTGCACGGTGCTGTCGGCGGAGATCATCGGCCGCGTCACGGATGACGTCATCCGGCCCCGATTCGATCGCGGCACGGTGCCCGCGTCGACGGTGGCGGCGGTGCTGGGCGCGCTGGTGCTCGTCGGGCTCGTGCGCGCCGCCGGCGTCGTGGTCCGCCGGGTGTGGGCCGGGCGGACGGCCTGGCGCATCGCCGAGCACCTGACGGGTCAGGTGGTGGACCGGGTGGTCCGCCAGCCGGCGCCGTGGCACCGCCGCCAGAGCACCGGTGACCTGATCACACGCGCAGGGGTCGACACCGAGGCCTCCACGGCCGTCCTCCAGCCGTTGCCCTACGCCAGCGGCGTGGTGGTCATCCTGCTGCTGTCGGCCGCGTGGCTGGTGTGGACCGACGCCGTCCTCGGGCTCGCCGCCGTGGCGATGTTCCCGCTGCTCGTCGGGCTCAACGTGTTCTACCAGCGACGCGTCGACCGGTACTTCAGCGCCGCGCAGACCGAGATCGGCAAGCTGAGCGCGGCCGTGCACGAGAGCTTCGACGGGGTGCACGTGGTGAAGGCCTTCGGCGCCGAGCAGCGCGAGACCGAGCGGCTGGCGGTGATCGCCTCCCGGCTCCGCCAGGCGCGCGTGCAGACCGTCCGCCTGCGCAGCGCGTTCGAGGCGCTGCTCGACGGCGTGCCGAACGTGGTCAACATCTCCCTGCTCGTCGCCGGGGCGTACCGGGTGCGTTCCGGCGACCTCACCGTGGGGCAGCTGACCAGCTTCATCTACCTGTTCACGCTGCTCGTGTTCCCGTTGCGGCTGATCGGCTTCGCGCTGTCGGAGCTGCCCCACTCGCAGGCCGGGTGGAGCCGCATGCGCGCGCTCCTCGACGAGCCGGTGCAGGCCGACCCCGCCACCCGCTTGGTGCACCACGAGAGCAACGACGTCGTGGTCGACGACGTGTGGGTGACCCACGACGACGAGCGCCACGTGCTGCGCGGCGTCACCGCCCACCTCGCGGGCGGGCGCACCGTCGCGGTGGTGGGCGCCACCGGCTCGGGCAAGACCACCTTCGTGCACACCCTCGCCGGCCTGGTGGGCACCACGCGGGGCACGATCACCGTGCCACCGCGGCGCACGCCCGAGGGCTACGGGGGGACGGCGATCGTGTTCCAGGAGCCCTTCCTCTTCGCCGGGAGCGTGCGCGAG
>VFQR01001667.1_pt1 | contig 16063 bp, 4 predicted proteins | sample 3512321 | NCBI WGS metagenome assembly VFQR01 (sample SAMN10412374, study PRJNA504923) | tailings metagenome | isolation source: Relicate 3 Philex TSF1 revegetated site | place: Philippines: Tuba, Benguet | collected 2017-08-29
TCTGTTCGACCTGTTCCTCGATCCAGATGCTGCCGGCAAGCTGACGGAGCCGTTCGCGCGCGCCATCGCGCCGGCGCAGGAGACCCTGGCGGACGACAGCAAAGCCGCGGCCGCCACGCTGGCGCGGCACGGACGTTCGCGTGTCGAGCTCTCGGCGCGGCGCAAGCGCGAGGCACAGATCGAGGAGGCACGCTCAGCGATTCTCGCGTCGGTGGTTGATACTGCCGCGCAGTTCGCGGCTGTTGGCGTCCCGGCCGGCGATCTGCCGACGCGCCATGCGGAGCTGGACGCGCGCGACTTCGGCCTGACTTTCCTGGTCTCTGAAACATCCCTCAAGCAACTGTTCCCCGATCTCGTGATCGCTGAGAAGGACGGCGACATTGTCAATCCGCCGCTTGGCGCGTTCGAGGTCGTCAAGAGCGACGCCCCGGGCGCGAACGGGACCGTGCACCTGTTCAACCCGCCGGTGCGCATGTTCCGCACGGCGCAGCCCCGCTTTACGCCGCGCCACGTCATCAGCGAGCAGGGGATCATGCTCGACTGGGATCTGGAGCCGGCCTGGGGCGAGTCGCAAGGCGCCTATCACGATCCGGAATTCCATCTGCGCCACTATCGCGTGCGGCGCACGATCCGCGGCCTGAAAGACGAATACCGCGCCGAGTTCGTGGTTAAGGCGGCGGCGCCCACCCGGCTGGCGGTGGAGGACAACGTCACCACAATGACGATGCTGCGGCCCCCGTTCCAGTTCATCGACGACCTGCGTCAGGCGGATCCGGACACGGGGGCGGTCGCGATCCCCGGGGATCTGCGCGAGGCGCTGCTCGGCCTGAGCCAGTTCAGGGAAGGCGAAGCCAATGACGACGTCGACGTTCTCTACGAGATCGTCCCGGTCGACATTGCCGGGACCTCGGACTTCAGCGAGCCCTATGAGGTGCCGATCAGCAAGGCCAAAAAGCCGCTGCCCGTGTCGCCGCGCCAAGCCGTGCTGCAACTGAGCTACAAGAAGCCCGGTTCGTCCGAGGCGCCGTCGCAGCGCTTCCTGTTCACGCCGAAGCCGCCGGACAAGAGCTTTGCGTTGCACTTGCGCATCTTGACCGAGAAGATCGAGGCGCTCGGCACCTATGGCGGCGATGCGCTGGAACAGACCGGCCGGTTCGACGAGCGGGCGATCGAACGGCTCCGTGGCAGCGACGTCGCGGATTTCGTCATCAAGCTGAAACCCGGATCGGCGTCCGATCTGTTTGTGTTCCAGAACGAGGATCGTGATCCCGGCAAGACCGCGGCATCCAACAAGGATGTGGCGCCGTCCGAGGAATCGAAGGATCTGACGCCAGGCTTCTTCAGCGCGTCGATGCAGATGCTGAAGGACGGCAAGTTGGTAGACGCGAAGCTTAGCGCAGTCCTAACCGCGCTCGATGCCGATGACGCCAATATCGCCCCCGGCCTCTCGCGCCGCCTGTTCGTGCGCCGGCTTGCCGGCGAGGACGTCAAACCGGCCGACCTTCACGCATCCGGCGTGCACGGCGAATGGCGCAGCATGCCGGTCAACCTCGTGCTCGCGCGCGATGGGGCCCCGTCAGCCCTGGAGAAGGCGAAGCCGATCAGCACCATTCTCGAGACCTTTGAGCAGCCGCTCGCGCTGCAATTCATGGCGCTGCGTAATACCGAAGGCGACGCCACCTGTGAAAGCGGTCGGCTGCACCTGATCTACCCGCCCGCCCACGGCACGATCGACGACCTCGCGCCTCCCGAAGGACAGCAACCGCAGCCGTTCCGGACCTTGCGCGATCCCGCGCGACGGACCGCGACCCGGCTGAAGTGGCGGATCGACGCGCGCAGCCTGCGCCGCGAACAGGGGCCGGACCATGCGGAGCTCTATCGTTGGGTAGGCGGATATGACCTGCATATGGTCGACCCCGACGCGCTGCCGGCGCTGTCGGACGCGGACGACGTCAAGGCCCAGCTCGAGTCCGCCGCGAAACCGGTCGGCCGGATCGCGCTGATGCCGGCCGCCTTCGACGGCCTCGAGCCGTCCGGTTTCGGTGATTTCGGCCGGCTAGAGGCCGCTTATCCGAGCGAAACCCTGCGGCTTCTCAATCCTCCCAAGGGCGAGCGCGCGACCGGCATGCGCCGCGCCGGCTGGTACTCGTCGGCCGAGTCAACCGCGCTGTTCCCGCAACCTGCACTGCGGCGTTCGCTGATGGCCGATCCAGACGAGGCGCTGATCTCATCGCTGTTCGCGCACGGCCGGCCCGACGCGCTGCGCATCTCGATCCCGGCGTGGCTCGACCAGCCTGGCGATCCGCTCGCCGCCTGGCGGCTCGCCGTCGTCGGCCAGCATGCCGATGGTCTGGGCGAATATGATGGCGATGCGCCCACGGACCTGGATTCGGCCGTAAAGGCAGTCCACTTCCGGCCGGTCGACGGCTTCACGGTCGCGCAAGTGCGCCAATTGCTGCAGAACCTGCGGCTCGTCCCGGATGGTGGCGCCGCGCGCCCGATCGCGTACCGGCAGGAGATCGAGGCTCTGCAGCGGCGGATTGACGATCCGACGCATTTGGCCGCGGTCAGTCTGCGCATCGACGTGCTGCGCGCCCGTCAGGATGCCAACGGCAATTTGACCGCGGACTTCGTCATGGTGACGAGCCGTGAGCATGTGGTCGATCTCGTGCCGGCGCTTCATCCGGTGCTCGGCGACGCGCTCGCGTTCCTCCCCTATGCGTCACAGAGCGCCGATGCCGAGATTAAGGACGGCCGGATCTATCGGCGCTATTCGATCGTCGCCGATCCGGAGCCCGAGGTGAAAGCGAAGTCCTTCGCGGACTGGCTCGACGAGACACCGCCCGAACGGGATCCCTATGGCTGGGGCGCGCTGCGCACGCTGGGGCTTGCGCGCGGGCTGCGGCTCTACGACAGCATGTCGGGCGAGTATCTGCGCGGCAGCGCACTGATGAAACGAGTGCGCGCTGCGATGCGCCGCGCGCTGCTGCGCTATCACGACACCGGCACCGGAGGCCACCAGGAGCGGTTCAACGGCCAACCGTTCGTCGACCTACTCACGAAGCCCTGGGGCAATGCCAAGCTGTTCTGGTTCGACGGCGGCGGCGAGGGCCTGAGCAAGAGCGAGCAGGCCAACGTGATCGACAGCGAGACGCTTGCAGTCGTGCAGATCGCGTTACGTCCGGCGCCCGATCGCCTGGCCCATGCGACCGCGAGTGCGGAGCTTCAGCGTGTTCGTTATTTCAAGATCATTCCCCAGACCGGCAATGAGCAGCGGCCGGAATGGCGCTTGAAGCTCAAGGGAACGTCCGCGGGGCAATGGATCGACGTGCTCGCGCTCGCCGGCGGCATCGAGGCCAATCCGGCCATCCGGCTCGGCGATGACGTGGTGCATGCCTTCCGCGTCTCGGGCCAGTTGCCGCAAGGCGACAGGACCATCGCCATTCTGCGGGTGACTCTGCGGGACGCGACGCCGCTGGATGCGCACGAGATTGATAACGCGCTGACGTTGGAACGCGTCAGCGTGCAGCCGGACGGCACCCTCAGCGCGCAACCCGAGCCCTACACGAGCGAAGAGATCACAGGACCGATCGTGCTCGGACCTAACAGCGACCGCGTGCCAGATCCTGCCTTCGGCAGGTTCGAGGCGCTCAAGGGGCAGGACTGGGCAGACGCGCTGTTCCGCCCGGTGCGCGTGCACGCCAAGCCATTCCTACTTTCACCGGTGCAGGCCTTCGAAAACCTCGCCTATGCACTGGCGCGGCGGTTCGGACGCATCACGCTGCCGCAGGGCATGCCGATGAGCGACGCTCCGGATGCCAAGGAGGCGGAGGCTGCGCAGACCGCGCGCGCCCAGCTTGCGGCCGGCATCGTGCGCTTCTGGACACGCTACCTCGACCATTGCGCGCCGCAGCCCGCACAGCCCGGCGCGATCTTCTTCTCGCTCGGCACGGTCGCAGATCCCGGCATCTGGCGCCGTGCGCCCGATCCGAGCGGGTTCGTGTCCGTCACGATTCCGGATCCCGAGCGCCGCGGGGCACGGCGGAAATTCGCGATCCGTCCCTATGGGCGTTACGACAGCTGGGTCGACGCGGTGAAGGCGCCCAGCGCCGCAGACGCGCCGCCTGATCTCGTCGGCGCCCTGGATGCGGTCGGCTTCGCCAGCCAATTCCTCGACGTCACGTTGCCGCGCACCGAGCCGCTCGAGAAGCCCGTGATTCTCGCAGCGCAGCGGCGCCCGGCCAGAGACGACAAGGATCTGCCGCGCATGGAGATCGTCGTGGCCCATGGTGCCGACATGGTGCTGGCGCAGGCAAATCGCCGCAACGATGCGCTGCTCGCGCCGCTCGGCATCTCGGTCGGCTATCGGCGCGAGTTTCCGCATCAGGCCTGGATGAGCGGCCTTGTGAAGGAAGGTCAGGGTTACAACGCGTTGGCGGCATTCGGCGCATCTGATGCCGACGCGAACTTCGCCTTCCCGGCACTCGGGGAGGCCTACGCGGAGGCGCGGCTGGTGGAGTTGCGCAAACTGGTGCCCGATGCGTGGCTCGGATCGACGCTGGTCTCCGCGGCGAGTCTGCCGTATTTCTTCCGGACCCATGCGCTGGTCCACATGAGCGCCGGCATCATCGTGTCGGAGACGACGCGTGCGGTGTTCGAGGAAGGCTTCGCCGAGCCGCACCTGCCATACCGCATCACAGACGGCTACGATCAGCGCTCCCGGTCGGCGCCGCCCACCTACAAGGTGGTGGTGAGCGAGGCCGGCGTGACCACGATCATCTTCGACCTGGCGCTGCACCGATTCATCGACTGCATGTCGGCGCGCGAGGCGGTGCTGTGGTTCGGCGCTGCCGGCCAGCATTGGACCCAAATCCGCAATGTCGTGCACCTTCCGGAACCGGGTGTCAGTTATCGCATCTCGATCGACGCCGCGCTCCCTGGGAGCGGCGAGGTGGTCGCGCGCGCCGGCGAGTTCGATCTGCTGCCGGTGGTACCGAAGAAGACGGACGAAAGTTCTGCCTATCTGGTGCAGTCGAGCGGGCAGTTGCTCGTGGCCGCGGCGCATGATGGCACCAAGCCGCTGCTGATCACGCCGCAAGGACCGGGCGACGATTGGCGGCTGCAGCTCGCCGCGGTTCCGCGCGCTGCCGACGCGCTGCGGCCGTTCATGCAGGAGATGGATGGCGATCTCCTGACGCTGCTGAAGGTGTGTCTCGCGAAGATCGTCACGGGCAACCAACTGGTGACCATCGACGTGCTGTCCGACCACGTCCTCATTTGCGACTGGCAGCCGGCGGCGGCGGAGTGGACGCCGCTCTGGGACCTGGCGATGGCGGCGCTGGCGTCTGCGCCCGAGGCGCAGAACATGCTGCGGCAATGGCAGGCTCCGCCGCAACAGGGCGACAAGCTGACTGTGCCGCTCTCCTATCCGGCGTTGAAATATTCCGACGCGGTGCAGCGCCTCTACGACCTGTGCAAGAAGTCTCCGCAAGCGATCGGGCGTGAATTGCTCATCGTGCGTCCGCTGCCCAGCGACGAGGACCTGCGCGGTTTCGCGCCGAGTGCCGATCCGACACCAATTGAGGCCGAGCTGTGGGCGCTGCTGCTCCACGTCGCGGCCGAGCAGCTGTTCGGGCCTGGAAGAAATCCAGTGGTCTCGGCCAGCAAGGGAACGCTAGCGCCGCTGCACCATCCGATCGCCCGCCGCATCGAGGGAGAGCTCGAATGAGCGAGACGAGCAAGATCGCGGCGATACGCATCGCCGGCGGTGAGAGCGAGCCATTCTATTCGGCCAAGCTGCGCGTCTTCTACCAGGACAGCGGGACCCAATCGGATCAGATCGTCAAGGACGTCGCCGGTCTGCGGGTACTGCTTGCCGACGCGGATGCGCGGAGGGTCGAGCACGGCGACTCACATCAGGCGCACCTGCCGCTGATGCTGCGCGGCTATGTCCGGCCGCAGGAGCACAAGGACGGCGCCAATCACGGTGTCGAGCTGCGTCTGGAGGGACAGGGGACGTCGTTTGCCGGCACGCTCGTCACCGACAAGCCGGTGAGCGATGTCATGCTGGTGCCGATCGGCGGCTGGCCGCAGAAGCTCGGTGCGGACATCGAGCTTCCGGAGCTGAGACTGACGGCCGGCCTGGTTCCGGCCGCACTCGCAGTCGACGGTCAACCACTGCAGAAGTTCCTGAAGCTTGCCACCAAGAGCGGCAGATCCACCTTGTTCGACGGCTTCCAGCTGGAGAAGCTTGCGAACAAGGTACTGCCGCTGACATTGGTGCCACACGGCATCGAGCTCGAAGGCGCGTTGCCGGATCCGACGCGCGACCTGTTCGATTCGCCAGCACCAGCAGCGCGTATCCGCGGCCGCTTCCGCCTCGAGCGGCGTCCCGGCCGGGAGGGTGAGGCCGGCTATTGGCTCCGCCTAATCGCCGGGCATCCCGATGCCCCCGAGGCCATGGAGGAGCTTGAAGCGCGCATCGCCCGCGCGTTCGGTAGTCTGGGCCGCGAGAAGAACGCCCCCCTGGCCCTCCGCTTTGACCGCCGCCCCGGCGTGCCGCCGCTGCTCTGGCCGTTGAAGATCACGGCGACCGGATTGGCATTAATCAAGACCGGCTCAGCCGACTTCGTGATGGGCATCGAGCCATCCGCGATCGACGCGCGGGTGCGAACCATCAGCGGCTTTCCGGGCGACTTGCCGGGCATCGCGGCGATCCACGGTGAGTATCTCGCGTGGTCCAAGACGTCGGACGGCTTCGAGGTGGTAATCGCAGCGGGCCCCGACACGGCAGAGGTCCCCAAAGTCGTCATCCAGCTTTCCCGAGGGCCGGACGGATGGAAGGCCGATCTCGAGGACACCTTCGCGACGCAGCCGATCGACGTGCCGCTCGATACGGCTGCCGCGCGCCTGCTCGCCGTCTACAAGAGCGGGAAGGTGGTCGCGGCGACGGCGACGCGTCCACCTTATGCGTTCGTTCCACTGGCCGATGGCTGGCTACAGCTCGAACTCGCTACGGCGCGCAAGCAGAACCTGCCCAAGGTGGTGGCGCCGCCGAGCGCCATGAGCGGCCGGATCGTCGCCGCCCACGGTACCTCTGCGGACGGCCTTCGCGGCATCGTTGTCGACGAGGCCGTGCGACTGGAGCTGGTCATGCGCTGGCGCAAGCTGGAGGGGGAATTCCGTCCCGCGAACGGGACCCTCGACATCCGTGGTGCGCGAGGGCAACTGCGCGGGTTCGTGTTTGTCGCCGAGACGTCGCCAACCGCTGCGGAGGCGTTGCCGGATCTTCGCCGCGGCCCGGCAGCGACCCGCGACCTGCCGATCGCGTTTAATTCGCCGCAGACCGGGCTGGTGTTGAAAGGGACCTTCACGTGGAAACCCGACGGGTGGACGCTCGACGTCGCAGATTTGCTGCAGGTTCTTTCGTCCGACAGCGAGACAGCGCCGGAGCCGTCTCCGGGCGCTACGCTGCGCGGCTATGGCTGGCAGGTGCCGCATGACCGGCCGTTCATCACAAACCATCCCCTGACGCGTGCCGCGGTCACGCCTGCCGAACCTTCGGTTTCGCGCGGACTGCTGCGCTATGCCTTCGAGGGGGGATTCACCCTTGCGAACACTTCTGGTAGCGAGGCCCCGGCGCTCAAGGTCAAGCACCCGCCGGCCAGTCCAGTTCAGGACGGAGAAGATAGTGCATCGTTCGTTGCCGACACACTCGTGTTGACCACGCTGCCTGGCCCGGAGTTTGCGCCCCAGAAATGGCCCAAGGAGGAAGGAAAGTTAAAGGCTGCACTGCGTTACGATCTGCCGATCCTCGACGAGCTGTTCGCTTGGACCGATCCGCCGCCGCCGAAGACGGGCGCCATTTCGCCGCCGGCCGATGCAGCGGGCGAGGGCCCGATCGTTACCGCGCTTGATCCGGTCCGCCTTGAGGAGGTCTGGCGGCAGAACCGTGTGCGGATGGCGCTTACGCATACGCAGGACGCATTCATGACCGGCTGGGTCAAGGTCGGCGACAACCACGACCAGGACATCACGACGCTGGTGCAACCCTACAGTTGGAAAGCCGTCGAGGTGAAGTTCGACCTGGCGCCGCGCTGGGGTGCCTACGAGCTCGCGGGCCGCAGCTACGCGCTCGACGAAGCGCTCGCGGGGCTGCGCGATGAATTCGACATCGTCGACGACCAACTGAAGGCGGGGGGAAAAGCGATCGTCGTGCGCGGCAATGCCGCGAGCCTTTTCGAAAGCTCCGATCCCAAGCTGGTATGGGATTCACGCGGCACGGGATTGGCGCGTGCGGCCGCGGACGGTATGCGCCCAGTCGGACTGAACGACGTCCACAACGACAGGCTGCGCAAGTGGCGCGGTGCGCTAGGCACGCTCAAGCAAGTGGAGCGGATCGAGATCGATGGCACCATTCCGTGGATGAAGGCGGCGCGACTCGCATTCCACGTTCGCGATCTGCCAATCGAGAACGGCGTGTTCGACGGCGCCACGAATCCAGTCGAGAACGCTCCTGGTACCGTGGGGCAGGCCTTCGACCGCGCCAGTTTTCCGCACGCGCTGCACGAATGGCGGTTGATGGAGGAACCCGCCGCGCCGGCCGCGACCAAGGAGCCGAAGCCGTTCGATCTACGGTTCGGTCCGTTCCTGTTCAGGCCATTGCGGCTGTTGCGCGTGGAACTCGACGCAACCAATGCGGTCGGGATCATCAAGGTCATCGGCAGTCTGCGCATCGGCCGGCGCCTGAAGCCGGACGCATCCTCTGAGGACGAGGGCCCATTCGGTACTGACCGAATCTACGAGCGCGCAGATCTGTTCTGCCTGACGCTCACCCGCAAAGGCGGCATATGGAGGCCCGAATGGGCCGGCATCGCTTTAAAGCGCACTGAAGGTCAGCCGGCGAAGCTCGTGTTCGAGCCGCGCGAACCGAAGGTTTCCTGCACTGTGCCGTTGACGGTCGATGCCGCCGACGGCATCCCGTCTTCGGGGAGTGCGCAGATCGACGCAACGGTCGTGCTCGACATTGTGAGCCGCAAGGTGCGCTTCGGGGCACGCTTGTTCGGCCGGATCTGCGAGTTGGAGTCGCAAGCGACGATCGGCGAGCAAATCGAATTTGTTTTCGAGCCAAGTGGTCAGGCCGCCACCGCGTCCCACGTGCTGCTGCGCGTCGACGAGATCGTTGTGAAGCTCGGCGCCGACAGCCAGTCGATCCGTATCGACGGTGCGTTGCAGGTGATGCCAGAGAAGACCAAGAAGCCCGACCCGATCGACAAGCCGGAGGAGGCGGCGGCCCTCCTCCATGTCGGCAGCGAGGCGAGGTCGTTCCGCTGGCTCGATCTCCCGGCCGCGGACACGATTGAGCCTTTCGAGCTGTCTATCGACCACGCGTCCGGCCGCGTCGGTGTCGCGTGGAAGGGAGTCTGGGTGCAGACGCGGCCGCTGTTCGGCCTCGAAGCTCCGGGCGGTTGGGAAGTGCGGGCGCACCTCCAAGTCTTCTTTGCGAGCCCCGAGATGCTGCGAGCGCTGACGCCGCTTGCGGCTGGCAGCGCCTGGGCGCGCATAAGCGGCCTCGCAGGAGGGACAAACCGCATCGATCATCGCCTGCGGGCCGATGCGGACGGCGCGGACCATCATCTCGACGTGACCTGGAAGGCGACGTTCACAAGCCCTTTGAGCTGGCCTGTGAACGGCTTGCACCAGGCCGATGGCAATGCGTTGCCGGATGCGTGGCGCTCGCCGGCGCACGCTGACAGCAAGAAAGCGGGCCGCAGCCGCAAGATCCAGATCAAGACCGACAAGGCGCTGACGCATGTCGTGACGGCGCACTTCCGGCGCCACCGGATCGAAGCCGCGCAACTGTTCCGTGTCTCCCGCCGCATCACGCCGCGATCCCAAATCGGGCTCCTTGCCGAGGTCTATCAGACGCTCACCGGCAGCGAACGCAGCGCGACCTTCACGACACTCGATCACGTCGCGATCACCTCTTTGCAGTTGATGATCGATACGGGTCAGGCCTACGGCTTCGCGCCGCGCTATCCGGGGCGGCGTTACCGCGGACAGGACACCCACACAAAGGTGCCGCATCCGGGTCTTGTACAACTGCCCTGGGCCGTGTCCGGGTTCTTCGACGAGGCGCTGATCCGCCTCTATGCAACGACCACATTCGACGCGCAGCGCGATGCTCCCTTGTTTCTGGGGGGTGCCGCGACGCTGTTCCCTTATCGGATCGGGGCCGAGCAACGCGCCGTCGCGGCGGTCGTGCCTTGGGCTGGACTCGATGCCAAGCTGCGTCAGGCGTTCAAGCCGCTTACTCAGGCCGGCGGCACGTGGGAGGTTGCGTCGCCCGACCTGTGGGGTGGCAGCGCCTATGTCGGACCGTCGACACAACGTGCGATGGTCGTTCCGAGCCAGTCGGAGGCCGCGCGGATCCTCTCTGCGCTCGGTGGCGCCGGGTTGGTGGCAGCGCCCGATGAGACCAACGGTCTCGCGCGGGTGATGTCGGTCGAGCAATTGTTCTTCGAGAACCTTCGCACAGGAAGCAATGGGCAGCTCGAAATTGGCAGCGATGGCTCTTCTGCCGACATCGAGGCCGCGCCGTTCTTCCTGCGTGCCCTGATGGCGATCGAGGCGCGCTGGAACGCGGCGCCGGCTGAGAAGAGGCGAGCGGTGTGGCGCGCGTTGTCGCTCCATCCTGCGTGCGGCAAGGTGGGCGGCACGAAGATCAATCCGGTCATCGGCGTCGAGATCAAGGCATTGCCGCCGCAGGCCGTGGGAGCACGCGCAAAAGTGCCAGCGGATCTGGTCGCGCTGTCCGCGCGACGGGCCGCGCAGGATTCTGCCTACCGTCTGGTTCAGGCGGATCTTGCCGATGACGCGGGCGACCTGAAACCCCGCGCCGAGTTGGTCGCCCGAGCTCGCGATCTCGACCGCTTAGCCGAATGCGCGATCCGCGAGGTAGATATCGACGGTGCAATGCCGGGCATCACGGTCGCGGAGATTCCCAGTCCGCACGTCCTGCGAGGCAGCCGCAGCGGCATTACGATCGATCATCCGGTGCTCGCGCCGTCGCCGTCGCTCGGTTGGCCGAGCCTGGAGCAGCTTGATGGGCTCGACAAGCTTGCGCCCCTGCTCGGCGAGGAACGTCCAGTGCAGTCGGCGGAGGCCGGCTTTGCGGCACGCTTCCGGCAGATCGGGCTCCCCGGCCACGTCACTAAGACCATGAGCTATCTCGGCTTCGATCATCGCGTAACCTATCAGCGCGACCTGCGTGTGCCGTTCGAAGGTCCCGCGGCGCGGCATCTTTCGCCGGTCAATACCAGACTGCGCGCCCCGCTCGACGCACCGGCAGATAGTGGACCGATCCTTCCTCCGTTCTTCGAACTGGCCACGATCGGGCGGCGTCCGGGTGTGTTCGAGGTCGTGACCGCGGCCGTGACCGTTGCGGCCGAGAACCACGCGTTCGATCGGGAGCACGCCCGATTCGGACGACCCGCCAATTCGGGTCCCGTGGTCGCGCATCAACTGCGTACGCCGCGCTCGCCCGCGCTTCCGGACGATATGGCCGACATCAAGGCGGCCGGGCGCGAGAGCGAGGTCCTCAAATTCAGGCGGCGCACCTATCTGTCGCTCGCCGACGGAAGGCGCGCTAATCCGCAAGGGCCCTTCATCCTCGACAAGTTCGGCGCCTTCGCGGAGTGCGCCGACGTGGTGCGACAAGAAAGGGGCGACGAGCACCTTCGGGTCGTCCTGTCGCTGACGGGCGTGCCGGGTGCACCGTCGGCGTCCGTCGGACTGCTCGGCCCGAATTGGGATGGCTTGCTAGCGATCAAGGTCGATGCGGTAGCGGCGGGCATCAGCAATACCAAGGCTGCGCTCGATACCTTGATGGCGATCCGCACGGTACGCCTGGAGATCGGCGCGGCGTCGTTCGACATGAAGGACAAGACGTCGCCGGTCGTTGTCTGGCCCTCCTTCACCTGGACACTTTCGGCGCAAGACCAGTTGCCGAAAGCCCGTGATGCTGTGCGCCACGCGACCGTCGATGTGCCGATCCGGCTGGTAATCACGTTCGGCGACGTCGACCCCTTGCCGTCGGCGCCGCGCCAGAAGGCGACCCTGCCGCTTGCCCTCGATCCGGGGGACCGGCGCGTTCTGCGCAGCCGGGCACGTACGATCGCGTTCGGCGATCCATCCTATGACCGTCAGTTGGGCAGCGCGGCCGAAGGGGACATCAAGCAGATCGGCGGCGCCCGCGCGTTGCTGTCGGTCGACCGGCAGGAGTGCGATCCGGGCGCCACGCTCTATTTTGCCTGCGACACCATCGATCCGCTGAGCGGACTGTTTGCGAGCGGGTTGCCGACGCCAAAGTTCATGGTGCGCTTCCGCCGGTTCGGGCGGCCAAATCCGGACGGCACCGCGCGCGCGCCCGAGAATCTGGTCGTTGTTGGCCGGGTTCCGGACGAAGGCGACAACGGCTACGAGCTCCCACGATATCAGCCTTACGAGCTCGCGCTGCCCCTGCTGCGCCGCGTCGGAGCCGGTGCGGAAGACGTTTCGCCGCTCCAGCCGGGCGACCGGCTTGAGGTCAGAGCGGACCTTACCGAAGCCGGTGAAACGAAGGGGCTCGCAGTGTTCGTCAATATCGTCGCGACGCCAGTGATCGCGCCGCCGCCCAGCGTGTATTCCGTGCTCGAATCGACCAGTGGCACGAAACCAGTCTCGCGCGTCGTACTGCACGCCGCGGCACCGCTGCCCCAGCACATCGAGTTTCCAGACCTGAGAGACGGCTTGGCTAAGGGGTATGTGAATAGGCGAGCGCTCTTTATCTGGCGGTTCACCCGCATTGGCTCCGATGATCGCGAGATTGAACTCTTGAAATACGACAGGTCGGGTGGCGCGCAGCTGCCTAGATCTTGAGGCCTGATTTGGTTGTTGCAAATGGAGACGCAAGTGGTCAACCGCAACTCAGATAATGCGCCAAATTTTCTTATGTATTCGTTTGTCTTTGGTGTCTGTGTCCTAATCGCGGGACTCGCCGGGTATTGGCTAAAAGGAAATCTGACATTCGTAATACCTGATGCAGCCGGCACTTGGTTGACGAATTTTTGGGGCCGGTTTCAAGTTCTGTTTATCTTGGCTGTTCTAATTGAACGATCAGTCGAAACGTACCTCAACGCAACACGACAAAATGGGGAGGAATTCTTCGACGCGCAGGCCGGTGTTGTCGTGAAGACTCAGGATGCCAAGCAGCCCGCTATGGTAGCGGCGCTTGTGCTAAGCGTCCTCGTGGCGTTGTCAGGTGTCCGGATCATCGAAACACTTGTCACGCTTGATGGTAGCGTGGGAATTCTCAAATCGGCTTTATGGTACGGAGTTGATATCATGGTGTCTGCCGGGCTAATGGCGGGTGGCGCAGACCTCTTCCATAAGCTGGCCGAGGTCATTACGAGCGGCCTCGATCGCGTGCGTTCTAATTTGCGAGGCGATTCCCGCGGTGGTGTTGCTTCACGTATCGATGCTCAAACTTTCCAGGTGCTGCGTCATCAATCGTCTATTGCTCAACTTGCCAGAGTGCTGCCCAGTAAGACGTATACTATTAACATTGTGCGACCGGTTGGTGCAGACATTCAAGAGGGCACGATTGAATTCAAAGATGGTGGCGTGACGATCAGCGCCACCTGCTGGTGGGACAAAGCCAACCGAATCGATGCGGGCACGTACACGCGCTGCTCGAAAACTCACATGGCAACGCTTGGGATCGAAGCGATCTATCTACCGGACGCAATATCAAAGGTGACCGGGGCCAAGGAGATATTTATTCATCGGGGCGCCAGTCCAGCGAACTCCAACGGGTGCTTCGCCGTCGAGACAAACGCGTTCGCTACGCTATGGGAACATATCAAGCCTTTGAATGGGCAGAACGTGACCGTCGTCATCAGGGATGTCTGAAGTATGCCTTGATGTAGGCGAAACGTCAGCGTCGCTATTGCTTACATGAGGCGATGGCGCTTCGCGCCTCGGCGGGTGTCCAGAACAGCGTTTCATTGAGGCAGTCGTCCCGCAGCAGCCGATGAGGCTTTCGACGGAGGCATTGCATGGGTTGGCCTGGAGCGATGTCGGTTAAGGTGCTGGAGACGAAGTCGAGATTCCATCGGGCGTTGGACGGCACGAGAAATTGCCGCCAAACTTGCGCAGCCCGTCATGAATAGCTCCCAAGAGATCAATCCCATGGCCGCGTAGCGCGCCACGCAATAGGGAGGGGGCCTTCACCTTCTCCAGTTTCGAAAATGGTCCCCGGACCAGCTGGAGGATTAGTCGGTTCGAACGACATCAACTCAATAGCACGAGCTCCTGACTCGCCCTTTAATGTCGCAACAGCGTTCTTTACCGAAAAAGTTCCTCTCCTCTCCCCAAAGAATTTGCCCCCCCCAGGTTCCATGGCAACCCAAGTCCCTGCTGTAACCCAATCCCCCGGGGTCAGTGAAATTGTTCCGGCATTAGGGCCCGACGGATGGACCCGCTTGACATACACAACTATCGAGGGCGGCGGCATCGGCCTCTCCATCACCATGTTAGCATACATTGCCGTCGTCGCTCGTGATGTCAATGCAGTATACGTTGGCCTTTGCGATGCGGACCCGAGGCCCTGCACTTAGTATGTTGCCAAGGGGAACTGAATATCGATGGAACAGGTTTGATGTACAAAGGCGGAAATATTATAGAGGTTCCGTTTGTTGATAATAGTGGTATAAATCACCTTGGTCTATGGTGGAACGGCCCTTACTGGAGGCGGGATGAAGGGAGAGTGGCTCCGAGAATCGCGGGATATCGCCATCGTGTTCGTCCATGGTGTGCTTTCATCCGGTGAGACCTGCTGGCGCAGTGACGGCGGGACATTCTGGCCTGACTTGCTGCTTGCCGAACCGGCGTTCGAGGATGTCGGCGTTTATCTTTATTCCTATCGCACGACCTTCTTCAGCGGGACCTATCGGCTCGGCGACGTAGTCGACGACCTCAAGGAGCGGATGAAGCTTGATGGGTTTTTTTCCTGCCGGGCGGTCGTTTTCGTCGCCCACAGTATGGGCGGGATCGTAGTTCGAAAGCTGCTGGTCGAGCGGGCGCAGGACTTTTCTGAAATCGAGATCGGTCTTTTTCTGGTTGCATCGCCCTCGCTAGGGTCGGACTATGCCAATTTCCTTGCTCCGCTGGCGCGCCTGTTCGGACACAGCCATGCGGATGTGCTGCGATTCTCGCAGGAAAATGCTTGGTTATTGGATCTCAATAAGGAATTCAAGAATCTGAAGGAAAGCGGTAGGTTTTCCTTGTCCGGCAAGGAGTTGGTCGAGGACGTATTCGTCGTCCTGCCGGGCCTCATCAGGCGCCAGGTAGTCCAGCCTTTCTCGGGCGCCGTCTATTTCGGCGAGCCTTACAAGGTCCCGGCAAGCAACCATTTCTCGATCGCGAAGCCCGAAGGACCCAAAGCGATCCAGCATTTGATGCTTCTCGATTTCATTAAGTCGGTACGGTCGCGCATGTCCGTGCCAATCGAGAAGGAGCTGAAAGGGCGTCTCGACCGCCGTCTGGCGGCCTGCCTCGAAAATGGCGTGCCCTTTCGCAATTTTCACAAGCTCGATGCGCTATTGTCGATGCGTAGCGGCTTTGCACGCATTTGCATCGATCAGATCAAGCCAGGCGGCGCCGACGAGGTCGCCAAGTGGCTCCAGGATGCTATTTGCGAGCAGCTTAGCCGAGAAGCCGACGCCGGCAATTCGACTGCTTCTCTGGCGGAAGATCCGACGATGCAGCATGCAGCCGCGATCGCCTACGCAGAACGGGCGGCGTCTATCGATGAGCGGCACCTTTTGCTTGCGATCCTTGACGAGAAGGAATCTGGCACAGTCATCGAATTGTCCGCTTATCTTAAGGGTAGCCTCGACCTCCTGATTGCAGTGGTTACCAAGGGCAGGCCTCATGCGGCCGAGCTCGGTCGGACCCCGGTCCGCGGTTTGCCCAAAGATCGTCGACTATGATCCTGCGCGGACTTCGCTCGCTTGTCGGCCTT
>VFQR01001668.1_pt1 | contig 16062 bp, 15 predicted proteins | sample 3512321 | NCBI WGS metagenome assembly VFQR01 (sample SAMN10412374, study PRJNA504923) | tailings metagenome | isolation source: Relicate 3 Philex TSF1 revegetated site | place: Philippines: Tuba, Benguet | collected 2017-08-29
CCATGACCACACGAACTGTCGAAACCCCCAACCCCGCCACACCCTCCGCCAGCTTCCCCCTGGTCCCCCTCCTGAAACCCGCCTCCGGCAACCTCACCCTTACCGCCACGGTTTACCGTGATTCCGGTGACGACACCCCCACTCTCGTCACGGTGAAAGATCAAACCGGCGCGACACTGGGATCAACCACCCTGACCACACCACCAGGAAACCTGACCGCCAACATCTCGATCCCGGGAACAGCCTCGGAAACCTGCGAGATCGAACCGGTAATCACTGTAACCCCGATCGCAGGAATCAATATCGCTTGTTGTGAGTTCCCGATACCGGCCACCCTCACCAATCATGTGACGGTTTCAGGAACCGGCACCTCGGCAGACGGTACACATTCCTACACGTTGGTTTACACCGAGGAAAACTCAAGGGTGACAGATCCCGGCTGGTACCCTCCCGATTATGAGACGGAAGATGACAACGGCACTGGTGTAACTACGTATCCTTGCGGCACAATATTTTTCTACTGTTACGGGCACCTGCTATCAAACTTTTCCTATCAGGCGATCTGTCCTTCGTCATCCCATATGGTGGGAACGTTTAATGTCCAAAGCTGTAACCCCTTTTCCGCTACCTGGTCGATGTCCTCTCCGGACGGAACGATACAAGTTGAGGGTACGATAAGCTAATACTCTACAATGTATGGATATGCTCGTTGTAATTCTATCTGTCCGCGTCGGTACAACATGACGCCGGGCATTCACGCATCGCTTCTCCACCAGGATTTTGATCCGACAGCTGAATTACCTTCGCCTGCTCGGGAGACGCAGGGTCGAATATGTCGCCAGTTTTCGAGCGCCCATCTGCGAGCATTTCGTTGAAAACCTGCCGAAATGCATCGATTCCACCTGAATAAAATCCGAACCAACTCCCAACTCCCAACTCCCAACTCCCTCCTGACCCATTTCCATCCCCACTCCCTCAACCCCGGCCGTCATCCCTGGCGGTCGGTCTCTTTCTCGTCGAGCCTTTTTTAAACCTTTCCCACCACACACTTATCCATTCTCTCTTTCCCCTTTCAAATCTCCTTTTCGAGGCACTCTGCCATGTCCAACGAACGCCATGTTCTCACACCCAATCCCCCCACCAATGTTTCCTGTCTTCCAATGACGCCGCTCCTCAAGCCCTTCGCAGGCGATGCAACGGTCGAAGTCACCATCGATCGTGACACCTCCTATACCGGCCCCTATACCGTTCAGATCCGTCGTCAAGGCGTCACCATCGCCTCCACGACGATCGCCGCACCCGATGTTCAAGAAACTATCTCACTCAACATCCCTTCCACACAACTTACAGGCTGTGAACTCAAACTCGAAGCCTGCGTCGCCTCCACAATTGAGGTCTCCTGCTGTCCTTACCCCATCCCGGCAACACTGAAGGCCAAGTTTCAGGTGAAACGCGACGGTAGCACCATTGCATCACCCGAAGTGAATTTGGACTACTTCACCAGTATGCCCGAAGATGCCCGCTATGGTGGCGGCGCATTTCCCGGCTATTACGGAACAACGCTCCTGAATATTCCCTGCCTGCTGGAAAATGTCCAATTGCAGATCTATTTATTCTGCGATGGCGATGAGTTCTTGTACGGAATCATGACGGTTCATGGAGATGATAACGGCGAAATGAATGGCCCTGGCCCAATCCCTATTGTTGGATGCTCACCATTGTATCTTGAAGAACTGAGTACCTTGTCGTACACAGTCTATTGTTATGAAGTGACTTCGAATCTGAGTATTGTCAATTTCCATATCACGGAATAATCACAGAGTATCCGTGGAAACCACGTCAAGGGTAGCGATCTTCAACTCCAGCCTCTGTCACGAGTGGCTGGAGTTTTCATGTCCGGAGTGAAGCAGGTTGCTCATCCCTGAGCGATCTGCTTCTCAGTGGCACAAGAGGCCTCGCCTCCCTCAACCATAACCTCTCTACTCTTCGATATTTCAGCAAAGTGCTTCTTCCCACACCCCTGCCGGAGATCACTCTCCGGCAGGGGTTTTCATCCTGCCACCTCTGCCGCCGCTCTCAGGAGTGGATTGTAAAGTGCGTCCATCCAGAATGACGGCTGTGGGCTCTGTGCCGCGATTGGCAACCAGTCGGATAATGACTCTTAAATCATGCGTGATGGCCTCGAAGACTCCAGCATTCAGCCAACGCCGGACCTGCTGATCGACGGCATCCCATGGAGGAACGTCATGAGGCAGAAAACGCCACTGGACACCCGTACGAACAAGGTACCTGAGTGCATTGAACATCTCTTGCAAAGAATGCTTTCCTTGCAGAGCAACCTCGCATACGAGAGCCAGATAACCCACCAAAAACTCCCATTTGTCATCCGTGACTTCTGTGGGATAAGCCTTCCGGGATGTGTCCATGGTCGCTAAAGGAAAATGCAGCTCTCACATAAGTCCATAACAGGCTATGGACAATCTACTTTTGCTCTTCATCGGCTTCTGTCTCTTTTTCACTGGATTGTCTGGAGAAGAAAATGGCTGATATCATCATGCCTGAAATCGCTATTAGAATGAGCCATTTCGTCACCTCTAGACTAAAATGTTTCTTTTCTCTCATTTCTATCAGGAGCAACCATAACCACAATCCCCATTTATTCATCAGAATACCCTTTCATAAATTCAGAATCCGACCTCGCTGTATCATCCGGTCCGCGTCACAAAATCACACGGCGTCATTCTCCAGGGAATGATGCTGTGCTCATCAACCCACTTCGTGGAGTCAGACCAGCTCTCTAAGGGACATCTACCCGGGAAAGTCTTTCACTTGAGAGAGTGAGACACCCAGAAAACCACTTCGCAGTCCACTGTTACGCAGCACACGGTTCGCCTGCATATTGAGCCAAAAGAACGAAAAGACGCTCAGAAGCGGAACCAATGCCAGTAATGGAGCAAGTGCGGCGAATAGTGAAGCGATGGTCTTCCACACTGGAAGCTTGATTACCAGGCACAGTCGGATGATGGCGGCCATCTGTAATAGCAAGACCATGATTCGAAGTGGCCAGAGAATGAGTAATTGTGGCCAAAAAAACATCGCAATCGGGAGGGGCAGCAGAGAGAGAATCAATAGCTTCTGAGCGATGACAACGTCTCTTAAAATGATCGACTGTTTCTGTGCTGACGCCATTTGGCGCGTCACCTCAACGGGACGTGTTGATGAATTGAACTGTTGCCGAGACTTTTCTGGCAACTCGAGCTGACGTCCACTCGCCCGAGTAGTTCCCGAAATCATCAGTTTCAACCCACATTGAGGACATGCGGGCGGCAATCCAGTTCGAATATCGTTTGAAGAGATTGCATGCGAACATTGAGGACAGTTCATGCTTTGAATTGGCGATTTCTGAGAACGCGGACGGGCCGTGGCACTTACCTTAGCGACGGAGTTATCTGTACAAAAATCTGGCCAATGTGATACCGGTTTCCAATCATCGCCGTTCTTTGGACAAATCAGATCCGTCGATTTGATTTTCCCTGCACGAATCAACGCATGAAGCTGTTCTGTTTCGAAAGGTCCCGCCCGTTTTTGCCCCCGACTGCAATACCATGGTCCAATTGTTGACATGTTTTCAGCTCTATCGATAAAGGAAAGATGCATGACTCATCATCTGGATTGATTGGCTACTGCTCTCCAGGGAATTTCCTGTCTTTTGGAGACCAACAGAACCGTCATCAAGGTCAGGAAGACCAGTTCAATAGATCCAATCAGCAATGTTGACATGTCAATAAGAACCTCATAAGTCGGAGTTGGCTTAACTTCAACAGCTTCCAGGTTTTGATAAATCACGATTACAAGAATTATGAAGAACATGTAGAGACTCCAGGAGCCGACATATGTCGCCAAGGCCATCCATACGGAGCGGCGATCATAAGTATTTAGAAGGTAGCCTGTGATCAGCCAGCCCGCCGCAATGATCGAATTGAAGAAGATCCCTACAAGTGTCATCAAATTATCCCATTGGTAAACGACTGAATCTGGAGGCGATTTGGGTTCGACCATGATTGTTATCACAACATTCATAAGCCAAAGAACAGGGTTTATTACCAAAGCATAAAATGCCAGAATGCGAACGATCTGTATGGGTGGCAACAGATGCCCGAGAGCGCTCTGATTCTCAGGCGGCACGTTGGACGAACGAGGTGCTTCGATGCAATGTGGGGCCAGCTGAGGCCATTGACCTGCAAGTCTCCATTCTTTGCTTCCCACGGGGCAGAAATGCTGGCAGGCCTGCAGCATTCCCGACCGTAAAGCGGCGGCAACATATCCAGTGCTATATGGACCAGTCACAGTCTGATCGACAGCAACCCACCATCGATCAGTCTCTTCAGGAGTACTCTCGGGCATGATGTCTCTTTATCGATTCCAGGGGGTGAATTCGACGCCGTAACGCTGAGAGAGTTCTGCTCGAACAAGAACTGAGCGATGGAGTGCATCACTCAGCTCCCGCTGAGCGTCCTTCGTTTTGGCGGCCATTTCCTGGGCTTTGCCAAAAGGATCTCCAGTAGCTCCTCGAACGAAAGCTTCCAGCACAATTGACGGATCGTTAGATTCCAGAAGGACAGCCAGGTACTTTCTAAGTGCTTGACTGAGGTTCAATGCACACTGAGTTGCAGCAGGGTCGACATTGACCACCGCCTCCCTTTCAAGGACATCAATAAGCCCTCTCAGGTACTCCTCCTGATCACTTACATTCTTTGTCGGTGGAGCGTCATGAATCCAGCTGGCTAACTTTTCCCAGTAGTCATAAGTCGCTTGAGGCACGGGATCGTTAACGGCTTGTTGCTGAGAAGCATCCGTGTAGAAGCCAGATGATGACGTCGTCTCACTAAGATTTGTGTTAGATCCTGATGTAACTCCTGACACTGGCATAATGAGAGCCAGAAGACCGCACATCCCAATTAACAGAAGCCCCAAGACTCCAATGGCCGCGCAGCCTCCAACAAGCATTGCATTCCATTCAATGGTTTTTGGCGCGGATGAATGTAACTGTGGTAGGCGAGGAGGCTGGGGCGACGATGCTGACGCGGAAAATGAAAGTTCAGGCAGACTGCTGGCTGGTTGCCATTTCTGACCGTCCGCCGAAATACGGGTTTCCGGCCTCAACGCACCTTGTTGAGACAGCTGTTTTAGCTCCTGAAGCGTCATGGGCCCCAGAACGGCATTGTCCAGATGGACGAGCCATGTTTGCATCGCAAATACCCCTGGCAGAAAAAAGAGAGCGCCGAACCACGACCGCTCTCTCAACCCCCGCCAAGGGGCGTACAAAACAGTACATGGCCGACGCCCCCGTGCGGGGGCGCGGTCCAAGCACTGCTCTTGTACTCAAGGGCTTTACAGCCCAGGTTGGCGGTTTTGAGAGAAGCAGTTCTTGACGCTCGCGCGTCTTCACGATGTAACGAGGCCGCATTCACGCAACCTCGGGAACAGACAATTCACTCCGTAGAAACAGACTCGCACCGCCACACATGACGGTTCTTCAAAGAAAATCTATCCAACTGTCAATCATCCTGCCAACGAAAATCTGTTCAGAATTTCAGAGAAACATCGTTGGGAAACGATAATCAGAGCGGCAACATTGAAGACGGGCAGTACCCGCGTATCGTATCTTGACTCTTCATTTCGTTGCCAAAACGGAAGTAACACTGCAGATTCTTAGTGTTTACTGAGTAAGCAATTGTGGATGTGCTCATCATGGTGAGACATCACAACGAAGCCGTATGGACACTCAGAACGGCTTTGTGAGTAAGGATGCGAGCCAGAGGAAGCCCGCGAAGTTCGCGGCTTTCTTATCATAACGGGTGGCGATGCGGCGAAAGCGTTTTAAGGCTCCGAAAAACCTCTCGATCACGTTCCGATGCCGGTAGTGCTCCTTGATGCACTGCTTTCTCGCCTTCCGGTTGCCTTCTGTTTGATGCAGGCCTGCGCCCTCATTCGCTTCACACACAGCCCGATCGCGTCGCTGTCGTAGGCCGCGTCTCCCAGCACGTGATTCTTACAAAGACCTTCCAGCTGTTTCTCTCCCCCAAAGAATAGGGCAGATGGGCGTCACCCACCTGTTCCGGATTTTCCCCGGCCTGACGGCGCCCCGTCGCAGCAACGGGATGAGCTTTGACCGTGGTTGAGTCGATTTGGACTTCCTCCAGTTCTGGATCTTGCAGAGCCGGGGCATTTTTTGCCAAGTCCCTCTCTCGCACCAGCGGTCGTACCGCCTCCAAACCGAGTTGTGCAAACCAAATCGCTCGGGGAGATCGGCCCACGAAATCCCGGTTTTGAGCACGAAAATCACACCTTCGACAAAGAGTAGTGGTCCACCTCGACTTATTTGGTGTATTTTGTTGAGATGTCACGGAGGTTCAATTTTCCGAGCAAGGAGGCTCACCCATGACTGGTTCCATTCCTCATCAATTTCCTGACTTTCTTACGCCCGAACGGAGACAGAGATTTGACGAGATTTGTCGCAATGGCCACGCACCTGCCAAGAAGATCCGGCATGCTCAAGTGCTTCTTCTCAGTGACAGGCATCGGCCGGGTGGACGGCTCACGGGCGGAGAGATCGCCCGCACTCTGGGCATGCATCTCAACACTGTGGCCCGCATTCGTAAGCGATTTTTCCTCGAAGGCGAGGCTCCGGCTATCGAACGGAAACAACGGACGACTCCGCCTGTACCAGCGATTATCGATGGCCATGCTGAGGCCCATCTCGTGGCGATCTGCTGCAGTGAACCTCCTGAAGGCCGAGTCTGCTGGACCATGCAGATGCTGGCTAATACGCTCAAGGAACGCGGTATTGTCACGCAGGTTTCTGCGGAGACAGTACGACGTGTTTTAAAAAAAACGAACTGCAACCATGGCGGAAGGATAACTGGTGCATTCCTGAAGCCGATAAAGCACGATTCGTTGCTCAAATGGAGGATATTCTCGATGTGTATGCTGCACGCACACCGAAGAAGAACCGCTGATCAACATGGACGAAGCCAGCAAGCAGTTATTGCGGGATGATATCCCTGGCGAGCCAATGATTCCCGGTCATCCTGCACGGGAAGACTACCATTACGAACGTCGAGGGACACAGGCACTGTTCATGTTCTTCAACCCGGTGAGTGGTTGGCGACGGGTGAGTTGTCGGGATTCCCGCACACGCGTGGATTGGGCCGAGGAAGTCCGCCGACTCCTGGAAGAAGATTATCCGCGAGCGAAGAAGATCAAACTGGTGTGCGACAACCTCAATACGCACAGCATCGCCTCGTTGTACGAAGCATTCCCCGCCAGTCAGGCCCATGCGCTCAAACAACGTCTGGAGTTGCACTTCACGCCTCGCAACGGAAGCTGGTTGAATGTGGCCGAGATCGAATTGAGTGTACTGAGCCGTCAATGCTTAAATCGTCGAATTGGCAGTGCTGAAGAATTGCGTGCGGAAACGGCGGCATGGCAGGCGGAACGAAACCAGTCCGCGTCAAAAGTGCGATGGCAATTCACGACCGCAGACGCCCGCCGCAAACTCCGCCGCCTCTACCCACAACTTTAGCCGAGGCGGACCAGTAGATTGTCGGCTGCTGTACGACCGGGATCGCCAGCTTTGCCGGGGCAGAGTGGTTCGATGCGCTTCCAAAGCTCATCCGAAAGTGCGTGTCGCTTGAGCATAATCCCTCCTCCATGAGGGTTTCATCTTTCCAAAATATATGGTTTGACAACAGAATCGAATGTCCATACGCCCTCGCACTCAACTGGCTCCGTTAATCCGTGACATGAACCTGTTGATACTTGCCTGAGATGTTACGGGAGAGATCCTGTACCTGCCCCACGTCAGTCGGGTGTGAGATTAGATCCATCTGCGACGATTCCACCCGATTGCACTCTTTACAGATTGACGGAAGCAGCGAAGGTTGTGGGGTAACGTCCGTAGAAAAGAAACACTCGATGCTTTGCGCGCCAAAACAGCAAAATTGGCCTTTATTGGTGGCGGCAAGAACGCGCAAGAGATGCAGAGCCGCGTGGAGTTCGAAAAGTAAATCGGACCTGACCTGGATTGCACGACAAATCCTGAGATACTCCATGGCAAGCGGATCTGGAAGTGGGTTCTGCTACTAAAGAATTCGCAGAGAATATGACTTCCCATCACGAGTTGTGTCCGTAACATGGCAAGTGCGGTGAGGGAAAGCCACATAAACCAACGAGGAGACGATGATGACAGCTAATGTACCTGCCGAGGCAGTCGCTGAAGAATTTTGTCGAATCCTTCGCAAATGGCTGACACCGGAAGAAATGGCCGAGATAAACAGGAGAAATTCGACGCCTGAGTATTCTGTATGTTGCGCGAGCCATGATTTCTGTGACCCGAATCAGGCGATGATTGACGCTCTTTCGATTTTCGGGTTGGAATTCCATCCGTCGATGTGTGATTACCTCAATGACGTGTGGACAATCGCACGTAACTCAGGATTCAGAGATATCCCGATTCAGAGTTCTTCGCATTAAACCAGCAACGCGGTTGAATTATCCGACAGATCGAGCAGAATGGCAGAGACAATGACAATACCGGTGATCGATCTCTTTGCAGGTCCGGGGGGGCTGGGAGAAGGATTCAGTGCTTTTCACCTCGACGGTGGTCACCGTCCATTCCGTGTGATGCTTTCCATCGAGAAGGATCAGCACGCTCATGAAACGCTCCGTTTGAGAAGCTTCTTTCGTCAATTCATACCCGCTGATGTCCCTGAGGTCTATTATGACGTTCTTCGCCAAAAGGTTTCCGAAAAGGCGTTGCCCGACAGGCTAGCAGAATGCTCAGCCGACTTGCTGAAAAAATGGATGGCAGCAGAGAATGAGGCCATGCGAACGGAACTCGGTTCTCCAGACTGTGATAATGCAAAAATCGACCGGAGAATTCGGTCCGCAATCGGTGGCAAGCAGTTCCCCTGGGTACTAATCGGCGGGCCGCCCTGCCAAGCTTACTCAGTAGTCGGACGTTCGCGTAACAGAGGCGTTTCTAAGTACAGCATAGAGAATGACCATCGCTCTTCTCTTTATCGAGAATACCTGCGAATTATCGCTGAGCATTGGCCTGCCGTCTTTGTCATGGAAAACGTCAAAGGGCTCCTTTCAGCAACGGTACAGAGTCAGAAGGTATTCGACCGGATCATTTCCGACCTTCAGTCGCCTCGCGCTGCTTTCGGGCATCTGACGAAGGTTCCGTCAGCGCAGCGGTATCGCATTGTGCCCGTTGTCCAGCATGACATGCAACTCTTATCCGATGGCTTCCATCCAACCGATTTCGTCGTCGAGTGTGAGAAGTACGGAATTCCTCAGGTGCGGCACCGAGTCATTCTCGTTGGAATCCGGGAGGATCTCGGGAACTTTGAGTTTCCGTCGCTGACCCCGGCGCCGAGCCCAACTGTCAGCGACATTATCGGCGATCTCCCGAGATTGCGAAGCGGCATTTCGCGAAAGCGAATTGGAGGAAAGTACTTCAAAATGCAGGATAGTCCGGATCTGTGGATTCAGTCCATCGTCGGACAAACCGTAAGGAATGCATCTGAAGGGGAACGCAGGTGGTTGAAGTCGATAGGAAATGGCGGCGAACCTGAGGTTTATCGGGAGATTCTGAAAGTCGTTCGTGGTCTGCAATCACCACCACATGATCGCGGCAGTGAGTTTATCTCCATCTCGACACCTGCAACAGAGAACTCCAGCCACCGGTGGTACGCAGATGGTCGGCTGAATGGTGTGTGCAATCACACGACTCGCGCGCACATGGAGAGTGATCTTGGCCGCTACTTGCTCGCAGCCTGTTACGCGAAGGTCCACCATGTATCACCCAAATTGAGTCAGTTCCCCGCAGACCTTCAACCTGACCATGACAACGCTGAATCAGGCGACTTTGAAGATCGCTTCCGGGTTCAGGTTGCTGGGCGGCCAGCGACAACCATTACGTCACACATTTCGAAAGACGGACACTACTTTATTCATCCAGACCCGTCCCAGTGCCGCAGCCTGAAAGTTCGGATTGCAGCTTGATTGCAGGCGTTACGACAGCGGAACGAAAGAACACAACGCATGGACCGAGCCTACTATTCAGCTTCAATTGACGACTTGATAGACGACTCTTCGGACGAGGTCCTTGGTCACTTGGTACGGCGAGCAGGGGAGGATGGCGCAAGTATCGAGACAACACAGACCGATGCCTGGCTAGAACAGATTGCGATTCTCAAGCTGGCGTTTGCTCCATATCGCGGCCGCGGTTCAGTTTATTTCGAGTTCTCAATCCCACGACTAGGCAAGCGAATAGACCTTCTCGCATTGATCGGCCCGGTGATCTTCATCGTTGAGTTCAAGGTCGGTGAAACTGAATTCAAGCCCGCAGCACTGGATCAAGTCTGTGATTACGCACTTGATCTCAAAAACTTCCATGAAACAAGTCACTCTGCTCCAATCGCGCCGATCCTAATTCCAACGCAGGCAAAACACGCGACCACATCAATCGCCTTTACCGCTCACGGCGACCGCTTGATGCTTCCGATCAAGGCGACACCTGCCACGCTCTGCGAAGTAATCCAGCGAGTGCTGACCTTCGCAAATGGCGAGTCAATTAACGGAACGACCTGGGAAGCTGGCCGGTATCGCCCGACACCGACTATCATCGAAGCGGCGATGGCGCTTTATGCCGGGCATAACGTCGAAGATATATCAAAGAAGGATGCCGGCGCGGAGAATCTTGCTGTTACTGCAAGTACGATCAACGGAATCATTACTCAGTCAAAGGCGAACTCTTGGAAATCAATCTGTTTCGTTACGGGTGTTCCCGGCGCGGGGAAGACACTTGTTGGCCTGGACATCGCAACGAAGCATTTCGACAAGGACTCAGAACTGTATAGCGTGTTTCTGTCGGGTAACGGCCCACTCGTAGCGGTGCTTCGGGAAGCGCTCGCAACGGACAAGGTCCGCCGAAAGAAAGAACGGGGAGAACCTTTCAGGATCGGGGCCGCACGAAGTGAAGTAAAAGCGTTCATTCAGAACGTGCATCACTTCCGTAACGAATGCCTAGTTGACACGGCCCACCCTCCGATTGAACATGTCGCAATCTTCGATGAAGCGCAGCGGGCATGGAATCTTCATCAGACCGCCCGCTTTATGCGTGATCGTGGTCACCCCGATTTTGCGATGTCCGAACCGGAGTTTCTCATCTCCTGTCTTGATCGGCATCCGGATTGGGCCGTCATCATCTGTCTTGTCGGCGGCGGACAGGAAATCAACACCGGCGAGGGCGGTATTGGTGAATGGCTCGATGCACTCACGCGATCGTTTCCCAACTGGCGAAAATTTATCTCCTCGCGATTGACGGACTCGGAGTATGGCGCGGGAGAACTCGTTTCGCGTGCACGATCACTTCCAAGGGTGACAGTTCAGGACGATCTGCACTTGAGCGTATCAATGCGGTCATTCCGAGCCGAGAATGTCTCTCTTCTCGTCAAGCAAGTTCTTGATCTCGAGCAGGAGTCCGCGGCGAAAACCCTCCGCGAGTTGCGGGATCGATATCCGATCTTTGTCACTCGCGATTTGGCGAAGGCCAAGGAATGGCTGCGCGTGACAGCGAGGGGCAACGAGCGCTACGGAATGGTCGCCTCCTCATACGCGTATCGTTTGAAGCCTCACGCAATCGATGTCCGGCTTCAGGTCGATCCGGTGCAGTGGTTCTTACATGAAAAAGACGATGTGCGCTCGTCGTACTATCTTGAAGATGCCGCGACGGAGTATCGCGTTCAAGGGCTGGAACTCGATTGGGCATGTGTCACATGGGATGCGGACTTCCGTAGAGTCCGCGACGGTTGGGAGCATTGGAAATTCGTCGGTAACCGCTGGAATCGTGTCCGCTCGCCTGAACGTCAGACCTATATCAAAAATGCCTATCGCGTGCTGCTCACCCGTGCAAGGCAGGGAATGGTGATTGTTGTCCCCGAGGGGCAAGACATCGATCACACACGAAAGAAAGAGTTTTACGATCGGACATTTGACTACTTGCACTCGATCGGATTCGACGTTCTGTAGGGAATACAAAATAATCTAAGGAGTTAGACGCAGTATCGGATTGACGAGGGGGTTCTGGGGCGCGACAGTCAGAAAGACCGGCATCTGGATCAGGCCAGCAGCCTGCTCGGTGTCGGAAAGCTATTTGGTCAGCCTCTGACAATTCACTCATTGACGAGTAGCCTGGAAAATGGCGATTTCCGTGCACCGAAAGCGGATACAAGTGTCATGATTGGTGGAGATCCGGTGATACTCGTCATCAAAAAGAATGGAAGTGTACTTCGGAATCTCTTGAGGTGGGTGCTCCACGTCCGCGGCGAGGATCTTCCAGAAGAAAACCGGAAGATAGTCCGTGGCGTTCCATTACTAGTTATTGACGATGAGGCAGACAATGCGTCTATCAATACAAAGGATCGTAAGGGAAAGCACGTCGATGACAATGATGTAACCGCCATCAACGGCAGCATCCGGGAACTGCTCGACGCCTTCGAGAAGAGCGCTTACGTTGGATATACGGCTACTCCATTTGCCAACATTTTCATAAATCCAGACGCCGAGACACCGCGGCATGGGGAAGATCTGTTTCCCAGAAGTTTCATTCTCAATGTATCGCCGCCATCAAACTACGTCAGCCCTTCGCGAGTTTTCGGGCTGGATGGCGATGCTGATGCAGGAATTGAATCGCGAAAGGAGCTTCCGTTAGTCCGTCTGGTGAACGACCATGAATCCGTCTTTCCGGGGAAGCACAAGAAAGATTTACACATCAAGGGGCTGCCAGAATCGCTCAAGCTGGCCATTTACAGCTTCATTCTCGTATGTGCCGCGAGACGGGCGCGTGGGCAGACAAATGTCCATAATTCGATGCTCGTGCATGTCACGCGATTCATTGACGTACAACACCAGGTCGCTGGACAGATCCAAGGGCTAGTCGAGTCGATCCGGCGACGTCTTACGATGGGAGAAGGTGACCGCCAGCAGACGCTGGCTTCGGAACTCGAGCGGATCTGGCACAACGATTTCGAGCCGACCAATGAAACGATTCGAGGCTCCTCACCAGACGAAAACCTGGTCCCGGTCAGCTGGAACGAAGTGGCTGCAGAGCTGGGCGAAGCTGCCGCCCGGATCGAGGTCAAGGAGATCAATGGACACGCGACTGACGCTCTGGATTATGTCGCGCACAGGCAGGGGTTTAACGTCATAGCAGTTGGAGGGGACAAGCTGTCACGCGGTCTTACGCTGGAAGGGCTGTCAGTTAGCTATTTCCTACGTGCTTCACAGATGTACGACACGCTGATGCAGATGGGCAGGTGGTTTGGATATCGCCCTGGTTATCTTGATCTGTGTCGCTTGTTCACGACCGATGATCTGCGCCGTTGGTATCGGCATATCGCACTTGCCGAGGTCGAGCTGCGGCGGGAGTTTGATCGAATGAAGGACGCCGGGCTGACACCTCGTAGGTATGGCTTGCGCATTCGCCAGCATCCCGGTGGGTTGCTGGTTACAGCCATGAATAAGATGTCACATTCGCAAATGCAGCGTCTGTCATACGCTGGACAGCTGGTGCAGACCTCGCATTTCTCCACCTCGCCGGATGTCGTACGTGGCAACAAGGAGGCCGTCGAACGGTTCCTCAACAGTCTGGGTGACCGCAAGCAGGTTACAGGTGCATGGATTTGGTGGGGGGTAACCGCTGATCTGATTGTCAACGATCTGCTGACTTCCTATTCGGTTGCGTCTGAGGCGTGGCGTTTTCAGAAGCCAGAGATGATCGAGTTCATACGACGCCAGGCAGCTAATGGTGAATTGGTAAACTGGACTGTGGCTTTGATCGATACCAAAGGGAACGCTGGGACATTCAACATTGCAAACTGCAGCGTAGGGAAGGCAGAACGTTCGCCTGAATCTGGCTCGTGGGCCAACGATGCTATTCCGACAACCTATCGAACAGGAAATGCAAACATTCAGAGTCCATCTCATCAGGCACTGGACCTTTCAGAGATCGTACTCAATCAGCCCCTGCTTGATCATCTCCTCGCCAAAAAAACGGAAGAGGATGGGGAAAGTCTCTTCGATACAGAGGAGTCGGATCTGCTGAGAACATGCCTCGCGCAGGGAGTGACATTGCACGAGGCCGCTGAACGCCTTACGTCACATCGTAAGGCTTCATCCGACGACGTCAGAAGTACGAGAATCAATGGCGAAGTTACACGGAATCTGCGACCAGCCACTCACGGACTCCTGCTCATCTACCCGGTTGTTCCAAAGGAAGGCTTATGGCCGGAGGACCGCGATCCATTCATGGGCCTCGCGTTCAGTTTTCCTTCCAGCCACACGGCCAGAGCCGTCGAATACCGAGTCAACCGCGTGTGGCAGGATACATTCCAGGACAGTGACTATGTCGATGGCGATGAATGAACTGTGGTCTGCCATGGACCACGATGCAGCTGCAGGAAAGTCCGACGAAGCAGGATGGCTCTTAAGGCTGGCCCGCCCTGAGGTCGGCTGTCCACTATTTGCAGCCATCGAAATCCCGTCCCGTCGACGGGCGGTGCTACTGCGGTTGCCAGTTGCTTCCGTTCCCGCCCAGCGACTATGGCCGAGCTGTAAGGGGCTTGCACCATTGGCTCTAAAGCTGGGGGGAGATGAACATTTCGGAGTTGCACTTAAGGATGAGCGTTTCCGTGACGTCTTCAGCTCGCTGGCCGAAGATCTGGTGAGGCGTGTGTCCGAAGCGGCGACATCGGCTGAACAGTCATCTGCGTTTCTTGGCCAACTGGCCCGCTGGCAGAAGTTTCTGACAACCTCTTCAGAAGGGCTTTCCGATGAGGCCCAACGGGGCCTGTGGGGGGAACTCTTTTTTTTAAGGGAGCATCTTCTCCCGCAACTTGGCCCGTCGGCCGTGAATGGGTGGAAGGGAGCTGAACACGCACATCAGGATTTTCAGTTCGATGGCGGTGCTGTTGAAGTCAAGACAACCGTTTCGAAGCAGCCACAAGTAGTGCGTATAAACAGTGAACGACAGCTGGATGGCCATTTCTGGCCGACTCTGATTCTGCACGTCGTTGCGATGGATATCCGCGATGGGATTGGTGAGACGTTGCCGGGGCTCGTCAATTCCATTCGATCCGCGACGAAAGCCGATATCACTTGTAGAGAAGCATTTGAGGATGGACTGCTTAAGGCTGGCTACCTTGATGTTCATGCTGCACGCTATGCCGATCGCGGCTACGTGGTGCGGTCGGAAACTTCACTGCATGTAACTGATGCATTTCCGGCGTTGACAGAAAGAAATCTACCTGTTGGCGTCTGCGATACAACGTACGGTCTGGCCATCGCCGCGTGCACGGCGTTTACGATGAGCAGTTCGGAATTCAAGGACACGTTGTCTGCCATCAACTGTGCTCCTCAATCATGAGAATGGACGAGTGATGAGTGATCCTCTTACGCATACTGAACAGTTTGCAATCGACCTGCACCAGGAAGTTTTGTTGAAGGCCGGTAATGATGAGAACCCGCAAATGCGGGAAGATGCCTTTACCGAACTTGTATTGGAACTGCTGAACGAGCATAACGAATCGGACGGGGCAGAAGTCTGCTATCACGCAACAGGTGGCCGTGGAAAGATTCCGGCCGCGAAAGTCAATGCTTGGTCAATGTCGGGCGACGGAGCCACACTCGATCTTTTCGTCGTCCATTATCTGGGAACCGGCCGCCCCGAGACGGTTTCCCGGAGTACCGTCGTGGACTTCTACAAGCTCTTGCGAGGCTTTCTACGTCGATCGCGAGATGGGTTTCATGTTCAACTTGAAGAGTCGCACGAATCCTTCGAGGCCGCTCGAAGAATCTTTGAGGCCAAGGATACGTTGACAACCGTACGGTTGTTTTTGCTGACCGACGGGATCGTCAAATCCCTTGAGATTGATCAGGAGCAGCTTCCGGGACTCGAACTGCGGTATGTCTTGTGGGACCTCGAGAAGCTCAGCC
>VFQR01001669.1_pt1 | contig 16059 bp, 10 predicted proteins | sample 3512321 | NCBI WGS metagenome assembly VFQR01 (sample SAMN10412374, study PRJNA504923) | tailings metagenome | isolation source: Relicate 3 Philex TSF1 revegetated site | place: Philippines: Tuba, Benguet | collected 2017-08-29
GTCGAAGATCATCGAGTGATCGAGGCGTAAGGCGGGGTCAACCCCGCCCTACGGGCGCGCGCGGGGGATGACCCCGCGCGTTTTCTTTTGTAGAGTAACGGAACCTGTGAGGGAGGCACCGATGGACCTTACGATCTGACCTGCGTTTTCACCCGAGACGAAGATCAGCGAGGTTCCCTCCATGCCATTCCTGAATGCGGATGCCGTGCATCCCCTGACATTTCCCGACGGAACGGTGCATCCCGACATGGTGCATCTGGCGCGTGTCATCGACCATCCGAACATCACGGTGGGCGATTACAGCTATGCCAATGACTTCGACCCGCCTGCCGTGGCTGGCTGGGCGGCGCGGCTGGCGCCCTATCTATACCCCGGCGCGCCGGAGCGGTTGGTGATTGGGCGCTTCTGCCAGATCGCGCATGGCGTGCGCTTCATCACCGCATCGGCCAATCACGCGATGGGCGGGATTTCGACCTATCCTTTCGGGGTCTTTGACCCCGATACGATCGAGACGTTCAAGGCGGGGTTCGAGGCGCTGCCGGATACGGTGGTGGGGCATGATGTGTGGATCGGGCATGGGGCGCTGATCCTGCCCGGGGCGCGGATCGGGAGTGGCGCGATCATCGGCGCCGGGGCGGTGGTGGCCGGGGAGGTGGCCCCGTTTGCGGTGGTGGCGGGCAATCCGGCGCGGGTAATCCGGTATCGCTTTGCGCCGCAGGACGTGGCGCGTCTGCTGGAGATCGGCTGGTGGGACTGGGCGCCTGCGCGCATCCGCGCGGCGCTGCCTGCGTTGCTGGCGGGGGATGTGGCGGCGCTGGCGGCGTGCTGATCGGGGGCTGTGACAAAATCGGGGGAGAGGGCCGGATGCCTGTGCGGCCCCCCTTGATTTCCCGCCGCCCATGCCGTAACCCCCGCGTCAGGCCTAGGGGTATAGCTCAGTTGGTAGAGCATCGGTCTCCAAAACCGAGGGTCGCGGGTTCAAGTCCTGCTGCCCCTGCCAGGCCTGAAGCGGGATGTGATCTGGCGGCGACGCCCTGCCGGACAGCCTTGGAAGCGCCCCGATCTTTCCCTTTTTGCAACACCGCTGCGCCGTGTGATCGGCCATGTCCGGCGTGACACTCCGGTCAGGTTGTCACGGGGATCGGTATGTCTGGTCTGTTTCGGTTTCTGTTCGGTTTGCCCTGGCCCATCATGGCGCTGTTTGCGGCGGGGTTGTTCTGGCTGGCGCAGGAAAGCCATCAGGGCGCCACGCGGTTCGAGGCGGCGAAGGCCGAAGCACTGGCGCAACCGATGCCCGATCCCGTGCCCTTGCAGGATTTCACCTCGGCGGATCTGCATGCGGTGGACGAGGTGCATGTCACGGCATGGATCGACCCGCAGCACAATTACGAACTGACCAAACAACGCAAGGGCACCGATACGGTGCGCCGCATGTTCGTGCTGTTCGGTCCGGGCGATGCCCCGGGCGGCCGTGTTGCGCGGGGTGTTGTCCTGCTGCCGCCGGCACAGGTGGATGCGTTCCTTGAACTAGTCATTGGCCATGTGGCCGATATGACCGATCCGCGGTGGCCCTTTCATCTGAACGGTCGGCGGGACACGGCGCCCGACCTTTCCGACATGGTCGATGATGCGTTGGAAGAACGCGGTCTCTTGAAGGCTGCGGACTTCATGGCTGTGGACCCCTTTCTTTACGGGCGCGAGGCCGGATTGGCGCCCGATCCTGGGGCACCCATGCGGATCGCGAGCCTTTTCGGCGGGGCGGGCCTGGTCTTTGCCTTGATTGCGCTGGGCAAGGCGCTGCGGGGCAAGCCGCGGCAGCGCGTGGTGCGCCCTGAAGTGGCGCGGGCGGAAGTGACGCATGCCGCGGGTGAGACAGGCTTGCGGGAACCGGTATCGGCGCCGCAGGGAACGCGGTCGCTGCCTGGCCCGACCGACTTCGGCTATACCACGCTGCCGACCCCGAAAGCGGAGACATGGTCGCCTTTGGAGGCGGTACGGGCAAAGCAGCAGGCTGCACAAGGTGTGGCGCCTGGCGCGGCCCCGGCTGGAACGATGCTGCGCGAGGTTGCCGCGAAACCGACTGTCGCCGCCCGACGGCGCGGCGTTTCCGCGCGCAACCTGTTCCTGGCGCTGGGGGTCTATGCGGTGATCGCGGTCGCGGTGAGCGGGATCGGGGGCCCCTTGATGACCGGTCAGATGGCGGAGGCGCCGGTGGATGGGATTTTGGCAACGCTGATCGCGCCCAATGCCCCGCAAGGGCCGGATACCGCCGAAGGGAATCTGTCTGTCCAAAGGCCGGACGCGCCCCTGAAAGACGGGCCGGTTCAAGGGCCGGTTCAAGCGACTGCGCTTGAGGATCGGGCGGATGGTGACGGTGTGGCATCGATGGAGATGGCAGCACCGATTGCAGCCGATGCCGCCTGGCCGACCTGGGTGGCGCAGGTGATGCGCGGCGATGTGCCGACAGAGTTGCGCGCGCTGTTCGGGCGCTGGGCGTGGGTTGTGACGGTCGGGCTTGTGATGTTGCTGTCTGCGCTGATGCTGGTGCGGCGCAGACGGTCGGGCGCGACGGCGGCAGGGCGCGATCCGTGGGACAGGCTTTCGGATCGCCTGCGCTAGGGTCCGTTGCGCGCAGGCGGGGCGGGTTCGGGCGGCTTTGGCTTGAAATCCGGGCGCGGGCGGCGTATCTGCCCTGCAAACCTCATGCGCGGATACGTGACCCATGGCCAAGACCAACCCTCTGACCTTTCTGCAGCAGGTGCGAACCGAAGTCGGCAAGGTCGTCTGGCCGACCCGGCGCGAGGTGCTGCTCACCACGATCATGGTCTTCATCATGGCGGCGCTGATGGCGACGTTCTTCAGTCTGGTCGATCTGGGCATCCGCACGGGGCTGCGCGTGATCCTGGGATGATCGGGGTGCTCCGGGGCCAAGGGGCCCGGATTTGCCTTGAATTCGGCGGGGCGGGCCTGTAATTGCGCCCCTGATCAGGAGCACGGGCGCGCAGCGATTCGAGTTGCGCGCTTTGTTCTGTTCTGGAAAGCACTGAAATTTCAGGGGGATCAGCCCCCGCAGACGCAAGGTGGATGAGGCATGGCGAAGCGCTGGTATTCGGTGAGCGTTCTCTCGAACTTCGAGAAGAAGGTTGCCGAGCAGATCCGGACAGCCGTGGTGGAAGCCGGGTTGCAGGACGAGATCGACGAGGTGCTGGTGCCGACCGAGGAAGTCCTCGAGGTGCGGCGCGGCAAGAAGGTGACGAGCGAGCGGCGCTTCATGCCCGGCTATGTGCTGGTGCGGATGGAGATGTCGAACAAGGGCTATCACCTGATTTCGTCGATCAACCGGGTGACCGGGTTCCTCGGGCCGCAGGGCAAGCCGATGCCGATGCGGGATGCGGAAGTGAACGCGATCCTGAACCGGGTCGAGGAAGGGCAGGAGGCGCCGCGCAACCTGATCCGCTTCGAGATCGGCGAGAAGGTGAAAGTCACCGATGGGCCGTTCGAGGGCTTTGACGGGATGGTGGAAGAGGTGGACGAAGACCACAGCCGCCTGAAGGTTTCGGTGTCGATCTTTGGCCGGGCGACCCCGGTCGAGCTGGAATTCACGCAGGTCACAAAAGGGGCCTGAGTGTTTCGCGTGGGAGGCGAGCGCCCGCTTTGGCGGGTGACGGACCGGACCACTAAACCGCGCCCTCTGGCGCTGTGACAAAGGAGATGGCCCCATGGCCAAGAAAGTTATCGGCAGCTTGAAGCTGCAAGTGAAGGCCCAGCAGGCCAACCCGTCGCCCCCGGTCGGTCCGGCTCTGGGTCAGCGCGGGCTGAACATCATGGCCTTCGTGAAGGAATTCAACGCGAAGACTGCTGACATGGTTCCCGGCACGCCGACGCCTGTCATCATCACCTACTATCAGGACAAGTCGTTCAGCCTTGAGCTGAAGACGGCGCCTGCGTCCTTCCTGCTGAAGCAGGCGGCGGGTCTGCCGCCGGTGGGCAAGCGCAACCGCGCGAAGGGTTCGTCGAAGCCGGGTCGCGAAGTGGCCGGCACGGTGACTGTGGCGCAGGTGCGCCAGATCGCCGAGACGAAGATGAAGGATCTGAATGCCAATTCCGTGGAAGCTGCGATGCAGATCATCCTGGGTTCGGCAAAGTCCTGCGGCATCGAAGTGAAGGGCTGAGATCATGGCAAAGCTGAGCAAGCGCGCACGTGCCGCGCAGGACGTTTTCGGCACGGCTTCGAACCTGTCGGTCGAGGATGCGGTCGCCCTGATCAAGAAGGCGGCTTCGGCCAAGTTCGACGAGACGGTTGAAATCGCGATGAACCTGGGTGTTGACCCCCGCCACGCGGACCAGATGGTGCGCGGCGTGGTGCAACTGCCGAACGGCACGGGCAAGACCGTGCGCGTGGCGGTGTTCGCCCGTGGCGCCAAGGCCGATGAGGCCAAGGCGGCCGGGGCGGATATCGTGGGTGCCGAAGACCTGATGGAAACCATCATGGGCGGCAAGATCGAGTTCGATCGTTGCATCGCGACGCCGGACCTGATGCCGCTGGTGGGCCGTCTGGGCAAGATCCTCGGGCCCCGCAACCTGATGCCGAACCCGAAGGTTGGCACCGTGACGATGGATGTGAAATCCGCCGTCGAAGCGGCCAAGGGCGGTGAAGTGCAGTTCAAGGTCGAGAAAGCCGGTGTGGTGCATGGCGGTATCGGCAAGGTGTCGTTCGACGCCGACAAGCTGGCGCAGAACGTGCGCGCCTTTGTCGATGCGGTGAACAAGGCCAAGCCGTCGGGGGCGAAGGGCGCCTATCTGAAGAAGGTGTCGCTGTCCTCGACCATGGGGCCGGGCGTTTCGGTCGATCTGGCCTCGGCCACGGCGAACTGATTGACCTGACGGTCCCTAAGTTGATTAAGTAGGGGCGGGCATCCGGTGACGGGTGCCCGCTTTATTTTGCGTATCGGTGCGCGTTTGGCCCCGAGGGGCGGAGGGTGCGGGTGACGGACGGTCTGGCAACGGGCGAGATGAGGCCGGAACGCGGCAGGATCGCCGTCTATTCCTGCTATTTCGGGCAGTATGAGCCGTTTCATGGCGGTGCGGTCGGGCCGGAGGGTGACTGGGATCGCATTGTTTTCACCGATCATGCCGATCTGGAGGCGCCGGGCTGCCGGGTGGTTCGGCTGGAAGCCGGGCTTCAGGGGTTCGAGGGGCTGACGCCCAAGCATCTGTCGCGGCTGCCGAAGCTGTGGCCAGAGCGGTTTCTGGCGGCCTATGACTGGGTGATCTATGTGGACAACCGGGCGCGGCTGGACCTGTCGCCTGTGGCGTTGGTCGCGCGGCTGGAGGCGGCGCGGGGCGGGGCGGCCCCGGCGGGGCGGTATCTGGTGCGGCATCAGAAACGAGGGTGTTCCTGGCGGGAAGCGCAAGTCTGTCTGCGGCAGCAGAAGCTGGACGATGCGGAGTATAAGCGTTTGCGGGCGTGGTTCGCGCAAGCCGGATTGCCACGCAACGATGGGTTGTTCGTCAATACCGCGCTGGTGCAGAAGATGGGATCGGAGGCGACGGCGCGTCTGAATGCGGCCTGGTTCCGGGCCTTTGTCGAGATTGCGGGGCGCGATCAGGTGCTGTTGCCGAACCTGATCCGGGTGATGGACCTGCCGCAGCCGGAGATCGGGATGCCGCTTTCGGATTTCGTGACATGGCCGGTCTTTGGCTTTCAGGTGCGCAACAGGTTTCAGAAGGGCTTGCCTTTGCCGGAGGGGTGGGATGACCCGGACCGAAAGGCGCAGGTTGAGTTGGCGGCGGCCTTGATGGATGGTGACACTCCGGCGTCGGGGCGGAAGCAGGAGGTGCAGGTGCAGGATTTCAAGCGGAAACAGAAGCTGGAGGACCGTCTGGCCGAAGAAGAAGCGCGGCGTCTGGCGGAGGGGCAGGTCATCGTCGGCGAAGATGACATGAAGCTCTATCGCTACGGCGCGGAGGGCGAGGTCGATCTGGACCTGTATCGCAAGGTGCAGACCGAGGCGAACAAACTGAAGATCAAGAACCAGTTCGTGCCCGAGGATCATATCGCGATCCTGTCGCGCTATATTCTGGACAAGGGCGCGCTGCCGGTGTCGGGCATCTGCCACGGCACGCGGCGGGGGAATGAGCAGATGTGGTTCCGCCAGTATCTGGGCCCGCAGGCCGAGGTGTTCGGGACCGAGATTTCGGATACTGCGACCGAATTTCCGCATACGATCCAGTGGGATTTCCACGAGGTCGATCCGGAATGGGTGGGCGCGATGGATCTGGTCTATTCAAATTCCTGGGATCATGCGCATGATCCGGAGCGGGCCTTTGCGGGCTGGATCAGTTGCCTGAAGCCGGGCGGGTTCCTGATGCTGGACCATGGCTGGAACTATCTGCCCGACCGCGTATCGCCGATGGACCCGTTCGGGATTTCCGAGGCGGGACTGGTGAAGATGCTGAACCGGCTGGGGGCGGACAAGGGATCTGTGGTCGAGGTGATCGACGGCGGGGCGCACAAGAAGCACCCGATCCGCACCGTGATCTTTCGCGCCCGCGCCTGACGCCGGCCCCTCGCTTGAACGAAAGCATGTGAAGCGGGGGCTTGGAAAGGGCGGACGGAATGGATATTGACCGCTGGTGCCCCGCCTGCGTGATTCGTCGCGCCGGTTGGGTATACTTTGTCCGAGACGGTGGGTGCGGGGCGAAAGCCTTGCTTAATTTCCCTCCTGAGATGAGTGAACGAGACGGATTTCCGGGGGCTTTCCTCGGGCGATCAGGACCTCGGGACATCATTCGGACCCGAACGCCCCTGCTTGCGGGGGCTTAAATGAGCCGGGGGGAAACCCCCATACTTGGAGTGAAACTGTGGATAGAGCCCAGAAAGAGAAAGTGGTCGATGAACTCGGCCAGATCTTCGAAAGCTCTGGCGTTGTGGTGGTTGCCCACTACACGGGTATGACGGTTGCACAGATGCAGGACCTGCGCGCGCAAATGCGTGCTGTTGGCGGGTCCGTCCGCGTTGCCAAGAACAAGCTCGCCAAGATCGCCCTTGAAGGAAAACCCGCTGCACAGATGGGTGACCTGCTGACGGGCATGACCGTGCTTGCCTATTCGGAAGACCCTGTCGCTGCGGCGAAGGTCACCGAGGCCTATGCCAAGACGAACGACAAGTTCGTCATCCTTGGCGGGGCCATGGGCGAGACGGTTCTCGACCAGGCCGGTGTCAAGGCTGTGGCTTCCATGCCGTCGCGCGAAGAGCTTATCGCTCAGATCGTGTCGTGCATCGGGGCTCCGGCTTCGGGCATCGCCGGTGCGATTGGCGCGCCTGCTTCGAACATCGCAAGCATCCTGTCCACCATCGAGGAAAAGGCCGCGGCCTGAACCGAGACATACCCGCGTGGTTGACCCCACTGCGTTGGACCCCATCTTAATAGAACGGAATGAGCAAAATGGCTGATCTGAACAAACTCGCCGAAGACATCGTCGGCCTGACCCTGCTGCAGGCTCAGGAACTGAAGACCATCCTGAAGGACAAGTACGGCATCGAGCCCGCCGCTGGCGGCGCTGTGATGATGGCGGCTGGTCCGGCTGCTGGTGCCGCTGCGGCCCCGGCGGAAGAGCAGACCGAATTCGACGTCGTCCTGACGGACGCCGGCGCGAACAAGATCAACGTGATCAAGGTCGTGCGCGAAATCACCGGTCTGGGCCTGAAGGAAGCCAAGGACCTGACCGAAGCCGGTGGCAAGGTCAAGGAAGGCATCTCCAAGGCCGATGCCGAGGCGATGAAGAAGAAGTTCGAAGAGGCTGGCGCCAAGGTCGAACTGAAGTAATCGGGCAGGATGCGCAACGCATTCTGACATCGGTTTTCAGGCTGGGTCGGGGTTTCCCCGGCCCAGCCGAACCTGTCTTGAAAGGGGCATTCTGCTGCCCTGTGGTGGATGCCCCTTTCAAGGCGCGGTTCGAGGTTCGGGAGCCTTCCGGTGGGACGGGGGGCATGAATGGAACCTCAAATCCCCTATCGCAAGCGGCGCGCGCCCGTGGCCCCGACGGACCCGCGCCAGCGACACGAGAAAAAGGTGACGACGCACATGGCGCAAGCTTACGTTGGCCAGAAACGCATCCGCCGCTATTATGGCAAGATCCGTGAAGTCCTTGAGATGCCGAACCTCATCGAGGTTCAGAAATCCTCTTACGACCTGTTCCTGAAATCCGGCGACGGCGACAAGCCCGCCGATGGCGAGGGCATTCAGGGAACCTTCCAGTCGGTCTTTCCGATCAAGGATTTCAACGAGACGGCGGTTCTGGAGTTCGTGAAATACGAGCTTGAGAAGCCGAAATATGACGTGGACGAGTGTCAGCAGCGCGACATGACCTATGCGGCGCCCCTGAAGGTGACGCTGCGCCTGATCGTGTTCGATGTCGATGAAACCACCGGCGCGCGGTCGGTGAAGGACATCAAGGAACAGGACGTCTATATGGGCGACATGCCCCTGATGACGTCGAACGGGACGTTCATCGTGAACGGCACCGAGCGGGTGATCGTTTCCCAGATGCACCGTTCGCCCGGCGTGTTCTTTGACCATGACAAGGGCAAGACCCATTCGAGCGGCAAGCTGCTGTTTACCTGCCGGATCATTCCCTATCGCGGGTCGTGGCTGGATTTCGAATTTGACGCCAAGGACATCGTGTTCGCGCGGATCGACCGCCGCCGGAAGCTGCCGGTGACGACGCTGCTTTATGCGCTGGGGATGGATCAGGAAGGCATCATGGATGCCTATTACGACACCATTTCGTTCAAGCATGTGAAGAACAAGGGCTGGGTGACGAAGTTCTTCCCGAACCGCGTGTCCGGCACGCGCCCGACCTATGATCTGGTCGATGCGGCGACGGGCGAGGTGATCCTGAAGGCGGGCGAAAAGGCCACGCCGCGGATGGTGAAGAAGTGGAAGGATGACGGCGCGATCACGGAACTGCTGGTTCCGTTCGATCACATCGTTGGCCGCTATGTCGCCAAGGACATCATCAACGAAGAAACCGGCGAGATCTGGGTCGAGGCCGGTGACGAGTTGACGATGGAATACGACCGCGATGGCGGCGTGAAGGGTGGCAGCCTGAAGGTTCTGCTGGATCAGGGCATCACCGACATTCCGGTGCTGGACATCGACAATATCAACGTCGGTCCCTACATCCGCAACACGATGGCGGCGGACAAGAACATGGGCCGGGATACCGCGCTTATGGATATCTACCGCGTGATGCGCCCGGGCGAACCGCCGACCGTGGAAGCCGCAAGCGCGCTGTTCGACACGCTGTTCTTTGACAGCGAACGCTATGACCTGTCGGCCGTGGGTCGGGTCAAGATGAACATGCGTCTGGATCTGGGCAAGCCCGATACCCAGCGCACGCTGGACCGCGAAGACATCATCGCCTGCATCAAGGCGCTGACGGAACTGCGCGACGGCAAGGGCGAGATCGACGACATCGACCACCTGGGCAACCGCCGTGTGCGGTCTGTCGGCGAGCTGATGGAGAACCAGTATCGCGTGGGCCTTCTGCGCATGGAGCGGGCGATCAAGGAGCGGATGTCGTCGGTGGAAATCGACACGATCATGCCGCAGGACCTGATCAACGCGAAACCGGCGGCGGCGGCGGTGCGGGAATTCTTTGGTTCCTCGCAGCTTTCGCAGTTCATGGACCAGACCAACCCGCTGTCGGAAATCACCCACAAGCGCCGCCTGTCGGCGCTCGGGCAGGGCGGCCTCACCCGCGAACGCGCGGGCTTCGAAGTCCGCGACGTTCACCCGACGCACTACGGCCGGATGTGCCCGATCGAGACGCCGGAAGGCCAGAACATCGGCCTGATCAACTCGCTGGCGACCTTCGCCCGCGTGAACAAGTACGGCTTCATCGAGACGCCCTATCGCAAGGTGGTGGACAACAAGGTGACCGACGAGGTTGTCTATATGTCGGCGACCGAGGAAATGCGCCACACCGTGGCGCAGGCCAACGCCGCGCAGGATGCCGAGGGCCGGTTCACGGATGATCTGATTTCCAGCCGGAAGTCGGGCGAATTCATGCTGAACCCGCCGGATGCGATTGACCTGATCGACGTGTCGCCGAAGCAGCTTGTTTCGGTCGCGGCCTCGCTGATCCCGTTCCTTGAGAACGACGACGCGAACCGCGCGCTGATGGGATCGAACATGCAGCGTCAGGCGGTGCCGCTGTTGCAATCGGATGCGCCTTTCGTGGGCACGGGGATCGAGGCGGTTGTCGCCCGCGACTCCGGGGCTGCGATCATGGCGCGGCGGGCCGGTGTCATCGACCAGGTCGATGCGACCCGTATCGTTGTGCGCGCGACCGAGATGCTGGAACCCGGTGAGCCGGGCGTGGACATCTATCGTCTGCGCAAGTTCAAGCGTTCGAACCAGTCGTCCTGCATCAACCAGCGCCCGCTGGTGAAGGTGGGCGACACGGTGGGGCGTGGCGAGGTGATTGCCGACGGTCCCTGCACCGATCTGGGGGAACTGGCGCTGGGGCGCAACGTGGTCGTCGCGTTCATGCCTTGGAACGGCTACAACTATGAAGACTCGATCCTGATTTCGGAACGCATCCTGCGCGATGACGTGTTCACTTCGATCCATATCGAGGAATACGAAGTCGCGGCGCGCGACACGAAGCTGGGGCCGGAAGAGATCACCCGCGATATCCCGAACGTCGGCGAGGAAGCCCTGCGCAACCTTGACGAAGCCGGGATCGTCTATATCGGGGCCGAAGTGCAGCCGGGCGATATTCTGGTGGGCAAGATCACGCCCAAGGGCGAAAGCCCGATGACACCGGAAGAAAAGCTGCTGCGCGCGATCTTTGGCGAAAAGGCGTCGGACGTGCGTGACACGTCGCTGCGTCTGCCGCCGGGGGCCTATGGCACCATCGTGGAAGTGCGCGTGTTCAACCGCCATGGCGTGGACAAGGACGAGCGTGCGCTGCAGATCGAGCGGGAAGAGGTCGAACGTCTGGCGCGGGACCGCGACGACGAGTTGGCGATTCTGGAGCGCAACATCTATGCGCGCCTGAAGACCCTGATCATGGGCAAGACGGCGGTGAAGGGACCGAAAGGCATCAAGGCCGGGTCCACCATCGACGACGAACTGCTGGGCACGCTGTCGCGCGGCCAGTGGTGGCAGCTTGCGCTGGGTGAAGAGGCCGAGGCGAAGGAAGTCGAGGCGCTGCACGATCAGTTCGAGGCGCAGAAGCGTGCGCTGGATCACCGGTTCGAGGACAAGGTCGAAAAGGTGCGCCGGGGCGACGATCTGCCTCCGGGCGTGATGAAGATGGTCAAGGTGTTCGTGGCGGTGAAGCGCAAGCTGCAGCCGGGCGACAAGATGGCCGGTCGTCACGGGAACAAGGGTGTTATCTCCAAGGTCGTGCCGATGGAGGACATGCCGTTCCTCGCCGATGGCACGCCGGTTGACCTTGTGCTGAACCCGCTGGGGGTGCCGTCGCGGATGAACGTGGGGCAGATTCTGGAAACCCATATGGGCTGGGCCGCGCGCGGCCTGGGCCTGAAGATCGACGAGGCCTTGAAAGAGTATCGTCGGTCTGGCGACCTGACCCCGGTGCGCGAAGCGATGCGCATTGCCTATGGCGACGACACCTATGACGAGGTCTTTGCGGGCCGCGACGAGGATGAGTTGCTGGAACTGGCGGGCAACGTGACGCGCGGCGTTCCGATTGCGACGCCCGTCTTTGACGGGGCGAAGGAATTGGATGTGAACGACGCGCTGAAGCGGGCAGGGTTCGACGAATCCGGTCAGTCTGTGGTGTTCGATGGCCGCACGGGCGAGCAATTCGCGCGGAAGGTCACGGTGGGCGTGAAATACATGCTCAAGCTGCACCACCTTGTCGATGACAAGCTGCACGCCCGTTCGACGGGGCCGTACAGCCTCGTCACGCAGCAACCGCTGGGTGGCAAGGCGCAGTTCGGTGGTCAGCGTCTGGGGGAAATGGAGGTCTGGGCGCTGGAAGCCTATGGCGCCGCCTATACCCTACAGGAAATGCTGACGGTGAAGTCGGACGACGTGGCAGGCCGGACCAAGGTCTATGAATCGATCGTCAAGGGCGAGGACAACTTTGAAGCGGGCGTTCCGGAGAGCTTTAACGTGCTCGTCAAGGAAGTTCGCGGCCTCGGCCTGAATATGGAACTCCTGGATGCGGAGGAGGAGTGACCGGCGGGTGGGGTGAACCCCGCCCTACGGTCCTTCGGTAAGGCGGGGTCAACCCCGCCCTACACCCTTCCCCGCAGCCCCGACATTAGGGAAATGAAATGAACCAGGAACTCAGCACCAACCCGTTCAACCCGGTTGCGCCGATCAAGACGTTCGACGAGATCAAGATCTCTCTGGCCAGCCCGGAGCGGATCCTGTCGTGGTCGTTCGGCGAGATCAAGAAGCCGGAAACCATCAACTATCGCACGTTCAAGCCGGAACGTGACGGCCTGTTCTGCGCCCGTATCTTCGGGCCGATCAAGGATTACGAATGCCTGTGCGGCAAGTACAAGCGCATGAAGTATCGCGGCGTTGTCTGCGAGAAATGCGGTGTGGAAGTCACGCTGCAGAAGGTGCGGCGCGAGCGGATGGGCCATATCGAACTGGCCGCGCCCGTCGCCCACATCTGGTTCCTGAAATCGCTGCCCAGCCGCATCGGTCTGATGCTGGACATGACGCTGCGGGATCTGGAACGCATCCTGTACTTTGAAAACTATGTCGTCATCGAACCCGGTCTGACGGACCTGACCTATGGTCAGCTGATGACCGAGGAAGAGTATCTGGACGCGCAGGACCAGTATGGCGCGGATGCCTTCACCGCCAATATCGGCGCGGAAGCGATCCGCGAGATGCTGGCAGCGATCGACCTGGAACAGACCGCTGACCAACTGCGCGAGGATCTGAAGGAAGCCACGGGCGAGCTGAAGCCGAAGAAGATCATCAAGCGGTTGAAGATCGTTGAGTCCTTCCTCGAGTCCGGCAACCGGCCGGAATGGATGGTTCTGACCGTGCTGCCGGTGATCCCGCCGGAACTGCGCCCGCTGGTGCCGCTGGATGGCGGCCGCTTCGCCACGTCCGACCTGAACGACCTGTATCGCCGCGTGATCAACCGGAACAACCGCCTGAAGCGGCTGATCGAGTTGCGTGCGCCCGATATCATCGTGCGCAACGAAAAGCGGATGCTGCAGGAAGCGGTGGACGCGCTGTTCGACAACGGCCGCCGCGGCCGCGTGATCACGGGCACCAACAAGCGCCCGCTGAAATCGCTGTCCGACATGCTGAAGGGCAAGCAGGGCCGGTTCCGCCAGAACCTGCTCGGCAAGCGCGTGGACTTTTCGGGCCGGTCGGTCATCGTGACCGGGCCGGAACTGAAGCTGCACCAGTGCGGGTTGCCGAAGAAGATGGCGCTCGAACTGTTCAAGCCGTTCATCTACTCGCGGCTTGAGGCGAAGGGGCTGTCCAGCACCGTCAAGCAGGCGAAGAAGCTGGTGGAAAAGGAACGTCCCGAGGTTTGGGATATTCTGGACGAGGTCATCCGCGAACATCCGGTTCTGCTGAACCGCGCGCCGACGCTGCACCGGTTGGGGATTCAGGCCTTTGAACCCATCCTGATCGAGGGCAAGGCGATCCAGTTGCACCCGCTGGTCTGTTCGGCCTTCAACGCCGACTTTGACGGCGACCAGATGGCTGTGCACGTTCCGCTGAGCTTGGAAGCCCAGCTGGAAGCGCGCGTTCTGATGATGTCCACGAACAACGTGCTGTCGCCCGCGAACGGCGCGCCGATCATCGTGCCGTCGCAGGACATGGTGCTCGGGCTCTATTACGTCACGATGGAGCGTAAGGGCATGGTCGGTGAAGGCATGGCCTTTGCCGATATCGAGGAAGTGGAACATGCGCTGGCTGCCGGCGCGGTGCATCTGCATGCCTCGATCACGGCGCGGATCCGCCAGATCGACGATGAGGGCAACGAAGTCTGGAAGCGGTTCAAGACCACGCCGGGCCGGTTGCGGCTGGGCAATCTGCTCCCGTTGAACGCCAAGGCGCCGTTCGAACTGGTGAACCGGCTGTTGCGGAAGAAGGACGTGCAGAACGTCATCGACACGGTCTATCGCTATTGCGGGCAGAAAGAGTCGGTCATCTTCTGTGACCAGATCATGGCGCTGGGCTTCCGTGAGGCGTTCCGTGCAGGCATCTCCTTCGGCAAGGACGACATGCTGATCCCGGATTCCAAGTGGACCATCGTGAACGAGGTTCGCGATCAGGTGAAGGAATTCGAACAGCAGTACATGGACGGCCTGATCACCCAGGGCGAGAAGTACAACAAAGTTGTCGATGCCTGGTCGAAATGTTCCGACAAGGTGGCGGCCGAGATGATGGCGGAAATCTCTGCCGTGCGCGTCGATGACGCGGGCGCGGAGAAGGAGCCGAACTCGGTCTACATGATGTCGCACTCCGGTGCGCGGGGTTCGCCGGCGCAGATGAAGCAGCTGGGCGGGATGCGCGGTCTGATGGCCAAGCCTTCGGGCGAGATCATCGAGACGCCGATCATTTCGAACTTCAAGGAAGGTCTGACGGTTCTGGAATACTTCAACTCCACCCACGGGGCGCGCAAGGGCCTTGCGGATACGGCGTTGAAGACCGCGAACTCGGGCTATCTGACGCGGCGTCTGGTGGACGTGGCGCAGGATTGCATCGTGCGCGTGCAGGATTGCGGCACCGAGCGGGCGATCACGGCGGAAGCGGCCGTGAACGACGGCGAAGTGGTGCAGTCGCTGGCCGAGCGTGTGCTGGGCCGGGTGGCGGCGGATGACATCCTCGTTCCGGGTTCGGATGAGGTGATCGTCGCGCGGGGCGAGCTGATCGACGAACGCAAGGCCGACCTGATTGATCAGGCGGGTGTTGCGTCCTGCCGTATCCGCAGCCCGCTGACCTGTGAGGCGGAAGAGGGTGTCTGCGCGGCCTGCTATGGCCGTGACCTTGCCCGCGGCACGCTGGTGAACATCGGGGAAGCGGTTGGCATCATCGCCGCCCAGTCCATCGGGGAACCCGGCACGCAGCTGACGATGCGGACCTTCCACATCGGCGGTATTGCGCAGGGTGGCCAGCAGTCGTTCCTGGAAGCAAGCCAGGAAGGCAAGATCGAGTTCCGCAACGCGAACCTTCTGTCCAACGCCGCGGGCGAGCAGATCGTGGTGGGGCGGAACATGTCGATCGCCATCATCGACGAGGCCGGTCAGGAGCGGGCGGTTCACAAGGTGAGCTATGGCGCCAAGATCCATGCCAAGGACGGCATGGCGGTGAAGCGTGGCACCAAGCTGTTCGAATGGGACCCCTATACCCTGCCGATCATCGCCGAAAAGGGCGGTGTGGCGAAGTTCGTCGATCTGGTTTCGGGCATTTCGGTGCGCGAAGAGACGGACGATGCCACTGGCATGACGCAAAAAATCGTGTCGGACTGGCGGTCGGCGCCGCGTGGCAACGACCTGAAGCCCGAGATCATCATCATGGACCCTGCGACCGGGGAACCGGTGCGGGCGGAAAACGGCAACCCGATCACCTATCCGATGTCGGTGGACGCAATCCTTTCGGTCGAAGACCAGCAGGAGGTGCGCCCCGGCGACGTGGTGGCGCGTATTCCGCGCGAAGGGGCCAAGACCAAGGACATCACCGGGGGTCTTCCCCGCGTGGCGGAACTGTTCGAGGCGCGCCGTCCGAAGGACCATGCGATCATCGCGGAAACCGATGGCTATGTTCGGTTCGGCAAGGACTACAAGAACAAGCGGCGCATCACGGTGGAGCCGGTGGACGAAACCCTGCAGGCGATCGAATACATGATCCCGAAGGGCAAGCACATCCCGGTGCAGGAAGGCGACTTCGTGCAGAAGGGCGACTACATCATGGACGGCAACCCTGCGCCGCATGACATCCTGCGGATCATGGGTGTCGAGGCGCTGGCCAACTACATGATCGACGAGGTGCAGGACGTCTACCGGCTTCAGGGCGTGAAGATCAACGACAA
>VFQR01001670.1_pt1 | contig 16058 bp, 16 predicted proteins | sample 3512321 | NCBI WGS metagenome assembly VFQR01 (sample SAMN10412374, study PRJNA504923) | tailings metagenome | isolation source: Relicate 3 Philex TSF1 revegetated site | place: Philippines: Tuba, Benguet | collected 2017-08-29
GACCGCGAAGGCAGGTTCATCAAGACGGTCGCCAATCTGCCGCTCGCGGAGAACGTTTCCATCGCCACCGGCTCAGTGCGCACCGGCCCCCGCGGCATGGCGTGGCGCGCCGACGCGCCGGCCACCCTGAGCTGGGTGGAAGCCCTCGACGGGGGAGACGGCAGCAAGGCCGCGGAGTGGCGCGATGCCTGGTTTACCCTCGCCGCACCCTTCGACGGTGCACCCGCCCGCCACCAGCAGTTTGCCCTGCGCGTCACCGGCGTCGCCTGGGGCGACGCCCGCCGTGCCCTCGTCACGGAGGCGTGGACGCGCACGCGTCGCACCCGCACGTGGTTGGTCGACCCATCGACTCCCGGCACCGACGGCATCGTTCTCTTCGACCGCTCCTTCGAGGACCGCTACTCGGATCCGGGCGTGCCCGTGCAGTCTCGGAATGCCTACGGGCGGCTCTCGCTGCAGTTCAGTCCCGATGGCGGCAAGCTCTACCTCGCCGGAGCCGGTGCCTCGCCCGAAGGAGACCAGCCCTTCCTCGACGAGTTCGACCTCACGTCAAAACAGCCCCGGCGCCTCTGGCGCTCGCAGGCGCCCTGGTTCGAAAGCTTTGTGGCCTTCCTCGACAGCAACGGCAGCCGGGCGCTGCTCCGCCGCGAGTCAGTCGACACCCCACCCAATTTCTTCACCCGCGATCTCGCTTCCGGCGCACTCGACGCAGTCACGTCGTTTCCCCATCCGCATCCGCAGTTCAACGAGGTCAAACGGGAGCTGATCCGCTACACCCGGGCCGACGGCGTGGGCCTGACCGGCAACCTGTATCTGCCGCCTGGTTACGACCCCCAGCGCGACGGTCCCCGCCCAACCCTCCTCTGGGCGTACCCACGCGAGTTCAAGAGCGCCGAGGCCGCCGGCCAGGTGCGCGAATCGCCCTACCGATTCACCCCGGTCTCCCCCGCGGGCCCCCTGCCTTTCCTCCTTGCGGGGTACGTGGTGCTCGACGATCCGGCTATGCCGGTCATCGGCGAAGGCGACGCGGAACCCAATGACACCTACGTCGTGCAGCTGGTCTCCAGCGCGCAGGCCGCGGTCGACGAACTCGTGCGGCGCGGCGTGACCGATCCCTACCGGGTCGCCGTCGGCGGCCACAGTTACGGCGCGTTCATGACCGCCAATCTGCTGGCGCATTCGCGCATCTTCCGCGCCGGCATCGCCCGCAGCGGCGCCTACAACCGCACGCTCACGCCCTTCGGATTCCAGGCCGAGGATCGGTCCTTCTGGGAGGCGCCCGCAGTCTACGGCGCGATGTCGCCCTTTTACCATGTCCCCAGCATCAAGGACCCGATCCTCCTGATCCACGGCGAGGCAGACAACAACACCGGCACGTACCCGATCCAAAGCGAGCGCTTCTACGCCGCGCTCAAGGGCCACGGCGCCACCACTCGACTGGTGATGCTGCCGCACGAAAGTCACGGTTACGCGGCCCGGGAGAGCCTGCTTCACGTGCTCTACGAACAGGAAGCCTGGCTGGAGAAGCACGTGAAGAACGCCACCGTGCCGGCGCGGTAGCCCCTCGACTCAAGCCGCCGTGCGCATGACCGGGCCCACCGTGGCACACCGCCCTCCGCCAACCGGCCGCTTCCGCAGCGGGACGCCGGGACGCGCCCGCCCACCCTACCGGCCCGCTCCCGCGGGCCGGTGGCGACCTTAGACCTCAAGACATACGATTGTAGACTGCCCGACGCGGACGCGCGGGTGTCTCCGCGGGTGATTCATCCGGTAAGTTTGTACGATTAGGATTCTCCCGCAGAGACGCTGAGGCGAAGAGTTGAAATTCAACTGGCTCTACGATTCTGCCCATCTCCGGAAACACGAGATCGGAGGACGCAGATCGTGGCCCAGGACTACCTCAAACTCGCATGGCAAGCCAGACGCTGCCCCCCGGGAACGCCGAGCCCCAGCTCGGCTCCGGTGCGGACAGCTCTACGCGTGCAAATGAACCAACTGAAGACCAACTGCTTCCCGCGGTGTATCGTGCCGGCTTCGGACCGAAACGCCGCCGCAAGGTAGGGACGGATCTCCGAGCCGTCCGCTCCGTCAGCCCCGCAGGTCCTGCCACGACCCGGCGGTTTCGGAGAAACCGCCCTACCCTCCGATCGCAGTGGGTTTCAGGCTGCACCCGCCCACCCAAAAGGCCCGCCCCTACGGGCCGGTAGCGACCTTAGACCTGCGACCTTCAGACCTTCGACCTCAGCCGGCCCGACGCGGACGCGCAGGTCCCGCCACGTGTTGGTTTGCTCGCCCCACCCAACCGAGACGCCCGCAACCCGCGTCACTTTGCGCGTTGGTCGGCCTCACGACCGCGGATCAGCGCATTCACCGCATCTCGGTCCTCGGGCTTCAATCGATACAACGGCTGCTCCGCCTTGGAGAGCAGCATGAACTCGCCCGTCTCCGCGTCGTATAGCCAGCGTGCCTCAACATCGATCTTGTAGGCGAACACCCTTTGGCTGTCCGGCACGCCGTGCTTCTTCGCCCCCGCAAAGCACGCGCGCAGCATTTCGATCTCGGCCGGTTGATCGAGCACGCGCACCACGACAAAATCGTTATCGAGAATCCTCACTATCCCCGACGGCTTGAGCTTCGGCCCCCCAAACGCCACGGCGACGGCACCTGCACACACGACACTTAAGAGAAGGGACTTGGTGATCATGAGGAAATCGGCCAACCCTGCCGCAGCGGGCTAACGGCCCTGGGCGAGGACTCACGGTGTTTTCCATTCATAGGTCGATCGCGCGGTACCGTGAACGGTGAGCTCGTACCGACGCTTCGCCTCGTCCGCGCGCTTGACTGCCTCGGCCTCGATCTCGGCGTCGGACCAGCCGGCATTCGCCTTGCGCACCTCGGCACGCGCCCCCTCCAGCTCGGCCGCATAGTCCTCATCCGACATGCGCCGGAATCCCTGCTCCTGCGTGCGCTCGGTTTCCACGAATCGGCTCTTGCTCCGGTTTCGCTCCCGCACGCGCTCCGCCGAAGCATCCACCTCCGCCCAATTCGGGCCGCCCGCCCGCATCGGGGCATTTGCATCCGTGGTCCTTGGCGTAGCACAACCCGCCAACGCGACCAGCAGCGCGCAGGGAAAGACTGTTCTCATGGAGTGCTTGATCTTGCTTCGGTCGTCGCCCGGTCACGACCGACCGGCCATGGTCAAGGTTGCCGCAACGACGGCCATCATGCCAACGCGGAAGTCGCTTCCTTCTGCACGACCACATACACGTGCACCTCCGGCCACTGATCATACTCGAAGTGCCGGAGCGCGCAGTTCGCCTCGCGCACCACGTCCAGGATTCCGGGAACACCGAGGGTCGCATGATACATGGGCACGCCCATCGCTTCGTTCGTATGCGCTCCGGCCTGCGGCAAGCCACCGGCGCTGAAGATCATCACTCCCTCCGGGGTCAACGCATCGAACAGTTTCAGCATCACCGCACGCTGCTGCTCCAGCGGAACATGCCAGATGCTGTCCCAGGCCGAGATGAATGTATACGGCTTCGACGGGATCCACGAGCAGACATCGCCGTGGTAAAACGTCGCCGCGGGATGCGCCTGCTTCGCCCACCTCAGCATCTCCGGGGAGATATCCAGGCCTTCGACCGCGAGTCCATGCGCCTCCAGCAAACGGCGCAGGCGTCCACTCGCACCGCATCCCACCTCCAGCGCCACGCCCCGAGACGGCACGAAGCGAAGCGCCCGTCGATGCTGCTCAATCCCGTTGGCTTCGATGAACTGCGGTCTCGCCCAACGCTCCGCGATCGCATCGTAGCTCCGCGCAACGTCCTCGGGTTTCATGGTGGGCAAGGCGGCGAGGTTCGAGAGGACATGAGCCGAGCGAACGCGAAACGGGCGTCAGCGCGAGCCACAAGAGATAGGCGGTCAATTGCGCCTAAGACGAAGGCGAGAAACACCGTCAATCGACGATCAGTCTGAAGTGGTACGTGCTTTTCTCGACCTTCTCACCAAAGCCGAGGAAGAGCGTACTTTGCAGGTCCGCGTCCTTCGGGAACCGGGCCCCAGGCAGTTCAACCTGGATGACCAACGCACCGCGATCCGGAGCATCCGCGATTTTGAGTGCGGGATGTTTTTGGAAGTACGGCGCCGCGTCGGTGACGGTCGTGCTGGGTTCGAAGACGCGCCCCAAGGCGGCCTGGGTGATCTCGCGATAGCTCCGACCTCGAATCATAATATCCCACGGCTCTCGCAAGGCCAGCTTGCCCGCCACCCCCGGCTGACGGGTGACGAGGTAAACGAGGCGCACGGACGTGGAGGCACCGCTTTCGGCCGGAGCATCCACGGTCCGTGCATCGAGCAACTGGATTCTGGCCGAAGTACCGTCGAACGTTGGCAAAGCCGCCGACACGTTCTGCGCGAGGAGGAGGCCCGCACCGATGATTAAGGAAAGGTAAACACGGAACGTTACAGCGATGCTCACGGGATGTGCGGCTTGGTTGGGTTGTTTGTTGAGCTGGCGAAAGAGCGCTTAGCCAGAGGATGCTTACGCATTAGGATTTCCTGAAAGCAGCTTCGAGAAGCGGTGAATATCATCGCGACGCGTCCATCCGCGATGTTGCCAGTATTCCAACGCGGAAACATTCGTGGTGAGCACGTCTAAGTGAACCTTCACGATGCCATTTCGCTGAAGTTCATCGAGACAGCGTTTGACCAACTCGTCTGCGATGCCCCGCCTCCGGTATGCCGCATCAACGACGACATGCTGGAGATAGCCTCGGCGTCCATCGTGACCAGAAAGCGCACAACCGACAACCCGACCGTCGATCTCGGCAAGGAAGCTCATCCCAGGATTGCGGCAAAGATAGCGATCGATCGCTTCGCGTGAGTCGGCATCTCGGACGCAGATGCCGGGTGTTCGCTGCCACAGCGCGAGCACCTCTTCATATCGGTCGAGGCCGAATGGACGAATGGTCATGCTCTTGCCGAACGATTCCGATCAGAGACCCAAAGCACACGAAAAAAGTCTTCGACTGCGGATCGCTCACCCGCGGCGGACGGCGCCCCGCTTTGCGCTGCACCGGCTGCCGGACCTCTCTTCGGACCTATTTCTCGCCTTTCACGTGGGATAATACCTCGGCCGGAAGCACTCTCTTCTCCGCGGCCATCCGAATCAACCGTTGCTCCAGTTTCGCTCCGGCATCGAGGCGGAACGCCTTCGTCGTCTTCCCATCGTACGCGATTTCAACGGCCGTGCGGTAGACGGTAAACGAATCGATGTCTGAACCTCCCCGCAAAACAAGGTCGACCCGCATTCCCTGATACCCAAGCCGTGCCGCCGAAGCACCGCTTCCATCGCCACCGAGCGTCGGATGATATAGAGAATAATCCAGCTTTCGATCTACGGTCAGCCACGTGGGGGCAGTCGCGGACCGGGCTTCAAATGCCGGAAAAATACCCCCAACCAGACAGTGCGCTACGTAACCCTGTGCCGCTTCGCCGGGCTCCCGGGTCACGATTCGTTCGACTGTGGGGAGACCCGGTGTTGCTCACGACCGGAGCGCAGGACATAAATCCACCCTACCGCGACCGTCATGAGCGAAACGCCCGCAAGCCAAGAATTCGCCTTCCACACGGCCAACGCGGCGAACGCGATGGGAATGACGACGAAAACGGACGCCGCATCGCGTTTGGACAACGCTCCGCTTGACGTCCGATAGACAAACCATGCGAGGGCAAGCGCGGCGATCGACGCCGTGAGGGAGAGGATTATGGTCATGGGGGTAATAAGCTACGGACGGGTGGTACACTGACCGCAGCGCGCCGGTTGTCAGGCCGAGACTGAATATCCATGCCTCAGGGCACCCGAAGGCGATTGTGGTTCGACCTCACAGCCGGCCCTCATTCGCTCTGCGCTTCAACGCCGCATCCGCATCGCGCCCGAGCCCCTCGCGCCCGCCCACCGCAGGCCCGGCCGGGCGAAAGACCAGCCACGCGATCAGCCCAAAGGGAAACTGCAGGAGAAGCACCAATAGAACGACCCATCGCGGCGACTTTCCCCTCCTCCTGGCATCGCGCGACGCCCACACCGCCGTACTCACGGTGGCGACCACCACCACGACCAAAGCAACGTAGAACGAGATCTCGGCCAGGTGCTCGATGTTCATTGATTCATAGACGTTTGGAGGGCACGCGTTCGTCTGGCGAACCTAGGCGCAGTGCTGGGCAGAACGGCGTGCAACCGACTTGGCAGCACGTCGCACCTCAGGTTTAGCCTTCTGCTCAAGCGATCAGAAATGTCGCATCATCCACGCTTGAAGGGCAAAGGGCGCGAGCACGACCAGACCGAAGATCGAAAGTAGTCCCACAACGATTAAAGCGCCAATGAGCCAAATTTTCCGTCTCTCTCTGCGGACAAGCTCCCGCTGCATCGCTGCGACTGCCCCCTCGGTTGTCGCTGCCTTGGTCGGCGTATCACTTGATCCTTCGTTGCCCTTCATCGTCGAAATCTTTCGTCGGTTGCAATCTGGTCAGGCATACAGGGCGGTTGAAGACGCGTTCCGATGGCTCGGAGGAGTCGCACCGATTCTCGCGTTCGCTGTGCCCAAGGGCTTGGTCTCTGTTTGGGCTCCGATCGGTGATCAATCAATCGCCCACTCAATAAGTCCAGCTCCGGCAGCAAAACGCATCCATTCAGCCCCCCACACCAAAACACCCGCGAGATACAAGCCCATCATCGGGCGCGTCAGCGAGAACTTCACTCCGGCACGCCGCTTCACCAGCCAGACGACGAGACCACTCAGCGCGAGGACGGGAATGGAAATCAAAGACAGAAGACTTACGGCTATAACGAAAGGCGCGATCAGGCCCAACTCACTGGGATCGGGGTGGGCGTAATATGGCCAGTGACCCACCTTGAATGCAGCCAAACAGGCTAGCAGCACAAGCATAACGTAACCTATCAACGGAAACGCGCAGAAAATTCTCATCTTTGTATCGAACGCAATCAAGTCAGCCACGCGGCTCGGGCGTGGACGGGGCTCCGGAGGCGGGTGAATCGTCAGGAGGCGGAAGGATGCCCGCATTGGACCGTGGCGATGTGTTGGCACTCATCCTCCTTTGGTACTCATCTATCATCGTCGCAAGAGCCGCGGCCGCTTTCTTAGAAAGATCATTTATGCCACTATTCAATGCTTCGTTTGCTATATCATACTCTTCGTCGTTTCGAATGCTCCCACGCCGGATGATGGCTTTCTCTTTCCGTCGAAGCATTTCCTCCATCGCGTCCGTGTCCGGAAGGCCTGCGGCCCTCAACTCTTCATCGAGCTGATAACTCCCTACTCCTGCGGTAAGAAGCTCATTGATCGCTTGGCGCATGCTGGCGATCTCCTGTTTGCTCATCGGACGCTTCGTATCGACCGTATAGCTCGGATTATTAAAGTGAGACCGCATGACGATCTGCCACCAATTCATAAGCTGCTCCGGGGTGAGCCTCATACAAATGAAAATAAAAGCAGAGGTATGATCATGGCTAGCTCCGGCCTACTCAAGCACCGAAGCCGTCTGCTCCGCTGAGTGTCTGAGCTGCTATCCTACTCCCGGTTTCATCCCTGTGGTCAGCACCCAGGAGAGGCCGCCAGCAAGATTCGCGACAGCCATGTTCATCGCTTTAGCGGACGATTCGGCTCTTCGGGCCTCACAGGCTACCCCCGTTCGAGGATGCGGCAATCGTGCTCATTTCGCGGTAGACGACGAAATAGTAGAGGATCGCAGCCATAGGGGATGCGAAGAAAAAGAATAACGCCAACCGTAGGCGGCGATCTCGATCCTCGAGCCGTCTAATGCAGTCACAATACATCCAAAGAACAAATCCTCGCGGGCAGATCAGAGACCTGCAGGGGATGCCGGTGAAGCGAACGAAACCGGAAGCCTTCTCGCGTTGGACGGGGCGGCTGCAGTACCTTTACGTTACTCACGGGGAGGTGCATTTAGGGTGATCTCGTCTCCACAGCCGCCATGCTACGAGCCAGGCAATGAACATGAAGGGCAGCGAGTAGATGCCGACAACGAGTAAGGCAATCGGGCTTTGCGGATCCGGGTGCCAATAGAACACGTCCATGAAGACCGTGAAGAACCAAATCGTGAAGAGGAACGAACTAAAGGCGAGAGTCAGCTGTGCCCTCGTACTGCTCCTCCATTCGATTGCCACCGCAAGGGAGACAAAAAGGGGACCGAGAGCGAAAGGAAGCATGATTCCAATGAAGGCAAACCCATCCGCCTTCGCGCACAAAGCAGCCGTTCCAATCGCGATCGCCAAGCCCGCCGATACTGCACCAACAGACTTCATTTTATCGCTGAACAACCGCCGGTCAGCCACGCGGGGCGGGCGCAGACGGGCTCTAGATGCGAGTGAATCGTCCGAAGACGGCGCCTTCCCGCGTGATGCTGTATCGCAAGGATCAGCATACCTCTAAGCGGATTCACCGGCGATAGTGCCAAGGCTTAGTGGGAGAGTTCGAATCCCTCTTCAAAAGCCAGACAAGCAGCCACACCGGCCAAAGAACCGTGATGAAGCCTACCGATAGTCGTGTCATACAGATAGGTATCGACCAGCAAGCCAATGAGCAGCCCAACCGGGATCCACACTGCGGGTTCAGAGATCATGGTAGGACGAGCAGGGCTTTGGGTGGCCATAGGGGGCTTCGACTTCAGATTTTTCACTTCGACTCGCGCAGAGCAACTGCGCGTCTCGTGGCTTAGCCGGACGCTTGAGACTAGGCTGCGCCACAACCGCCCGGTCAGGAGACCGGGCTTACAGGGCGCGCAGCGCGACGGTGATGGGGCAGGGATTTGTGGTCATCGGCCCAAACCTCGGCAGCAGAGCTGCCTCTGCTTCTTGGATTCCTGTGCCTCTTTGTGGCTAATCTTTACCGCGCCCAGTCGGGAGGCTGGGTCTGCAACGCGACGCTTGGGGGTTGGGGAGCCTTCGGCCCGTCAGTTCCGGCCTCGGAAATTCTCCGGGCAAGAACGTCTTTGGCGGGTACGCGCGGTGGATCGCAGGGAAACTGCATTGTTTTAACCGCGCGCGTTGATGGGATGTCAACGGCGCGGCGTGCCCGCGCGTGGTGCGGATTGACGGCGGCGGGCGGCAATTCAGTCTCGGGACCCTACTCTCGTCATGTCGTGTCTCCTTCGAATCGCCCTCGGCTTCTTGCTCGCTGCGTTGGTCATCCCGGGACGCGCCTCCGAGCCTGCGGCGACGACCAAGCCGTGGGAGAAGCCGATGTGGACAGTCGAGACGGGGCTACTCTGGGGCTTTGGCAACGATACGCCCCTCTCCTACCGGCTCGTCCCCACCCAACTGTCGTGGCGATCGGCCGAGGCGTTTGTGCGGCCGCTCCAGGATGGCTCGCGCCTCATGATCCGGCACCGTTTCACCTTGATCGCGACGTGGGTGCAGCAGGGCCCGGAATCGCGCTACCTCGGCGGCGCCGCCTCGCCTTCGATCGAGTGGTGGAATCCGGCCGGCACGTGGGCCCTCGTGGGTGGCGCGGGCGGCGGCGTGGGCTGGATCGATTCGCGCGACGTGCCCGGCGGGCAAGGCCAGGACTTCACGCTCAACTGGTTCATGCGTGGCGGGATCGAACATGTGACCAAGCGCGGCGCCACCCTGACGGCCGGCGTCATGTTTCAGCACCTGTCGAACGGCGGTCAGACCGACCCGAATCCCGGCATTGACGCGCTGGGGTTCACCCTCGGTTATTCGTGGCCGTTCTGAAGGTAATGTCCGTCTCGACCACGACCTCGCCCTCCCTCCGCATCGCCCTCGCTCCCGCGGGTGCGGCCGGCTTTGACCCGGGCGTGCCTGTGCTGGCCGGCGAGACGGAGGAGCACCTGTTCGCCGGCCTGGCGTTTGAGGGCACTGCCGGGGCGCTGCAGGTGTACGGCAATCGTGACTGGCGGGTTGGTGCTGCGGCCGTGCCGCTGGAAGCCGGACTCGAGGCCGCAACCGGCCAGGTATACGATGATTTGTTGGCGGCGGTCGGGGATCGACGTCTGGTCCGGATCTGGAACTACGTGCCGGCGATCAATGCCGACGGCCCCGAGGGTCTGGAGAACTACCGCGCCTTCTGCCGCGGCCGGTCACTGGCCTTTGAGCGGGCGTTCGGGTCCGACTTCAAGGCGCACCTGCCGGCGGCGTCCGCCGTCGGATGCCAACACGACCGGCTCACCGTCGTCTTTGCCGCCAGCCGGCATCCGGCCCGGCACGTGGAGAATCCGCTGCAGGTGCCGGCCTACGATTACCCCAGCGACTACGGTCCGCGGTCGCCCAGCTTTGCCCGCGCGACGCGCGTGGAACTGGCCGGGCGCACGGCCGTTTTCATCTCAGGTACGTCAGCCGTGCGCGGGCACGCGACGATCGCTCCAGAGAGCACGCTCGCCCAACTCGACTGCACGGTGGAAAACCTGCGCGAGCTGTCCCTCGCCTGCGGCCTCGGGCCTGACCTCGCCGCCCGCCGTGGGCTGCGCCGTCATTTCAAGATCTACCTGCGGCACGCCTCAGACCTCGCCGCGGTCCAGGCAGCATTGCGCGACCGGTTGATTCGGCCCGGCGACGAGGTGTCGTATGTGTTGTCGGACATCTGTCGGGCTGCGCTCAACATCGAGATCGAAGCCACCCTGCTGCCCCGGGGTTAGGGCGGGCAGATATCCTCTCGTTCGTTGCAGGTCGAACGTCGCGAGCGGCACGGCGGAATGTTTTTCGGCGGAGCCAAACTGGGGCTTGGCGTTCCCAGGGGTGAGCTTCGAGGTTTAGCCCTTCGACCTTTGACCGAGCCTACGCGTCTGCCACGGGCAGCGTGAACGTAAATCGGGCCCCGCCATCGGAGCCGTTGGCGGCTTCGATGCGGCCGCCGTGGTCCTCGACGATACGCTTGCAGATCGAGAGACCGAGGCCCGTGCCGTGCGCCTTACCAAAGGTGGCGAAGGGTTCGAAGAGCCGCGGCGCAATCTCCGGCGCGATGCCGCGACCGGAGTCGGAAAGCTCAACGCGCACCAGACCGGGTTCACGTCGCACGGTGAGCGCGATCACGCCGCAGGAACCGTCGATCGCTTCAATCGCGTTGTTGAGCAGGTTGCGCAGGAGGCGGGAGAGCCGCCGGGGTTCGCCCCGCAGGCGCACCGGGGGCAGGTCACCGACGATGCGCAGCGTGACGCCGCGGGACGCGAGTTCGGGGGCGTGCACGTCGAGTTCGCTGCGCAGGAAGGCAGTGAAATCCATCCAGCCGAACAACGCCGGAGTCCGTCCCTCGCGCGTGTAGTCGATGAGTTCGTGGAGGAGCGAATTCATCTGCGCTACCTGGACGAGGATGCTGCGGCTCGCCTGCGCAAGGCCGTCGGGACCGAGCCCGGGCTGGGCGAGCATTTCGGCCGCGAGCGAGATCACGGCGAGGGGATTCTTGAAATCGTGCACCGTGGCGCGAGCGAGGCGCCCGACGGTGGCCAGGCGTTCGTGGTGCAGCAGATCCTCGAGGTAGCGGGCGTTCGTGGCCCGCAGCCGCGAGGAAAAGGCGCGGATGAGCCGGAAGGCAAAGTCGGGTTGCTCGTGCAGCAGGGCGAGGAAGGGTTCGCGACCGAGGAAGCGCGTGCAGGTGGCCACCTCGGCCACGGCGGTCGCAGAACGCACGCCCTCATCGAGGATCGCCATCTCGCCGAAAAAGTCGCCGGGCGCGATGGTCGCGAGCGGACGAATCACCTCGCCCGAACGCCCGCCGGCGCGAATGCCGACGCGGCCCGACACGACGACATGAAACCCATCCCCGGGATCGCCGGCTTCGAAGATGACCTCACCGGGAGCAAAGTACCTCAATTCCCCGCGATCACCGAGGGCCTCACGGTAGTCGTTGGCGACGCGAACGGACATCTGAGATTCCCCGGCGGAAGGCATGTCCGATTATGCTATCCAACCCTGCGTAATCGCAAGCCATCGGCCCTGAGGCATACACCCCAGGCGCCACCGGCAAAAGGTGGATGCACGGGGCCCTCCGCGCGTGGTTCGGGAGCGCGATCGGGAGGGGAAGGCGTCCGCACGCCCGTGCGGACGCATGTTTTTAGGCGGAGCCAAGCTGGGGCTTGGCGTTCCCGGGGGGCTCCGTCGTCGCAGCGGACACCATACCGACGCGCCCACCACCTGAGGACCTTGGACGTTTGGACCTTCGACGTGCGACTCGCTTCAGGAAAGGGTCTGAATCAGTTTCACGATCGGCAGGAACATCGCGATCACGATTGTGCCGACGACGACCGCCATGGCGGCGATGGTCACCGGCTCCAGCAGCGACGTGAGCCCGGCGACGGCAGCGTCGACCTCGTCCTCATACGTTTCGGCGACGCGCAGAAGCATCTCGGCCAGGCTGCCGGTTTCCTCCCCCACCTCGATCATGCCCGGAACGAGAGGTGGGAACACCGAGGCCGCCGCAAACGGCGGGGCAATAGCGTCTCCACCCTGCACGCGGTCATGGATCACGGTCAGGGCCTCCGCGATGCACAGGTTGCCCGCGGTATCGCGGGTGATCAGCAGGGCGGGCAACAGAGGCACGCCGGAGGCGAGCAAGGTGCCCAGCGTACGGCAAAGGTGCGCCACGGCCGCCTTCGTCGCCACGCCCCCGAGCGCAGGCAGAGACAGGAGGGTGCCATCCCACCACCGACGCACGCGGCGCAGACGCCGGGCAAATACCCACACCATGACGGCGGCAACGGGCGCCGCGGCCACAAGGGCGCCGTGATGCTGGAGCACTTTGCCCACGCCGAGGACGAGTTCGGTCAGGGCCGGCAACGGCTGCCCCTTCAACATGCTGACAAACACCGCCTCGAACTTCGGGACGACGAACATCATCAACGCCGTAACCACGCCGCCGGCCACGAGGGCAATCATCGCCGGATACACTAGGGCGCTGCGCACTCGCCGGACCAGCCGGTCGCGCTTGTCGAGGAAGTGACCGAGCCGCTCCACCACGACCTCGATCACGCCGCCCGCCTCCCCCGCCCGGATCATCGCCACATAAGCAGGCGGGAAACTGCGCGGGTCGGCGGCCATCGCCGCCGAGAGCGAGGCCCCTCCCCTCACCGCCTCGGCCAGGGCGCGGATTGCCGGGCCACTGCCGCGCGGATTCGCCTGACGGGCGAGCAGATCGAGACCACGCACCAGCGGCATGCCGGCCTTGAGCAGCGACGCCAGCTGGCGGGTGAACGGCGTCAGGTCCGTCCGCGACAGCCGGATCGAGCGTCGGCGCTTCGGTGTAGAAGGTGCCACGTCCGGCGGCTTCGCGGCTTCGGCAGCCGCGACGAGCGCGATCGGATGCAGTCCGCGCGCCTTAAGCGCTGCGACGGTCTCGGCTGGCCCGGTTCCGTCGATGACGCCGGTCGATTCGGCTCCGGTGTCGGCATCGAGGCAAGTGTAACGGTAGGTCGGCATGGGGACGGGGTCGATGGAGCGTTCAGGTGTACATCAGCACGTCCTCAACCGAGGTCTCACCCGAAGCGAGCGCCTCGAGGGCGGCCGCACGGAGCGACCGGCGGCCGGTGGCGCGCGCATGGTCGCGCAACACTTGGGTCGGAGCGCCACTCGCTACCAGTTCGCCTAGGCGCGCATCCACGGGCAGCCATTCGTAGACCGGACAACGCCCCCGGTAACCGGTCCCGTGGCAGGACGCGCAGCCCTCCGCCCGATGGCAGGACGGCGGCGGCGCGGTATCCGTTTCTTCCGCCAGACGGCGCAGCTCAACCGCGGTGACGCAATCCGGGCGGCGGCAGTCCGGACACAGGCGGCGCAGGAGCCGTTGCGCGAGTACGCCGGACAGAGCTGACGCGATCAGGTACGGTTCGACGCCCATGTCGACCAACCGCACCACGGCGCCGGCGGCGTCGTTGGTGTGCAGCGTCGCAAGCACCAGGTGCCCGGTGAGGGCGGCCTGCACGGCCACCCGCGCTGTCTCTTCGTCGCGGATCTCGCCGACGAGCAAAACGTCCGGATCCTGACGCAGCAGGGCGCGCAGCGTGGTGGCAAAGGTCCGGCCGATGGCCGCGTTGACCCCGACCTGCATCACCCCCGGAAGCTCGTACTCCACCGGATCTTCCACTGTGACGATCTTGCGGTCGGTCGTATTCAAAAAACGGAGTGCACCGTACAACGTGGTGGTCTTGCCCGAGCCGGTCGGGCCGGTCACGAGCACGAGTCCGCCCGGACGTTCGACCATGGCGCGAAACTCCGACCGGATGGGCTCCGGCAAGCCGAGTTCCTCTAGGCCGGGGCGGGACCGTTCGCCATCCAGTACCCGCAGCACGACGGACTCGCCAAAGTGCGTGGGCAACGTGGAAATCCGGAGGTCGACGGCGCGGCGGTCGGCAGTGATCCGCAGGCGGCCGTCCTGGGGCACACGGCGTTCGGCGATGTTGAGATCGGCTAGCACCTTCAGTCGGGACGTCGCCGGCACGGCGAGCGCCGGATCATGCGTTTCGACCGTGCGCAAGGTGCCTTCCACCCGGAGGCGGACGGCGAAATGCGATTCGAACGGTTCGAAGTGCAGATCCGACGCGCGTTCTCGCACCGCCCGGAGCAGGAGTCCATCGACCCAGGCCGTGACGCCCGCCGCGTCCAAGACCGGCCGCGCCGCCGGCGTAGCGGTGGCGGCGGGCGGGATGGCGGCCGTCGCCGGTGCGGCGTAGGTCTGAGCGAGCAGTTCCGCCACCTGCGCCGGCTCGGCGAGTAAGAGCCGGACCGTCATCGCCGTGGCGCGAGTCAGATCAGCGAGCAGGTGCGGGCGAAACGGATCGGCCACGAGCACCTCAAGCATCTCACCGGTGAGGCGGAACGGCACGGCGCCGAGCGCACGCGCCCGGGTCGCATCGAGCCGGAGCACGGCGGCCGGTTCGGGTGCGGGCGGAACGCCTTCGATCCAGCCGCACTGGCAATGCTGCGCCACCGCGGCAAACAGCCGGGACGGCGTCAGGAGGCCGGACTCGAGGGCGAGCGCGGCTGGAGGACGGCCGGTGCGCATATGAGCATCGGCCAACGAACGGGCGGCCTCCCCGGACACCTGCGTGCGCAGAAAGTCCAGGACGGCTTGGGGATGACTTTCAAACATAGGGGAAGTGTTTGAACGCGGCCGGCATCAGGCTGCCGGCGGGCCGGGCGCGGTGCGCCCCTGTCAGGCGGCGTCGCTCAGAGGTCCTTCAACACGGCGCCGGCCGCGAGCAGCTTCTCACGCATGACCTGGGGGTCCTGCGCCTTTTCCACCGCCTCGTCGGGCGGGATGAGCTCGCGGTTGACCAGGCTCATCAGGTGCGTATCCATGGTGATCATACCAAGGGCGGCGCCGGTCTGGATGTCCGAGTTGATGCGGAAAGTCTTGTTCTCGCGGATGAGCGAGGCGATCGAGGTCGTGTTGACCATGATCTCGTAGCCCGCGATGCGCCCGCCGCCGACCTTCTTGCAGAGCACCTGGGAGATGACGGCCTGGACGGACGACGCGAGCTGGGTGCGGATCATGTCCTTCATGTTCGCCGGAAAGGCGTCGACCACGCGGTCGATCGTCTTGGCGGCGCCGTTGGTGTGCAGCGTACCAAAGACGAGGTGACCGGTCTCGGCGGCGCTGATGGCCGCCTCGATCGTCTCGAGGTCGCGCATTTCACCGACGAGAATGATGTCCGGATCCTGGCGCAGCGCGCGGCGGATGGCCTCGGAAAAGCTCGGCACGTCCATGCCGATCTCGCGCTGGGTGACGATGCAGCGCTTGTGCTGGTGATAATACTCAATCGGATCCTCGATCGTGATGATGTGGCCGTCGCGGTTCTCGTTGATGTAATTCACCATCGACGCGAGCGTGGTCGACTTGCCCGAACCCGTCGGGCCCGTCACGAGGATGAGGCCGCGCGGACGGTACAGCAGCTCGCGGATCTTGTCGGGCAGGCCGATGTCGCGCAGGCCGAACATGCGGTTGGGAATCTGGCGCAGCACCAGGCCATAGTTGCCCTTGGCCTTCAGCACCGAGACGCGGAAGCGCGCC
>VFQR01001671.1_pt1 | contig 16037 bp, 3 predicted proteins | sample 3512321 | NCBI WGS metagenome assembly VFQR01 (sample SAMN10412374, study PRJNA504923) | tailings metagenome | isolation source: Relicate 3 Philex TSF1 revegetated site | place: Philippines: Tuba, Benguet | collected 2017-08-29
TCTAGGTAATGTCTCGGTAATATCTAGGTAAACTAGTCGTGGACACCGAACAACTGAGCGTGTTTCCATCTTGATAACTACCTTGACACTATCATGATGAGCGTATGAGTGCGATGGCCTAACCGCCCGGCGGAGGTGATGCCTTCTGGAGTGAGACGCTTTTTTATTTTTTACCTATGTTTGCTTTTTCTACGCAGTGCGTGAGAAGTCCCAACACGCCCGACATGGTGAATGTACTTTGCAGTTGTCGCTGGGGAAGCGTGGCCCAAATCTGCTTGCAAGTCAAAATCAGAAGCTCCATTTTTCTTAGCCAGCGTCGCGTGAGTGTGGCGCAGAAAGTGGGCGCTGAACTTAATTCCCGCACAAGTAGAAATTTCCTCCATCATCAGTCGCAACCCGCGATCGCTTAGAGGTTTGCCCCTATCCCGCCGGCTGGGACTAGGAAACACCGGCTCATCGTTGCCTGCATCCCCACGATAATCCAGTAACATCGCACTAGTCTCCGGATCGAGACTAATGGTTCTAGTTTTATTTCGTTTCCCCGTCACAGTTAACAATAGACAGTCCCCATCCTCCCGAAACTGCCGCCAAAATAACCCCGGCGTAATTACGCGCTTACCATAATCAGAAGTTTGCCGGGCAATTTCTCCCGCCCTCACCCCACTGTAAAACATGAGAGTAAACAGCAGCCAATGCATCTTATTAGTGTTGTGTTGCAAGTCCACTTCCATCGCCGCTTTTTCCAACTTAGCAATCTCGCGTTCCGACAGAATGCGCTCTGCAAGCTTATCGTCCCACTGGATGCTTAAGTCCTTGCCTAAGTCGATAGCAAAATAACCAATAGAAGCTCTAGTACCCCACTCCCACAAACTTTTAATCGCTGCCGTGTATTTAGCCGCAGTATTTTTACTAATTCCATAAGTATTTTTCTTTCCCCGTACTGGCTTTTCATCTTTGAGCCAAGCCAGATAAGCGTGTAGATGGAATAAGGTTACCATCCTCAAATCAGATATCCCAAACCGCGACTGCATATAATCGACAAGCTCATAACCAATTTGCCGATATGCCCGTCGCGTTTGGTCGCTTTTGATAGTGACAGAATGCACCCATAGCTCAATTAGCTGCTGTGTGGAATTAATTTTCTGGCGGTTGGGAAAATAATAATCCACAAGCGCAACACGAGCTTCATCAAGCGGTAGAGTCACCACCTCCACAGCAAGTGATTCCACGCTTTTGACGGGTAAATTTTCCATAAGATAAATCCCCAACCCCCACTGATAATTATGATGCCGAGAACTGTAATTCCCGGTATCTTTATGATAGTTGTTTCCCAAGCACCACAAAATTACTCATCGAAAATAATCTATATCGTATATCCGCGGATATCCCGTATGCGATGATGGTAGTGAGGAGACTAGGGGAAGTAGAGGTAGATGGGGAGGTAGGGGGAGTGAGTAAATATTAGAACTCGAAGCAAATGGTTAAAGAACTGGTTAGAAATCACTTCTCCACAACAAAAGCGCGAGGGAATGGTGGAATATCCGCAGATAAATATAAAACTTCTGTCTGAAGAAGACCGGGAGTTGGTGAAGCAGGCCAAGCAGCGTGCTGAGGAGTTGCGCCTCACTTTTAAGGAATTTGTGCTGAATTGTATTAGAAACGCACTTCTGGAAGAGAGTCCGGATGATGCAGATAGTGCAACTGCTGCCGAAATTGAAGCTTTGAAAGCTCAAATTGCCGCCCTGGACGAGAAGGTGAGTATTCCTTCTGCGACCAAAACGGAAGTACATACCCTCCAGGAGCGGTTAAATCAATTGCGGGTGGGAATTTCAAATGAAATTAAGAAAGATAGGGAGCAACTTGCTTCTTTAACGTTGGCGATCTCCCGACTTGAAAGCCAAATTGAACAGCTAATACCTTCCTTAAATCTTCAGGTGGATGGCGAAGGTAATGCCGACAGTGATAGCGACTGGATTTTTGAGGAAGACTCCGGTGCTGAACTACCGTTAACTTAAGCATGGGAATTGAAGAATGGGGACGGCGAATAAATTCGCCTGCGCCTTTCTTCCATGCTTTCAAGCACCGGGTGTCCCCGCCGCAGAACACTTAGTGTAGTTCACCTGACTTGAAATCTGCTGTAATTATTTAGTGGAGATTTTAGCCTTGTGTGAGCGTTAATTCTTCAAGATTAAGATTGATAACTGGCAATTGGGTTATCTCTGGAAAGGCTTTTGGATAGTATTGTTCCTATGAGTACCTGATTTAATTTTAATTTTCAACTTCGTTTCAGCAATTATACTGGGTCAATTTCAGTTAAACTTGGAATTAACTCTCCTCCCGAACCGTAGAGAATAACGTCATATAAATATGGAGCCTTTTCCCTCACAACATCAGTACTCATACGTTCAAGTATTTGTAAATTAGCAGTACGCGCCCAGTTAATATTATTATCTGTGGTGTCTAAAGGTTTTATCGGTGAAAAATCATCATCATCTAGCCGTCCGTAACCGGATAGTATTAGTTGGTTGTTGCTTAGTTCTTTTGATTGATTATTTGACGAAGCTAATAAAGCAAGTCCTAACTTCGGAGCAATGATTAAATTATTATTATCTAATAATTTAATTGCTCCAATAAAATAATATGGTAATTTTGGTTTCCAAAGCTTTTCCACTGGGCTAAACTCATATTTAACTAATATGAGATTCACATCATCAGAAGTTATTTTGTTTTGTATTATTGAGATTTTTAGGGTATAAATACTGTTAGTTAGTCGTGTCCAAATATTATCTTGAGCAGTCAGCAAATTATCTAAATTTTTAAAATCATCATTGGATAAATTGGTAAGTTCAGGATCGGTATCTATTCTAAGTACCATTTTGGCGATGGTGTTTCCAGAATCGTCTTTTTCTTCATAATTAAAAACTTTATCTGCTAGTAAATACAGTTTTGTTGCTTCGATTTGGTTTTGAGTGTTCTTATAAACTAAGGCTGGAGAACTTTTAGCTTGAGAGATATCACTAACAGTAAATGGATAAAAGTTATTTTTAGTCGTCAAAACACCGTAAATTTTCCCAGGTTCAGGAGCAGGTGTACTTCCCAACACCTGGGTTAACAACAAGCGAGCATAGTAAAACTGATAATTAACTAATGGATAGGAAGTTTCTACACTTATTCTGACTGACTCATCTAGTCCGGCGACAGAGCGAGGACGACGCAAGCTAATGGAAACACCGGAAGCCGCAGCATATTCCCAAAGTTTTTGATTGCTACCCTGAGATTTAGAATTGAGGCTATTCAAAGACCAAAGCGATCGCGTCATTTCCCCAGGTCGTGAAGCCCATGTCACAATGTCAATTAGCGGTGGTAAGAGTGCTACTTCTTTAGTATCTTCAGTTTTGAGCAAAGTTTTAGGAAAAGGACGGTTAATAACAGAGTGTGGATTGGTTAAAGGATAGGATGGTTCTCCATCTAACTGTTTTTGGCATTGCTCAAAAGATATTTCATCCCATCTCGTACAGGTTAGTAGCTTTGAGTTATCAGAGGTAACTTTAGCAGGACGTAAATTTCCTGCAAAATTTGCAGGATAATCTCCTGTAGGAGCAAGTCGGAAGCGAGTCGCTGCGATTGATTTGAATTTTGGAGTCTCTGAAATCGCAGGTGCAGCATCAAATACTAGCAATCCTAAGTTAGAGTCAGCTTTTAGTGTAATGCTGAGTTTAGTGTCGGTTTCTGTGTCAGTATCGCCAGTACTGCTACTATTTTCCAATATTATTTGTGGTAGTCGGCATCGTGGGTCGATTTCTTCACCATAAGCACGAGCAGATTCATCGGCTTGCTCCAAAGACCATGAAGGGATGTTGCTTAATTCCTCGCGTAAAGTTTCTAAAGGACGGGGAATAAAAATCGTTTCTGTGAAATTTTTCAGAACAACTGCCCCATCATAACGACGTTTACTGCGTAGAATATCTGTTGCCCACTGCTCAACTTTTTCTGGTTGATTATTTTGATTTTCTTCGCGCTGAATACGGTCTTGAGCAATACGTCGCAGTTGTCTATCTGCAAACACAATTAATTGCACATCAACCGTTTCGCTTACTTTAGTCTTTGCCAATTCTTCTACAGTAAATGGGTATTCAAACACCATTGGCAGCTGAAATGACTGGTCATTTCCCTGAGAATTATATAGTGTTACCAAAGTTGCTGCTGATAGAACATTTGCATCATTTAGATTCCGCAACCACTCAAAATCGCCTAAAGTTTGTGGCAGTCTTTGGATAATCTGACCATCCTTCAGATATGCAGGTTGGAGTTCGCGAATTTTTTGTTTTTGAGAGATTAGTTTGTGAATATTATCAGATTTTAACCAACGAGCTTGAGTTGAGCGCAAAAAGATGTCAAATTCAGATGTCTGGTTCTCAGCTAAAGGAGGCTTGATGCGCCCTTGAGTATCAAAAGTACGGTAAACTAAATCTTGAGAAACTTGTTGCAGTTGTATTGTCGGGAAAATATCCGCTTCCTTACAAGCGACAAATGGCAATCGCACGGTATGTGCTTGCCGTTGTTCTAGTTGTTGGAGTTCGCGGGGACGTAAATATAGATATAGTTGTAAAAATTGATTTTCGATATCTGCAATCTGTAATGGAATTTTTGATTTGAGAGAATTATTATCCTGATTATCATTGCGGATTTCGTAGACTCCGCTTGACTCAATTACCAAGTTTGATTTTTTATCTGTAGGAATATTTGTTGGTGGTTCAATTTTTTTAATAATAATTTCGACACGTCGGTTCTGCGCTCGTCCATTCGATGTCGAATTATCACCTCTTGGACGTGAATCGCTTAATCCCCTAGTTGTCAGACGTAAAGCTTCGATTCCATTATTAATTAGCCAATCTTGTACAGCCTCAGCCCGTTGTTCAGAATATCGTTGCTTAACTTCGGGTGTTCCTCTATTATCACTATGCCCTTCAATGTCCACCGTATCTTGAGAATTTTGTTGTAAAATTGTCAAGACATTTTGTAGTACTTTAATTTGTTCGTTATTGTCAACTGTTAATTGATTGAAATTGAAAAAAATAAATTCTGTTGGACGAGGTGTTAATTTACTCAATAAAGAATTAGTAACTTGTTCTAAAGTTGTGAATCTAATCGTTTGTGGAGTCTGCCAATAAAAAGTTTTGTTACTAATGGTAAATTCATGCTTGGCAATACCAACTATTTCTAATGTCTCAGTGAAACCTTCACCACTAAAAATTTTTAATGCTGCTAATTCTGGGATTGCAACCCGATCTAAATAAAATTTAATTATATGTTTGCCTTCTACCGTACTAAGAGTATCTTGAAAGCGGATGGCATTTACAAGTTTAATTTTCCCAGTAGCTTCAGCTACAGACTTGTTGTTAGATTTTGTATGACTTGATAAATGCAACTTTAACCGTAGAAGTAATTGTGTAGCGTCTTTTTTACTTTCATTTATCTCATCGGTCAAGTAGAATTGCAAATCTGCAATCATAGTTTCGAGTATCGGTAGCCCTTGCAAGGAAATATTAAACTCAATTCCCAGCAAACCGCTATCTGATTTTAATCGTTTAAACCAGGATTTTTTACCTAGCGTTGAAAGATTCTGTTCCTGTTTGGTAGATGCTGCAAAAATGAACTTTGACGTACCAATGCGGTACGGTTTTAATGGCATTGAAACTAATTTATCACCCCGATTTAATGGCATTGCAACTAATCCTCGATAAATATCGAGACTCCATTGCGATTGATGTTGGGTGATTATATCAGTAAAAGCCAGTGTTAAGAGTGAACGATTAGCCCGATAGCGTTGTTCTGGCTGTAAATTTTCTAAATGCAACAGTTTTAATAACCCTTTTGGCAGTTTGGACTCATAAATTGACCAAGCGTTCTCGTCCTGTTTATAAAGGTTATGCTGCTGAATACATTCAGAAAGTGCTGTCAAAAAGTCTTTACGCATCTCCTCATCATCTAGGTTGGGATGCGCTTGCAGAATTTGCTGTATTTTTCCGCTTAATTGCCAAATTATTTTGGCAGGTGTGGATGCATTTGAATCTGCGGATGTACTAATTGTGGTTGCTAAATCTTGCCACTTCAGAACATCTTTCATTTTTATCTGTGAGGATGATTCTAATTCTAAATCCCAAACTAGATTCAAGAATTTAATATCAATAACTAAGTCGTTGAAGTCCATATCTGCCCCGCTTTCTCTATCTTCCCAGGACAATCGCACACCTTGCTCAATTACGTTGCTGCCTACATGTCGTAATAAGTCAGGATTTGCTGCGGTGAAGGAGAAAAATGCCAAAGGACGCTTTGTAACAGAGTTTTCGGGATTAAGTTTGAGGAAGTTTTCTGCGGTGTTGTTCTGGATGAGATACATTCCCATCCATTCACCTGCTTTTAAATTTACTGTTAATTCTTGTGCATCAGCAGAAAACGTGGCTAACCGCCTGTCTAGGGATAATGCTGCGACTTTATATTTAGGATTATCTGGTGTGAGTGTACCAATTTTTCCTTGTGCATTATCCACTCGAAATAAACCGAACTCGTTGCGGAAAGTGGCATCGCGGCTAACGAGTTGAATCTTAGTTTCAATAGTTTGCCCTTGGCTACCTGGAACAAGTAGGGCTTCTCCTGAAATTAACTCAAGATTATTTTTGTGACTTGTGGTTGGATCGAGCCATCGGAAATAATAGTCATCAAGTGGCTGTAATGGCTGGTCTACATTGATGTAATTCGACTTAATCTCAAACTCAAATGACTCTTTTGTTGTTTTTGGAATTTCAAACTGCAAAACTCCCGAATTGATAATTTTGCAAGTGGCACTTGGTAGTTCACTTAGCGAGAATAAACCAATTGGGTGGGCGATCGCTAGCTGTAAATTCTCAAATACAAAATCTTCTGAAGAATCTGAAGCTTGGGTTTTCAACTTTGCTTGCAGTCGTGCCAGACGTGGTTCGTCATTATCTTCATCGTGTTGAGCAAAACGCCAATCTATTTCACCTGCAACTTTCAAATACCAGTTACTTTCGCTACCTGTAAAAGTTAGCGTTACTATACCACCAGCGTAATTTGGTCTAATTGCTATGTTTTCTGATGGTGTAGTATGTAATAAAATCGTCTCAATAATAAGATAGAATATGCCATTTTTGACTTCTATTTCACGCAGACATAACGGGTAAAGCGGAAATCCAACTAATTTCGCCCAGCCACCGTTGCCATCATGAAGCATCCAGCTTTGTTGGTACAAATCTTGCTGACGCGAAAACTTACCTAGCGGTACACCAACAATTTCCAGATGTATTTCTGGTTGCAGGACAAAGCTTTTAGTCAAGCGTCGGTTTTCATCTTGGTTAAGAACACGATAAGTGCTATATTCCCCTATTGTTTCTGCTTGTACTAATCCCTCACCATCAAGTGTAATCACTTGCTTGATATCTGCGTTGCTATAATTAGCGATTAATGGTTGCCCATTGTTAATAATAGGATAGAGAGATAAAGCACTCGTGTCAGTTGACACTTCTACTGTAAATTCCGGTAATTGTGAGGAAGTCGCACCAGTGACACTATTTATTTGCAGAGGAATTGTTAAGCCACCGCTAGTTTTGACATCGCGGCTAAATAGAATTGGTGGGGTATTATTACCTGTTTGCTTATTTTTTAAAGTCAGCTCAAAGTGTGGAAAACGTCCTTTGAGTTGTTGTTGCAATGCTGCATCATCCCCAAGTAGTTTGATTTCTACTGAACCATCTAGATTTGAGGTGGTTTTATGCAACCAGCCAAATGCTGTTTGCGATGCTTGCGAGGGAATAAGTGTCAAGGCTTCTGTGCCAACAACACGGGTAAAATCCCGTCCTTCAACGTTGCCAGAATTTGCGATCGCATCTGTTTTTGACTCATTCGCCTCCGCGTAGGCTTCATCAAGAACAGGTACGCTATGGCGATAAATCCATTTTATTGGTTGGTCATTAAGATTTAGTTCGATACCTGGAAGTGTGGGCAGGAAATATCTGGTTGTCAATAATTTGGTGATAATTTGCCATGATGAAGCATCAACTAAATCAGGAGAATTGGGAAAGCATTGGGGAAGACCTCGTTCGGGAAATAGAATTTTAACCAAACCTTCTGTTTGTAGTTGATATGGTATAAGTCCGCGATTGCTATCCAGGAAACCAGCTTCGTCTTTTATCGGAGATAAGGGGAAACTTTGAACGATGGGATAGTCAACAGGTCGATTCCACAACAGCACTTGTTGTTGTGGAATTTGGTAAACATTAAGAAAGTCACCTTCCAGACAAATTAGATATTCTTTATTTGCATCAGGGTCGAACAGGAACCAACGCTTTGTCAATGATGGTTCAGTTGCGATTTTAGCATTTGATGTTAAGGATAAACCTTTTTCACTAAATTGTTGGCGGATTACGTCATCAATGTTATGATTATCTAATTTATTTTGTATATCCTTATTAAGATAAAAAAGCGGGTTATAAATATAAAGCTTGTTATTTACGTAACTAATTATAAAACTTTGATTTGTAATCTCATCAATAATCAACCATTGTTTTTGCAATTGAAGAATTGATATTTTAGCACTGGGTGAAAGCTCAAAGTTATTATTTTTATACTCTCGTTGTAATGATTCTGTAGGATTTTGTTGTGTATCTAAATCTGCTATATATTTACTATCTATAGTAAATTGTGGTTCTGGTTTATCCGTAATAGCACCATGTTTGAATTGAAACTGAAATTCTCCTTCTTTCCAAGAAATATTGGCAACAATAGGCAATCTTTGTGCTGTAGGTTTATCCCCTTTCATCTTGAAAATATTTGATGAAACAAAAACTCCTGGAACCAAACGTTTTTGCAGAGATAATTCGAGATTATTGATATTCAAATCGCTGAGTTTGTTTACTTCTGCTGCATCATTTTGCGTATTTTCATTTGATTTTGTGATGTTTACCTCTGCTATCAATGAAGGAATAAAACGAGCGTTGGTTTCAGTTAGTTTGCTTGAATCATTATTTGGTGCTTGATACCAGACTGGAGGAGTAATTACCGTGGTCATGGGATTGTCAAGTTCTAAACTGAGTTGTTCAGCGTCATTTATGCTACTCCACTTAACTACAACCCAACTTTTTTGTAGTGTCCCTACTTGTACTTGTAGCCCAGTAATTGATGATTCAGGGGTATTGTCCTCCAAATTTTTCTGCAAACCTCGCCATAATTTATTAATTTCAATACTTCCGAAAATTGCACCTGGATTGTCTGCATCCGGATTAATTTCTGCACGAGGGTTACTACTATCTATTGCTAGCCAACCAGAAGTTATGCATAACCAAGCACGATATTTATTGTCAAATAAAGTAATTGCGGGAACGGATAGTGCTTGCATTTGTGTTTCGGCAAAGCTAAATTGCACATCATCCTCAGTTGCAGAAGCACTTGTCTGTTTATTTAAACCAAGACGAATATCCGGTATGATATCGGGTGCGTTTGTAATAGTGATTACGGATTCAAATCGAATTGACTCAAGTATCCAAGGGGCATCTTGCTGCTGACGTTGGCGCTGCAACTTTCCGGTGAGAAATTGTGGTTGAAAACTGGCTTCTGCGGATATACCTCCACCGATTGTCATCCGGGTATTAAGTGCCTGGGCAATCCAAAAAATGTTTTGAGCGTAATTATTTGTTGTGTTGTTGTTATCTTGTCGAAAAAATTGTACTGTACAATCGACTCCTGGAAAACAGTCAACATTGTCAAGGAATGTTTCCATCCTCCGCTGACTATCAGCAGATAGGCGGAAATTTTCTATTTTTTCTGCACACTTTTTGATATATACTATTGCATTTAAGCTAGCAGAAAATTGTTTTGCACTTAGTGTCCCCACAAACCGTTTGCCGGAAAAGTTGAAACTAGCAAATGATGGAACATCGTCGCTAGTGTGAGGTATCCGGATTGTTACAGGTTGTCTGTGGGACGTTTGTTCTCCTAAATAAAATGGGTCAGGAAGTGTTCCTTGCAAATGCAATCCCGACGGTTCGACGAGCAGCGATAAAATATCTTTAGTATTGTTTGTTGCCCATAACTGGCGGATAACCTGGTCTTTATTGATATCATTATAAAAAGTTAACGGGACTATAATTGCACCTTGTACTACTGTAAACTTCTCACTACCGGACACCATACTAAGTCCCAACTCTAAAGGCATTTCCACCCGCAAATTATCTCTCTGCCATTGAGTAGCTACTGTAGTTTGAATTTTGACGGTTGCTTTTACTGCGCCACTGTAGTTGAGAAACCATTGGGTTGCTGCTTTGGTTGTGCCTTGCGCTTGCTGATATCCAAAAGGAATCAACTCAAAAACCTTACCGTCTAAGCGTTCGATGGTAATATCAGCGTAGCTTTGACTACCGTATATAGGCAGAGGAACATGAATTGTAATCTTTTGAGGTAAACGCGGGTTGTTAGTCATATGGAGTTGCAAGCAGAGAAGGGGTTAGAGTGTAAGAAGAATAGCAAGTATGAGTGAAGAGATTTTTCATCTGCTCACGTTATTTAGACGATACGCGACCAGACACCATCGCGGACGACAGACAAATAAATTAACTTACGAATTGATATAGCATCATTTGATCTTTGCTGTAATACAGACAAAATTTTGCCGCAGCGTGGGTCGCTAAGTTTCAATGTAAATGTGAGGTAGAGTTCTCCAGGTTGTAGATTATTTAATGTATTGCTGGCAGGTACTTGTAATATTTTCAATTTCAATAATTCACTACCATCATTAAATAAAGCTCCAGTTAATTGGACTTTTGATTTCCAGACAAGTTCTGGCTGATTATCACCTTTAGTTAGCGGCGGTAAAATTTCTGCCAATGGTAACAATACAGGTTCAGAAGCTTCGCCAGGATTCTCTTGAATGTAGAGTTGGTATTTGAGGTAAACATCAGGTAAGCTACCGTAGCGAATCGATTGATTTACTCGTACTGGGAACATTTCTTCCGCTTCAACCCACAACGAACGGATTTCATCTAACATATGGTAGTGAGGATGAATTAAGCGCAGTTTCAATGTCAAAGATTGTTCATCTGCGTTGAAAATTACATCTTTAGGTGGAATTGTCTGGGGGCGTTGACGTATTTTGTCGTAAAGCGGTGAAATAAAGTCCGTTGTACTAACATCACTACAAATTCGACCTGCCGTGCTGTAAACACCGACCCTATACTCATAGTAAGCGGGTAAATCAGGGAAAACATAGCGGTCAGCACCATAAATTCCAGCTTGTGTCCCTTCCACAGGTTTTAATGCTAGAGTTTTCCATTCTCCCTTTTCGTCTCTCAAGACTGGAGGTCCAGGTTTTACTTGTTCAAAATCATTATTCTCCAACCATTGCTGATAAAGTTGCCAATCAATTTCGTTGGGAAAAACATCTGGATTTTGATATAACTGTTCAATCTTCTTTCGTTCTTCCGGGTTAATGCGACGCTGCAAGAAGACTGTTTGACCAGAGTATTGTCCATAAACCGCATTAACCGCCGATGCTGTTGCAGCAAACGCCGCTGGATGGGCAAACACTAAACTTTGAATGCTTCCTGGTAAGGGTGTAGCAATAATATTGTGAGGGACAAGAGGTAATGTTCGTTCGACAAAGGTATGTTTTAATGCACTGTAAGGAATCTTCTGCAAGATAGTGCTTTGTTGAGATGGTTGTAGACGACTCCAAAGCTTATCGTAACGACGAATGATTTCTATTGCGATCGCATATTGGTGTGCCCAAAAATCAGGCACGGGTAATTCACAACTTATTAGACCTTCCGAATCAATTGGTAGCGTAATTTGGGCAGGTTGTAAGTTATTTGATGAGAGTGTAAGTTGGACAGGTTGTAAGTTACTTGATGAGTCAGTGTTGATTGGATTGTATTTGTAAGTAACAACGCTACCTGGAAATAACTGACTATTTCTTATAGACTTTATAGATTGCTGAAGCCGACTTTGAATGCTTTTTAACCAACTTTCTAATTGTTCCTTACTAGTTGGCTCTGGTTCTTCAAGTGGTTGATAGTTTTCACTATCTCGACCCTTTAAACGCAATCCTAGAGGATTCTTTAGATATAAATAAGGTAGTGTCGTCTCACCTTCTTCTCTTGACCAAATTCTTAACAAATCAACATAAAAAATTCGTAGAGTATATAAGAAAGTTTTGTTATCTTCTGCCTGAAATAAGGCGATACTTACTGGATAATCCTTAACTGTATCGTGTAATTTACTCCTAACAATTTGTGTGATGTATTTAGCATCAACTGGTTTACCTTCTAAATCTTCAAAGTAGCATTCACAACTTAAACCTAAAGCTTCTAGTCCCCACCAGCCGAACGGGTCAGTTTTCTCATCAAGAGTTTTTACTAATTTCTCAATTCTTTCTTGAAGTGTGGCTCCATCTTGTAAAATGACTTCTGAGCTTTTATCCTCTAAGGGATAATGAAACTTGAGAACATAACGATGTCCTTGATTTTTTTCGTCAAGAATAACTTTAATATTTTTTAGTAAGTCATCAATTGGCTTTAGCAACCAAACTGGATTTAATTCACTTGTGACCGGAGTCAGAGGGTTCTCATCAACCTGAGTGCGATCGGGTAATTTCCACAAGGCCTCTGGTTCAATTAATTTTGCTTGCCAATCTGTAATAATTTTGTCTTTCTCAACTTCCCGACCCTGCACTTCAATTGTGCTAGGCATAGATTGATACATTAATTTTGGTAAAACCCGGACTGTTAATTCAGGTTTAGCGAGAATTTTAGCTTCATCAGGATAGCGAATGTAATCAATAGGCGAGTATTCATCACATCGGTGAATTCGGTAGCTAACTACTGGATTAAATAATGTTCCTGGAAGCTGGCAAGGTCGGTTAGTTTCACCTCGACATGAGCTATCATGTCGCCAAGTTAATAATAACTGTACGGTTTTAAGTGCATAATTTGCTTGAACTTGAATAAATTGGGGTTGCAAGTAAGCTATTTCTGCCAAATTTAGTGGAAGTTTTTCAATTGCATTAACAGTATTTCCACGGCTAAAGTAGCTGGAAGTAATATTTGTATTTGGTTGTGCTACTGTTTGTTGTGGTTCTGATGCTTGTAATGATGGTAGAAGAATTGCATGGCGACAACGGAATAAACGAGAGCGTGCTTTGATGCGTTTTTCTGAATCTGACTGTTCGTACTGTTCCCGACCAGCGTAAAATTCTATTGCCATTCCCGCAGGAATATCTCTAACTTCATCCCATAGTTTTTTTTCATCAAATACTAGATGATATCCAAGCTGCAACCCTTCTGTATTACTTTCTTCTTGTTGGGGTGGATCTAATGAAAGCTGCTTCCACGTAATAGATTCATCAAACTTGAGTTCTTGAACTTCGTTCCAGGAAATTGAATTTTCGCCTTCAGATTCAGCAAAACTGATAGTTAATTTGTCTTTATCTTCTTTGTTTTCTTGTTGTCCTACCTGTTTTGCAACCGATTTTGTTTTGACATCGGGAGTTTGCTCAAAACCATAGATTCCTACCGTTGAAGCTGGAACAAAACGATATCGCAATCGCAGTTCATCACGGATAGTTGCAACGTCGTCTGCTTCTAAATCAGTAAATTTAACTGCAATTTCAAAGTCGCCTGGAGCGTAGGTATTATCCTTTGCATTTTTTAATTTATGCAATGCTAATGACTGATTAGGTGCTTCTAACGGTTCGATAGTTTGGCGAATCACCTTAATAATACAGCTTGCCAGTTTGCGATTATCTAAAGTTTGAGCAACAACTTTGTACTGTACGAGGTCGCCTTCTGCAATACTGTTACCTTCTTCAGCCAAGAGGTCATCAACAAATTGGAATTGCGATCGCAGTAATTCTCCTTTTGTTGTACGCAGCCAAACAGGGGCTGTATCCAAGATTTTGGTTTGATTGGGTTTTTGCAAAACTGTCCGCGTGACAACAAATCGATCCAACTCTTCGTAAACTGTTCTGATGTCAGTAATCGATTCTTCTTCATCTTCGCGTTGAAAATCCCAGGTTAAACAAATTTGCGACTTCGACTGAAAATGCGAACCAGCAATTAAGTCATATTCCGGCTTTTTATTGCCAACTACTGACTCCAATGTAGTTTCGTGACCGTTAATTTTGAAACTTTCTAAGTCTAGTAATAAGGGTACAAGTTGATTTTCCTCAGATAATTTATTTAATTCCTCGTTTGTATCGAATACAAGTACAAGATTTAAGTAAGGAGCGAGAGTATAAGAATTTATCGGTTGATTAACCTGAGCTTGTGTATCTTTGACAAGGGCTACTAACTCACTCATCAGCAACCCAGGTGATAATCCTTCATTTTTATCCTCATTATTATCATTGAAAGAAGATGAAGCTTTGTCAGGATCGTAAGGTTTACAAGCATCTGCAAGCTTGCGGTCATAACTATCTTCATTATTATCAGCTTTAAAATAAGGCGAATATACTCCTTCCGGTGCAATACCTGCGGTTTCATCATCTGCGTTTGCAGCTACCGGATTTTGGGTACGGGGGTCTACAATTTCTTTTGGTGATTCTTGAGTAGTTAAAGGTTCAACCTGATTGTCAACAGGCTGCGTTAAAGCAGAGAGTAAGTCACCAACAGTAACATCACGAACATTTTCTAAATCGCCATCTACAGATGCATCTTGTTTATCTCTATTATTCAGTACATCATCACGAGTTATTACAACTTGTTCAAGGCTTTCCTCCCACTCCAAAAGTTCACTGTTGCGATTAAATTTATGGTTAGAGCCTAAAAATCCTTGGAACAGTCCTTGATTTTGTTGTTGTAATTTAATTTGGAAGTGCGGTGAATTATTATCTACCTGATAAATATGGTAAAGATTGATATTTAGTGTATTTTGATAGATATTGTAATACTTTTGCTTTTCGTTATCCGTAATTCTCCATTTATTATTACTTAATTTTTCAATGATTGAATTATTTGAAAGTCTATATTCTTCTGATTCTTGCTCATTTGCAAATTCATTAAATTTACTTCTTACGGGTTCAATTTCATTGCTGTCGCTGTCTAATGCTTGTTTAATAGTGTTATTACTATCATCAAAAATATCAAAAAGCTTTTCAATACGCGGATACTCTTGACCTGATTGAGAATCTTCTGCTTTGGGAAATAACAAGACTCTAATTTGATTGTTTAAACGACATATGCGATAGTTCCATATCTGTGGTGTTACTGCTTCCAATGCTGATGTTGATAATGTTGACGGAGAGCCTACTTCAAGTTCCGGAGATACAGAAGTTGCTGATTTATTAACTACTGGTTCTGATACCGATGCTGATGATGTTGATAAAGACGCAAATTCGAGTCCTGGAAATACAGAAGTTGCTAATTCATTGACTGCTGGTTCTGATGCCGATGTTGATAATGTTGATTGAGACGCAAGTTCACGTCTTGGAGATACAAAATTTGCTGATTGGCTGGCTGCTGGAAATTTTGGTAGCTTCCGATCAATTGTCTGTTTAACTTTACCTATATTATCTGGTTTATATTGAAAGGGCACACTACCCGAAAGTGAGTATCCTGCTACAGAAATCGCAACATTAGCATCTCCCTTGAAAGCAATATCGGAGCCTTCCATTGCAGCGACAAGTGAGGCAGAAATCGAAATTTTTAATGATGCTTTAAAACTAATTTTTAGGCTAATTTTGACACCACAGATTTTTTTAGAAAACTTACAGTATGCTTCCGCTCGTACTTCTACTGTGGCAGCAACTCGCACATCGCCAAATAAATATGAATATGGCTTGTCACGAGTTATAATTCCAATAAATGAACAACGGAAATAACCTTGACCGTAAACGCTTAGGGAAGCACCAGCTTTACCAAAACGGGTGCTAAATCCAATTTCGGCTTTGGCATCAAGAACTACGTTAATTCCAAAATTTAAACCAAAACTAATCAAACCTCGGTAAATGCCAAAGCGATAGCCAGAAGTTAAGG
>VFQR01001672.1_pt1 | contig 16033 bp, 19 predicted proteins | sample 3512321 | NCBI WGS metagenome assembly VFQR01 (sample SAMN10412374, study PRJNA504923) | tailings metagenome | isolation source: Relicate 3 Philex TSF1 revegetated site | place: Philippines: Tuba, Benguet | collected 2017-08-29
CGTTGATTACTAAATTTCTCTCTAGTTAACTTTGTCTGTGACTGTGGAATATTAGTATTCAAAATTTCCATGTTAAAACGGTATCCTACATTGCGGATAGTTTGAATCAAGCTAGGTTGTCGGGGATCGAGTTCAACTTTTTTCCGCAGCGACAAAACGTGAGTGTCAATAGTACGAGGGTTATCGATGGCATCAGGCCAAGCACGACGCAGCAATTCTGACCTACTTAAAGGCACTCCTCCGGCTTGTGCTAAAACGTATAGTAAACTAAATTCCTGGGGCGTTAAATCGATGAACTCTCCCTGGAAGCGGACGCGGCGCTGAACTAAATCAATTTGCAAAGTGCCATAATCCAAATATGCTGGTGCAGTCGGTGTGCGCTTACGGCGAATTAGTGCTTCTACCCGTGCCAAAAACTCTTGCATTCCAAAAGGTTTGCTCAAGTAATCATCTGCACCTGCCTTTAAACCTGCGACAATATCAGCTTCACTATTGCGGGCAGATAGCATTAAGATTAAAGGCTGTTGCTGACGATGCAACCAACGACAAAATTCAATGCCGTCACCGTCAGGAAGATCTGCATCCAAAACCACAAGTGTTGGTTGATGGCTTAAAAATACTTCTCTTGCTTGATAAATACTGGCAGCTTGATGCACCCGGTATTCCAGTTGTTGCAAGTGCCAACCTAGCAACGACCTTAGATGGGGATTCCCTTCAATGATTTCTATACAAACCGAACCCACGGTGGCAAGACCCCTTAGCGTCGATGACTTTCAAAGTAACAAGCCCATGTCTAAGGTTTTGTAGCCTTTGTTACTTCAACTGCTATTACCTTTACACTTCCTCATAAAAAAAGTGGCAATATCTTTAATTTGTCCTTTGCAAAAAGGGATTAGAAATATTCTTAAATTTTTGTTAAACTTATAAAAAGCCCTCTGAGACTTATCAAAAGTTCTTCTAACTTAATATTCTGTTTTTAGATGGCCACAATATCCAAAAACCATAACCTAGAGACTTAATCCCTTAGTAAAATGGCTTTTCGGTCTGATGGAGAAGCGATTCTGGATGAAGAGATTATTACTTACATTCACGAATATAGCACTAATAAAATCGCCCTGCTGACAGGCAAAATCATAAAAATAGCTTAGCAGATAAGGTAGAATCGGCCTTTTCTGGAATAGGATTGAAGTAGTTTGTAGCTACTAGGAGAGTGCTACCGGAAAAATATATGTTTACTTTTAGTTGATCCCGAAGTGAAATTACACTTCACATTTGAACGTGAATCATTTACAATTCTCATTCCAAAGACATTAATACAGCAGTTATGCTCCAAGACACACAAACCATCCGCTATTACCAAAGACTCACTGACGCCTTCGTCGAGTTATGGAATCGCGGTTATCGTATGGATGATATGCGGATGTATTTGGATGGATATCTAGCCGCACTGCGACATGGCAACGCTATTGAACCTTATTTGATTCATCGTTTAGAAGAGGAAGCCAGCCGCTACTTGTACGATGCATCAAATTTTGCAGTGCCGCAACCACAGCCGCAACCCGATTACTACTAATACCACTTGTTTGGTCGTTAGATAGTAACCGTAAATCAACGCAGATAATTATAGCATGTTATTTGCCTTGGTCAACGGGTTGTTGTGGTGTGAGATTTTGGAGATATTGTTAATTGATAAAACTTATCCCCTCAGTGCGGTATTGGTCTTGCCAATGCAACTGAGGGGATTTTTTATTTTTAGAACTGGGGATGAGGGAGATGAGGGAGATGAACAGGCAGGTGGCAAGGAGCAGGGAGCAGAGGTGAGAATTCCAAACTCCTAACTCCTAACTCCGCAGTGCCAATGCCCTATGCCCTATGCCCTTAGGAAGCTAGTGCTACTTCTACCTTTTGCTGTAATTCACCTTGTTGGTAGAGTTCGATCATGATGTCTGAACCGCCAACGAATTCACCATCGATATAGACTTGGGGAAATGTTTGCCAGTTGGAGTACTCTTTAATTGCCTGACGGATTTCATCATCTGCTAGAACATTAACCGCCTCGAAAGGGACTCCCAAACTATTGAGAATTTGGACAACATTATTGGAGAAACCACATTGGGGCATTAACTTGGTTCCCTTAATGAAAATCAAAATTTTGTTCTCTTTTACCAATTTATCAATTTTCTCTTTGAGTTCTGGTGTCATGGTATTAGTGTTTCCTATGTTACATTGACAAATCAGGAATTAGGACTAAAGAGTAAAAAATTTATGACTCCTAACTCCTCTATCGAGGCGATTAATCACCTCTGTACTCATAACTCCTGACTTCTTTATATTTACGAAACTGATTTTGCTTGCCAAGCTTCAGGAGTATATGTTTTTAGAGATAAAGCGTGAATCGCTTGAGATGATATTGCTTGTTGCAACGCACCATAAATTAGTTGGTGTTGTTGCACTAGTCCTTTACCTGCAAAGTGCGATGAAACTACTGTCACCTGATAGTGGTCATTGCCACCAGTCAAGTCTTGCACCTGAACCTGGGCGTCTGGCAGTTCCGCCTTGATCATTGCCTCAACCTGCTGCGGACTAATCATCGCAATTCCTGAAAAAACCTACTCCTCTATTATTAGCAGATATAGAGCAGATGCCTATGGTAACTTTCGGTTTTGGGCATTGGGCATTGGGCATTGGCACTGCGGAGTTAGGAGTTAGGAGTTAGGAGTTAGGAGTTAGGAATTCTCACCTCTGCTCCCTGCTTCCTGTCCCCCGCCTGTTCATCTCCCTCATCTCCCTCATCTCCCTCATCTCCCTCATCTCCCCCAGCCCCCAGTGCCTTTTACAGAGTGTAGGTAAAATCTTCCACCAGCATACCAGGAACTAAACTACCTCCTAGTTGACGACTTTCGTATGTTCCGACTTCGGGAATAAATTCTTGAAAAGTGGTCAAATCTATGAGATTTTCTCCCCAAAAGCGATAGAGGCTTTCGTCAAAACGCAAGTTTTCAATGGGGGCGATAATTTCTCCGTTTTCTACCCAAAAACAAGCGTAACGGGTCATACCAGTGATTCTACCAGTTTGGCGATCGCTCCAATTTAAGTAATGTAAATTCGATACATATAATCCTGTATCTAAACTTGGAAGAATCTGCTCAAATACTAAATTACCTGAACTCACTTCTGGCGCACGTAATGTCTCTGAACCATTTGCACCATTGGCAATTTTGCCATATTCCTTAGCAGTACGAGAATTCACCAGAGTGTTTACCAAGTATCCTTTTTCGATTATAGGTAACTCCAGTGCTGCTATTTCACCTAATTCATTAAATCGAGGTACTAATCCCCGCTGAAAGTTCTCTTTTAAGCTAAATTTGGGAGAAAGTTGTTTTTCTTGACGCCATAAAGCAGCTAAAGAACTGTTTCCTTGTTGGATATCAGCTTCGCTTACAGATCCCCAAGAAAGCATCATTAATAAATCTGCAACAGCAGCAGGGGCGAAATAAGTTTTGTACTGTCCTCTTGGTAATTCTTTGGCTGGACGAGAAAGTAGTTCTAGTTGCTTTTTACCTTCGTTGATTTTAGCTATATATGCAGCTTTATCCCAATCACTACCTGCAAATGTACCTTTAACTGCTTGTCCGGATGTAATAAATAGAGAATAATCTAAGGTAAAAGAATCAGTAGCAAACCAGTGTTTTTGACCCCTGGAATCAGCATAAGCTTTAACTACAAATCCTCCAGCATATATCCCAGTAAAATCTAGTTCAGCAACTAGTTTTAGGATGGTTGGTACTACTATTTCTTCTGGCAATAAATTTCCAGAATGGATTTCTCGGCTGGTATTATTTCCTGATGGTAAAACTAAATAAGGATCTATAGGTAATAAAATCAGTTCATCTCGTAGTTCTTGCAGAGCAGTATAGGCTAACTGCCAGTCTTTATCCCAATTTCCAGTAAAGGGAAATAGCCGAAAACTACTGCGCTGATCTTTCATCAAAGTTAGTTCGATCCAACCGTCAGTAACACAACCAGTTTGTCGGACTTTTGCATGATTGAAACGAGTAAATTGACTACGTTCACTGCTGAGTCTGACAGTAAATTCTTCATTTTCTGCTTTTTTGATCAGCAAAGTTTCAATCAATTGATTAAAACTGACTTCTAAAGTAGATAGTTCCTCAATTTTCATGGATATTAGCTATTAATAAAGTATAGAAAAATGGCAGTTTCGCTGACGCAAAGAGTAATTTCCCCGCGTCTCCCTGTCCCCGCGTCCCCGCGTCCTCTTCAAGTTCCTCCACCAAAAACTTCGACATTAGCAAATACACAAACAGGTGAACCATGTCCTACCCAAATAGCTTGATTTGGTTCTCCTTTGCCACAATATGGAGTACCATACATTTGCCAGTTGTTGGCATTTCCTACTCTAATTAAGCTATGCCAAAACTCTGGTGTTGTGGCGCGATAGTTGGGATTGCGGAGGGTTTTGGTAAATTTACCGTTTTCGATTAACTTGGCATATTCGCAACCAAATTGGAATTTATAACGGCGATCGTCAATTGACCAAGAACGATTAGATTCCATGTAAACGCCATGTTCTATGCCAGCAATCATGTCTTCAAAACTAGCGTTTAGAGGCTCTAAGTTCAAGTTCCCCATACGATCAATCGCTGGCCGATTCCAAGAAGAAGCACGGGCACAGGCTACCCCTGGTACAGCTGCTCTAGCTTGGCTTTCTAAGCTGCCCAAGCCTCGTTGGAGTACGCCTTCTTTGATTAGATACTCGCGTGTTGCTACAGCACCAGTATCATCAAAGCCATAGCTGGCAAATTCACCAGGGACGGTGGGATCAAAGGTAATATTCATCAATGGCGAACCATATACTAGGTTGCCAAAATCACTTTTGTTGACAAAACTGCCCCCGGCATAGTTACGTTCATCTCCCAGAATTCGGTCAATTTCTAAGGGATGCCCGACACTTTCATGGATTTGCAGCATCATTTGGTCTGGGGCTAAAACTAAATTGGTACGGGTGGTTGGGCATTCTTCTGCTGTCAAGAGTTCTATTGCTTGTTCGCCAATTTGCTGTACCCGATGCCATAAATTTTCTTCTTTTAAAAGTTCTAGTCCGCCTTGATAACAGTTTGCTTGAGCGCCGTTGTGGCTGCGCTGCTGTACAATTGCCCCATCTTGGGCTGTGGCTCCGTAATGAGTGCCGATGGATAGAAATTTTTGATAGACTTCTGAGCCATTACTGCTGACAAACCAAGACTCCCTCTCGGTTGTGTTGGCGGTGGCGATGGTTTGCACAATTTTGTCGTCAACTTTCAAGGTTTGGCAAATATGAACCAGTAAATCGTTGATTTCTCCAGGACTTAAAGCGTCCAATGGCTCAAGGAATGGAGAGTTATATTCACCAACGACTTTAGGACGCTCACTTTCACGGAAGGGATGTATCCACCATTCACTGGCTGCTAGCGCCTGTTTGTAGGCTGTTTGAGCAGCAGCTTGTAGGGATGACAGTTCTAGGGAGTTAGTGGCAGCATAACCGATACAGCCATTAACCAGAACTTCCAGCATTGCTCCCACGGTGAAAGATTTGCCGTTGACTTGGGGTAAACCGTCACGGACTAAACGATTAGTAGAAGTTTCCTTGACGGCTCTGATACCAATCCAATCAGCGGGAATATCGAAACTGGCGATCGCTTTTTTGAGTTCAGACCACATAATTTTAGGGAATGGGCATTGGGCATTGGGCATTGGGCATGGGGCATTGGGCATGGGGCATCGGGCATCGGGCATGGGGTATGGGGCATTGGTTATTTCTCTCTCATCTCCCTCATCTCCCTCATCCCCCTCTAACTTCTGTGCCAACGTGTGCCATCACGGCTATCAATTAGCGTAATACCTTGTGCTTGCAGTTCGTTACGAATGCGATCGCTTTCGGCAAAATTTTTGGCTTGACGCGCTGCTTGTCTTTGCTGAATTTTCACCTCTATTTGTGCATCGCTTATACCTTCTATGGTCAAAGTTTCTACTTCTGGCTTGGCTTCTAAACCCAATACTCCAGCTAATGTGACGAGTGTTTGCCATTGGCGTTGTAACTCCAAAGCTGGTGTTTCGGTTTTTCCTTGATGCACAAGAATATTTCCTTGACGGTGGAGTTCTTTCGCCAATTCAAACAGTACTGTTAAGCCACCAGGAAAATTAAAGTCATCATTGACAAGTTCTTGAAAACGCTCAACATATGACGCGGAGAGTGGGGAACGCGGGGACGCGGAGATTTCTTTTGCATTCTTCGCGTCCCCGCGTAAGAGCGTCCCCGCGTCCTCTACTTCCCAGCCCAGTTGTTTGCCGTGTTGGTAACCGAAGAGTAAACCTTCTTTGAGGGTATGCCAAGCGTTTGTTTTGTCTGCGATCGCTTCGTCGGTAAAATCAATGGGTGTACGATATTGGGCTGTCAGCACTAATAAGCGCACTGCCATCGGGTCAACTCCTCGATCTAGCAGTTCTCGAATGGTGATAAAGTTGCCCAAAGATTTGGACATTTTTTCCCCATCCACTTTTACCATGCCGTTATGTAGCCAGTAACGCGCTAGGGGTTTTCCTGTGACAGCCTCGGATTGGGCAATTTCGTTTTCGTGGTGGGGAAAAATTAAGTCAGCACCGCCAGCGTGAATATCTATGGTATCACCCAAGCGATCGCGCACCATTGCCGAGCATTCAATGTGCCACCCCGGACGCCCTGCACCCCAGGGTGACTTCCAAGCCGGTTCTCCTGGTTTTGCTGCTTTCCACAGGGCAAAATCAAAGGGGTCTTTCTTTTTCTGGTATTCTGGATCTTCGACGTTGACGCGTTGGCGTAGCCCGCCGTAGGCATCGCTTTTCCCCGCTTGCATATCTTCTAACTTGCGTCCCGAAAGTTTGCCATACTCAGAAAACTGCCGCACTGCATAATACACATCGCCGTCAGCAGGGTAAGCAAAGCCTTTATTTTCTAGGTCGTGAATTAACCGCAAAATTCCATTCATCGTGTGAGTCGCACGGGGATATTCGTCGGCTTCTTTGATTCCCAACCGTGCCATGTCCTCAAAATATGCTTTGATAAAGCGATCGGCCACAGCTTCCATTGATGAATGCTCAACACAAGCTCGATTGAGAATTTTGTCATCAATATCTGTAAAATTTTGAATATAACGTACTTCATAGCCGAGAAACTGGAGGTATCGGCGTACTACGTCCCAAACGATGCAAGCTCTGGCATGACCCAAATGGCAATAATCATATACCGTCACGCCGCAGTAATACATCTTAACCTTGCCTGTTTCCACTGTTTCAAAGGGTTCTTGGCGACGGGTGAGGGTATTGTAAAGGGTTAGGGTCATAATCAACTAATGCTGAAATAGAGATATACGCAATAATTAAAGTAAGCAACTGGGATGACAGTCCAGCATCCCTATGCTAGTACGTCACGGCGGAAATCAGCATACTATTGGATAAAATATCGAAAGCCCAGAAATCAAGGGTTTTTGACTTTTGACTTTTGACTTTTGACTTCCGCGTAGCGGCGCTAGTGTTTTCTGGACTATCTGCGCTACATTACTATTTTTGATTTTTTGATAACAGCGCTATGCAATCAGCAGCTACTTCCGAATCTCAAGCAATGGATACACCGAAACAAGGAATGCCAGTAACAATTATTACGGGTTTCCTTGGTAGTGGCAAAACTACTTTACTTAATCATATCCTCAACAACCAACAGGGTTTAAAGACCGCTGTTTTAGTGAATGAATTTGGCGAAATTGGCATCGACAATGAGCTAATAGTTTCCACTGGTGAGAACATGGTGGAACTAAATAATGGTTGTATCTGCTGCACTATTAATAATGATTTAGTAGATGCAGTTTACAAAGTTTTAGAACGCCAAGAAAATTTAGATTACTTAGTAGTAGAAACCACTGGTCTGGCAGATCCGCTACCAGTAGCACTAACATTTTTGGGTACAGAATTGCGGGATTTAACTCGCTTAGATTCCATTATCACTGTAGTAGATGCGGCGAATTACAGTCTAGATTTGTTTAATTCTCAAGCAGCATACAGCCAGATTGCCTATGGCGACGTGATTGTTTTGAATAAAACAGATTTGGTTGATGAAGCGACTTTGAATGATTTAGAGAGAAAAATTAACGAAGTTAAGGAAGGAACAAGAATTCTCCGTACCACGCGATCGCAAGTACCACTGCCGTTAATTCTCAGTGTTGGTCTATTTGAGTCTGATAAATATTTTGACACAGTGGTGGATGACCACGCCCATCACGATCATCATGACCATCATGACCATCACCACCATGACCATGACCACGACCACTCAACATGCGGTCATGACCATCATGACCATGACCATGACCACCATCATCACTCTGACCATTTAGAAAATGATGGTTTTACTTCCATATCTTTCCAGAGTGACAAACCTTTTTCCATTAGAAAGTTTCAGTATTTCTTAGATAACCAGCTACCCTCAAATATCTTCCGCGCGAAGGGGATTATGTGGTTTGATGAAAGTCCGAAGCGTCATATTTTCCACCTTTGTGGTAAACGCTTCACCTTGGATGATGATGATTGGCAAGGTCAACCCAAAAATCAACTAGTACTGATTGGTCAAAATTTGGATCGTGAAACTTTAATCACTCAAATAGAAAACTGCATTTGCTTACCTTCTACCAGTCGCGGTAAAGGGTTTGGCAAATAAAAGTTAGGAGTTTGGAGTTAAAGTTATGTTCTCGGTTCCCAGGTTCAGCCTGGGAATACATTTTTCTCGGTTTCGGCATCGATTTTGAACGATCAAAATGAGAGAATAGCGATCGCATTTTTTCATCTCAACTCCTAACTTTTTATGCGCGTTCTCATCCAGCGAGTTAAATCATCTCAAGTTATCGTTAATGGCGAAATCATCGGCAAAATTGGGCGGGGACTCAACTTACTTGTTGGCATTGCCAAAACCGATACCGATGCTGAACTCGACTGGATGGTGCGTAAGTGCTTAGAATTGCGGCTGTTTCCTGATGAAAAAGGGGACGAACGCTTTTCAAAATCTGTACAAGAAATTGGCGGTGAGTTGTTGGTAGTCAGTCAGTTTACACTTTACGGTGACTGTCGCAAAGGTCGTCGCCCTTCCTTTGACCGTTCAGCTCCTCCTCAATCAGCAGCAGATTTATATAATCGTTTTGTTACCAAACTAAGAGCCAGTGGTTTGCAGGTAGAAACCGGTCAATTCGGTGCAATGATGGAAGTTACAATTCAAAATGATGGCCCAGTAACTTTGTTACTTAAAAAAGAAGCATTGTAAGTATATACATTAGCCCTCTTCTGTCACTTTCCGGGAGGGCAAACGCTAGAAGCCTCATGGGGCAATCAATACAAGCTATCCTATTAGAAAAAAATGGGTCTTGTATTTGTGATTAGAAAATAATCGTGCAATCGCTTGCTATGCAAAAGCTTTAGAATTAAACAATAGCAAATGTTTTCGGAGAGTGACAGAAGAGGGTTAGAGTGTTCCAAAAAATAAATGATCCAAAACCCGTCATTGCGTTCGCGTAGCGTCTCGTAGAGACGCTACGCGAACGCAATGACAATTGGGCATTTTTTTACTTGGAGTACTCTTAATAAAAATATGAATCACAGTCGCCTCTAGACCGTGGGGTTCTAATTGATGAGAGAATATTAAACTAACGATCGTAAAAGTTTAAATTCATTTATCATGGCGAAAATCCAGTTTTCTAGAGGTCTTAACGAAGAAGTAGTTCCAGATGTACGCGTGACACGAGGGCGTAGTGGTGAAAGTGGCACGGCAACATTTATTTTTGAAAATCCCAAAATTTTAGACCAAGGCAGCACCGAAGACATCACTGGCATGTACCTGATTGACGAAGAAGGCGAAATCATTACCCGCGAAGTTAAAGCTAAATTTGTCAACGGAAAACCGGAAGGATTAGAAGCTGTTTACATTATGAAATCTCCCGAAGAATGGGATCGCTTCATGCGCTTCATGCAGCGATATGGCGATGAAAACGGTCTTGGACTTAGTAAAAACGAATAGCGCATAGGGCATGGGGCATGGGGAGTGGTGAGTTAGGAGTTAAGAGTTAGGAGTTAAGAGTTAGGAGTTAAGAGTTAGGAATTAAGAGTTATTCCCCTTGTCTCCTTGTCCCCTTGTCCCTTTGTCTCCTTGTCTTCTCTTGCCTCCCCACTCCCCACTCCCCATGAGACAACAACCCCACCCAGACTCATCTGAAATTACCCTAACTTGTGCTGTGGTTACTGTTAGCGATACACGCACGGTGGAAACAGACAAAAGTGGTCAGCTAATTCAGCAGTTACTCATTGCTGCCAACTATGCTGTAGGAGGCTATGCGATTATTAAAGATGAACCAACACAGATTCAACAGCAGATAGAAAATCTCGGTAAAATTGCAAATTTGGATGCTGTAATTTTCAATGGTGGTACTGGTATTGCACCGAGAGATACTACCTATGATGCAATTGAGCAGTTATTAGAGAAAACCTTGCCGGGATTTGGTGAGTTATTTCGTTTCTTAAGTTATCAAGAAATTGGTTCGCGCGCGATCGCTTCTCGCGCTGTTGCTGGTATTTATCAAAATAAATTCATCTTCTCGCTTCCCGGTTCCAGCAATGCCGTGCGGTTAGGCATGGAAAAACTGATTTTACCCGAACTAGCTCATTTAGTAAGTCAAATGCGGAAATAGATTTTAGACTGGTGAATATTCCTGTTTCAAGTGAGAATGTTCTTGTTCTAAATGAGAACGTTCCTGTTCCAAGTGAGAATGTTCTTGTTCCAAATGAAAGCGTTCTTGTTCTGAGGTGGAATGATGGTGTTGTAAAGGCGATCGCTCTACTTTAAAGTGTAAATCTACAGGCGATCGCTTAAAAAGGAATCCATTCCAACCGATCTATCTATTCTTCTGCCTCAGTAGTCTCCCAAACCAGCAACAGTTCTTGTGCTAATTGTCCTATTGGTATTTTAGGACGCAACCAGAATAAGCCCCAAATATGTCCACTTTCTGCCCAATGTGCTTCTAAATGAGCCGACATACTAGCGCGATTATCTGTCACTAACAGCCGTTGAGATAATTGCAGATAACCTAACACGTCAGGGTCTAAAGTTGCCAATGGTGGTGCATTACTTTCACCCACACGCAAAATATCTATCGTCGGGTTAAGGCGAAGAACAGCTACTTTCAAACGCGGTGACAAATTTTCATCAAGCAAAAAACGAACCTTCACTAAGCACTTACCTGACCTTCATTTCTTTGAGCTTTTAAGATTCTGAGGCGCTGTACCAAAGGAGAAGGATTTGCAACCGATTCTTGGTAACGTTCCTCGCGCCATGTTGCTAGGCGTGATAGATAAGCTTCGATATCAGCACGATTATGAAGATAGTAAGTAATAGTAGCGTGAATTTGCTCTAAACTCAAACTAGGTAGATTAGCAGCAATTTCTTCCGGCGTATATCCTTCTAAGTAATAATCAAGTACATTGTCGATGCCGATGCGGTGTCCTTTCAAGCGAATATCATCGGCTGATAAAAAGTCAAAATAATCTTCTAGTTGCATTGGTCTACTCCGAATGGAGTTTATAGCTATATTATCTCGCCTCAAACCCAATCCATCGTAATTTCTTTACAAAATCCCGACGCTTATACGGTATCCATCGGCTCAAGGCTCGGCTCCTTGTTAAGGTCAATATTATCAATTACTGGTAGAGAATGTCCCAGCTTTAACCCAAGCAAAATCCAGTCTTCCAGCGTCGAGCGTAATTCATCCTGACACTCGCGCAAAGTCGATGCAAAGGCGATCGCTCCTTTGCAAACAGGAATTCTACGTGTAAATGTACCATCTTCTAACTTGTCATAAATTGCCTGGGCGTTCGGCTTTGCCGTTGCCGAAGGTATCGCTACCTCAACATAGTCGCTCAGAATAAATCTTATCGCCATGAAATCTCGCGTTGTGCTACCAGTTTAATCTTACGTTAAAAAATTGATGACTCTGACGGGTTATCTCAGTTGAATGATGGTGTTGTCAAGGCGTAGGCGTAGCCCGCCCTTAGACATCGCTTTGGCTTTGTTAGGGAAGGGTGCGCGATCGCTTCTCGCGCTGTTGCTGGTATTTATCAAAATAAATACTACGTACTATTGTGGTAATGTAAGTACGTTTGGTAAGCAAAAGGGAAAAGCATTGTTAAGCGAATATCATAGAAAAAAGTTACTGCATCACTTTTACTGTCTGGATGCTGATAATTCAGGCTTCATTGGGAAAGAAGATGCTGAGATTTTTGCTCAGAGGTTCGCCAACATCCGTGGCGCAGACCTTGGTTCAGAGATTCACAAAGATTTGTTGTTTAAGTGGCTTGATGTTTGGGAAAATTTTTGGTCTAAAGCGGATTTGGATGGAGATGGTAAGGTAAGTCCCGAAGAATTTTGTCAGGGCATAGAGAAAGCCGTTTCAAATCCAGATTACAACGACCCTTTAATAGAGACTGTGTTTGACATTGTTGATTTAGACGGTGATGGTCAAATATCACAACAAGAGCATCGTCTCTTCTTCAGTGTGTTTGACTTAGATGCTGAAAAATCAGCTTTTGTTTTCTCCAAGCTTGATATCGATAAGGACGGCATCCTCTCTAAAGAAGAGTTTGTTTCTGCTAAGAGAGAATTTCTAAGTGAAAAGGAACCCGGTGCTGTAGGCAACTGGTTTTGGGGTTCTGTGGAGTAATGCAGATTCCAAATAAAAAAAAACCCCGAAGCTTCGAGGGTTTTTTTAAATTAGTTTTTCAACAATTTTTAGAAAGGTGCGATCGCATCAGCAATTCAGCTATTTCAAAATATCTAACGCCATCGGCTTCAGTTTAACCATTAGCAATTTCTAAGGATTGCTCGGAAGCGATCGCCGCGTCAATCTGCTCTTTATTTACTGCATAAAAACTTAGAGCTTCTCTTACCTGTGCTTCGGTAAGTTCATACTCATTAGTAATTTGGCTTGGACTCATACCCCATTTTTGAGAAGCGATCGCCACAGTCTGTATTCTAATTCCCGTCCCCTTAATAATTGGCACAAGTTGTCCATTTGTCCCTTGACAATAAGCAATTCGTGGAAAAGATGCTTTGAGGGTACTTACTTTTTCTGTTACAGCCCACAAAATAAATTGGTCAAGGGAAACGCCCTGACTCTGGACTAATTGCTCAACTTCATGCTTCAATTGGTCAGGTAAATTTAGGGCATATACTGTCATTTTTATCCTCTAGAAACATCATATAGCGCTTCTCACTTGGGTAAAATACGCCCGTTCGTAGGGGCGCACAGCTGTGCGCCCCTACAGCGTATTGCATCCAAACGAGAATTGCTTTATTGTAAATCTAGATAAAAGGATTATAGATTGTTATTCAAATACATAAAAAATAACCCCCGAAGCTTCGAGGGTGGTTTTTCTTAAATCAGTTTTTCAACAATTTCTAGAAAGGTGCGATCGCTAAACAAACAGCAGCTAAAATTGCAGCGATGATATAAAACACTCCAACTACTTGCAATTCTGACCAGCCTGTGAGTTCTAAATGGTGGTGTAGGGGTGCCATTTTGAAAAGACGCTTGCCTTTGCCATCAGGGCCTTTAGTGGCTTTGTAGTAACTTACCTGAGCCATCACAGAAAGAGTTTCTACGAAGAAGATACCACTGAGAATAAACAGTGCTACTAAGCTATTTGTCAACAGCGCCACAGCCGCTAAAGCTCCTCCCAGTGCGAGGGAACCAGTGTCTCCCATGAAAACGCGGGCTGGGTTGCGGTTATGAGCTAAGAAACCTAAGCAACCGCCACTTAAAGCAGCACAGAACACCATCAAACCCGGTGCTGTGGGTGCGATGAGGGCACCTAAGGCTAAAAGTGCGATCGCCACTGTTCCGCCTGCCAAGCCATCAATACCATCAGTTAAATTAGTAGCATTACTTTCTGCAACTAGTACAAAACCCGCCAGAGGCCAGAATAGAAATCCTAAGGGTAGTGTAAAGGTAACCCAAGGCAAAGCTATATTTGTAATATTAGAAGGTTGATTAAACATCAGCCATAAACAAAACACCACCGCAAAACTTACTTGTAAAGCCAGTTTCATCCGGGGGGATATACCTTTATTTGACTTCCGGCGGAGAATTTGCCAATCGTCGAGCCAGCCAATCAATCCGTAGCTAATTGTTAACGCCGAAACTGCAAGCACCTCTGTGGCAAAGTTAGACAATACACAGGCAAGTATTACAGATACAGGTATAAAGAATATACCGCCCATTGTGGGAGTTCCTGCCTTTTTCAGATGAGCTTGGGGTCCATCTTCGCGGATTATTTGTCCGGTTTTAAGTGCTTGTAGTACAGGTATTACCAAATAACCAGCGATCCCCGAACCCATAGCACATAACAATAGTGGCAGGGTTAGCGACATGGCTTGCCAGGGTAACCTATTTGCCATCCAATCCAAGAAAAATGCAGTTGTGCCTAACCCCACGGCTAATAAAGAGGCTAGAGCGATTCCAGAAATGTTTAATCCTTGCTCAGGAGATAATTTAGCGTCCACAGCAGTTTCCCTTCACTCCACACTTATAAAACTAAATACCAGAAACTAGGCAGATCGCCAAGTTTCTCAAGATAAAAGACTAATCTTCAGCAATTCCTATATCGTCGTCATCATCAAGGTCGTAATCGACAATTCCATCTTCTACGCCCATTAGGGAGTCTATTTCTTCTTCGTCGTCTTGAAAATCCGGTTCGTGAACGTCACGCGCTATGAGACGACCGTTAGTTTGTAACCAATCCAGGAGAGAAGATTCTTGCTTTAGGGGGATGACGCCAGCTCGTTGATTACGAGGTTCTTCACGTAATGGAGAGTTCAACATATCGACGAAGACAACAAAAGGTTTACCTAACTTGACATTTAGAGTCTATCACTTGACACGGATTAATTTAGTTATCCTTTCAACCCTTGAGTTGATAAATCCGCATTGAGATAGAAATTTTTATTTAATCCGCTTATGGTTTACGGCAAGTGATTATTAGTAATTTTTTTGGCTTTACACATAGGTTATGAATAACTTGTTTATGCTGATGAAAAGTGAGTGATTTTTGAGGTCACAGACTATGATCGGAAAAGCGGCTCTTATGGATGCGATCGCTGGTACAAATCGCGGTCTGCTGGCGACCGAAGCACAGAAACAGGCTATCTTAGCAGCGATCGCTAACTTAGAAGACTTTAATCCTACACCACATCCAGTGGAAGCTAGCGATTTGCTAGATGGCAATTGGCGATTACTATACACCACTAGCAAGGCTCTTTTAAACTTAGATCGTCTACCTTTGTGCAAACTAGGTCAAATCTATCAGTGTATCCGAGTCGAAACTACCAGCGTTTACAACATAGCGGAGATTTACGGCTTACCTTATTTAGAAGGATTAGTCAGCGTTGCTGCCAAATTTGAGCCAGTTTCACCTCGACGTGTCCAAGTAAAATTTCAGCGGTCTATTATCGGCTTACAACGTTTAATAGAATACAATTCTCCGGTCACTTTTATCCAACAAGTTGAAGCAGGTAGAAAATTTCCGGGAATTGATGTTGCTATCAACAACAATCAACAACAAGGCTGGTTAGATATTACTTATATAGATAGCGATTTGCGAATCGGTAGAGGTAACGAGGGTAGTGTGTTCGTATTGAGTAAAACATAAGTTTATGCAAAAATACTGTTTGCGAACGAGGGTAAGTCATCACGAGAACTTTGTCAAGCAGGGTTGGGCACTATTTGGGATTGAGGGCTGGGGAGATGAGGAAGAGGAAGAGGGGCAGGGGGCAGGGGGCAGAGGAGAAGTTCCTCCCCTCTGCTCCCTGCTCCCCTGCTTCTTCCCCATGCCCCATGCCCCATGCCCTACACCCAATTCAGACAAATAACTTAACAAAGCCTCTTGCTGCGACCTTCAGGTTGTAGAGTGAAAT